>JAABUQ010000695.1_pt1 | contig 78019 bp, 72 predicted proteins | sample 5560001 | NCBI WGS metagenome assembly JAABUQ01 (sample SAMN10711888, study PRJNA513371) | rock metagenome | isolation source: Antarctica rocks | place: Antarctica: Victoria Land, Finger Mt nord | collected 2015-12-18 | reverse complement strand
GAAGTCGCGACGTCTGCACCAAGAGAGATTCCTTGAGCGGCGATCCGCTCTCTTCATCGATCAACTGACGCTGCTAAGGGAGCGCTGAGTATCATCGCGATCTTTGCCTTTATTAGCTTCACAATTAAACCGGGAGGATACATAGCGGAGCGGGGCACGTCGTTGGGAATTGCGGCGGTCGCTGACTTGAACTTGGTGCAGATACGAAATTCCAAGGCAGGAGCTTCGCTTTCAAAGCGCGCTCGATATAGAGCCACCCAGTGCCTTGCGTCGTCGAATCTCATTACCATCGCGGAGTTGCAGCAGCTAGCAAATACACGCCTTGTCGCCGTCTCATCGATCTTGAGCGGGCTCAGGAGTTCAACGCCTTTTGAGTATGCGACGCGATCCGATCGGTGCATCACGTACGCAGTACCCCCGTCCTCATCCTGAACAGGCCTAGCATTCGGCAGAGCCTCGAGCTCTCGAGAGCCTATTTGGCACGTATCGCAGTAGCAGACGGCGCTCGTGATGGGAGCGCCATATACTTTCATTTCGACGCTCCCGCACGAGCACCGCACGAGGACGCTTGTCTGTGCTTCTTCGGAGATGGGTCGGCCAACGCTTTTGAATACTCGGTCAGGGGCGGCAGCGGCTGACATGGCAAATGGCGGCGGTCACCGCGTTCCTCGACCGCCTCATGCACCACGGCCACCTCATCGAGATGCGAGGGAAAAGCTACGCCTCTACCAGTCTAGCCTGACCACCCGGACCCGAAAGGGCGCCGCGGCCAAGTAGCTAAACGCGACGGCACATCACCAACCCGAGCGTGCGGTTTTGAAGTGCCCACGGGTGTGCGGTTTTGAAGTGTCCGCCGAGGCACCTCGGGGGCACTTCAAAACCGCACACCTTCGGGCAGTTCAAAACCGCAGACCCGTCGGTGGGTATTTTCAAAACCGCACGCCTGACTTAACGCGGCGGCGAGGAGCCTGCTCGATCTAAGCCGTTCGGGTCCGCCTGAGGGTGGTGGCGCGAAAAGCGCTGCCATGAACGAGTTGAGCGCACCTGAACGAGATACGATCCTTGGCCTATTGCGCTTGGGCTGAAGCATCCGGCGTGCGGCGCTCGCACTCGCGCTTACTGCACCCGGCTCTGCCGCAGCCGCTCGGGCCTTGGGATCGGTGCGCTCGAGCCAGTGCCGCTCCGTCTCGCCAGGACGTCGCTCGTTCCCGGATACGTCGACATCTTCGTCTTGATCCGGGAACATATGCGGAACGCGATTCCAGCAGGGCGCGGAAGCAAACCGGGAGCGATGAGGGCGCGAAGCCGTAGCCTCAACCGAAGAACGACGAAGTTTTCGACGAACATGCCGGTCCTAGACACCGCCGGGCGCGCTGCCGATTCGCTAGAACGCTTTAGCGGCTTCGAGCAGTAGCGATTGCGCGCAGATGCGCGGCTCGCCGTCACTCGCGACGCGCCGCACGTACGTGCCGTCGGATTGCAGCCAGCGCGTCTTCGTGTTGTCCTCACGCAGCACGTCGAGGATCCCTACGCTGATGTGGTCCCGTAAGACGGGGTCGAGCACCGGTACGATCGTCTCGACTCGGCGGTCGAGATTGCGCCCCATCCAATCCGCGCTGCCCATGAAAATTTCGCCCTCACCGCCGTTGACGAAGCTGAAGATTCGCGAATGTTCCAGGAAGCGCCCGACGATACTCCGCACGCGAATCGTTTCGCTTACGCCCGGTATGCCGGGACGCAGTTCGCACATTCCGCGCACGATCAACTCGATCGGCACGCCCGCCTGCGAAGCGCGATAGAGTGAACCGACCATTCTCGCGTCGCTAATCGCATTGAGTTTCGCGACGATGCCGCTCGGACGGCCTGCGAGCGCGTGCTCGCGCTCGCGTTCGATGAGCTCGACAAAACCCGAGCGCAACGTCGTCGGCGCGACGAGAATCTCTTCATACCTGGTCGTCTTGGAAAAGCCCGTAAGCCGGTTGAAGAGATGAGTTACGTCGCGGCCGAGTTCCGGACGGCACGTGAAGAGCGAAAGATCGGTGTATATTTTGGCCGTCTTATCGTTATAGTTTCCAGTCCCGAAATGGACGTAGCGGCGGAGTCCGTCGGGTTCGTCGCGCACGATGAGGATGACCTTGGCGTGCACCTTCAGACCGGGAAAACCATAGACGACGTGGGCGCCGACGCGCTCCAGATTGCGCGCCCAATGAATGTTGTTCTCTTCGTCGAAGCGCGCCTTGAGCTCGATGAGCGCTGCGACTTGCTTACCGTTTTCCGCCGCCTCCAAGAGCGCGTTGACGATCGGTGAGTTACCGGAGGTGCGGTAGAGCGTCTGCTTGATGGCAAGCACGTGCGGGTCTTGCGCGGCTTGTTGTACGAATTGCACGACCGGATCGAACGAGTCGTACGGGTGGTGCAGCAGAACGTCGCCTTCGCGAATAGCGGCGAAGATGTCGGCTTCGCCGACGAGCCGCTTCGGGAAGCCCGGCGTAAACGGCGGATCGTGCAAATCCGGCCGGTCGAGGTTGACGACCGTCCAGAGGTCCGACGTTCCGAGCATACCGTCGATCGCATAAAGGTCGACGTCGCCGAGCGAGAGCGCATCGAGCAACATGGCGCGCAAGTATTCCGGCATCGAGACTTCGACTTCGAGCCGCACGGGTTCGCCGAAACGCCGTTTACGCAATTCGGATTCGATGGCGCGCAAAAGGTCGTCCGCTTCATCTTCTTGCAGATCGAGGTCGGCGTCCCGCGTTACCCGGAAGCAGTACGAAGCCCGAATCTCCATGCCCGGAAAGAGCGCATCGAGATTGTGCGCGATGACGTCTTCGAGCAGCACGTAATGCAGCTGCCCTTCCGGCGCGTCGATCGGCATCAAGCGCGGCAGAATGCCTGGCACTTTGAGGCGCGCGAAGTGCATGCGCGGACCTTCGTCCGTGGCCTCGTACATCTCGACGCCGAGCGAGAGCGAGAGATTCGAAATGTACGGAAAAGGATGACCTTGATCGACGGCGAGCGGCGTCAGCACGGGAAAGACGCGCTCGTCGAAAACGCGCCGCAATTCGCCTTGTTGCCGGAGGGAGAGTGAGTCGTAGCGTCGGATCACGATGCCCGCGCCGTCCAGCGCCGGCAGCAGATCGTCGCGCATCAAGTCGCCGCAACGTTCGAGCGAAACGCGCAACCGCTCGGAGATGGCAGCGAGTTGTTCGGCGGGCAACCGTCCGTCGTTCGAACGCTTGACGACTTCGGCCGCAACCTGTTGCTTGAGCGCGGCCACGCGGATCATGAAATACTCGTCTAAGTTCGTGCTGTAAATCGCGACGAATTTGAGCCGTTCGAGCAACGGGTTGAGTGCGTCGCAAGCCTCTTCGAGGACGCGCTCGTTAAATGCGAGCCAAGATAGTTCGCGGCTGAAGTACAGCGACGGATCGGCAAGCGAGATACGCTCCTCGAGCGCGGGCGCAGAACCGTCGGTTACAGCTTGCGTTTCGGGCAGTACGACCATGGCGCAGGGCATTCGGCGCTGCAGCCGTGAACTCCACCGGGCTCCTTATGAACGATCTCGCGCTCCACGTCCGCGACCATCTGGCCCTCTCGTCGTCCGCGCTGCTCGTAGCGATCGCGCTCGGCGTGCCGCTCGGCAGCGTCATCGCCCGCGCGCCTCGCTTCCGCGACGTTTCTCTCGCCGGCGTGAACGTGGCGCGGGTGATTCCGAGTCTCGCCGTGCTCGCCCTCGCGCAGCCGTTACTCGGTATCGGTTTTTGGCCGGCCGTCGTCGCACTCGTTTTTCTGGCCGTGCCGCCGATAGCGATAAATACGGACGTCGCACTGCGCGGTGTGCCACCGGCATTGATCGATGCGGCCCGCGGTACCGGCATGAGCGAACGCCAAACGCGGTTGCGCGTTATGTGGCCGCTCGCAACGCCCGTCGTCTTCGCAGGCGTGCGCACGGCTGCCGTGGAGGTGATTTCGAGCGCTACGCTCGCAGCCTTTATCGGCGGCGGCGGCCTCGGCGAATATATTCTCAACGGGCTCGCCGGCGGCGATAACGCTCAACTCTTCGAAGGGGCGGCCGCAGTGGCGGTCCTCGCGCTCGTGGCGCAGGGCATGCTCTCCCTCGTCGAACGACGGCTCGCCGCGCGGACCGCATGAAGACGCCGCTGCGGCCTGCGCCCTCGCGGGGGCGCGTGCTCGCGCTCTTGGCGCTTCTCGCGAGCGCGCCGCTGGCGAGCGCGTGCGAGCGCAGGGGCGGTAATGCGGTCTCCATCGGAGCAAAAAACTTCACGGAAGAACTCGTGCTCGGGGAGTTATACGCGCAGGTGTTGGAGCGGCACGGCATCCATGTCGTGCGCAAGTTCAACCTCGGCGGAACGCAGGTCGCGATGGAAGCGCTGCAACGCGGCGACATCGACCTGTACCCGGAATACACGGGCACGGCGCTCCTCTCGGTACTGCGGGAAACACGCATCCCGAGCGCGGCCGAGATTTACCGGCACGTCGCGGAGGTCTATCGCGAGCGCTATAAGTTACGTTGGCTCGCTCCGGCTCCGTTCAACGATACGCAGGCTCTCGCGACGACGGGGGCCATCTCTGCGAAATACGCGCTACGGACGCTCAGCGACGTCGCCCGGGCAGCTCCCCAGTTACGGTTGGGCGCGATACCCGAATTTACAACGCGTCCCGACGGCCTCCCCGGTCTCGAGCGCGCGTACGGCGGGTTCCGTTTCGCTCACATCGCGCTCTTCGATATCGGTCTCAAATATACGGCGCTCGAAACGGGACGCGTCGACATCGTCGTCGCGTTCGGAACGGACGGACAGATCGCGTTCGACCGTTTGGTTCTACTCGAAGATGACAAACATTTTTGGCCGGCCTATCAAGCTGCACCCGTCGTCCGCGAGGATACGCTCGAGCGACTCCCCAAGCTCGCAAGCTGGCTCGACGAGCTTTCGCCGTTGCTGACCGACGACGTGATGCGCAAACTCAATCAACTCGTCGACCGCGAGAAGCAAGATCCGGCGGACGCGGCAAGCGCCTTTCTGCGCGAGCACCGGCTCGCATGACGGGCGCCCCCGTTGTCGCGCGCGACGTCGTCGTGCGCTATCCGGATACCGACCGCAACGCCGTCGACGGCGTCAGTCTCGACGTCGCGCCGGGCGAGTTCGTGGTTCTTCTGGGACCGTCGGGTTGCGGCAAGAGCACGTTTATGCGCACGATCAACCGGCTCGTCGTTCCCGAAAGCGGAACGATCGAAGTCGATGGCCGAGACGTCCGCGCGACGACGCCGGAAGCGTTGCGGCGCGGCATCGGTTACGTCATTCAAGCGGTCGGCCTCTTTCCGCATCTGACGATCGGTAGGAACATTGCGATCGTCCCCGAGCTGCTCGGCTGGGAGCGAGCGCGCATCGCAACGCGCGTCGACGAGTTGTTGCAACTCATACGGCTCGATCCCGCGCGGTATCGCGACCGTCTGCCACGCGAGCTTTCGGGCGGCGAGCAACAGCGTGTCGGCGTGGCTCGCGCGCTGGCGGCCGAACCGCGCGTATTGCTGATGGACGAGCCGTTCGGCGCCGTCGACGCGATCGTGCGCCTCGCGTTGCAAGACGAAACGCTGCGCATCCACCGCGCGCTCGGTACGACGATTCTCTTCGTCACGCACGACGTCGATGAGGCGCTGCGCATCGCCGATCGGATCGTCATCATGCGCGACGGACGGATCGAACAGGCCGGAGCACCGCTCGACATGCTCGCGCGCCCGGCGACGCCCTACGTCGAAGAATTGCTCGGCACGAAAGACGTCGTGCGCCGGCTGCAACTGCTAACGGTTCGCGACGCGCTCCGCCCGAATGAGGGCTCGAACGAAGACGCGTCTGGGAGCGACGCCCTCATTGCCGGCGAAGCGTCGCTGCGTGAAGCGGTTTCGGCGTTTCTCGAAGGCGCCGATCGGCTCTCGGTTACCGAAGACGGCCGGCGGGTCGGCGTATTGCGTTTCGAAGACGTGCGCGCAGCGATCGTGAGCGAGCGGTGAACGACCCGTTCGGCTATCTCGTATCCCATCCGGGAACGGTCGCGATGCACCTGGGAGAACATCTTTACCTCGTACTCACGTCCCTCGCGATTGCATGCGTCGTGGCGTTGCCGCTCGGAGTCTTCGTGGCCCGCTCGAAACGCTTCGGCGGTCTCGTCTTGCAAACGCTCAACGTCGCCTATACGATCCCGAGTCTCGCGTTATTCGCCGTGCTGGTGCCGCTCTTCGGGATCGGAAGCACGACCGCCATTATCGCACTCGCCGTGTACGCGCAGATGCTTCTCGTACGCAATGTCGCGCTCGGCATTCGCGGCGTTCCGGTTATACTCGTCGACGCAGCGAGGGGTCTCGGCATGACGGCTTGGCAACGCTTTTGGCGCGTGGAATTCCCACAGGCGCTACCGGTCATTCTCGGTGGCGTGCGGGTAGCGACGGTCGCGCTCATCGCGCTCGCGACGCTCGGTGCTTGGGTCGATGCAGGTGGCCTCGGCGTCCTCATCCTCTACGGTTTGCAACACGACGCGCCGGATCGCACCGTCGCGGGAAGCGTCGTCGCTGCCTTTCTTGCGATCGCCGCCGATCGCGGTCTGCGTCTCATCGAACGAACAAGCGTCGCGTAAGGGATTACAATCGAACGGCAATGCCCGTACCGGTCACCGCCGTCCCGACCGTAGGATCCGAGATCTCGCGCACCGGTGCCGCGTCTCCGGCCGCGCCCGGCGCGAAGACGACGATGTGGCGCGACGCGGAACTCACGTATAGCGCGCCGGAATCGTGCGTCATACGAGTAATTCTCACCGGCCACGAAATAATCGGCCATCTGCGAATCGACGGCTAACGCCAGGGCGTCCGGTCTCGCCGCTACCAAACGCAGCGGCTGCACGTTGCCGTCCGCTTGCGAAGAGTCGACCGCGAGCACGTACGGATCGCCGGATTGAAACGAGAGCGAGTGCAGTTCGCCGTCGATGCTTACGGCGATATCGCCGTAGGGTAAGCTGCCCGAGACGTGCGAGGCGCTGCCGGCGATAACCGCGCACGGCCTCGTTTCGCCGCTCGCTTCCAACGGATAACCGCGAATGTTGCCGTAGCGGCGCACGAAGACGGCGCGTTCCGGGCACGGCGTTCGCGCACCGCTTTGCAGCGCTCGAACGCTGCCGTTATCGCCGAGCGGGGTTCGCAGCGCACCGGCGCGCTAGCTGCCATCCGTTGCGCACTCGCGTGCACGGGCCATTCGCGCTTGCCATTCTGTTAGCAGATTATCACGGCGATATCAATGAACGCGCGAACAAAGGGCGACGGCCACGCATCTCGGACGTAGCAACGAATAACTGATAGCGCCTTTAGCGCCGCCGTTCGCTCGCGTTTCGTATCAACCCCGCGAATAAGCGTTCGCTGATCGGATCGGTAGCGAGTTCTTCGGGATGCCATTGCACGCCGAAGAAGAACATCTGGTCGGCTTCCGTCTCGAAAGCCTCGACGATTCCGTCGCTCGTGTGAGCGACGGCTTTGAGGCCCGCGCCGACGGTGCGTAATGCTTGATGGTGCATTGAGTTGGTCGGAAACGAGGTTGCGCCGGCAAGCTGCGCGAGTTTGCTTTGCGGGTCGACTGTAACCTCATGGCCCGGCGCGTAATCCGAACGATCTTGTCCGTTCTCGTAGGTCTGACGGTGATTGATCGCATAACGAACGCCCAGTTCGTCTCGGACATCTTCGACGAGCGTTCCACCTAGCGCGACGCTTGCAATCTGGATGCCGCGACAGATACACAACGCCGGTACGCCTACTTCCCGCAGCGTGCGCACGAGCGAGATCTCGAATCCATCGCGATCGGCCCGGTATTTATTCGCCTGTGAGTGCGAGTGCTCGGGCTTCCCGCCATAGCGCGCCGGATCGACGTCGACACCGCCCGTCAAGAGGACGCCGTCGAGTACGCCAAGTAGTTCATCGACGTTCGCTTCATCGTTGACGAGCAGAACCGGCTCTCCGCCGGCTCGTACGACCGAGCGAACGTAAGGTACGAGTTCGTGGTGGAGCGAGCCATCATGTTCGTACGCGTCGGACGAAGTAATTCCGATTTTCGGCAGCGGCCGAGATCTCACGTTCGCCGTTTAAGCGATGACGAGTAGCGAGACCGCAAAACGCCGCGCGTCGTCGGTCCATCGGCGAGCAACGGCAAACCCACTATCGGCGGCCAGCTCCGCGATGTCGCGTTCGTCGAACTTGTACGACGATTCCGTATGGATCGACTCGGCAGGCGATAGACGCACGTTCAAGCCGAGAGCGTCGATCGCAACATTCATGCCTCGTCTCGCTACGAGAAACGAGTCGACGGCACCCCGCCGAGCGTCGTAACGCGCGACGTGTTCGAAAGCGTCGAGATCAAAATGGCCGCTTAACTCTCGATTGATGCGCGCGAGCAGATTCTTATCGAAAGCGGCCGTGACGCCGGTTGGATCGTTATATGCGAGTTCGAGTGCGGCGGCATCCTTTTTCAGATCGGCTCCCAGCAACAACCCGTCACCCGGCTTAAAGGCCGATGAAATGGCGCGCAATAAGGTGCGCGCGGATGGCGGATCGTAGTTACCGATATTCGAGCCGAGAAACAACGCGAGCACGCGGCCGGCGGTGCTCAGACGCGCGGATGCCAAGACGTCGAAGTAGTCGCTCGCGTATGCCGTCACGTCGAGACGCTCGTATTCCGCGACCAGTGCGCTCGATGACGCCAGCAGAGCGCTCGGAGAAATATCGATGGGATGGTAGGCGACCCGATTTTGCACCGAGAGCGCCGCCGACAGCAAGGCCCGCGTTTTTGCGGCGCTTCCACTGCCGAACTCGACGATCTCGACGGGCTCCTTGAGGGCGGTGACCATCTCCAGGGCATAGCGCTCTAAGATCTCTGCTTCGGCGCGCGTGAGGTAGTATTCGGGTAAGGTGCAAATCGCTTCGAAGAGTGCGGAGCCGAGTTCGTCATAAAAATACTTGGGCAGAAGGTGTTTGCGCGGCGCGCTCAAACCGGCTCGGACGTCTTCGGCGAAGCTGTCGACACGAACGCTGGCCGGCGAGCGGTAGAGCAAAAAGCGGTCGCTTACCGGAGATAATTCGTTGCGTTCTGGAACGATCACTAAAGACTTATGCCCCGTAAGGAGTTCAGCGTGCAGACTGCGGACCTGACGATCGCCGTTGACGGCAGCGCGATGCCGAGTTTTGTTGCCCGGCCGGACGGCGAGGAGCCCAAAGCCGCGGTCATCGTGCTACAAGAAATCTTCGGAGTCAATAAAGAGGTGCGGCGTATCGCCGAGCTCTTTGCGGATGCGGGCTATGTTGCGCTCGCGATCAACTACTATCATCGGTCGGATCCGGGTCTCGACGAGCCCTATACCCAGGAGGGGCTGCAAGCCGGCTTTGCTGCCGCAAGCAAGGTCAGCCGTGTTACGCTGAGAGCCGACGTCGCGGCCTCGATCGCCTACCTCGAGGCACAACCCTACGTTCGGAAAAACCGTATCGCAAGCGTGGGATTCTGTTTCGGCGGCTCGGTTGCGTTCGTGACGGCTACGTTGCCGGGCCTCGCCGCCGCAATTCCGTTTTACGGAGTCAGCATCGCCACCGGCTTTCCGAACGGCGAACCGGCCGGCATTGCGGATGCACGTGACATCCGCGTCCCACTGCTCCTCTTTTTCGGGGGCAAGGACGAGTATATCGATCACGCGGCGATCGCCTCGATCGATCGGGGGCTCGCCGACGCCGGAAAGGAATACGAGATCGTCAGCTATCCCGACGTCGGACACGCGTTCTTCCGCGAAAGCTCGGCCGCTCTCAACCAGCACGAAGTCGACGACGCGTGGCAGAAAGTTCAGTTCTTCCTCTCGCAGCACTTGGCCTAAAAACCTCCGCCTCAGCCGCATCGCGGGTGGGATTAAGCGAAGCGCAATCCGAGTTCCGAGCCGATGAACGCCCATTGATCGGCCAGTTCGGCGACCCGTTTGTGGCGTGGTTTGCCTGCGCCGTGGCCGGCATCCGCTTCCACGTTGATGTAAATCGGCGCGCCCGGGCCGCCCGCCTCGCGCAAGCGCGCCCCGAATTTCTTAGCATGCATCGGATCGACCCGGCCGTCCGCTTCGGCGGTCGAAATCAGCATCGCCGGATAGGCGACGCCGTCGCGCACGTTATGGTATGGAGAGTAGGCTTCCAAAAACTCGGCGTCGCGCGGATCGTCCGGGTCGCCGTATTCTGCAATCCACAAGCGCGCGATGAGAAACTCGTGAAAACGCAACATATCCGTCAGTGGGACGAGGCAGACCACCGCCCGCACGAGTTCGGGGCGTTGGACGGCGACCGCAGCGACCAGCAAGCCTCCGTTACTGCCGCCGACGATCGCGATCCGCTCCGGATCGGCAACCCCGCTCGTGCCGAGATAGGTCGCCGCCGCGATGAAATCGTCGAAGACGTTCTGCTTCTTCTCGCGCATGCCGGCCCGGTGCCACGCTTCTCCGAACTCACCGCCGCCCCGAAGGTTCGCGACCGCATAAACGCCGCCGGCCTCGAGCCACGGTACCAGGCTCGGGACGAACCACGGCAGGAGCGAGACGTTGAAGCCGCCGTAGCCGTACAGCACGGCTGGCGCCGTGCCGTCGTACCGCACGTCCGAGCGCGCGATTAGGGTGAGCGGAATGCGGGTGCCGTCGCGCGATGGATACCAAACCTGCTCGATGGCGTATGCGCCCGCGTCGAATGGGACGGCAACGCTCGACCAAACCTGCGCCTCAAATCCGCCGCTCGAGAACGTCAAGCGCGTCACTGCAGGCGCCTCTAGAAAGGAAGCATGCAGGACGTAAGCCGACGCCGACGCTTCTCGCGCCGATAATGCGAGGATGCTGCGCTGCGCGAGCCCGGGCACGTTTTCGAAGCGGCCGTCCGCGTAGCGCACCTTCAACACCGAGCGCGCATCGACCAGATAGTGGAGTAGTAGGGCGTCCTGAGCCAAGGCGAAGCCGTCGAGTGCTCCGGCCGCTTCAGGTACGATCTCGCGCCAGTCCCGGCGTTCGAGACGCGCGTAATCGACTTCGTACACGCGGAAACGAGGGGCCCCGTCGTTCGTCCGCACATAGAGCTTGCCGTTCGCTGGTAACGGTTCGTAGACGGCGTCGCGACCCTCGCTGAGCGGAACGAACGTGAGAGCGGAATCATCGCCGCGGGCAACATAGGCATCGCTGCGGGCCCACCCGTCGTAGACCGCCGCGACCAGGTGAGCGCCGTCGCCGGAGAGCGAAACATCGATCCATTCTTCCGGTTTGCGGCCCTCACCGAAGACAAGCGGGTCCGCTTCCCAAGGCGTGCCGAGGGCGTGACGGTAGAGCCGCACGTGGTAGTCGCCGCCCGGCGGGTAGCGCGTATAAAAGAATCCGGCCTCGTCCGGTAACCAGGCGAGGCTGCTGTGACGGGTGTCGGGAATCGCTTCTTGCAGGCGCTCGGCCGTCTGGACGTCGAGTACGAAGAGCGTGCTGCGCTCGTCGCCTCCGGTCGAGAGTCCGAACGCGATGTAGCGACCGAACGGACTCGGAAACCACCAATCGAGAGCGGTCAAGCCGCGCGCATCCAGCGCCGCCGGATCCAGCAATGTGCGCTCTGCGGCCTCATCGCGGACGTAGAGAATCGTTTGCTCCGCTCGTCCGCGCCGAGCGGTGTAAAACGTCCGTCCTGCGCGCTCCACCGGTATGCCCTGGCTATCGATGGCAGTGAGCGCCTCGAAGCGGGCCGCTAAGCGCGGACGCTCGGGCAATGCGTCGAGAGCGGCGCGGGTCCGCGCATTTTCACGAGCGGTCCAGAGGGCCGTGGCGGGATCCGAGGCATCCTCGAGGTAGCGGTAAGGATCGGTGGCGGGCTTTTCGAGCATTGAGAGCTCTTATCGCCTGCTCCTCAGGCTCCCCGTATCGTGGACGATCCGCGACCAACGGTCATAAATATCGCCGATGTAGGTGCGCGTTTCCAGGTACGGCGGCACGCCCTTGTAGTATGCGACCGTGCCGGGGCCCGCGTTATAGGCGGCGAGTGCCGCAGCATACGGATCCGGGTACGCGCCGTCATATGCGTTCACGTAACCTCCTAGGAGACGTGCCGAACCCTCCATCGCACTTTGCCAATCGAACGGGTCGACGCCGTAATCCTGCGCCGTAGCGAGCGTAAACTGCGCGATTCCGACCGCCCCTGCCCCCGAAAGCGCGTCCGGTGCGAAGGCCGATTCCTGGAGCAGCGTCGCACAAAAAAATCCGTAGTCGAGCCGGTGTGCGCGCGCGATTCGTGCGGCTGCCGTCGCGAAAATTAGAGCATCGAAGGGATCCAGCCGATGATTACTTCGGACGACCGAACGCACGACGGCAAGCGTTGGACCGCCCCGAAGCGGGGTATCGTAAAGTATTCTCAGTCCGCGTACTTCGGCGGCTTGCAATGGAATTCGCCAACTGAGAACTCGATCTTGGAGCAGCGTCGTATCTGCAGGCAACACGGGCTTTCCCGTTTCTTCATTCATAACCGGCGAGCGATTGTCGCAAGCCGTAAGCACAACCACCAAGGCGACCAATGCGGGCAGGTAAGCGCGGGCGCTCGGCCCAAATCGAACGGAAGCTGGGTCGCTCATCTAGGGGATCGGAAATAGTAATCGATAGTAATCGTATGAAGGCGGCGACGTCGTGATGTTCTTCGTTTCGCTCATCATCGTGCTAGTCGTTGGAGACTTCGCGTCGACGTTCTTATATCACGTTCCACAACACTTGTGGTTCAAGCTGCATTTACGTACGCACCACGATCGTACGCGCTCCTATTGGGATCACGCCGTTATCTCCAAAGACCCCGGCGTCATGCTGGACGGCATGCTCGGCGCGCTGCCCTATCTTGCCGTTGCAGCGCCGCTATGTACGCTCGGTACCTGGTCGATCGCCGGCGCGGCGCTCGGCCTCGTGCTCGGTCAGCTTCACGTGTGGTGGCGCCATACGACCGAGATCGGCTGGGTCAGTCCGGCCTGGCTCGTTCGCGCGTGCCGGATGTTGCAGATCGTTTTGCCCGAAGATCATGACGGGCATCATCGCAATCCCGATATCGAATTCGGCGATCTCTTCCGCTTTTACGACGCTCCCGCGCGGGCGTTCATGATGTATGTCCGCTCCGTTCAGCGCCACCGCCGAACGGCCCTCAAACGTCTGCAACGAATACGCGCGCTTCGTTCGCTGCGAAACACGCAGCGCGCGTAGCAGGGGTTAAATGACCAAACGGATCCTCTTACTCATCTCGGATACCGGCGGCGGTCACCGCAGCGCGTGCAACGCTATCACCGCCGCTCTGGATCAGACGAGTTTCGGACCCCACGGTCAAGCGTTGCACCTCGAACACCGGATAGAGGACGTTGCCTCACACTGCAGCTTCCCACTTTCTCAACTCGGGCCGGCGTACAGCGCGGCCCTTCGCTTTGCTCCGCCGCTCTACGGCGCGATGTACCATGCCACGAATGGAAAGCGGCGCTTTCGAAGCGTCATCCGCTTTTGCGAGCCGCTCTATCGTCGCCGGCTGCGGGACCTTTTTACCAGCTACAAGCCGGACGTTATCGTTTCGGTTCACCCCTTACTCAACCATGCGGCTCTGCGCGCGCGCGCCGACGCGGGCATGCTCGACGTGCCCGTCGTCACCGTGATCACGGACCTCGGGCGGGTCCACGAGGGTTGGCTCGTGCCTGAAGTCGACGCGGTCGTGGTGCCCGCGCGCGAAGTGTACCAGCGCGCGCGCGAGCGCGGCATTCCTTCCGAACGCATCTATCATCTCGGGCACCCCGTGCATCCGAAGTTCGAAGACGTAACCGAGACGAAACAGCAGATTCGCATCGCGCTCGGACTACCGGCCGAGAAAACGATAGCGCTGCTCATGGCCGGCGGCGAAGGCGGCGGTAAGTTGTTGCCGACGACCCTCGCGCTTGCGAAGTCGAAGCTCCCGCTGCATCTGGTCGTCGTCACCGGCCGCAACACGTCGCTGCGCACGAAACTCAACGAGCTCGCGCCGACTCTCGCAACGCCGATGACGGTGCTCGGTTACTGCGATAATATGCCCGAATTGATGCGCGCGGCCGATTTGCTCGTTACGAAAGCCGGCCCCGGGACCATCGCCGAAGCAAGCTTGGCCGAGGTGCCCGTGGTCGTGTACGATTTCATTCCGGGTCAGGAACGCGGCAACCTGAAGTACGTCGAAACCAACGGCATCGGCGTCGTCGCGTTAACGACGGCCGACGTCGTGCGCTCGACGCGACGCATCGTTGCGAACCTCGAACGCCTGCAGACGATGCGCGCCCGGCAAGCGTCGGTCGCACCGCGCGGCAGCTCCCGACGCATCGCAGAGCTTATCGCAAACATCGCGTGCGGCGAACTCTCGGACGCGCCGCCCTTGAAACCTCCGACTCCGACCCCGTTCGCCGCCGCGCTGTAGCCTCGCACGGCGCGCTCGTCCGTTACGAGACGTGAGCCGGGATTCGGTCGCCTTGCGTCGTCAAGCCACCACGTCGCGCCATCGTCGCCGCGCCGATCGCACCCGCGTCATTACCGAGCGCCGCCGTCACGATACGCGTTGCGCCCGGTGGCACCATCGTCGAGAGCACTTCGACCCTCGGCCGCAACGCCTTGAGCATGTAGTCACCAGCGCTAGCGACCCCGCCGCCCAGTGCGATCACTTCCGGATTGACGAAAGCAACGATATTCGCGATACCGCGCGCGAGATCGTCGAGGTAGCGCGCCCAAGCCGCGACGCCGTGGGGATCGCCCGCCTCGGCGGCTTTACGAATCGCTTTAGAGCCTAACTTATCGGCCTTGCCTGCGACGAGCGTGCTGCGCGGAAAGGACGGCGCTACCGCCAGCGCGTGGCGGATCAAGCCCGTACCCGATGCCTGCGCTTCGAAGCAGCCGATCTTACCGCAATTGCAGTAGAAGCCGTCGGTCGCCCGAATCTGATGATGCCCGACTTCCCCGGCGCTCGCGGCGTTGCCGATAAGGAGGGTGCCGTTGGCTACGATGCCGCCGCCGATGCCCGTCCCGAGCGTGAGCAAGACGAAGTTCTGCGTATCCTGTCCCGTTCCGTGGGCGTGCTCTCCGAGCGTCGCGCAACGCGCGTCGTTCGCGATGAAGATCGGCATCTTCAATCGCTCGCGCAACTTCTCGGCGAGCGGTACGTCACGCCAGCCGAAGTTGGGCGAATACTTGATGATTCCGGCGTCCAGATCGATATTGCCGGGCGAGCCGAGTCCGAGCGCTGCTATCTGATCGCCTTTCGCAGCGGCGACGACTGCATCGACGGCTTCGAAAATGATCTTGATGACGGCGTCCGGCTCGTGATCGACGACGTCGATCTCCTTGCGATCCAGAATCTTTCCGCCCTCGTCCACGGTTGTCGCAAGGACGTGCGAACCGCCGAGATCAATGCCGATCGTTCTCATAAGAGGCGCTTCGGCTCCGGTTAAAAGCAACCTCGCGGCGAGGGCGAAGCTGCCCGGATGACGACGCTCTCGGAACTCCCCTACGGCCTCATCGACGAGGTCGTCGCCGTTCGGCGCGACCTGCACAGACACCCGGAACTGGGCTTCGAAGAGTTGCGCACCGCCGGCATCGTCGCTCGGACCCTCCGCGCGCACGGTTACGGCGTTCACGAGGGCATCGGCACTACCGGTGTCGTCGGCGTCATGCGCGGAACGCGTCCGGGCAAGACGGTCATGCTGCGCGCGGATATGGATGCGCTCCCTCTAGCGGAAGAAGCGGAGCACTCATATGCCTCGCGCGAAGCGGGCAAGATGCACGCCTGCGGTCACGATGGACACGTCGCGATGCTACTGGGCGCGGCCAAACTCATCGCGGCTCGTGGCGGCGAACTCGCAGGCACCGTCGTGCTGTGCTTTCAGCCTGCGGAGGAAGGTAAGGGCGGCGCGAAGGCGATGCTCGAGGAAGGTATGCTCGAACGCTTCGGTATCGAGCGCGCTTATGGACTGCATCTCTTCTCACAGTTGCCGACCGGAATACTCGGCTTTAGAGAAGGGCCGTTTTACGCCTCGAGCGATTCGATCGAGATCGGCATCGCCGGCGCGGGCGGCCATGGCGCGGCGCCGCATCTCTCCGTCGATCCTATCCTCGTTGCGGCAGAATTTATAACGAGCGTCCAACGAATCGTCAGCCGCGAGATCGATCCCATGGAACCGGCCGTCGTTACGATCGGCGCGGTACACGCCGGTACGACGCACAACGTGATCCCGTCGCGCGCGACGATGCTCGGCACCGTTCGCGCCTTCGACCACGACGTGCGCGCGAAGATGGCCGAGCGCATCGAACGCGTGCTGCGCGGCGTGTGCGACGCAGCCGGAGCGACGTACACGTTCGATTATCAGTGGCGCTATCCCGTAACCTCGAACGACGCCGCACAAACGCAATTCGTTCGCAAGCTCGCAGAGGGCGCGTTCGGAACCGCCCGCGTCGTAACGTCGGACAAACACATGGGAGCCGAAGATTTTTCCTTCTTCGCAGAACGCGTCCCCGCGTGTTACTTCGTCATCGGTTCGAACGGTAGTGCCGCGACCAGTTTTCCACACCATCATGGCAAATTCGATATCGACGAAGCGGCCCTGGAGACGGGCGTCCGCGTCATGACCGCTCTGGCCCTGAGCGCCCCGGTCGACGCCCCGTAGTCCGCACCTTGCTAGGAAACCAAACGCACGTACCGGACCCCGTCGCGCTGCGTAACGGTCACGTCGGCCGCGGCGCTGTCCGCGAAGGCGTACCGGTTTTTTCCCTGTGCCTTAGCGGAAGACAGCGCCGCGTCCGCTCGATTGAGCAGACTCTCCGCGTTTCGGCCGTCCGGCGGAAACAAGCTGATACCGATGCTGGCGGTCAAGGAATGCGTTACGCCGTCGATCGTAAACGGCCGGCGCAGCGTGCTCAGAATCCGTTCCGCGAGCGTCGCACCATTAGCCAAGTCGACGAGCTTGGAAGCGACGACGACAAACTCGTCGCCACCGAGCCGAGCTACCGTGTCGCTGTCACGCAGCAGCGAAGTGAGTCGCTTCGCGACGGCTCTGAGAACGTTCTCGCCCATCGCATGGCCGAAGGTTTCGTTGATCGTTCCGAAGTCGTCGATGTCGACGTACAGCACCGCAAAGCGCTCGTTATGACGCTCGGCCGATAAGAACGTTTGGAGGAGGCGGTCTTGCAGGAGTACGCGATTCGGCAGACCGGTCAGTTCATCGAAAAAGGCGAGCGCATCGAGTCGTTGGCGCTGCAATCCTCGATCGATCGCCGCGCCGATCAAATCGCTCGTCAGTTGAATGAAATCGAGATTCGATTGCGAGAACGCTTCGGCCCGGCTCTGACTGCCGACGAAGCCAATGACGCCGTACGGGCGGCCCGATACCTTGACCGGAGCTGCGATGTACGAACCGGTCCCTTCGTACGAGGATCCGAGATCGTCGAAGCGCCGCGCCTGCGAGAGATCGGCGATCGCAATGGTGCGCTTGGTCTTGAGCACCGAGGCAACGTGCGTGTGATCCAGCGGCATCCGCGAACCCGGCAATTGCGACTGTTCGAGCTCGTGACCGGCACCGACGCTGTTGGCGATGATGAGTTCCGATTTTGCCGCATCGACCGTTCCCAAGTATGCCCAGTCTAGTCCGAGCTCTTCGAGGACGAGCAGCAGTGCGGCGTCGATTTGGTCCGGGCGCGCGGTGACGACGGTGTTCGCGATCGCATGCAGCGAGCGCAGTTGGCTCGTGAAGACCGCCTGCTCCGCTTCGTGCCGGCGCGCTGCGAGTTCAGCCGCCTTGCGTTCGGTCATATCGTTCGCAATTCCGAGGTAGCCGTAACTCGCACCGTCCGCATGCAATAACGGCGCAATCGTGGCCAACACCGCGACGTGCGTACCATCGGCGCGGATCAACGTCCATTCCGACCGTTCGCCATGCCGCTCGCCCGGGGACTCCACGAGGCTGCGGAAGGCGGTTTCATTCGAGTGCTCGGGTTCCTCCGCTGATAGGACCACATCGGTGCCGAGCTCCTGTGGCAAAAGGAACCGCTGGGCGCTAAGCTGGCCGACAGCCTCGGCCGCAGTGTAGCCGAGCAGTTGTTCCGCGCCGCGATTGAACGACGTTATCGTACCGTCGGTCGCCGTCGTAAAGATCGCGTAACTCGTGCCGTCGAGGATCGCGCGTTGTAGTACGTTGAGTTGAGCGAGCGACTCATGCCGTACCTGCAGTTCGCGAAACATCGTCTGCAACGATTTCTCGACCTCGGCGATTTCGTCGTTATCCGCCGTCGACAGTGCGACGTGTTTTCCATCCGCGAACGCGGCGGCGTTACTCTCGAGTCTCCGTATGCGCCGAACGAGCGTCCTGCTAATCATTAGGTAGAGAAGTACCGTTACGACGACGGCAAGGATCGAGCCCACGGTCAAGAGTGCGTACGTGCCCTGCTCCAGCGCCCGCAGATGCACCGTGTCCGTCTGATACCGGTCGAGTTCGAGCTTGCGGTAATTGGCAAGTTCTAAGCGAAACTGATCCAAGGTATCGCGCCCGGCGCCGAAACCCACTTCGCTGACGGCTCGAGCCCGTTCGCCGCGCTCGACAAGAGCGACGTAGCGATCGATGATGCTGACCGTTCTTCCCGCGAGTCCCGTCACGAGAAGAGCCTGCGCGCGCGTTGCCGGCTCGTCGCCCGTGAAGCCTTCGAACAAGCCGATGCGTAGTGCCAAGGCCGCTTTCGCATCGAGATAGGGGGCCAAGAGTTGCGAGTTGCCCGTCGCAACGTAGCGCCGCATCCCCGTCTCGGCCTCGATCAAGGTCTTGTTCAGCCGGTCCGCCAAACGAAGCGCCGCTATCGACCTCGTCGTGTTCGTCGCGGCCCTGGCACTAATGGATGCCGACCACGCGAAAGAACTCAGAAGAACGATCAGTACGAGAAGCGGCGTTAGGACGAGGACGAACAGCTTATCGCGGACGCGGAGATTCATCGCAAAGTCACCAAGGCCGATACGGCAAGCAAAGGTCGTGCCGCCAAAAGACATAAAAAGCGACGAACTGCACGCGTTTCCGTCGCCACATATACCTGTTCGACGAGGAAGCGTTCAAGTTTAGGTTAGGCTAATCGGCCCGCGCTGAGCACCCGCAGTGACAGCAATCACTTGCGCCCAGGGCTGTCTGCCGGCGCGAGCGCGTCCACGCCGCGAATCGTGGCACATGTCCGCGCGGCCGGGTCCGAAGCGCGAAGTCCCCGCTTTTATTTGACGTTCGGAACGGTATTCGACGGGTCGTTATAGCCGGAGTAGAGCAGCGTCAACTCTTCAGCTTTACAGCGCGTAACGCGATAGCTCGACTTATTATAGTTGCAAGTTTCCGTCGTCCCGTTCTTGAACGTATACTGAAACGTTCCGACGCGTTTGCCGTCCTGCGTTTGATCCGGAAGCGCCGCAAACGTAGATTTCGGATCGTTTTTCGCGCTACGCACGAGCCCGGCGATATCGGAGTCTAGATTGTTGGCAGTCCCCGACTTCTCCCATTTGCCGTCGGAGAGTACCCAGTAGGCGTGACCGACGATGATCGTCCTAATCGGTTTGCCTTCGAGCATCGTCGTCATCTGGTACCGGTCGGGCGCAACGTAGACTCCGAGCGACCGCACGGATCCGAGAACCGTCAACTTGTAGGATTTGACGCCGGCGAAGGCAGCGAAGATCTTCGGCTTGAGCGACGAATCGGCCGCCCCGGCGGATCCGATGGGCAGTGCGAGCGTAAGGCAGACGGCGGCCACGACGCGGCGGGTGGCAAACATGACGTATCCTCCGGCAGGTTACAACGCTAACGTTAGGTTCGCACAATACGTCGCGGGGTCCGCGTCACGGACGCCGCGAAGTCCGGCCCATGAACGAGCCGATCGATCTCATTTCGCACCAGGCGCTGCGCGAGCTGACTGCGTTCACGAGCCGCACGCGCCAGCCGACCCGGGTCGAGCTCCTCGACATCGCGCCGATGGAGCACGTCCAAGAAATCGAGATCACCGAAGAGCACATCACCGTCACGTACAATCAGAAGATCACGCATCGCTATAATGCAAACGAGATCACGCACAAGGAATGGTCGTACAAATACAACGACGATCCCGAGTTCGTCAAGGCGATCGGAGCCGTGATCGAACTGGCGCGCAAGCACGTTCGCGACATGCCGGACAACGTTGCTTGCCCGCCGGGTTGCGCGGAGTGTTGCAGCGGTTACGAGCCCTTCGTAAGCCGGACCGACGTCGAGCGCATCGCGAGACACTTCGGAATTTCCTATGACGAAGCGCTCGAAGCGTACGTGGTCCGGCGTGAGTCCGCCGACGGCTTCGCCGTCGGATACCTCAAGAAAGTAACCGACGACATCGCAAGCCAATGCGTTTTCCTCAAGGGCAGCGCATCCGGGCGGTATTACTGCGGTATTTACGAAGCCCGTCCGCACGACTGCGGCGCCTTCACCCCGATTGGGTGTGAAGACGTCGATGCGGGTTTACGTCACGATCGCAAGTTCGTTCCGGGTTCGCCGTTTCAGCCGAAACCGCGCGCCGCCGCCAAGCGTAAATTGCGCCGCTGATCCGTGCAGTCGTACGACGCGCTCGTCGTCGGCGGCGGCCATAACGGACTGGTCTGCGCAGCGTATCTGGCGCGGGCCGGCCGTCGCGTTCTGGTCCTCGAGCGCGATCGAAGCTCGGGAAATTTCGCGCCGCCCGATCTCGAAAGCAGGCTGCCTTGGCACCCGCGCAGATCGCCTAGGCTGCGAGTGCTACGTCGCCTTCGAGTTCGTCGCGCAGCCGCCGTTTGGCCCGCGAGATGTACGTCTTGACGGTGCCGATCGGTATATCGAGTTCGAGCGCGATCTCGCGATAGCGCAATTCGGATAGGTAGTAGAGCTGCAGCACGCTGCGGTACTTGTGCGGCAAGGCATCGAGAGCAGCATGCACGCGCGTGGCTTCATCGCTCCGTAACGCTATCTCTTCCGGGCCGGGCTCGACGGGACGCGACTCGACCGGTTCCGGGAGCGTTACGAGCCGGCGACGGCGCCGGAGCGTATCGAGGGCCGCATTGCGAGCGATAACGAAGAGCCAGCGCGAGAACGGACGCTCCGGGCGAAATTCGTCGATCCGCCGAAAGGCGCGTAAAAACGCATCTTGGGCGATATCCTTCGCTTCGTCCGCATCTTGCGTCAAGCGATACGCGAGCCGTACGACCGGCGCCCGGTACCGGTCGACCAGCTCCGCGAACGCATCGACCGAGCCGGCCTGAGCGGCGCCGACGAGCACGCTGTCGAGATCGCTCTTCACGTACAGCAATTCCGGGCGAGCGGCGCGCTACGTTCGACGCTGCTGCGAAGGCGTTCGAAATAGTCTCCGGCCGGTTCACCCGCGGCAAACAGTTGCCGTATCCAGGTGGAGAGCGCCGGCCGCTCCTGTGTTGCTCCCTCATTCACGATCGTTCCCCTAGCTGAGCCGCCCTCAGACACTTTAGTTACTCAACTATTTACTTTATAACACCCACAATTGATTAGGTCAATAGCTTGCATGTACCACAGTTGGGGTGTAAGATAGTCGGGTGCCACCTCCTACGGAAGCTGCTTCCACATCGCATGGTGCCCGCGCTTGGGACCTTATGTATGAAATATTTCGAGCAAGTAAGCCTTATATGGAGGCGGTTGCCACAACACTCGATTTAACGCCGCAGCAAATGTTCGCTCTACGGCAGCTCAGTAACGAGCGGCCGCTTCCCATGAGCGCGCTAGCGACGATGCTCGGCTGCGACGCCTCGAACGTTACGTCCATCGTCGACCGGCTCGAATCGCGTGGCTTCGTCGAACGGCGCAGCGCCGAAAACGATCGGCGCGTTAAGGCGCTGGTCATGACGGCCTCGGGCGTCGACTTGCAGGCCCGCGTGATCGAACGCATGCGTCAGCCTCCTCCGGCTATCGCCAATCTCTCCGCGCGCGACCAACAAGCGCTGTGCGAATTACTCGGGCGCGCGCTCGATACGCTTTAAGCCGTGTCGGGCTGTCCCCGACTTCCACCGGCGTCGAGCGATTCGGCAGGCGAATCTCGCACGCTTGCGCCGGACCTGATGATTGCGGCATACCGAGCGGCATCGACGTTTCCGCCGCTCAACACGACGCCGACGCGTTTACCTTCCGCATCTATTTTCGCGTGCAACAGCGCGGCGAGCGCCGCGGCGCCGCTCGGTTCGAGGACGAGTTTGAGCCGTTCGAAGGCGAAGCGCATGGCGCTTCGGAGCTCGTCATCGGCGACCGTGACGATTCCGGCGCAGAGCGCTCGCACGATCGGAAAGGTCAGTTCGCCCGGCATCGTCGTCTGCTGGCCGTCGGCAATCGTGTCGGGCACCGCGATGCGGATTCGCCCGCCCGACGCGAACGAGCGCGCGAAATCGTCTCCCGCCTCCGGCTCGACTCCATACATTGCCACACCCGGCTGCAACGCCGCGGCGACGAGCGCGCAGCCAGCCAGTAAACCACCGCCGCCCGTGCTCACGAGCAAGATGTCGAGTTCGCAGTCCTGCAGAAGCTCGAGGGCGACCGTGCCTTGGCCCGCGATAACGGCCGGATCGTCGTAGGGCGGCACGAGCGTCGCACGCCGCTCGCGCGCTAAGCGCTGCGCGATGTCGGTGCGGTCCATCGTGCGCCGGTCGTAGCGGACGATTTCCGCGCCGTAACCGCGCGTTGCCGCTACCTTCGATTCGGGAGCATCGAGCGGCATGACGATCGTTGCCGGAACGCCGAGCAACTTCGCCGCCAGCGCCACGCCCTGCGCATGATTGCCACTCGAAAACGCAACGACCCCGCGCGCACGCTCTCGCGCATCCAACTGCACGATGCGATTGTAGGCGCCGCGAAACTTGAACGCGCCCATGCGTTGCAAGTTCTCGCACTTCAGATATGCCTGCGCGCCGCTTGCGGCGTCCAAGCTACGCGACGTGACGACGGGCGTTCGATGCGCTACGCCGCGCAAGCGTTCGGCCGCTGCGAGCACGTCGCCGAATGCGACGCTGCCCGCGCGCGTCATTGCGTCTCGCTCGGTCCGATATGAAACCGCTCGATCTTACCGTCGGCGTCGAGTTGATACTTCTCCACGAGCGTGCCCTTCGCGAAGCGCTCGCTAAAGTGATGATAACCAGTCGGCGAACCTGCGGGCGTGTCTTCTTTGCTGCCCTTGAAGGCGCCCATCGAGACGACGAGGTCCGAGAGGTGGCCGACGCGAGCACGATCTTCGAGTTGCGAACGGTTGATCGCGTTAAAGGCATGTTCGACCGGCCGCATATCGTTATTCGCGATCGCTTTCGTAATCGCGTCCGCCGTCGCTTCGAAATGATTGCGCCGGTGAATGATGAGCTTATCGACGATAAAGATCAGCGCGATAACGATGAAGATGACGACTGCGATCCGGCGTACGTCGTAGCGGACCGGAGGCTTGCCCCCCGTACGATACGAGGGCGGCATCGGCTGTTGTCTCAACCGACCGCCTCCGCAACGCGCTGCGTCGCATCGAACGGCTCGAAGCGCAGCCCCGGATTCCATTCCTCCGCCAGCCGCAGACTCCAGTCGCTCTCGAAGAGCGCGACCCGCGTCCCCGCGCCGTCCTCGACGAGCTTGGCATTGGAGGGCCAAGTGGCCGCCACGCCGTCGCCGGCAATCCGTCGCGCGAGACCATACGGCAGGCGGTAGAATTCCGTTTTCACGCCGTATTCGGCCGCCAGACGGTATTTCGCGACTTCGAACTGCAGCTCGCCGACTGCTGCGAAGATCGGCTCCGAATGAACTTGGCCCGCGGAGTAAAACACCTGAATTGCTCCCTCTTCCGCCAACTGCGCGATGCCTTTGCCGAACGACTTATAGGCTCCGGTATCGATGTTACGGACGCTTGCAAAGTGTTCCGGCGCGAACGACGGGATACGATCGTAGGCAACCGGTGTTCCCGTGCAAAGGGTATCGCCGATTGCAAACGTGCCGGGATTCGCCAGACCGACGACGTCGCCCGCATACGCTTCGTCGACGACTTCGCGCTCGCTTGCGAACAGCTTCATGGCGCGCGTGACCCGCACGTCCTTGCCTGTGCGCACGTTGCGAACCGTCATATCGCGTTCGAATTTCCCGCTACACACCCGCAGAAACGCGACCCGGTCCCGGTGACGCGGATCCATGTTGGCCTGAATCTTGAAAACGAAGCCGCTAAAATTTTCGGATTCGGGCGGCACGGTTTTTGCTTCCGTATCGCCTGCCCGCAGCGCCGAACGGCCGCGCGGCGGCGGAGCCATATCGAGAAAGCGGTCCAGAAAGAGGGCGACGCCGAAGTTCGTGACCGCACTCCCGAAAAAGACGGGCGTCGCATCGCCCGCCATGAGCGCGCCACGATCGAACGAGGTACCGGCGCCCTCGAGCAGTTCGAGTCCGTCGCGAAATTCGCGATACGTCGTCTCGTCGGTCAGCGAAGCGATTTGGGGATCATCGATGCCGGTAATGCGGACGGGAGCCCGCTTTGCGCCGTGCTCCGTACGTTCGAAAAAGTGCATATCGCGCGTTTGGCGATCGTAAACGCCGCGGAACGTCGGCCCGCTTCCGAGCGGCCAATTGATCGGGTAGGTCGCAATGCCGAGGACCTTCTCGAGTTCGTCGAGCAGTTCGAGCGGATCTCGGCTCGGGCGGTCCATCTTATTGATGAAGGTGAACAGCGGAATACGCCGCGCTCGACAAATTGCGAACAGCTTTTTCGTTTGCGGCTCGACGCCCTTAGCGGCATCGATCAGCATGACGGCGCTATCGGCCGCGAGCAGCGTGCGATACGTATCCTCGCCGAAGTCTTGGTGACCGGGCGTATCGAGCAGATTGAGTGTATGGCCGCGATACGGAAATTGCAGAACCGTCGACGTAATCGAAATACCGCGTTCGCGTTCGAGGTCCATCCAGTCAGACGTTGCTTGCCGCGCGCGACGGCGTGCCGCGACTTGACCGGCCGTATTGATGGCTCCGCCGTAGAGCAGCAGCTTTTCTGTGAGGGTCGTCTTACCGGCGTCCGGATGCGAGATGATGGCAAACGTTCGCCGTTTTTCTACGGCGTCCGCAAGTGAAAGCGAGTCGTGCATGTCGTTCCGCTCAGTATACCGCGTCGCTCAAGGAACGGCCGCTTTGCGGTCTCGCGAAACGACGGGCAGCCGGCCATGGGCTACGGCGTAAAGACGTACATCTTCGCGCTTCCCCTCTCGGCGGTCGAGAACGAGCCGGCCTTCACTCGCCATAAGCAACCGGGTTCGCGGCGGTATCCGAAGATGCTCGGAACCACGGGAGACGAGCACTTCGTCCGGCAGCACGTGGAGCGTACAACCGGGGACCGCGACCGAATCGCCGTTGCGCAGAAGCCGCGCCTCGCGAGGAATTTTCGCTCGCGCGAACGCGGGCGACCCGCGCGCGTCCAAAAGTTGCCGAAAGCATTCTGGCAGCGCCGACAGAGCCCAGGGAGCGTCTCCCGATACGCCTTCCGGAAGGTGACGTACCGCGCTAACGTGCTGCGGCGGTCCCGGCGCGCCGCTCGCCGACGTGTAGTGCGACACACCGGGGGTGCCGCGGGAGAAATGCAACGAGGTGACGACGGCGAGGACGGCGGCGACCAGTGCCGTGGCGAGCGCGAAATACCTAAGCGTCTTGCAAGGCGATCCGAACGCGGCCGATTTTCGAATCCGCCATGCCGTAATAGACGTCGAAGGTTCGCGGTCCGGGCTCGGGCGCAACGTCGATGCCGGTCGGAAACACGACGTTCGCGACGACGCCGTGACATTCGTCGGCCGTCTCCGGAGCGAAGAGCGGTACCGTAGACCGGTATCGGATGATATCCGGCCGCTCCGCGTCGTGCATCACCATACCCGCCGCGTACACGAGCCCCGATACCAGGCCTTGCTCGTTCGAACGCACGTCGACACCGTGGAAGAACGAGAGCCACCCCTCGGCAACGCGAACCGGCGGCGTGCCGCCGCCGTTCTTCACCAGGCCCCAGGCCGGACCCGCCTCGAGGACGAGCGCGCTTTCTGCAACTTTAAGCAAGTTCGTACGGTCGGCAAGCACGGCCGCGAGCGGAACGTAGGCGATGCGCGTGCACTCCCGTTTGCGGGGCGGCCGCTCGAGCGCAATCGACGCGGCAGCTCGTCCATCGGGAGCGATGATGTGCTGCATCGGCCGATGATAGAAGGCCAGACTGATAACGCCTGCGGGCGAAAGCACGGGTTCCGGAAAGAATACCCCGTCCTTATCGTCTCCGTGCGGAAGCCCCGGAGCGGAAAAATCCACCGGGCCCAAGCGTTCCCAAACATACGCATCGTTGGAGAGCGCGAGTGCGATACGCGGGCCGGCCGCTCCGAAAGCCGTATAGGCCATGACATAGAGATCGAGGACCGGTACGAACGTTACGCGCGGATCCTCGCAACCGAACCCGCCGGGCGTGTCGCGCAACTCGTACGGCTCCCGCGGCTCGAGGGCGAATCCCAGTCGCTCGAAGATCGGATCGCCGGCTGTTGCGGCCGCCTCGACGAGGCCGATGCGCGACACGTTGCCGGCGGCAACGCAGCGCGGATACATGAGCAACGTGCCGTCGCGGCTGCGCGTCGTCGCAGGATTGAGTACGCCTTCGACTTCGCTTGCGTCGCCGTTCGAATCGAGTGCGATCCCCATTCGCTCGACGCTCGCTCCGAGCGTGTCGATCATCCAAGTCTTCAAAAACTCACTTCTCCTGCGTCGGTGCTTGCGCTTCGACGGCCCACGAAAGTATCGGGTAAGCGAGGCGCGTGGACAAGTGGTTTGCGAATAATTTATCGCAGCGTGGTCGATGCGATGTGGTCACCTTCCGGCGTTACCACGTCTAAAATGGAGTCAGCACGGTAAACGGAGTTCGGCACGATCCACAGCGTGTAGGTCCGATAGGCATCGGTCTCTTCACCGCCATCGAGCGGCGGCCGTTCGAATGCGACTATGCGAACGCGCGACGAGTTGGCACGAATAGACTCGATATATTGATGCCAGCCGGTCGAACGGTGCGGACCCATCAATAAGAGGACTCCGAATTCATGATTGAATCGAACGGCGGCACGAATGCCGAAAGCTTCGAGATCGTGCCGGCTCCGGAAGACGGCGATGCGGTTACCGCCGGGCACCGTCGTCGTTCCCTGCGCATACGTTTTTACGCGAACTTCACGGCAGCCAACAAGTGATAACAGTAGAAAGCCGAGCACGGCAACCCTCATCCAGGGGCGCTTCGCGGGCCGTGACCTCCGGCCTAGCGAAGCGTCCCAGGAGATGCGCCGACCACGCGTACGCTCTCCAAAGTCGTTGCCGGTTGTCGGCGCCACTTCTAAACTAGGAATGTTGTGAAGCTCTTTCGCTTGTTCGCGTGCACGAGCGCCGCACTGGCGTTCGCCGTCGCCGTTCTCGGTAGTTGGGTGCGCATCAACGACGCCGGTTTAACGTGTCCCGATTGGCCGCTGTGTCACGGTGCCCTCGTGCCCTCGCTTGCGGGCGGAGTCGTCCTCGAATGGTCGCACCGCCTCATCGCTTTCCTAGAAGGCTTCGTCATACTCGGGGCGATCGTCACCGGCTTGCGCGTACGGACTCGCATCGCCGGCGTAACGCCCACGCTGATCGCGCTCGGTGTCATCTTTCTATTGCAAGTCACCCTCGGCGGCGCAACCGTGATGCTGGCAAATAGCCCGCTCTCCGTGATGTTGCATTGGGGCATGGGCATGGCGTTGCTGGCAACGCTGTGCGCGCTGGCGGTGCTCGCTGTGTGCGCACAACCGCCGGGCAGCGTAACCAATGCCCGTCACGTTCTGCGTGACGGTCCCGCTCCGGCTCTCGCTTTGGCAGCGTTCTTCGCGTTCGCAACGATGTGCATCGGCGCGTACGTCAGCTCGAGTTTTGCGGGTCTGGCCTGCCGCACGTTCCCCGCGTGCGACGGCACGGTGTGGGGAAGCGGCGCGCAGCAGTTCGTACAAATGTCGCACCGCATCGCGGCCGCTGCCTTTGCGGTCGTCGCAACGGTCGCAACTTTCGTCGCGCTCCAAACGGGCTCACGGCGGGTTCGTTCGTTCGCCCTTACCGGCTTCGTCCTGCTGCTCGTTCAGATTGCGCTCGGTGCCGGCAACGTTCTCTGGCAGCTGCCCACCGTGCTGCGCGAAGCGCACGCTGCCAATGCCGGAGCGACCTTCATTTCGTTCGTCATTGCGTCCGTGTTTGCCGGACTCGAACCACGTCCGTCGCTGCTACCGGAACGGACTGCGGCTGCTCGCCGGATGGCGCCCTACGCATGAGTTCCACACTCTCGCGTCTCGACGGTGCCCGACCGGTCCCCCCCGGCGGCTGGCGCGGAACGCTGTTCGATTACTACGAGATTACGAAGCCGCGGATCATTTATCTGCTGCTCATCACGACGTTTGCGGCAATGATGATGGCCGCGCATGGCATCCCGCCGCTAGGCTTAACGCTCGCGACGCTATGCGGCGGAGCGCTCGCCGCTGGCTCGGCCGGCGCCTTCAACTGCGTCATCGATCGCGACATCGACCGGCTGATGACGCGCACGATGACGCGCCCCATTGCGACCGGCCGCATCTCGCCGCACGCCGGCGCTCTATTCGCCTTGCTGCTCGGTATCGTATCGTTCGCGATCCTCTTCCGGCTCGTGAATCCGCTCGCGGCGTGGCTTTCTCTGGCCGGTAACGCCTATTACGTCATCATCTACACGTTATGGCTCAAGCGCACGACGACGCTGAACATCGTCATCGGCGGGGCGGCCGGTGCCGTTCCGCCACTGGTCGGCTGGGCCGCCGTCGCACACAACGTCGGCGGTCCGGCCCTCGGCCTATTCGCTCTCATCTTTCTTTGGACGCCGCCCCACTTCTGGGCGCTGGCCCTCATGGCCAATACCGACTATCACAAAGCGAACGTGCCGATGCTACCGAACGTGCGCGGCGCACGTCGGACCAAGATCGAGATCTTCGTCTATTCGGTCGTTCTGGTCGCAGTGTCGCTCGCGCTCACACCGCTTCACGTCATGGGCCTGTGGTACTTCATCCCCGCAGCCATTCTCGGCGGTATCTTCCTTTGGGACGCGTGGCGCATGCTGTCGGGTCCGACGAAACCGCTCGCGCGGATTCTCTTCAAATATTCACTGTTGTATCTCGGCCTCATGTGCGTCGCGATGGTAATCGATCGCGTGATACGCTAGTGTGCCGACCGGTAGATGGCGTGACACAAAGCGACAGCGATGTTTCGTCGTCGCAAGGAGCGAAGAGCGCAGAATTGCGCGGCAACTTAAGCGATGAGCGACGCAGCGACGGCGGAAAAACGCGGAGCGACTGTCGCGGCATTTACCGGTCGGCACGGTAGGACGCGTGGCTAGCGCACGGGCCAGCGTAGCCGGACACTCGTTCGACCGCTCTCATCTTCCGCTGCTGCTGACGCTCGGGCTCGGCGTCTTTGCGGGCGCGCTCGATCTCGGCGTACTGTCGCCCGCGCTGCCGGCGATCGCGCACGGCTTCGGCATTCCGGCACGCGACGTCGCCTGGACGTTCACGTTATATCTCTTTGCGAACGTCGTGAGCATTCCGATCATGACCAAGCTCTCCGACACGCTCGGACGGCGCCCGATCTACACGCTTTGCGTGGCGCTCTTCGGCATGGGCAGTATCCTCGCGATCGGCGCGCCGAACTTCCCGTTCTTTCTCTTCGCGCGCGCGTTGCAAGCCGCGGGTGCTGGCGGCATTTTTCCGGTCGCTACCGCTGCCATCGCCGATCGCGTGCCCCTCGAGCGGCGCGGTTCGGCGCTCGGTTTGCTCGGCGCGATCTGGGGCCTCGCGGCGATCATCGGCCCCAATCTCGGCGGCGTCGTCACGCACTTCTTTTCCTGGCATTGGATCTTCATCGCGAACGTGCCGCTGTCGCTGGTCGTGATCGTCCTCGCTCAGCGCTACGTCCCGCAAGCTGCGGCCCGCGTGCGGGGACCGCTCGACGTCGCCGGTATCGCCGCACTGGCGCTGGGACTCCTCGGCATCATGATCGGCCTCACGCGCCTCGACACGCGCGCCGCGTCGTTCGGTAACACGGCGACGATCGTCGCACTCATCGTTGCCGCGCTCGCGTTCGCGGCGCTCGTTCCGATCGAGCGTCGCGCTGCGGCACCGGTCATCGCGCCGCAGCTGTTTGCAACGCGGCAGCTGGCGCTCACCTACGCGCTCGAAGTGCTCATCGGACTGCTCGAGGGAGCGCTCTTCTTCATTCCGGCCGCGCTCGTCGCAGCCGACCGGCTAACGCCGATCGCCGCGGGCGGTATCGCCGCGATCGGCGCCTTCATGTTCGTAGCGGTCATTCCGCTTGCCGGCCGCGCGCTCGACGCGTTCGGGAGCCGTGCGGTGCTGCTCGTCGGTGCAACGCTGACCGCCGCCGGGCTCGCAATCTTCGCCGCCGCGCTCGCAACGCTTTGGGCCGCGATCGTCGGGATCGTCGTCGCGGGCATCGGCTTCGGCGCACTCCTCGGGGCCCCCACGCGCTATATCATCACGAATGAAGTTCAGCGTGAAAGCCGTGGCACCGCGGTCGGACTCTTGAGCGTATTCTTGATTATCGGCCAGATCTTCGGCGGCTCGCTCGCCGGGGGCGCCATCGGGGGACGCATCGACGACGTCGATGCTTACCGGCTGGCCTACGAAATCTTCGCCGCGTTCGCGATCCTGACCGCGCTCGCTACGTTGCAACTCGCTTCGCGCGCGCAGGAACGCAAAACGCCCGCCGGGTGAGCGTTTACGTCGCGCCGCGCGCGATGCTGCGTCCGAGCTTCCAGATCAAAAAACCGAAGAAAGCGGAGATGCCGATCACCGTCAGCAGGTCGGTGAAGCCGGAGAATCCGGCGACTGAATTACCGCAGACGGCGACCGCGGCCGACGACATCCAGAGGTTTAGCCGCTCGAGCGGATTCGACGCGAGGTGTTGATCGTGATCGATCGTGGCCATAATCTCACCCGGCGACCACGAGCTCTCGTCGATCAGTTCGCGGATCGTCCCGTACTGATCGACAATAACGGTGCGCTCCGGATGGATCAGGCCGATCCGCTCGTCGGGAAAAGCCGTTACGTCGAACTGCGCGGCAAAATCGAGGACCTTCTCCGGATCGCCGGTTGCGAGCGTCCAGCGCGACGGATTCGCACCGAACGCTTCGCCGTAACGAGCCAGCACGTTCGGGCGGTCGAATGCCGGATCGAGAGTCACTTCGACCAAATGTACCGGCCGGCCGCGCAGCTTCTCTTGTAACGTATGAAATTTTGCGGAGATCAACGGACACGCGCGGGCGTCTCTACAGCGCGAGTACACGAACGCCATGACGACCATTTGACCGTGCAAGGCGCTCAGCGCAAACGGCGCGCCCCGCTGATCGACGAACTCCGCGCCGGGCGCGAACTCTCCGACGGAAACGTGATGTACGTTGCGCAACACGCTCGAAACGTCTGCGGGTGCGGGTGCCGCCCCCGTAAGTTGCTCGCTGCCCGTCGAGGAGACCGACTCGAGAGTCCACGGCGTCTCATCGATATCGGCGAGCGCGCTGACGGACTCGCCGATCTTTACGTGACGGATCGCAGCGGCTGGAAGGACGCGAAACGTAGCGATTCCGCCCGGCTTACCGAGGAAGCCATCGTATCGCACCACCAGCTCCGCTTTCGCCGGAAGCGTCGCCAGAACGAGCCCGTGCAATGTGGCTTCGTGCGCCGAGGCACTCTGCGCCGTCGCTAGAATAGCTGCCAGGAAGAAGCCGAGGAGGGCCCCCGTGCGCGCCGAAAAAGTCAACCCAGCCGGCCGGGCCCGCGAGCGGGAAATGCTGCTCGTGCGCCGGGCGTGGACGCGCAACGAGCGTCGCGTCGTGCTCAGCGGCTTATTGGGGCGGTCGTTCATCGCGATCGAACCGTTCATATGCTTTCTGGTGTTCGGGGCACTCACGGCCGGGCTCATCTTTTTCCCGCGCCCATCGGGTTCGCCGATGACACGTTATGAATCAGCGATCATCGTCGCGCCGATTTTCGGACTGGCCGCCGCGGCATGCCTCGCCTGGCTGATCGCAGTGCTCTACGCTCCGGCGCGTGCGCTCACTCAAACGTTTGCGCCGATCTATATCGTCGACGGCTACGTTCGCTATCGAAGGCCCGATCGCGAGACGGAAGCGGATTCGAACGGCTACATCGCCGTTCTCGGCGCCGATCGTTATCCGGTCGCCGAATGGAGGAGTCTGGGACGGCATCCATTGGCCGACAGCGTCACGCCGGCCCATATCGAATTCAGTTACTACGGCGGCATTCATCGCCTCGACGGCCGCTCGACGGGCGTGATCCCCGAAACGATGACGCCGGGCGGCGTGGGTTTGAACGGGCGCCGCTCTTGAGCGCGCTACGACCGCGTTATTGATTGAGGTCGAGCGTCGTCGAACCCGACGCGGGCCAGACGTGACCGACGCTGCTGTTTGCGAAAACCATCGTAACGATCGCAAGAATGACGATGACGCCGGCGATAACGGCGAAGACGACCAGGGGCGGGATGCCGGCCGAAATAGGAATGCCGCGTTCGTCTCTATTTTCGTGCACTCAAGCGGCTCCGAGGACGCCGACGGCGGCCAATACGACGAGGATGCAGCCGAAGGCCATGAGCCCCAGAAGCACCTTCGTGACTTGATTGTCGAGACCGCGCGACGACCAGTCCTTCGCCAATTGGACCGACGTCGTTCCGCCCACCACGAGGGCGAGCAGGAAAGCGATGGATTTTTCGATTGCTGCAGCGCCCATATCGTCCTACCAGAGATAAAAGAGATAAAAAAGTGCGACCCAGATGACGTCGACGAAGTGCCAGTATAACGTGCCGGCTGTCAAGCCGAAATACTTAGAACCCGTGTAAACGCCTCGATTGGCCTGCACGTATAACACGCTCAGATAGATGACCCCGACGAATACGTGAAAACCGTGCAAACCAGTCAGCGTGAAAAAACTGGCGCCCATCGTAGAGCCGGACCACGTTATGGCGGCATGACTGTACTCGTACGCTTGTCCGCCCAGAAACATAATCCCGAGCACGATCGTGGCAAGCATCCACATATTGAACGCGGCCCGATTGAGATGCTTCCAGCTTTCCATGGCCGCGTGCATGGTCGCTCCCGACCCAAACAATACGCACGAGTTGATGGCTGCGAACGCGACGTCGAAGCGCGGCAATTGGTGCCCGGCTTTGTTGATCGGCGGCCAGTCCGGGACCGAATTACGAAGATACAAATACGCGAAGATGAACGCCGAGAACAGCACGACGTCCGACACGAGAAAGAGGACGAAGCCCAGCAGCCGCATCTCGCGCTGCTCGCGGTAGGCGGGGTCGACGCTGTCGTAACGCGCGACCACCGCCTGATGGCTCGAATTGAGGGTGCTAGCGGCCACCGTGCTAAGCGTGAGCGGGCAGCGGCGTGCCCGGTGCCGGGGGCTGGTAGTCGTCCGGGTAGTCGTCCGGGATCGGATCGAGACCGATGTACGGGAGCGGTTCGCCGAAATCGTACGGATTCTTGAGCACGGCCGGAATGTGCTTGAAGTTGTAATACGGCGGCGGCGACGTGAGCGTCCATTCGAGCGTACGCGCGTTCCAGGGGTTCGCGGGCGCGCGCTTCCCCTTGAGCAGGCTCATCGTCATGTTATACAAGAGGACGAGCGTCGAGAGCGCGAGCACGAACGATCCCACCGACGCGACGTCGTTCCAGAACTGGAATTCCGGGCGGTACTGCGCGACGCGTCGCGCCATGCCCTCCAACCCCAGCCAATGCATCGGCAAGAACGTGACGTTGAACGAGACGAACGTCAACCAAAAGTGGATGACGCCGAGTTTGTAATCCATCATGCGGCCCGAGATCTTCGGCCACCAGTAATAGAGACCGGCATAGATGCCGAAGACCGATCCGCCGAAGAGCACGTAATGGATGTGCGCGACGACGAAGTACGTGCCGTTCGCATCGAGATCGAAGGGCACGGCGCTCAAGAAGACGCCCGTAATACCCCCGAAGGTGAACGTCGCGATAAAGCCGATCGCAAAGAGCATCGCCGGATGATATTCGATCTTACCGCCCCACAGCGTAGCGAGCCAGGAAAAGATCTTGATGCCGGTCGGAATCGCGATGACCATCGTAAGGATCATGAAAGGAAGCTGCATCCATGGCGCGAGGCCTGCGACGAACATGTGGTGAGCCCAAACCATGAAGCCGAGCAGCGCGATGACGATCGACGAGAACGCGATCATCTTATAGCCGAAGATCGGCTTGCGTGCGAAGGTCGGGAAGATCTCCGAGACGATGCCGAACGCCGGTAGGATCATGATGTAGACCGCCGGATGCGAATAGAACCAAAACATGTGCTGCCACAAGATCGGACTCCCGCCCCGCCCCGGGTCGTAGAACGGCACGTTGAAGGTGCGTTCGATAAAGAGCGCCGCGAGAGCGCCCGCAAGCGCGGTCGTCGCGATCATGTTGAGCATCGCGGTCGCAAGCGACGCCCAAACGAAGAGCGGCATACGCGTGAACGTCATACCGGGTGCACGCATCTTCACGATCGTCACCAGGAAATTGATGCCGGTAAGCGTGGAACTGATCCCGATCAAGAAAATCGCGATGCACCACATCGAGGTTCCGGGCGGCCCTTGCAACGAGATCGGCGGATACTCGGTCCAGCCGGCATCGGGCGCTCCGACGAGGAACGAACTGAATAAGATGACGGCGGCGACCGGATACATCCAAAATGCGACGAGGTTGAGCCAGGGAAACGCGACGTCTCGCGCGCCGATCATGAGCGGCATCACGTAGTTTCCGAAACCGCCCGTGACGACCGGAATGATGACCATCCAAACCATGCCGGAGCCGTGCAACGAATAGACGCCGTTGTACGTGTCGTTCGAAACGATCGCGCCGTTCGGAAGCAGCAGTTGCGCGCGAATCACCTCGGCGAGCAAGCCCGAGATGATGAAGAACAAGAGCCCCGCGACCAAATACTGCACGCCGATGATCTTGGCGTCGATCGAGAAGACGTATTTCCCGATGAAGGTCTGTGGTTCGGGATGGATGTGGTCGTGGGCACCGGTCGGGGCGGTGCGAATAGCAGCTACTGCCATGCTATTGCCTTCGCTTTCGTTGAGATCATGAGCGTCGCTACTTCTTGGCATTGAGGCTGAGAACGTAAGCGGTAAGATTCGCGATGTCCCGATTGTTCAGGGCGTTGGCTTGCCGGTTGGGCATCACGCCGAGCGAAGGCCCAGCCTTCCCTTGCGAGTTATCCGGGCCTTGATAACCGTTGACGAGAATGTAGGCGATATCGGCGGCGTTGACGGCCTGACCAGTGACGAGTTTGGGGTGATCGGGATCCGAAGCGAGCGCTCCGAGCCCGGGCCCGACGATCTTCTGCGTGAACGGCCCGACGGAATGACAAGACGAGCATTTCTGTCCGAAGAGCTGCTGCCCGGCTGCAACTTGGCCTGAAGCGAGCGAGATGGTGCCGCTCGCTTGGCCCTGCTGCTTACCTTGATCCGCGAGCCAGCGGCCGAACTGCTGTTGCGTGTCGACGTACACGGTTGCGAGCATGTTGCCGTGGTTGGTTCCGCAAAACTCGGTGCAGATGATGCGATACTTGCCGGTGTGTTCGGGTGTAAAACGCAGCGTTTGAACGAGGCCGGGAACCATGTCGGCTTTGATGCGCATCTCCGGCACCCAGAACGAATGGATCACGTCGGCCGCCGTTACGTGAAGCGTCACGGGCGTGTCTACCGGCAAGTGCATCTCATCGTACACCGACGCCTTGAGGCGCGGATAACGAAATTCGTACTTAAACTGATGTCCGACCGCTTCCATCGTGAGCACGTCGCCGAGCGTATTCTGCAGATTCATCCAGATGCGAACCGAAAACACAGCTAGCAAGATGACGAGAACAGCAGGCACGATCGTCCACCACAGTTCGAGTTGGGGAGCGTCGTGGATTTGGATACCGATCGCATCCGGGGCATCGGTCGCGCGGCGTCGCCAAACGATCGAGAAATAAACCAAATACCCGACGACGTAGAAGAAGATCGCGTTGCCGACGATCGACATGAACTTGAAGAGCAAATCGATGTCGCCCGCCGGCTGACCCATTTCCGCGACGAAGGCTTCGATCGGAAAGATGACGATCAAATACGACACGATCGCATTGAGTATCGTAAGCCCGATGGTGACGGGCCAAAACCCGGGCCCGAGATCGATCTTACGCGGCGCCGCGTGCTGTGCCAAGGATACTCCTCCGGGTATGAACCGCCGACGATTGTTTGACGCTACGCGGATCCGCCGCCGGCCGAACGCTGCGGACTCGGACAAGTCGAGTCTGGGGACGCACGGCGTTAATTCTTAGACTTACGGCGCCGACTCTCCGTCATTGCGTCGCTTCATGGTAGCGGCGGGCCGGCGGCCAAACGATGACTTAGGTGGTGGAACGCGGCACGGCCGCAATGAAGCGGCGTACCAGGACGTCGATGTTGGTGAGCGACGTACCGACAACGACACAACTCGCACCGGCGGTAAAGGCGGCTTGCACGTGACGTGGCTCGCGGATTCCGCCCTCGCAAACGGCAAAAGGGTGCCACGCCGCAATTGCGCTCACGACATCGAATGCTGGCAGCGGGCGTCCGTGCGACTCACTCGTGTACCCGGCAAGCGTCGTCGCGACGAGCGCGGCGCCGGCGCTTGCGGCAACACGCGCGTCGCTCGCATCCGAGCAGTCGGCCATGGCAAGGCGGCCCTGCGCCGCACAAGCGGCGACGAGCGTCTCGGCCGTCGAATCATCCGCATGAGGACGTAGCGTCGCGTCGAAAGCGACGACGTCGGCCCCCGCCGCGGCGACCTCGGCAATCTCTTGCTGCGTCGACGTGATGTACGGTGCGAAGCCGGTATAGGCGCGCTTGCTGAGCCCGACGATCGGCACGTCGACCGCCGCACGCACCGCGCGAATGCGCTCGCTGCCCTCGATCCGCACACCTGCCGCTCCGTTCGCGACGGCGCAGCGCGCGAGCAACGCGATCGTCCCGGGCGTGTCGAGGACGGAGGTGGTTTCCACCTGGACGGAAACGATCAGGCCGCCGCGCAAAGCGTCTAAGACTCGCTCGTTTACATTCACCTTGTCGCCGCTCGCTAAGTCGCAGCGTCGTGAGCCGCCCGCCGGGCGAGAGCGAGCGCTCCCTCGACCGGACCGGCCCACGGCGGTTCGACGACGGCATTCGGAACGCGGCGCCGGACCAGGCGCCCGAACGCGTGCGCGAGAGCAGCGTTCGAAAACACGCCGCCGGCATAGGACACGCGCCGCGTCTGCGCCGGCGCGAGACGGCTCTCGACCGCTCGCACGAGCTCGACCAGCGCCGCCACCGCGGCGAGCCGCAGCCGCCGCGACTCTTGCGTCTCGAGCGCCAAGGCCCGTGCCGCGAACGCCGCGAGCGCCGGCCGGCTCAACTCGCCGCGCGCGAAGGCCCGTTGCACGGCACGCAGATTCGGTAAGCCGAAGAACCGGAGCGCCTCCTCACCGAGCGGCGTGACGCACCCGCGATCGGCCGCCTGCATCGCCGCAGCAATCGAGCTGCGCGCGATCCAGAGCGCGCTGCCCTCGTCGCCGAAAAAATAGCCCCAGCCGCCCGCGCGCACGAAGCCGCTTCCGGCGGCGTTTCCAAGCGCAACGCTGCCCGTTCCGGCGAGCACGACGATACCCGCTTCGCCGCCCAGAGCACCCGCATGCGCGATCTCCGTATCGTGCACGAAGCGTGCGCTTGCGTTCGCGAATGCAAACGGTGCGGGCGTGCCCGCGTCATGACCCGTCAAGCCGATAACGAGCGCTGAGAGTCGCGTCTTGGGCGCGAGGCCCGCTTCCCGCAGCGCCGCCGCGAGGGCGCTTTCGAGCGCGAAACGCTGGCGCGCCGAGCCCGGAGGTTCACCGACGAGATCCGCAGGCGGCCCGGCACCGCGCCCGAGAATGCGACCGTGGCCGTCTGCGACTGCTGCCTCCGTCGCGCTTTGGCCGCCGTCGATCCCGCCGACGAACGCCATTACGGCTCGACGTCGCGGCGGTCGTAGCGGACGCGGACGAACGTTTCGAAGCGGCGCGGATCGGAACCGGTCGCAGCGCGTACGTGCGCGTGAACCGCCGCTTCGCTCGCGTTCGGCTGCGTACGGTGGAACGCTTCATGTGCGACCGCACTGGCCATGAAAAGTTCCGCTTCGAGCGCCCCGCGCTCGGCGCGAACGCGCTCGAGCGCACGCCCATTGACGCGGATCGTATCGACCTCAGCATCGTATTCGGCAAGCAACAGCGTGTCGCCGCACGGGCCGAAGTCGGCGATTTCGATGCGTGCCGGCCGGCTCACGCTGGCGCCGCGGAAGCCGTGCGCCGCAAGTCGACCCCGTCGCGCATGAGTTCGGCGCGCAAGACGTCGATATCGACGGCGCGCGGCGAGATACCGCCGCGCGCGCAGAGCGCGGCTGCCGTTCCTGCGGCTTGCCCGAGCGTCATGACGGTCGGCGTCAAACGCGTCGAGGCGTGCGCTTCGTGCGTCGTCGAGATGCAGCGGCCGGCGACGAGCAGCGCATCGACCGTCCGCGGCACGAGGCAACGATACGGAATCTCGTAACTCGCGCCGGTCGGCAAGCGAAAGGTCGTCGTTCCCGCGCCCGACGGATTGTGAATGTCGATCGGATACGCGCTGCGCGCGACGGCATCGTCGAACGCGCGCGCACTGAGGACGTCGCCTTCCGTGAGCGTATATACGCCGACGATGCGTCGCGATTCACGAATACCGATTTGCGTGCCCGTTGCCGCAATGCGCGCGTTCGCGAATCCCGGTACGTCGCGGCGAAAGAAGCGTAGCAGCTGCAAGACCTGCGCCCGGGCCTCAATCTCGGCGCGCGTCAAATCGTCCGGATCGAGCGGGTCGATATCGGTAACGCGCGTCATGTTCACGCTGACTTCGTCCGGATACGGTGAGATGAAGAACGAGACGAGCTCGCGCGGAACGTCTACCGTGCCGCTTTCCCGAGCCCGATTCCAAAGCTCGTAGAGTCCGGCGACCGCAGTGAGCGCGGCGGCGGCGCGCTCGTGAGGTGCGAGGCTCGTACGCATCTCTCCGGCGTTCGCGCGTACGTAGGCCGCCGTTTGCTCGAGGTCCACGTGACTGAGACGAAACATCAAACTCGCGGGCTGAACGCGACCGCGCGCGTCGCCTTGCTGAATCTCGACGCCGGCCGAAGCCGCGAGATACGCATCGGCCGAGGCATCGATCGTTACCGCAGCTTCATAGGTTCGCAGGCCGCCGACCGTCGCTACGCGCGCACCGCGCACGGCGCCCGTTCGCGGTTCGACGAGCGCGTCCAAAAAATAGGCGTGTAAAAGCAGCTGCACGCCGCTTTCACCCATCAGTTCGAAGAGCAACGCCTTGTGCAGCTCCGGGTCGAAGGGGGTGATGCTCGCGACGTAATCCGAAGCGTCGGCGATGTGTCCGGGCGAGCCGCCCATCGCCACCAGCCGCTCGACGATCTCTTGCGCGATCCCGCCGACGATGCGCTCGGCACCCGAATGGAACGTCATCCAGGGTCCGACCATGGCGGCCGTCGCGGTGCCTCCGAGAAATCCGTAGCGTTCGACGAGCAACGTCCGCGCGCCGTGTCGTGCCGCGGCGAGGGCGGCCGCGCAACCCGCGTTACCGCCGCCGATGACGAGCACGTCAAAGCGGTTTTCCAAGCGCCGAGTTGATTCGAATGCTTGCGGGGGATGCCTTTGCGTCGCGGTTAAAACGCCCCGTGTGGCGGAGCCGAAGCGCGTTATCTGGTGGGGTGGATCGCTCGCGGCCGCGGTCGTGTGGGCGTTTTCCGGCGCCGACGTCTACGCGCATCATGGAGCGCTCGATGCGACGAGTACGTTTCTCATCGTCGTCGGCGGCCTGCTCGTCGCGGTTCCGCGTATCGAGAATCTACGCGCGACGATCCCGTTTTTCGGGCGGCACGGCGTCGAAGTTTCGATTAACGATTGGGAACAGGCGGTGCACGCGGCGGACGAAGCGTCGACGCTCGCGACCAGCGCGGGCGACACGGCCGAGGAAGCCGCGAAGCTTTACGAGAGCTGGTTACGCGAACTCGAAGCGCTTTTCGAGGCGCTCGAGCGGGTGCCGTTCGAGAAGTCCGCCTACGTTCGAGCCGTCTTTCGTTTCATTAATACGCGGCTCGAGGATCTCTCGCGTTGGGTCGGCGGTGAGAACGAGGAAGTCCGCGCGGCCCTTTGGTGGTGGAGCGAAGCCGACGGCGGGGCCCGCGTCGTGGCGGCGCCGCGCATCAAAGATGCAGCGACGCTCGCTTACGTCTTCGCGCCGGGCGTCGGCATTCTCGGCCGCGTGCTCGTCGACGGTCAAGTCGAGAATCTACCCGACGCAACCCTCGACGTTGCTTGGCAGCGGATTGCGAGCGACCCGCCGCGCTACCACGGCCTGCTGTGCTTACCGATCCTCGTACGGGGCCGGGTCGCAGGCGTCCTGACCGTCGATCGCGTTAAGCCGGAGGCATTCGCCGACGACTCGATACGCTTCGCACGCCAAATCGTCGCGCTCGTAAAACTGGCGGCGCTCCACACGACCGCCCGCGGGAACGTCTTTAGCTTGCCTTTGCCGCAAGACGAGGTAGGCGCGCAATCATCGCCTGCGTCTCCGTAATCCGGCGGCGCAAATCGTCGAGCCGGACGGGCGCGGCCGCGGCGACCGTACCGACGCCGGCTTCGCGCGCGAGTTCGCGCAGCTCGACGACGCTCGGTATCGTGACGGCAGTAGTCCTCATAGCGGCATCATAAGCCCGCGGGCCGGCTTCGTCTAGTGGGCTCTAACGTCCACTAAGAGCCGGGCCGAACGAGTTGCCATGTTCACGCAAATCGCCGCTGGAACGCCGGACAAGGAACGGCGCGAAATGTGCGAACGTACGTTCGATGGAGAGCGTCGTCAAGGCAGCTGGGCGAACCACCTGGATCGAGATCGAGGCGAAATCCGTGCTCAATCGCGTGCGCGGCATGCCGTTCGGATGGTCGATCAACCCCTACCGCGGCTGCTATCACCAGTGCGTTTTTTGTTATGCTCGCCGCACGCATACGTTTTTGGAGCGTAGCGGGCTCGGTGATTGGGGTTCGTCGCTGTCGGTGAAGGTAAACGCCGCGCGCGTGCTACGAAGCGAACTTGCAAGTCCGCGCTGGAAGGGCGAACACGTTGCCATCGGTACGGCGACCGATCCCTATCAGCCGCTCGAAGGCACGTATCGGCTAACGCGCGCGATCCTCGGCGAGCTCGTCCGGGCGCGCACCGAGGCCCATCTCATTACCCGCTCGCCGCTCGTCGTGCGCGACATCGACGTCCTGAGCGACCTCGCGCGCGCCGCGGGCGCGAGCGTGTGCATCAGCTTGCCGACGCTCGACGCGCAACTCGCGCGCAAGATCGAGCCGACCGTCGCTCCGCCACGGCAGCGCTTACGCGCGGTGCGCATGCTAGCGGCCGCAGGTATCCGCGTCGGCGTTGCGGTGGCTCCGATCTTGCCGCATCTTACCGACGGCGAAGCGGAGCTGCGCGACGTATTTGCCGCCGCCGCCGACGCCGGAGCGAGCATGGCCTGGCATAGCGTCCTGAACCTCAACGAGGTCGCGCGCGAAAGTTATTTCGCTTTCTTGCACGCTCAATTTCCATCGCTCGTCGCGCGGCACGAACGTTACTATCGCGGCAAGTACGCAACCAAAGCAATTTCCGAGCGCATCGAATCGCGCGTGCGCGCCGTCCGGGGCGACATCCGTCTGCGCCCGCGCAACGATCGTCGCCGAGCCCAAACGCGTCCAACTCTCGTTACTCGAAGACCCGCAGCCTACCTCATCTTCGATAAGCCCCGCCGTAGCAACCCGAATCTCGAGGACGTTCTGATTGCGCGCAGGGCGAGGCGCCGAGACGCGAAGTGTGCATGGATTCGGCTTCGCCGAATCCCGCCCTTCGGGCGCGGCACTTCGTGCCGGGATTCGCAAAGCGAATCCGCACATGAGCGTCTCGGCAACGACGCCCTGCGCGCAATCAGGACGTCCCCACTACTATATGTAGCGTTGGGTTGCGGGCCACCACGCGGCGATGGGGCGGATCGGATTCCGACAGACGTACAGCGGCAGATTGTTAACGTCCGGTAGCACGAAGTCGTCGTGATAGATGCCGGCCGCTTTGACGCTTCTCCATTCCGTGCGCAACAGCGCGGTATCGACACCGACCGCGATGACGACATTGCCGGAAGCGCCGCGCGTTCCATACAAAAAGTAATTGTTATGGCCGCTAATCGCCTGCGGCAGTCCGTAGCGCGAACCGAGAAAGTCGATTGCCGAGGCCTGCCCGTAATCGCGCGTAAAGACGACGCTCTCGCCGCGCTCGGCGCGCGGCAAGGTTGCGTACACGCGGGCAACCTTGGCGACAAGCGTATTCCAGCCGAGCTGGTCGGCAAAGTGCTGCGGCACCTGACCTTCGGGATGACGTTCCATCTTGATCCCGCGGAAATCCAAGACGTGTTCGTAGCGGACGAACGCCGGAAGCGGCAGGAGCGGAAAGGCTTCGGGTGCGATCGCGAGCCCGCTCGCGAGCAACAGCACCGCGTACGCGGCGCTTGCATGGCGAACCGCCGTCAGCCGCGCTTCGAGCAGTGCGGCACCGGCCGCGAAAAGCACGGGATAGATCGGCGCGAGATAGTAGACCTTCGCCCCAAGCGCGAGGTAAATGGCGGATAGAAAGAGGTACGCGAGCCCATACCAGCGCAGAGGCCGTCCCTCGCTCGTCACGAGGAGCGCATAGAGGCCCGCGAGCCAGAGCGGGGCGGCGAAGGGATTCATCATCAGAATTTGCTGCGCGTAGAACGGCAGCGGCCCCACGACGACGTTCTTATCGGCGGCTGCGTGCTGCAATACGGTAAGCTGCGGCCAGCCGTGTTGCGCCTGCCAAACGAGCGTCGGCGCGACGATCGCGAGTGCGAGTCCGACCGCAGCGGCGAATCCGGGACGCCGCAGCGATCGGCGAACGGGCGTTAAGGCGATCGCCACGATACACGAACCGAGGAAAAAAAACATCGAATATTTGTTGATCAGGCCCAGACCCGTAACGGCTCCGAGCGATATCCACTGCAGCGGTAGATCGTCTTCGTCGGCGCGCACGAAGAGATAGGCGGAGCCGATCCAGAGCAGCGGCTCGAACGCATTCATCGTTAATAAGTTGCCGACCGCAAGATAAAACGGCGCGAGCGCGATGCCGAGCATCGCGAGCGCTTGTGCGACCGGACCACCGCCGAGGCGGCGCGCGAGCAGACCCGTCAATACGACCGTCGCCGCAGCAGCGAGCGCGGGCAGCAACCGGATCGCGTAGAGCGAGTTACCGAACAGCCAGCCGGCGCACTTCGCAATAAGCGCGATTAGCGGCGGCTGATCGACGTACCCCCAAGCGAGATGTTGCGCGCAACTGATGAAATACAGCTCGTCGCGCTGATAGCCGTAACGCCCCGCATTGACAATGTGAAAGACGAATGTCGCAACGCCGAGCAGCATCGTAAGTACGGTTGCGACGTCGATGCTAAAGGAATCGCCAGTTGCGTCCAGGGATTGACCCACATGACCAACGGCTCGCACGCCCACAAGACCCTCTTCTGTCAAACCTTCATCAACTCTCACCGTACTTTTGAACCGTCGGAACTGCCATGGCCTACACTCGATGAAGCCTCCATCGACCGTTTGCGTTCCATTCCCTTTTGGAGCGTTGCTCTGGCCGCCGAACGTAATGCCGGCTACATGGTCACCGAATTCGCGCAAAAGATTACGGACCCCGAGATTCGCGACGCGCTGGCCATGCAGGGTATCGAGGAATCGCGGCACGCGCGACTGCTCGACGTGATGCTACGGCACTACGGCATCTCGGTGAGCGAGATCGATATCGGACCGCAGAGCGCCACGGAGAGGGCGTTTCTCGATTTCGGTTACGAAGAGTGCATCGATTCGTTTTTTGGTTTCGGCATCTTCGGTCTGGCGCAGCAGATTCAACTCTTCGTACCCGAACTCACGGACATCTTCGAAGTCGTGCTGCTCGAAGAGGCCCGCCACGTTACCTTTTTCGTGAATTGGATTGCATACGAGCGCATTCGGCGGGGGCGCGGGTTCCTGCCCTTTCAGGCCTATTGCACGGTACTCGGCTACGTCCGCGCCGTGAGACGGATCGTGACGACCTTCGCTCCGCCCGCGAGCAACGGCGGAATGAAGACGCAGGGCGTCGGCTTCGGCGCGGAAGGGGCTTTTGCGATGTTCGACGACGTGACTTGGCGTTCGTTCCTGCAATCGTGCGTCGATGGTAACGCGTACTACCTCGGCGCGATGCCCTCGCAACTACTCAAGCCCACGCTGCTCGGAACGTTGGCAAAGGTCGCAATCACTCTCCCGATACCGTCGTTCGGACCGAAACTCGGGGCCGACTTCGCGCGCAAACGAACTCCGCCCACGACCGTAGTGAAGGACCTAGCGGCCGGCAATCGAGTCCAGCCCGACTTCGCCGGAGCGCGTTAGGCGTCGCGCCGTGCGGCAATAACCGCTACGGCCGTCGCACCCGGGAGTCCGCGAAGCTCCTCCGCGGCGAGAGCGATGACGTGCTCGGCTTCGGCCAGCGTTCCGAGGTCCGTAAGCCGCGAGCCATAGGCCAGATGAATGCCGGGCAACGCTCGCCCGACGTCGCCGAAAGCGGTGGCCGAGTCGAGCAGTTCGGCGAGCGCCGCTTGCGCACCGGCGGCGGTCGCCGAGCGTACGAGCGCCCGACGGCTTACGAGCCGCACCACGGCTCGCTCGTCGACCACGGCGGCACGAATCTCCCCTCCGCGACGGGCCACATAGACGATGAATTCGCCGGCGCTTGCCTGCGCGAGCAGTGCCTGGGCCGGAACGCGCAAGCTGCGAGCGGCGGCGGCGGCTCGCTCGCCATCGCCCGCGACGCGACGGTCGCCGGAGTACGCGGCAGCTGCCGTGGCGCCCGACGCGGTCGCCCGCACGAGGTTGCGGCGCGCATCGATCTCGACCGTTACCTCGACGAGTGCTGGGGCGGCACCGGCGGCGACCACGCGTTCGAACGCTTCGCGCCGAACGCGCACGACGTCGGCGGCAGAGGGCGCGACGATCGTCCGCTCGACGACGTCCCGCACGAGCGCGAGCGCGACCCCGAGCGGCGAAATCACCTCCGCATCGCGCGCGAGGCGGTGCGGCAACGCGAGCCGTTCGGCGGCAAAGGGAATGAGCGCGGCCGCTCCGCCGCCACCGCCGACCAGTTCGATGTCTTCCCATGCGAGCTCGTAATCGGCCGCCAACTCCTCGATGGCGGCGCGTAATTTGTCGGCCGCTCGCTCGAGCATCGCCCGAGCCAAGTCTTCCGCAGCGAGTCCGCATACCGCTCCGGCGAGCGCGAAGGCGCGGCGCGCGCTCTGCGCGTTGCCGTACGCAAAATCGCCGGCCGGAACGTAGCCGAGCACATTCGCGGCGCACGTCGGCGTGACCGTAATGCGCCGCCCGTCGCGCAGTTCGAGTGCCAAATAATCGTCCGGATCGCCCGGCAGCGGACGCAGAAAGAGCGCCCGCGCTCCGGCGTAGGCAGCGGGGTCCGTAAAGGCGGCGTAGCCCAAGCCCGCGATGTGCGCGGAGCGCGGCCCCACGTCGCGCACGGCCCGCATGCCGCGAGCGTCTGCCGCGATACGCGGGATGCTGCCGCCCGCAATCGCGAGCGTCCGCACGTCGAGCGTACGCAGCATCGTGCGGTGGCCGCCGACGCGCGCCGGTCGCATCTGCGGTTGTCCGCGTCTGATAACCGAACAATCGGCGCTCGTTCCGCCGACTTCGATGAAGATGCCGTCGGTCACGGCTTCGTGCAGGAGTGCGCCGGCGATACCGGCCGCCGGCCCGGAAAGCATCGTGAGAATCGGCCGCCGCGCGACCTCCGCAACGTCCATGACGCCGCCGTCGCTACGCATGATCATCAGCGGCACACCGATGCCGGCGCCGGCGACCGCCGCTGCCGTCATGCGTGCCGTTCGCTCCATGCGCGGCAGGATCGCGGCGTTGAGCACGGCCGTGCGCGTGCGTGCGCGCAGGCCGTAGGTGGCCGCGACCTCGTGGCCGGCCGTGGCCGCCAGGCCGCGTTCGCGCGCGTAAGCGACCGTAAAGCGTTCGTGCGCGGGCGCATCGACGCCGAAAGCTTCGCTCGCGACGAGCGTCTCGCTGCCGGCGGCGACGAGTTCGGCAACGGCGCGTGCGATCTGGCGTGCGTCGTTTCCGCGCGCGTATGCAACGCGCGGCACGAGGGCCGCGCCGGCACCGAACTCGATCGGGGGCACACGCAGCTGCGCGCGTTCGAGCCATGAGAACCGCCCGAGCAGAGCCACGATGCCGACCGATGCTACGTCGCCTTCGAGCAAGGCGTTCGTGGCTTGCGTGGTGGAGTGCGCGATAAATGCAACGCGCGCCGCGTCGACGCCGGGCGTCGCGAGGGCCAGGCGCAGAGCGGCTACGATTCCGGCCGCGACGCCTTCGGGAGCATCGTGGCTCGTCGGGATTTTAACGCGCGCGACGATCTCGCGCGAGTCGGCAGCAACGACCACGATATCCGTAAACGTTCCGCCGACGTCGATGCCGACACGCAGCGCCGATGTTAGGGACGAAACGGATCACCTAGCTGTAACGTCAGTTCGTTTGCACCGCGCTCGACGAGGAAGCTATGCGGTTTCCCATCGTACGCTCGGGCCTGCGTTTGATACGTGCCGTAGAACCACCAATACTTCCCATCGAGTTTCTCCACGATGTCATTCGTCCGCAGGCCGGCGTTGTACGCCGGGCCGCCCGGCCGAACGAAGACGCGCATCTGGCCGTCCTCGGTTTTGAAGAGCGAATACAAATACGTCGGTTTGTCGCCGGCCTGGTAGGCGAGTCCATACGCGAAGAGCGTGCGAGCGAGTTCGGGTCGCTCCAGAGTCCAGGTCTCCATCCGGAAGAGTGCGCCGAGAGCCGCCGCCCCGATGGCAACGTTGCCCCCGGCGAGCGGACGCGGATCATCTTTCGTGACGAACCACTCATCGACGGGCCAGCCGGCGCAGTCTTCGAGCGTGAGACCCGTCTCCCAACCGTCGCGCGCCAACGCCGGATTGTCGGAAATATTCGACGAGATGACGACGAGCGCCGCATATGAATGCTCGGCGCACGGCGCATCGGGCGGCGGCGCGGCAAGCAGTTGGGCATGAAAACCATGCCACCCGCGGGCGAAGTTGTCGTACACGGCGCGCGCCGCGAGAGCCGACCAAATACCGGGGCCGGGCGCGACCGCAATCGTATCACGCGCGTCCGGCCGCGCGCCGATCGCGCTGATGTCGGCCGCACTCGCTCGCAGCGCCACGATTTCCGCAGCGCTCGCCGGCGTGCCGGCCGTAAAGGGTTGAGTCCCGAGCAGTGCGCCGCCGAAGAGAACGACCACGCACGTCGCGGCGAACGCGACGGCAACTTGATACGGAAGCGTCGCCTTCGTGATCTCATCGACGCGAATGCCGGTGAAATTGGCAACCCAAACGTTCTGTGTATTCGTCGGATCGCACACGTTCTGTACCTGCACGACGGCCATGATCGCGGCGACGAGCGTGACGGCGGGCAAGACGCCAAGACCGGCGAGTACCGTGTAGACGGCGATGCCGACGCCGAACGGATTGAGCGGTCCACGATAGAGCGAAAGCGGCGATAGCAGGCCGAAGAGCACGACGTATCCGAGCCACGAACGCGGCGCGACCGCCGCGACGAGCGGCGCGAGCGCGGCTTTCACACTCGGTAAGCCGGTCGCGACGAGCAGCATGCCGATACCCATGAAGAGCACGATAGCGGGCGCCACGTCCTCGACGCCGCGAATCGCCGCCGCGACGAAGACTTCGATCGCGCGCCGCGGTGCGGCCGTGACGATGCCGTAAAGTGCTGCGAGCGCGAACGCGACGACCGGACTCGCGCCGAGAAAAAAATAGAAAACGATCGGTAAGAGCGGCGTGAGCAGCGCGTAAATCGGAGCCCGCTTACGCACGAGGGGCTCGTCCGCCGCAACGGCCCACGCGGCGGAGCCGCGCGTGGCGCGAAAGCGAACGATCGCGAAGAGCGCGAGCGCCGCTACGTCGAGCGCGGCGAGCGCGAACGCGAACGGCTGCATCTGCACGCGGTCGACGCCGAAGGTGCGCGTATAAAACGTCCACTGTGCGATGTTGAAAATGAAACCGAGCGCGAACGCAAGCATGAACAGCGTCGCCGCCGTTTTCCGTGGGACGCCGATCGTCATCATGATCGGTAGCACGATCGAACCGACCATGATGATGGCGCCGAGACCGGTAAGCGAGGTGAAAAGTACGGCGACCGCGACCGACAGCGCGAGCGCGAGCACGGCGGGCCGGTCGCCGCCGAACTCCGCCGCATACGTCACGATCGTCTCCGCGATCCCGGTTGCGAGGGTCACGCGCGAGAGTAAGGCCCCGAAAATCACCGTCACGATCACGGGCGCGAGTTTTGTGGTGCCGTCGACGAGCGTGGTCGCAAGACCGCCCAGACCCGCTCCGGCCACGGCCGCAATCCCGAGGGCCATGAGTGGTACGGCCAGGAGCGCGGGGAGCAGCCGCGCGTACATGAGCCCCGCCGATGCCGCGAAGATCGCAAGCATGGCAAAGCCGCTCACCGCAGGCCGAGGGCGTCGTCGAACGCGGGCAGCGCTTTCTTCGCTACGTAACCGCTGTAGGTCAAATTTTGAATGCGGTCGGCGCGCGCAAGCGCGAGATCGGCTGCGAGGTGATAGCGCTCGAGGGCGCTGGATTCGTGGCTCGAGCGGTCCTCGTATTCCCACGCTGCGCGCGCGAGCGGCTCGAGCCCGAGCATCATGTCGCGCTGTTCCCAAAACAAATACTTCGCGACGTTGAGGCCCCGGCTAACGTAACCGCCGTGCACGCCCAGGTTCGCACGCGCTTCGTCATAGTACGCGCGCGCTTCGCGCGCGATCTGATACTCGCGCCCGAGCGCATCGTAGCGGCGCGCGGCGAGAAACATGACGGCCGCGGCGTCGGCGTGTAAGGGCGGCGGCGGTGCCAGGCGCAAGTGGGTCTGCGCGTCTTCTGCGGCGAGACGAAGAGCGGCGAGATCGAGCGTCGTTCCGACCTGTGCGAGGCTCGGCGCAAAGGGGTCCGCCCAGAAAAGATAATCGCCGTACTCTCGCGGATTGCCCCGCAGCAGCGTGCGAGCGGTACCGAGATCGGCCAAGTCCGTCGTATAACGGGCATCCTCGGATCCGAAAAACGCATGTGGAAAGGCGCGCGCGAAGCGTTCGCGTTCGACGGAACTCTCTTCCCAAGCGCTGGCGGCGGCGTAGACGACGGGATACCACGTCGCTTCGAACAGCGTCTCGCCGTCGTCGTGCCAAACGGTTTGAAAGAGGCCGAGCACGTGCGCGGCTTTACCTTCAGTTACGAAGCGATCGATATTGGAGAGCGCGGCGTCGAGGTCGGGATATAGCTCGTTCCAGTTGAGCGCTCCGGGCGCCACCATCTGCTCGAAGCCGGCGCGCGCGATACGGTCGATATACGGCTGATACGTCGCTTCGGTACCATAGTGCCAATTGACGAAGACGAGCGATTTCGGCAACGTACCGAAGAGTTCGGGGTGCTTCGCGAGTGCGTCGTCCCAGATCATCGGCCGGCCGCCGCCGTGCGCGATGACGAAGTTTGCCGTATCCACGACGTGACGCCCGTAGACGACTCCCTCACCGGACCCCGCCACGAGCGTCCGGGAAGCGCCGCGTCCGAGATCGCTCGGTTCGTCCGAGCCGATATGAAAGAAAACGGGTCGCGGTACGACGCTCAGTTCGTCCGCAATTACGTCCCGTACGTACGCCGCACTCGCGTTCGTGGCGGGCGAAAGAAGATAGCCGTGCGGCAACTCTGCGAGCGGCGCGTAGCGCTCCAGACGTAAGGTTTCGTGCATGTGCGCGAACGTCTGCTGCTCCGGAACGAAGGCGACGTGATAGCGCCCGGCATACGCGGCGAGCTCGTGCAGTTGGCCCGGTGTAATACCGTCCAGCGGCGCCGGCAGCGGATGCCGCGGATCGACGAAAACGTGTTCCATATACGGCGAATAGCCGTTCATCTTAAACCCCGCTAGCGTGCGGATGCGCTCTTCGAAATAGTGCATCGTCGGCAACGGCCCGCGCGAAACGTCGTCGGAGAGAATGCGCCAGCGCAGCGCCGGCGCATCGTCGATGCGCACGCAGGGCAACGACCAGCCACGCCTTTGCGCTCGCGCGAGTTGGGCGAGCGTCGTAAAGCCGTCGAAGGCGCCCTCGGCATCGGCTGCCAGAATGCGCACCCCGCCAGACGAAACCAGGAGCCGGTAGGCTTCGCTGCCTTGCGGCGCTTCAGGGCCGCCGACGGCTACCGAAAGTGCGGCAGCGGTCCGCGCGCGTGCCACCCCGAGCGCATTCCAACGCTCGCGCACGAGTGCCGCGCCCGTATCCGCGCGCAGCGCGGCCACCGTGCTTAGCGCCGTCAAAATCCGACCCGCCGCAAGGTCGCAGCCGGCCGCTAAGACGACGGAGTGCGGCATGGGTAGCAAGGGCAACGTTTCCGCCGCCGGCTGCGCAGAGGTCGCCGCCGGGACGACGCATGCGATCAGCAGCACGAACACACGGGAGACGACGCGAGTCACCTCGCGGCTGTTCGCGCGGCAAACGCGAACGCCCCCGCGCGCCTACGCGTTCCGCGCTACGGATCGCCCGAGATCGGAATGTGGAGCGGGTCTTCGCCGTCGCGTTCGACGACGAGCCGTTCGCGCTGCACGGGAACCGTAATCGTCTGTTGTTCGGTAACGGTCTCCTTGCGAACGCGAGCCTCGCCGTACGTGCGCTGCTTTTGAATGTCGAGCTGCTCTTCGCGAAGTTCGAGCGTCCGCTCGCCCGTCGCGCTCCCGGAAGGTAGACGGGTTTCCGTAGACACGGGAGCCGCTGCGGGCGAAGGAACGGCCGTCGCCGCGGGAGTCAGGTCGACCGGCGTCAACGTTTGCGCGGGGACCGTTTCGCCGCGCAGGACCGCGAGCGCGCGCTCGACATTCGAACCGGCGGCGAGCGTGACGAGCGTCCCGCCGCGAGCGACGGCGTCCGTCAGGCGGCGGGCATCGTGGGCTGAAAACCCGGCATTCTCCAAGGTCGTGGCAAAATCGCTCGCGGTCAGGCCGGCGCTCTCGGGAACGTGCGCTTCGGTCGTCGTTCCGGCGCCCTCGCTCAACCGGACGTCGGGAAAACCGGCCGCGCGCAGGCGGCGCGCCCCGCTCTCGGCTTCGTCCGCATTCCGAAATACGTGGCCGACCGTTCCGGCGACCGTCGTCGCAGCATGTTCGCTCATCTAGCAACCTCCCGCGTCTTGCGCTGCTGCCCCCGTACCCTGCCGAAGTGCGTTCTCTAACGCCCGCAGGGCCGGTGCACACCGGCATGGCATCCTGGCGGCATGCAACGAGTATTCGGGCTCTTCTTGACCGTCCTCGTCACCGTCGCCGTTCCGGCGGACTTGGTCTTCGCTCAGACGACGCAGCAGCAGGTCCAGCAGAAAGCCGGCGCCGCCGCGAATAGTGCGACCAAGGCCGTCGATTCGGCAAACACCGAAACGCAAGCAGCGGTAGCGCAACCGAAAACGCATAAGAAAACGCTCGCGATTATCGGCGTGGTCGTGCTTATCGCCCTGCTGCTGCTCTTATCAGCGCTTCGGCGGCGGCGCGCCAAAGAGACGATCATTCAGACTCGCCGCTAGCAGCAGCTACAGGCGCCCGGCATGAAGCTATCGACTGCGGACTACGCCGTAATCGCCGGGTTCTTCGCACTCAATCTCGGGATCGGGCTGTACTACGCCCGGCTCGGCGGCAAGAGTCTTAGCGAGTTCTTTCTTTCCGGACGCAGCGTGCCGTGGTGGCTCGCAGGCGTCTCGATGGTCGCGACCACGTTCGCCGTCGACACGCCGCTGGCCGTAACGGGCTTCGTGACGCAGCACGGCGTGGCCGGAAATTGGGTCTGGTGGAGTTCCGTGATGTCGGGCATCCTCACGGTCTTCTTTTTTGCGAAACTGTGGCGCCGCTCGGGCGTGCTGACCGATGTCGAGTTTATCGAGCTGCGCTACAGCGGGCGGCCCGCAGCCGCGCTGCGCTTGGCTCGAGCGCTCTTTCAAGGCGTGTTCGTCAACACGGTCATCATGGGTTGGGTTAATCTTGCGATGGCAAAGGTGTTGGAGCTGACGCTGCACGTCCCGAAACTCGAGGCCCTCGCCGCATGCCTCGTCTTCACGGCGGTATACGTGACCATCGGCGGACTGTGGGGCGTGCTCGTTACCGACCTGCTGCAATTCGTCGTAAAGATGTCGATGGCGATCGTGCTCGCGGTCGCAGCGGTAAATGCCGTCGGCGGTATACCCGCGCTCGAAGCGAAATTGGCCGTCATCGACGCGACGCACGCCGTCGCGACGCACGGTTCGATCCTCGCCTTTTTTCCGACGACGAACGAGGCGTGGCTCCCACTGCTCACGTTCTTCACTTATATCGGCGTGCAGTGGTGGGCGTCGTCCTATCCGGGCGCGGAGCCCGGCGGCGGCGGTTACATAGCGCAGCGTATCTTCAGCGCGAAAAGCGAAAACGATTCATTACTTGCCACGCTCTTCTTCAACGTCGCTCACTACGCGCTCCGCCCGTGGCCCTGGATTCTCGTCGCACTCGCCGCCCTCGTGCTCTATCCACACGGCGTTGCGGGTCCCGACGGTAAGATCGATCCGGAACTGAACTACATTCAAACGATGATCGATCAGCTACCGGCCTGGCTGCGCGGTTTGATGATCGCCGGTTTTCTATCCGCCTACATGTCGACGATGGGGACGCACCTCAACCTGGGCGCATCGTACCTCACGAACGACATCTACCGGCGCTTCGTGCGCCCGGACGCTTCGGAAGCCCACTACGTTTGGATATCGCGACTCGCGACGCTGGTCGTCATGGGGCTGGCCATCCTCGGCGCAAATCTCAACAACTCGGTCAGCGGCGCGTATATCTATCTGTATAATCTCACTGCGGGCGTCGGGCTCGTTATGATCTTGCGCTGGTATTGGTGGCGCGTCAATGCATGGAGTGAGATCTCCGCCCTCGCGGCGTCGGCGCTCGTTTCCAACTTCTTAATCGTCGCGCACGTTTTTAACGATGCGAACGCAAGTGCGGAAGTGTTACTCGTTACCGTACCGGTTACGACCGTCGTGTGGCTCGCGGTTACGTTCTGGACGCGACCGGAAGCGGAAACGACGCTCGTGCGTTTCTACGAACGCGTACGACCGAGCGAGTTCGGCTGGGCGCGCATCGCGAAACTCGCGCGGCCTGCACCCGGCGTCGAGCGCCTCGGAGTCAACCTCATCGATTGGATAGCGGGTTGCGGCCTCGTCTACGGAGCGCTGTTCGGGATCGGGAAAGTCGTGCTCGGTGACACGAGTCGCGGGTTCGTCACGCTTGCGTTCGCTGCGTTGTGCGGCGCCCTCATTTGGTACAACGTTGCGCGCACGTCGCTGCACGAACGGCGCAGCGCGGCTTCTTACACGAGTGGCGTCGGAGACCTACGGTAATCGAACTGCGCGTCGATCTTCGTTAATAATCCGAGCAGCTCGTCTGCCGGAACCGTCTTCGCTTCGTCGGCATATTCGATGAGCACCCGGTCCGAATGCACGAGCGCAGCAACGAGCGGTGCGTCGAGATCCGCATGCTCGAACTTACGCACGAAAACTTGGTCCGTAAACATGCAGCGGTACAGTACGGCTTCCAGCGCCGCCTTGGTCTGGTCAGAGAACGTCGCCCCGAGACGCGTTTGAGCGCTCGTCAACGCTTCGCCGACGTACGCTCGAACGCGCATGTCGCTGTCGTGACGATCTAGCTCCTGGCTATACGCCTGATAATCCGGTAAGCGCCCGGAAACGAACGCCAGATCAGCAGTCATTGCGCTGCGCACGACACGACGGGACCGAGCCCGGTTTCGATGATGGCCGGAAGCAGCAGCGCTGCAGGTCCGCGCATCACGGCGTCGGCTCGCTCCGTTATGGCGGTTCGTTCCGTATTGATTTCGACGACGAAAGCTTCGGGTCGCGGAAAGCGCGTCGCAAGCAACGCCGCCGGTTGCACGATGCCCGAGGTTCCCACCACGAGAACGACGTCCGCGCGCGCCGCGGCGGAGACGGCCGGTTCCCAGACCTGCTGCGGCAAGCTCTCTCCGAACCAGACGATATTGGGCCGAAAACGCCCTCCGCACGCGTGACCGATTTCGCTCGGCACGAGCGGAACGTCCAGCGATCGCATCGTGCCGCAGCCGTCGCACCGCGCAGCACGCAAATCGCCATGAAGTTCGAGTACGTTTTGCGAACCGGCACGCAGGTGTAACGAATCGACGTTCTGTGTAACGAGCGTAAAGTCGGAGACGCTGCGCTCTAGCGCGGCCAGCGCCACGTGTCCGGCATTCGGTTCGGCGGCACGATGAGCCGCTCGTCGCTCGTTATACCACGTCCAAATGAGTTCGCCGTCTTGCGCAAACCCTTCCGGCGATGCGAGCTGTTGGACGGGGAGGGTCCGCCACAAGCCGCCCGCTCCGCGAAACGTCGGCAACCCGCTCTCGGCAGAGATGCCGGAACCGGTTAAGACGCAAACGGACGCGGCTCGCGCGAGACGTTCGCGCACGAGCTGCGTCACGCGGCCTTCCGTTCCTGCTCGGCCGGTTTATGAACCGGACGCGTTTCGAGCAGTCTAAGTTGCGTTATCCGCTGGCCTCCTCGCGGCGGTTTCGACGGCGGATCGCCCGTTTGAAAGTACACCATGATGTTCGCAACGGCGCCTGCAAGTGCCGCCAAACCCCACAAACTGAAGAACAAAAACGCCGTGTTCGGGTGGCCCTTATGCCAGGTAACGGCGGTGGCCACCACCGACGCCGCGATGGCGCCGAAGCCGCCGAGTGCGGCAACGCAAGCAAGATATAAGAACGTGGGGTCGCGTCGACGCGGATTCCGGCTCATAGGCTGATTCTAACATCTGCTTGTCTCAGCGCGGCGTTTGCCATGTAGAGCCCTTTCGAGGGCCGTGTGAAAGATGGGACGAAGCGGACCGTGTGGAGGAAGCGACTCAACTTATGGCTAGAGTCCGCGACCGAGACGTCGCGGCCTTCGAAGCTATCTACGATTGCTACCACCGGCTCGTGCATGGAATCGCACTTAAGATGTTGCAGGACGCGATGGCAGCCGAAGATTTGACGCAGGCCGTCTTTCTGAAGATATGGAGTTCGCCGGACGCTTTTGCATCGGGGAATTTCGGGGCTTGGATCGCTCGCGTTACGCGCAATCGCGCGCTCGACGTGCTGCGCAGCCGCGCTACACGCGCCGACGGTCTCGAGCTTCCGGTCGACTTGCCCGTCGAGATCGTCATCGACGATGCCGTCTTTGCGCGGTTGGATGCCGAGCAGGTCCGCCGTGCTCTCGAGTCGCTGCCCGCCGAACAGCGCCAGCCGATCGAGCTCGGCTTTTTCGGCGGGATCACGCACGAAGAGATCGCGCGTCAAACGACGACTCCGCTCGGTACCGTTAAGACGCGAATTCGAGCCGGCTTGCGTAAACTACGGTCGGCACTCGAAACGAGCGAATGACCCCGCACGACGACGAATTCCTCGATCTGGTAGCGGTTCTGGCGCTCGGCGCATTGCCGGAAGCCGAAGCACGCGAGGTCATCGCGCACCTGCGTACGTGTGACGAGTGCAGAGCGCTCTACGCGGAACTTCGCCCTGCGGCCGATCTTATCGGCTATGCGAGCGACCCGGCAGCTACGGATGAAATCGCTTCGAAGCGCATGAAGGCGCGTGTCATGGGCGCCGCTCGCGCAGATGCAGCGGTGATAGCCGGCGACGAAGCCCGGCCTGCTGCCAAGGCTGCACGGAGTTCGTTCCTCCCTTGGTACGCCACGGTCGCAGCCGTCGTCATCGCCGCTCTCATCGGCGCCGACGACCTGTCTTTCCGCACGCGAGCCGACCGCTCGGGAACCGCGCAGCGGTCGCAAATCGCCGTTCTCGGGATCGAGAAGCGAGCCGGCGACGCGCGCGTCTCCGTCCTGCTCGCTCCGGGCAGCAAACACTTTTCGATTCCGCAAGGTGAGGTCGTCACCAAAAACCGTCGCCTCTTCATTGCGATGAGGGTACCCGCGCCGCCCAGTGGAAAAATTTATCAAGCTTGGACTCTAGCAAAGGGATCGAAGACCATCTCTCCGAGCGTTACCTTCTCGCCCGCATCGAACGGCGTGGCGATCGTCGAACTTCCCATCAACGCAGAAGGGCTCGCCGCGGTGGCCGTCAGCGTCGAACCAACCGGCGGAAGCAAGGCGCCTACTTCGACGCCGAAATTCATTCGCAAGTTGTCGTAGGGCCGTGGGCCGGTTAGAACATCTTTCGGCCACGAATACGCCCGCAGCGCTGGCGTTTCTGGAACGGCGTCCCTTTGAGAACGTTTACGTTTATTGGCTTATCGCGAGCGGACAGATCGGACGCGGCGGCGAGTTCGTAATCTGGCGCGATACTGCGGGCGAGATCCAAGGCAGTTGTTACGTGGGCTCGCAACTCGTGCCGTGCACCGAAGACGGCGCTGCGCTCGAAGCGTTCGCAGAACGCGCACGTCGCGTGCGCACCACGCGCATGATCGTGGGGGCGCGGAGCGCCGTCGAACGACTGTGGCTGCTCTTGCGCGCGACGATGCCGGCACCGAGTACGGTCCGCACGAGTCAACCGCTCTACGCGCTAGCGCGCGAGTCGCTCCTGTTTTCGCGCGCGGACGCAAACGCAGGGCCGGCAACGCTCGACGAGCTCGACGAGCTTACCACGAACTCGGCACTGATGATTGCAGGCGAACTCGGCGGCGATCCGCGGCGGACGAACGCCGATTTTCGGGGCCGAACCGCGCGTATCATCGAAGCGGGTTGGTGGTGGCGGTATCGCGTCGACGGCCAGCTCGCATTCATGTGCAACGTCGGCTCGACGATGCCGCAAACGAGCCAGTTGCAGGGCGTGTGGTCGCCGCCGCAGATGCGCGGCCACGGTTACGCGGCTCGCGCTCTAGGAGCAATTTGCGACCTTCTGCTCGACCGCATTCCGACGTTATCATTATACGTTAACGACTTCAACCGTTCGGCAATCACGCTCTACGAACGCGTCGGATTCGCCCGAGTCGGAGAATTTCAAACGATCTTATTCTAACGCTAGAGACGTATTGCGTCGAGTATGCGCTCGCGAGCGCGTCCGTCCGCGAGCTCGACGCGATAGGCGTTCGCCGCGGGGCGTGCCGTCACGGCGCAGTTGAAGTCCCGTCCGATGAAGTGCAGCGCGGCCCCGTCATCACAAGCGTAACCTTCCGCGATAGTACCCGCGGTCATCAGCCGCTGATAAGACGGCCGCCGTTCGGATTCTCCATCGTAATGCGGACAGTTACTGCCCGCAACGAAACTCAGACACGGCATTGCCGTCAGAGTGCCCGCGACCGAATCGGTCAGACCTTGGTCGAACCAACAGATCGAACCCGCGCTCGAACCGCACATCACGGTTCCGCGTTCCCACACCTCGCGCAACAAGTCGTCGAATTCCCAGTGCCTCCAGACGGCAAGCATGCTGCGCGTGTTGCCGCCACCGACATGCACGATGTCGAAATCGGCAAGAAACTCCCGCAAGTTGCCGGGCGTGCGCCGAAAGAAGCGCAGCAGTTCGGCGCTCGCGCCGAGCCGCGCGTACGTTTCGTAGAAGCGAGCGATGTAATTCGCATCATCACCGCTTGCGGTCGGCACGAAGCAAACGCGCGGCCTCGACTTTCCACACGCGTCGAGAATGTAGCGTTCGAGTTTCACATTGTCCGACTCCGGAACCAGAAGCGCACCTCCAGCCGCAACGATCTGGGGCGCAATCACGAATAAGCGGCAACGTCCGGCGCGCCGTTCTCGAGACCACCGGCGGCGTGAGATTCGCCCGGAAACTCGCCGCTGCGCACTTCGTCCGCAAAGGCCGCGAGCGCACTCGTCGCAGCCGCGGCCAGCTCAGCGTAGCGTTTCGCGAACGGCGGCGCCTGCGGATAGAGTCCCAGGATGTCGTGCAGTACGAGAACCTGCGCGTCGCAACCGCCGCCGGCACCGATGCCGATCGTCGGAATACCGAGTGCGGCCGTTACCTCGGCCACGACGCGGAAATCGACCATCTCGAGAACGACCGCGTACGCGCCCGCGGCTTCGACCGCTCGCGCGTCAGCAAGCAGCGTCACGGAGTCCCGCTTGCGTCTGTAACCGGCTCCCATAGCTGCCGTCTGCGGCAGGACGCCGATGTGTCCCATGACGGGAATGCCGGCGGCGACGATGGCTGCGATGCGTGCGGCAGCGGTAACCCCGCCCTCGAGTTTCACGCTACTAGCGCCGCTGCGAACCAACATGACTGCGGATCGGACGGCGTCGGCGTCGCTCGGCTCGTAGCTGCCGAACGGCATGTCTACGACCACATGCGCACGTGTGGTCGCGCGCGCGACGGCCCCCGCGTGGCGGCACATGTCCTGTAGCTCGACTTGCGTCGTCGAATCGTATCCGAGCACGACCATACCGAGCGAATCACCGACGAGGATGATATCGATGCCCGCGGCTTCCGCGCACCGCGCGAACGGTGCATCGTAAGCGGTGACGACGGGAAAGCGGCCACCCTTACGGGCGCCGATCGCAGCGGAAGTAACGCGACGGTGTACGGCCATCTTCCGCGCTACGCTCCCGAGACTGCACGGACCTCGTTCGAGCGTAATGTCGCCGCGAGCACAGCGGCAAACGAGCGCCGTCCCATGGTCATGTGATCTACTCTCCAGACGCCGGCGGTGCAGAACGCGGACCGCATTGCTTCGGCCGGACACGATCGTAGACGTCCGCCAATCGCACCGCGCCGACGTGCGAAACGCTGGTATGCCTCGGGTAGGCGCGGAAAGCGCGCGAGCAGAGCGGCCCGCAGGCGACGCTTCGAGCGCGCGTTCGAGGGATGTGGTCAGGCTTCATAACTGACGGCGCGGACCGTCAGGCGTACGTCGCCGCTCGGGCGGTGCCATACGACGCTCTCCCCCGGGGCAGCTCCGTCCAGGGCGAGGGCCAGGGGCGACCCCGAGCCGATAAAACCCGCCGCAATATCGATCTCGTCTTCGCCTACGATCGTGTAGCGGCGCTCGCCGCGACCGACGCCCGTCACGGTGACCGTAGCGCCGAACGCGCAGCGCGAGCGGTCCTTCGGCAGCGCAGGCACGACGGCCCGGCCGATTGTGCGCTCGAGATCGGAGCGCCGCACGGGATCGTTCGTGGCTGCGAGCAAGCTCTCGAGTGCCGCCAAACCGCGCGCCGTATAACGGCGCTCGCGGTCCGCATCCGGCATCACGGGGTCGGGGATCTCCTCGAGCTCTTTTACGAAACCTCGACTCATCCAGCGGCCGTACCCAAAGGTCTGAAAAATGAACGACCCGCGTCGTTGCCGGCGCGGGTCGCTTTCTTCGGTGTAGAGCCGTGCGTTACGGTCGCGGCGTTACGTCGTCGACTGCGCTCGCATCGGTTGCCCGGGTACGCGCGTTCTCCGCGGCGTCGTCGACAACGAGTTCTTCGTGCCGGACGCTGCCGTCGACCCGCTCCGTATTCGTCACGGCGCGCTTGCCGATCGATACTTCTTCGCGGACTACCGTACGCTTATCGACCACGACCTGCTCTCGCATCAGCGGAATGCGTATCGTTTCGTCGGTTCCGATGGTGCCCGCTGCGGCGCGCGTGCCTTCGGCAACCGGGCGGCGCTGGATGAACAACTCTTCGTGCATGACCGGAACGTCGACTGAAGCATCCGCAGAGACAACGCGCTTCTCGAGGGTCGCTTCCCCGGAGGAAACACGCTCTTTGTCTACCGAGAGCCGCTCTTCGCGCAGTTGCATCGTACGCGTATCGTCGATATCTTTACCCGGAGCCGCCATCGAAGCCGAATCGGAGACCGGCGGCCTCGTACGCGCCGAGGTTTCGCCAAGTGCACCGGCTGCCGCCGTAGAAGAGACCTCTCCACGACCCTTTTGCAGGATCTGTAACACTTCGTCGTAGCGGTCCTTGGCTTCGACAGTGATAACGGCCCCGCCGCCGAGCATTTGATGGTCGAGCGCCAGCGCATCACTTTGTGGCACGCCGCGCTTCGTGAGTGCGTCGTAGAGCGACTCGCGCCCATCTTCACCGAAGAAGCGGGCGATCGACGCTCCGAAGCCGCCTTCAGCCGTCTCAACTTGTGTCGTGCCGCCGGTGCTCGCGGCCGGCGCCGTACCGGGATCGTTATACGTACCTGCCGCGGTGTCTGCCGCAGTCGTCACGCCCATCCACGTCTTATGGAAACCTGCATCGTGCAAATCTTGCAGAGCGTGCTTCGCATCATCGCGCGTATCGAAGATAGCGGCGACCGTCCCGCGATCGTACGGGCTTGCCTCGTTCTCGTCGTACGCAAAGCCTTGGTTCGAATTCATGCCGTCTCCTCATTCGAGTGTGTTCGGCCGGCAGCGCGAAGCGCTCCACCGGAGCCCGTTAAACATCTTGCCCCGCCTTGAAAGATCCCTAACCGGCGTCGTCCGGGGCACGCTAGCATGTGAGCCGGACCTCTGCTGCCCAGCGTGACGCCGGGCTGCCTCGACGCTTGCTTAGCCAGAGATGGAACAGGACTTGCTTCACCACTCGAGCATTTTTCGTCAGCCCACCGCTCGGGAGGAGATCGAACCATGCAAGTCGCCGCGAGTCCCCTCACTACGGGCGTCCCGAACCTACGCTGGCTGCGCCTAATTCCGATTGCAATGTTGGTCTATGTCATCTCGTTCATGGATCGGACGAACATCAGCTATGCGTTCGAAGGCATGGGCCGCGATCTCGGTATCGACAAAACCGCGCAAGGTTTCGCGGGCGGAATCTTCTTCGTCGGCTATCTCTTCCTGCAGATTCCCGGCGGCATGCTCGCCGAGCGATGGAGTGCCAAACGCTTCGTCGGCGTCATGATTTTCATCTGGGGTGTGATGGCAATCCTCGAGGGCTTCGTACAGAATTTTACGCAACTATTGGTCGTACGATTTCTGCTCGGCGTCGCCGAAGGCGGTATTTGGCCCGCCACGCTCGTCTTAATCTCACACTGGTTTCCCTCCGGCGAACGCGCGCGCGCATACGGTTTCTGGATGGTCAATTTGGCGCTCGCAAGCATCATCACGCAGCCGGTCTCGGGCGCGATCGTAAGTACGTCCGGGTGGCGCGGGCTCTTTATCATCGAAGGCATTTTGCCGTTCGTCATTGCAGCGCCGCTGTGGTGGGGCTTCATTGCGGATCGGCCGGAGCAGGCGAAATGGCTCTCACCTCGAGAGCGCGACTATATCGCGCACGGACTCGCGGCCGATCGCCGGGATGAGCCCGCACCGATGACCATGCGCGCGGCACTTTCCCAGGTGCGTGTCTGGCAGTTCGTCGGCGTGTATTTCCTGATTCAGGTCGGCTTCTACGGGCTGAACTTATGGCTGCCGACGCTTATCAAAGCGATCACGCAGCAGGGGTTCGCGACCGTCGGCCTCATCGCGGCTCTGCCCTACGTCGTCGCGATCTTCGGTTTGACGGGTAACGGCGTGTGGGCGGATCGGACGCGCAAATACCGGCTGCACGTCTTCGGGGCGCTCGCCGTCGCAGCCGCCGCGTTGCTGATCTCCGTTCATGCGGGTACGCACGCCGTGTGGCTTTCGATCTTCGCGGTGTGTCTTGCGATGGGCGGCGCGCTCGCCTACGACGGCCCGTTCTGGGCAGCCGTCTCCCGGACGCTTCCGGCAGCCGTGCTTGGAGGCGCGATGGGGCTCATCAATGCCCTCGGTAATCTCGGAGGGTTCCTCGGGCCTTCGATCGCCGGCTACTTGCAACAAAAGAGCGGCGATTTTACGAGCACGGCGAGCGTGCTTGCGGGGTCGCTGCTTCTGGGCGGAATCGTTATGCTGACCATACGCACGCGCAACGCGCCGACCGCGGCGGCGCCCGCGTGAACGGTAGCCGCGCGAACGGTAGTACGTTACGCTCCGCGCAGTGGTGGGGCAAAATGGACCGCGACGGCTTCATCCATCGGTCTTGGATGCGCAGCGAAGGCTTCGCACCCGACGTCTTCGACGGTCGGCCCGTCATCGGCATCTGCAACTCGTGGTCCGAGTTGACGTCGTGCAACGTGCACTTGCGCATGATCGCGGAAGCCGTCAAACGCGGCGTCTGGGAGGCCGGTGGCTGGCCGCTTGAATTTCCGACGATCTCGCTCGGCGAGACGTATATGCGGCCGAGCGCGATGCTCTTTCGCAATTTGATGAGCATGGATGTCGAGGAGTGCATCCGCGCGAACCCGATCGACGGCGTCGTGTTGCTGAGCGGCTGCGATAAAACGACCCCCGCCCAACTCATGGGCGCCGCCAGCGTCGACCTGCCGGCACTCATGCTTACCGGCGGACCGATGCTTAATGGCAAGTATCGCGGGCGTGACGTCGGTTCGGGTACGATGGTCTGGCAGTTCTCGGAGGAAGTGCGCGGCGGGCATATGACCTGGCCGGATTTCTTCGAGGCCGAAGCCGGTCAGTCGCGCAGCAGCGGCCATTGCATGACGATGGGCACGGCGTCGACGATGGCGAGCATGGCCGAAGCGCTCGGCATAGCGCCGACCGGCAACGCTGCGATCCCGGCCGTCGATTCACGTCGTACCGCGCTGGCGCAGCTTTCGGGCCGGCGGATCGTCGAAATGGTACGCGAAAATCTAACGATGTCCAAGATTCTTACGCGCGCCGCGTTCGAGAATGCGATTCGCGTGAACGCGGCGATCGGTGGATCGACCAATGCGGTCATCCATCTCCTCGCCATCGCGGGGCGAATCGGCGTCGATCTCTCACTCGACGATTTCGATACGCTCGGGCACGATATGCCGATGATCGTCAATCTTCAGCCGTCCGGCCGGTACCTCATGGAAGATTTCTATTATGCAGGCGGCTTGCCGGCCGTGGTCCGCGAACTCGGCGCTCTGCTGCATCGCGACGCGTTGACGGTGAGCGGCAAGACGATCGGCGAGATGACGGAAAACGCACCGAATTACGGGCGCGACGTCATCGCCACGCTCGCCGAACCGATCAAGACGCACGCCGGCATCGCGGTCTTACGCGGCAATCTGGCGCCCGACGGCGCCGTTATCAAGCCGTCGGCCGCAACCCCAGCGTTGCTCACGCACCGCGGCCGCGCGGTTGTCTTCGAGACGATCGAAGATTATAAAGCGCGCATCGACGACCCGGCCCTCGAGATCGACGAAACGTGCGTCATGGTCTTGAAGGGAGCCGGTCCGCGCGGCTATCCGGGCATGCCTGAGACCGGCAACCTGCCGCTGCCACCGAAGCTCCTTGCGAAGGGCGTGACCGATATGGTTCGCATTTCCGATGCGCGCATGAGCGGTACCGCCTACGGAACAGTCGTGCTGCATACGTCGCCGGAGTCGGCCGTCGGCGGTACGCTCGCGTACGTGCAAAATGGTGACGAGATCGTGCTCGACGTTCCGGCGCGACGTCTCGAACTGCTCGTCGACGATGCGGAACTCGACCGGCGGCGCGCTGCGAGCCGGCCCGAACCAGCGCGCTTCGAACGTGGGTACGCAAAGCTCTACGTCGAGCACGTCCTCGGAGCCGACCGCGGAGCGGATTTCGATTTTCTGGTCGGCAAGAGCGGCTCGGCCGTCGCTCGCGAAATGCACTGATACCGGCCGCCCGCATACGCCGATAGGAGACGCAGAGGATGAATAATCAGCCGAACAAGGTCTACGCGGCCGCGCTCACGCCGTTCAGCCGCGACCTGCAAGTCGACACTGCGCTTCTCGCGCGGCACTGCGGTACACTTCTAGCCGGCGGTTGCGACGGCGTCTCATTATTCGGCACCACGGGCGAAGCGAACTCGATGAGCATCGCCGAAAGGATCAACGGCCTCGAAGCCGTTTTGGAAGGCGGCATACCGGCGCGCACGCTCATGCCGGGTACGGGATGCTGCTCCGTCATCGATAGCGTCATTTTAACGAAACACGCGCTGGCGAACGGCGTTACGGACGTGCTCGTGCTTCCGCCCTTCTTTTACAAAAACGTTAGCGATGACGGCGTCTTCGATGCCTACGCGTATCTTATCGACAAGGTGGACGACCCGCGATTGCGCGTTTACCTCTATCACATCCCGCAGTATTCGGGCGTTCCGCTCGGTCTCGAACTCATCGCGCGCCTCCGCGCCGCGTATCCGGATATCGTCGTCGGCATCAAAGATAGTTCCGCCGACGCTGCAAACTTGCTTTCGCTCTGCGCCCTTGAAGGTTTCCGGGTATTCGTCGGTGCCGAGCGGCTGATACGCCGCGCTCTTCATGCCGGAGCAGCCGGGACGATATGTGCGCTCGGGAACACGTCGGGCGAGACGCTCGCGGCGCTGTGCGCGGATGCCGGTTCGGATAGCGCGGACGGTCTGCAAAGCCAGATCACGGCCGAGCTCGATCTCGTCGACCGTTACGGCTTTATCCCGGCGCTCAAAGCGCATCTTGCCGTCGAGCAGCAGAACGCAACCTGGGAAAACGTCCGGCCGCCGCTTACCGGGCTCGCGACTGCGCGACGCTTCGAAGTAAATGAAGCGTTCGAAGGTCTCGCCGTAGCTCGCTAACGCTCTCTACTCCGGTGACGAGGTTAGGCGCCGTACCAGTTCACGCTCTTCGAGATCGCAGCGCTCTACCAAATCCGAGTATTCGTCGATGGCACGTTCAACAAGAGTGCTCGGGCTCTCATGTTGCAGCGTTGCATGAATCTCTAAACGCTCGTAGACGTCGCGCCGTAAAGACAAATCGACCGTCGTCGTCAGATCGCCCGGGTTCCGATCGTTCACGTGACGGTAGGTACGCTCTAGCGCTACAAAACGCCGTTGCATCGCGGTAGGTGTGCGGTATATCACTTTACAATGCATTAAGCATTAGGTAGCGCTAGAATGAGCCGCTGAAAACGTGCACTGGGACGGGATGGTAGCTTGCGAAAGATCTCTCCAGGAGTCGGTCCGAAATATGCACAGGTCGTCGTACTTGTAGGCGCAACGGGTGATCTCGCTCGGCGGAAGTTATTGCCGGGTCTATTCCACCTATCGAGTGCCGGATTTATCCCCGGCTGCAGAATCATCGGCGTCTCGCTCGACGAGCTCGATGTCGAAGGCTTCCGCGCCCTTGCACGGCAGGCACTCGATGAGTTCTCCGCGCGGAAGGTGAATGACGCGGACTGGACTACGTTCGCAAACAGCCTGGCATACGTCCCGCTAAACGCGGGCGCTGAAGTTCTCAAGGCGGCGGTCGAAACGGCGGAGGCGACGCTCGGCCGCGAGAGCCGTCGCCTGCACTATCTCAGTGTTCCGCCGAGTGCAGCGTTGTCGGCGGTCCGGTTGCTGGGAGAAGCCGATCTCGTCGACCACTCGCGCATCATCATGGAGAAGCCGTTCGGCACGGATCTGACGAGCGCGGTGTCGCTCAATGCCGAACTGCACGAAGTCTTCTCCGAAGACCAGATTTTCCGGATCGATCATTTCCTGGGCAAAGAACCGGCGCAAAACATCCTTGCGTTTCGCTTCGCCAACGGTTTGTTCGAGCCGATTTGGAACCGGAATTTTATCGACCACGTGCAGATCGACGTGCCTGAAACCCTCGGCCTCGGCATGCGTGCCGGATTCTACGAGGCGACCGGAGCGTATCGCGACATGGTGGTAACCCACCTGTTCCAAATTCTCGCGTTCATGGCGATGGAACCGCCGACGGCCTTGGAACCGGGCCCCATCAGTGAAGAAAAGAATAAAGTTTTTCGCAGCATGTCGCCGGTGGATCCCAAAGATGTCGTCCGCGGGCAATACAGCGGATACCGGTCCGAGGCCGGCGTCGACCCCGAGTCGGACACCGAAACCTTCGTCGCGCTGAAATGCGCGATCGACAACTGGCGCTGGGCCGGCGTGCCGTTCTTCCTACGCACGGGCAAGCGGCTCGCGGAAGGACAACGGATTATTTCCATCGCCTTTCGCCAACCGCCTAAAAGCATGTTTCCTGCCGGGTCGGGCGTCGGCGCGGAAGGTCCCGATCACCTGACGTTCGACTTGGCGGACGCTTCCAAAATGTCGCTGTCCTTTTATGGCAAGCGCCCCGGCCCGGGCATGCGGCTGGACAAGCTGAGTTTGCAGTTCGCCATGCATGAAACGGGCCTGATCGGCGATGTGCTCGAGGCGTACGAACGCTTAATCCTCGACGCGATGCGCGGCGACCACACCCTGTTTACGACCGCCGAGGGTATCGAGCGGCTTTGGGAGGTTTCCAGACCTCTGTTGGAAGCACCGCCACCGGTTCGCCTTTATCCGCCCGGCTCGTGGGGTCCGAAATCAGTGCATCAGCTCGTTGCCCCTAACGCCTGGCGGCTCCCATTCGAAAGAGCTTGGCGAGCCCCAGATACATTAGGGAGCTGACGCACGACGATTGCCGCAGTTTACGCAACCGCTAAAGAGTCGGCGAGCAGCTGCGGAGCGCTATGCTGAAGATTAATAATCTGAACCCAATCGGCGTCGCAGGTGCGATTGCCCAGGCCCTCGCCGTGCGTTTACAATGTGAGCTTGAACACCGCGCCGCAGCCGCTAACGCAACCGCCGTTACCGCCATTTTGTGCGGTGCCGTAAAGTGAGCCACTGAAATAAGTCAAACCGGAAGACGGATTCGCGCCGTCCGTTCCGCCTCTGAAACTGTGCAGCACCGTTTCGTTGCCGGAAGCCGTAATCTTAAAGATCGTGCCGTTATTATATGCGCCGCCGCCCGTGGTCGTGCCATAGCCAACGCCGTTCACAACAATGAGCCCGGCCTTCGGATTTTCGCCGTCGGGCTTTCCCTTAAAGCTGTGAAGCACGTTCTCGGTCGAGCCCTTGAACGAAAAGACCGCCCCACGATCGTATGCGCCACCGTTCGACGTGGTACCGTAAAGCACGCCGTTGCCGAATATCAGACCGCCGTTCGGCAAGCGTCCATCCGGCGCGCCTTTAAAGGTGTAGAGCACCCGCTCTCCGGCCCTGCCGAACTCATATACGGTCCCGCCTCCGCCTCCAGCGGTGCTCGTGTCGAAGAGAGAGGTGCCGTAGCCAACGCCGTTCACGTCGATTAGGTCGATTGGAATATAAGCGTCAAGAGCCGGTGAATTCTTAAAATGATAGAGAACGCGTTCGGCGCCGCGCGTGCTTATCTCGAAGACGGTGCCGCTCCCGTAGACTTGGTTGAGTCTAGAAGTGGCAGTAACTCCGTAGAGCACGCCGTTTGCGTAAACCAGCGGGCCAGTCGATGTGTTGTAATTACCAGGGCTGATGCCATCACCGTCCCGGTCTGGAAAGCTGTGAAGCACGCGCTCATTGCCACCGGTCTCAATAGAGAAAACCGTCCCGCCAGTAGGGGCTCCTTCGACCGAAAATTTGGAACTTCCACCGCCGTAGGTTGTTCCGTACAGCACGCCGTTCAGATCGAGCAGAGCGGCTAGCGGATACGCACCGTCGGAGCCGTTTCCAAAAGCGTGCAGTACGCCTTCGGCTCCGGAAGGACTAATCTTGAAGACGGTTCCCGAGCCGTCGGGCAGATTATTTGGGCCCGGATTCGGACCGCCACGATACGTCGTGCCGTAAAAGGTCCCGTTCACCTCGGTCAACGCGGAAACCGGATAGGCGCCGTCCAGCTTGCCGCCTTTGAAGGCGTAGAGTACGCGATAACTGCCGTCCGTGCGGCTTTGTTGAGGGATCTTCGCTGCGTCACTAACTCGAGTGGCTGGAGACGTTTGAGCGGCGAGTCCGATGCAGGGAGCCAGCGCGAGAACGAAACCGTAAGAAATTATACGAACACCAAATCCGAATGTACGGCCCATGGTTTCCATTCTGTAAGAAGTGCTGAGGAGCTACTCTCGGAGCACTTTTTTAATTCTAACACATAGACCTTCATTGCAAACTTGATCGGATTTCGACGACGATCAATACCAATGATGAAAACGCCGGCAGCATCGGCTGACCGTTCTTAACGTTCTTAAGAACTGAGGGACTTATAATCATGTCAGGTGGTCCATACCGGCGGCGTTCGGTGATACGCATCGCAAATAACGAAAGCGCGTTTTAATCAGAGGCGTGACACGTGACACACCCTACATTTTCGAGATATCGCACTTCGTTAACGATCTGGAATGAAGTGTTTCGTTATGAGCGCGGCCGAAATGGCTTCGTTCGCAAACAAGCTGTGCATCTGATGACCGTGCGGCGACCGGGCCAGAACATTGGCACGGACAAGCGCAAGAGACCGGGTCCTCGCGACCCGGCATTGCCGGAAGGCAGCTCTCTGGGGCCGCACGAGGGTGTCTAAGCCCCTATCGCCGTAGGGTAGTAAAGCTACGCCGAGCCACTTGGGCCGACCAAGAGCACGTCCTACGCGAATTGGCGATCGCGAGCACTGGGAGCCGGGCATCGATTACTGCACCGCGTGCGCGAATTCGGCCGATGAAGCACTCGTAGTTGAACGATGACCTTTGCGGCACCGCGCTGTCACGGCTGCGCACGGCCCTTGATAAGCCTGATGCTCTCTTCCGCGACGGCCAGCGGCACGCGATCGAGGCGCTCGTGGGGAGACGCCAGCGCCTATTGCTCGTACAGCGAACCGGCTGGGGCAAGAGCGTAGTCTACTTCATCGCCGCCTCGCTGCTTCGCTCCGCGGGCTCCGGTCCTACACTCATCATTTCACCGCTGATAGCACTCATGCGTAATCAGCTCGAAGCCGCACGCAGGCTCGGCCTTCGGGCCGAACGGATCGAGTCCGCGAACGAACGCGAGGACGGCGAATGGGCACGTATATTCGGATTAATCGAGAGCGATGAAGTGGACGTGCTGCTCATTTCTCCAGAGTAGCTCGCCAACCCGGAATTTTAGGCGCGAGCCGGCGCGGTGCTTTTCGCTCGCCTGGGCCTGCTTGTAGTGGATGAAGCGCATTGCATCTCCGATTGGGGGCATAACTTTCGTCCCCATTACCGTTTGATTGCGACGTTCGTACGTTTTTTACCGCCCAAGTACCCTACTCGCAACGACCGCAACGGCAGACGCGTGTCACACTTCAGGGCAACCGCCCTCCCGAATGTTCTAGCCCGCCGAACGCGTCGCCGTGGCACGCGCTTCCCGCCCGTGAAGCATCGCAAGGAGCCGGCCGTCTCGTCGCGCGGAGCGGCGCACGGCCACTGATCAAACGCCCGCTACTGGAGACCAAGAAGCGGTTTCTAAATTGGGAAGCGTTCCAACGGCTCATCGAAGACAACGTTGATGAAACTGAGGCCTTAAAGCCGAAAAAGAAACGGTAGGAGCATCTCCGCACTGGGCCACCTAGGGAGACGAGATGCGAAACCCCGTTCGGATGTGTAGCGAATGTGTAGATTTTAAGCCGGAAGCCCGTCGTGTCGCGCTTTTCTGCCTATTGGCGGGAAAGTGTAGGAATCGAACCTACCAGCCCCATTGCGGAGGCCTCAGCGGTTTTGAAGACCGTGCGAGCCACCAGACCCGTACTCTCCCATATCGACAGAAAGCTTTGTGCCACAACCGTTTGCCGCACACCTCGCGGTAGGTCGATAGATCGGCGTTGGCCTTTTGGTCAACTTTTGGTCACATCGCCTGCTTGAAGGCGAGTTCGGAGAATCTGCGGCGGAGCCGCAAATATGCCGCGCGCTGAGCGACGAACCATCCGCAACGCTGGGGCGCGTTTAACATAACCGAAGAGAATGGTTGCCCGGCTCTTCGTGGAAGGTCAACCTATTCCGGCTCGCCCGGAGATCCGCGTCAGTCTCGGTCTCAAGCAACATGCGCTCATCGCGCCAGACCTGCCATGCGGCCTTTACGCGGTAATATGCGTCGGGCCGATCGACTCGCCCAGCCGTTCGTCGTCTCCGGCGAGCCAGTCCGTGTTTCGCTGCTCATATGCCGTCAGGATCCGTAAAGAGAAGTCGCCAAAGCACATCCCAGTCACGATCTACGCCCGCCGATAAGTCGCTTCTGATAGTGCTTTTGGAAGCCGGGAATTATCTACTCTAACACTTCTGCGAGCGCGCAAGCGGCACAGAACAATTGTTTGCGGATCGGATCTAGAGCGTTTCCAAATCGCTTGTGAAGATCGCTGTGCCGATCGCAGTCTCCCAGCCGTCCTCAGCGTCGTTTTGTGTCCGTTCGAGGATGTCGTTCAGCGACTCGTCGAGGTCGCTAACCTAGCGGAACATCTTCGTCGTACGCCACGTGCCGACTAGGGCCGTCCGAGCTCGAGTAGCTCCACGAAACTGCTCGGCCAAGAACGGGCGGCACAAGATCGACGCTCGCAGGCGTGAAGAACGTGTGCATCAGCCAGGCGCTTAAAAGCGCGGCCAAAGTCGTTGGCTCGTTCGTCAGTCGTATTGCGTCTCGCGCTAAGTAATTTCCGCATTTGTGGAGCCCGCTCGAACTTCGTTTCGTCACCGACTCCACCTGCATACGTAGCAGCACCTTGCGGCCACACGGAGGTGAACAATGCTAACGCGCGCCATCTTGTTCCGCTTGCGAGCGAATGCACAAGTGAGGTCTGCTGCATTGGGCTCCGCGAAGACAAGGAGCCGGAGCCTTAATCGTCATCGAATCTCCTTTCGGGGACCGGACTCTCGTGTCATCAGCACCGCTGAGACGATACTATGTGTTCTGCTTACGAAGGAGGATGCGTCCGACGATCTCGTCGACGATCGCACCGCGAGAGATACCGCGCTGTCCCGCTGCAGCGTCGATCGCGTCAACGGTCGGGCTACGCAACGTTCAGTTGCGCGCGCCGCGCGGCGTCGCCCATACTTGGACGACCGCGCTTCGAAGGCGTAATCACAACATTTGTACGACATAGAAAGGCAACGATCAGCGACGACATGATCGCGAACTCCTGACCGATAACGGCTTGGCATCTCTGCGTTGCAGGCGACTAATACCCGTGACGCCGCTAGGCGAGTCGTTTACTTCGAGTGGTATGCGCATTCGACGAATAAGGCCGCCGTGAGTTTGCTCGCTAACGAAGCTCCGGCAGGCAGCGCGTGAGAGCCGGCCGGGCGCGAAATTCTACTTTGCCAGGTGAAGTGGCTGCGCATGGCCGATTACGAGCCACGTATCGGGGTGCCGCGCCATCGTTCCGACGAACAGGAACAGGTTGTCTTTTTCTCGCGGAATGACAACGTATCGCTGGCGTAGCATCTGTTCCAATTCGGCTCGGTCCGGATATCTTCTGGACCACGATCGCCACGATTGTCCAACTTCCCAGTCTTCGAAGAGCTGCTGGTGCCCGTTGCAGATTGGATCCGAACATGTATACCTGTACTGTATTTTCACCGGAAGCTTCTCGAGCAGTTTAAGCGGAGCGCTCGCGTTCCCGAAAAGATCAACAGCCCCCTGAGCACCGAGTAGCTTCTCTCGCTGCTCTTTCGTCCACTCCGGTTCAGGCTCGTCGGTGAAGACGAGATCGAATGTGGCCGGCTTGATCAACGCAATAGACGCGTCCGTCGTTTTTACGTACTCGAGCGAAGGCGATACGAGCGATTCCACATGCGCCCACCGTGCCCGCCAACCTTTCTCCTTAGGGGGCATTACATCGAGCGACGTAATGCTCGTAGCATCGACCTTGAAGCTTTCCAGGCGCGAATCGTTGTCGGCCTTGGTTACAGCCGCTTGGATCCACTGCCATTTTTTGAAGCGCGCCGCCTCGTCCATCGTGCGGAACGGTATAGGAAAGAGGCGTACAAAGTTCCCGTTGTGGTCGACTGCTGCCGTACACACGACCTCTTGCAGCGATGCGCTCGGATTTGGATACGTCTTGACGAGAATCAGAAACCGACGGCGTTCCCATGCCATGGCGCTCGCGAACTACTCGTTCACGCGCCGGCGCACTTCATCGGCAATCACCTCGGCGTGACATGCCTCCGGCGCGCAATGGCAAAGGAGCGTGATATCCCCACGTGATGCTTCGACAGTGATCTTCTCCACCACTGACCGTACGCGTTCGTCGTCGCGAAGCGCAGTCTTAAACCAGATGCGGTATTTCCCGATAACTTGCGCGCGATCGCCGTCAATACCGATCTTGAACGGATTACCGAGTGGCGATGGTCTCGCGACGATGAAGCCGCGGTCGCGCCTTACTCTTCCGACACGGATATCGAAGCTCATCTAGCGGCCAGATATGCGGAGGAGTGCAGCATGCCGCGTCGTTCGTCGCGCTGAGTTATCACCCTCCGCAATGTGAGCCCCTCAGCGCTCGTGCAAGCCGAGCATGCTCAGATCCAAATCCTCGGCCAGAAACTCATTCATTCCCCCTCCCCCTTGAGCTCACGTCGCCTACACAGAACGGCAGACAATTTGCCGCCTGCGATCAATAAAACCAGCTTTCCAGCGGCCGCTACGCCTCACGAAGCGCGGCCCGAGCGGCTCGCCGAACGTTGCGTCATGCGGTTGCATCCGCGTGTGCCTGCCGGTCGTCACAATCAAGGTTCGCAGAAGCTAGCGTCGCCGGAAAAGGCGCCGCGCGCGGCGGTTCGCCATTCGTCGTCCACCGATATTTCTTCGGCTCTTCGGTCAAGACAAACGTCTGAAAGCGGGTTGCCAACATCGGCGCGTGACCGATGCCACCTCGCGCCGTGACGTCGGCGCGACCGTTCTGCACGAGCACGCTTATGCTGTCGCGGACTTGGCGGCCGGTAGCCGCAAAACAAGGTCAAGACGCTGTGCGGCTTCAGACTGAAGCGTAGATGTCGCGTGACTGTACAAATCCATGGTAATGCTCACGGAGCTGTGCCCGAGCATTTCCTGAACGACCTTTGGGTGTACGCCTTGAGTGAGCAGCATGCTTGCGCAAGTGTGCCGCAATGAGTGGAACGTAATACCCGGCGGCCGACGCATTTTCTTCAACGCCGAGTTCGCGCGACGCCCGTGCCGAGTTGTCCCTCTTTTCCCCAGCGGCTGCGGCACGATGCCGCTCTTCCGAGCAAGATCGCGGAAACCATCCGTGACCTTGTGCGGCCGCCAAGCGGTGCCGTCATCGTCAGCGAACACTTACTCTTCACCGGCGATTCGTGCCGTGTTATAGTCCCTTGCCTCGGCAAGCCGATAGCGACGCAGTGTTTCGATCGCGCCGGCCGTCAATGCGATGACACGCGCTTTGCAGCTCTTCGGTGACTTCTCTACGACACCACTCTTCGTTTGCTCGAGCGCACGTCGAACCGCCACGGTTCCGAGTTGCAAGTTTACGTCGTCCCATTTCAATGCTAGTAGCTCACCTCGCCGCGCTCCAGTAGCCAACGCGATCGCGATTAGCGCCGAGAATCGCCGTCCATATTTAATGGGCTTCACGTCTTCCGCGGCGGCGAAAACGCTGGCGATCTCTTCGACAGTGAGGAACCGCATTTCTCGACGGGCGACCTTCGGCTTGTCAGCGATTGCAGCAACGTTCTGGCGTACGCGCCCCTCGCGAAGCGCCTGCGCGAGCACACGATGAATAAGACGGTGATGATGAATTACCGTCTGCCCGCTCAAACCAATCTCGCGCCACGCAGCATATGCCTTGTTGAGATGCTGTGCGGTGAGTCGTTGCAAGGTGACGTCGCCGAGTCCGGGATAGAGATGGACACGCGCGATGCCCTCGAAGCGCTCCCAGGTCTTGCCGGCGAAGCTTGCCTTCGTACTGACGAGCCAATCGGCGACATACTGTCCGAGAGTTGTTCGATCCGGCGCCAGAAACGTGCCGTTACCAACCGACGCAACCTCCGCGATGAACGCCTTTTCGGCGTCTCTTTTATTCCCGACGTGCGTGAAGCGCCGTTGCCGACGTAAGCCGTCCGCTCCACGCGGTAGCGGAATAATCGCGGACCAAACATCTCTTCCGTTTTTCTGGGCGCGTTTCTTTAACCGTGGATCTGCCATGTAAGCCTCCTTTAAATGTCATGCAATCTACCAGCCGTCACTTGACTCCGCCACGGATTTTTTCAATTGAGTTTCGAGAACATTAGCCCAAGCACGCATTAGCGCAGCAGCCGCGTCTGTGCGTTCATCCGGGGCGATCTCCTTCATAGCAAGAAGGTCTTTTGCGTACTTTACGAGACGATGCGGGCGATGACGCCGATCCAACTGTTCAAACGCTTTATCAACCAATGTCCCGATCAGTACGTGTTGCAGCGCTCCGCCATATGCCGAAACGCTTTGTGCTTTGTCGCGACCGTGGAAACGATAACGCACGTACGCAATGCAGATCTCGGGCGTGCTGCGACGCTCGCCGGCAATTACATGGCGGAGATCTTCCGGAAACCTGTCGAGCAATGCCTTACGATCAAACTCGTCGTTATATTGCGCGATTGCGTCGAGTGCATCAATCACTTCACGTAAATAACCGGCTTCGGCCAACAGATTAAGATAATCGACATTCAACGCACGCGCGATTGTTCGCAACGATGCTGGCGACGGAAAGTGATTGCCCTTTGCGTACGCGTCGAGTCGGCTTAGATTCGGCCATTTCAGCTCTTTAGCAAGGCGACGGCGGAAGTCCGAGTCGTTAACGGCCGCCATCGCGACACGATCCCGAAGCGAGACAGCAAACCGTCTCTCCTCCTCCTGGCCGATAAGCCGAATAAGTTTCATGCCTGAGACAGTCTAGCTCTTGGAGCACAAAAAAGCTAGTATGTGCTAGGCACATCTGCTTGCTCCACGCTGCTTAGCTAAGATATCATTGTTTTCTGAGGAGTCTAAGAAAGGAGCAGATTTTGTTATGGCAACTCGTTTACGCCTCTGGCGTGCAGCAGCCGGGCTATCTCAAAAGAGTGCGGCGAAATGTATTCCTACATCGCGCGCCACCTATAGTGGAGTGGAGTCCGGTCGGCTCCGGCCATCCGACGCTTTCCTGGTGCAGCTACAAGTCGCTTTCGGCGAACCAGGCGAGGCGCTTCTTCGGCCCGCTAAGGCACGTGAGGCTATCCCGCAGTTGCGAGTCATCTCCGCTATCGAACTCGCATAGTGGACACCGACTCGCAGCGCTCGCGCAAGACTCGCGAGATTCGGCCAGTTACGGTGGTGCCCAGCCAAAGCGACACACTCCTGCCGCGTGACGAAGCACGAGCACGGCTCGGCGGCATAGGATTAACACTACTTAACGAGCTTCTGCTCACGGGAACGATCGCGAGTGCGAAAATTGGCCGCCGACGCCTTGTGTCTGCAAACAGCTTAGAACGCTACATCGGGCTGCGGTTGCAGAGAGAAGAGAAGCAGTAATGCTACGTTGTTAATCGACGGCAAGCGCCTCGTAAGTCTTCGGACGCGACGACTACGGAGCGACGAAGCTGCTCAAGCTTTTGGCAGGCTCGAATTCGAATCGGAGCCAAGCGTCGAAGCCTTCGAAAAGCGACAGCACCGGAAGGCGGCGAACTCCGTTTTCGAGGTATTCAACTGCGTTGACGTGCAACGTGCGGCCGGCATTACTCCGCCTCAGGATCTAAAACGGTGCATCCGCTGCCCATTTCACGATGATACGTCGCCCTCGTTCAAAATCGTTGGCGCGAGCGCGACGGGTTGGGTCTGCTTCGCGGGCTGCGGACGGGGCGGCATCTCAGATCTGATCGTTCGCCTCGGACTTGCTCGCGATCGCCTCGAGGCCGCGGAATGGCTCGAGGCCCGGCTCGGATGGTAGCGACTCAAGATACGATCTACGAATATCACAGCGCGAACGGTGAATTGCTCTTTCAAGTGGTGCGCTACGAGCCGAAACGTTTTAAGCAGCGCCGGCCTGACGGCAAAGGCGGATTCATTTGGAATCTCAACGGCGTCGAGCGCGTGCCCTATCGTTTGCCGCAGCTACTTCGCCGGATCGCCGATGGTGAAATGGTATTCGTTGCTGAGGGTGAGAAAGACGCGGACACGCTCCAAGCGCTTGGACTTTGCGCAACGACAAGCGCGCAAGGTGCCGGCTGGCTATGGACGCCGCAATTCGTTGAATACTTCCGGCGCGCAAAACGCGTCGTCGTGATCCCGGACTGCGACGAAGGCGATCCGGCGAAAGGCTCCCGAAAAGGGCGCGAGGCCGCCCGGCACCGTGCGGACATGCTTCGGGCAACCGTCGGTGAGGTTATTCTATTTGACCTCGCTCCTGATCGCCACGACGGTTATGATGTCAGCGATTGGTTCGCAGACGGCAACACGGTTGACGAGCTGCTCGCGCGCGTAGCACAGGTTTCTTGCGTTACGGATGCGGCGACGCGGGGCGAGCATGCTGGCCGTCTTAGCGAGGTTTACATGGAATCCGGCTGGATCAAGCACGATACGGAACAGGGCGTCGCCGACTACTTCAATGTACGACATGGCACGGATCTCCGCTACGTCCACGTTAGTCGCTCATTCTTCTGCTGGAACGGGACGCGATGGGCCCTGGACACTGATGGCGCAACAAATCGTATTATGCAAGGGTGCATACGAGGGCTAACGCTTAATGCTTTGACGTCGGGCGAAGAATCCATGAAGCGTATAAAAACTGCTCTTCAATTCGAGACGCACAAAAAGCAACAGGCGGTGCTCGCGCTCGCTCGCGACATGAAACCGATAGCCACGGCGGTCGACGCTTTTGATAAAGATTCGCTGCTGCTGAACGTTCAGAATGGAACGCTTAATCTTCGGACCGGCAATCTTCGCGAGCACCGGCGAACTGACATGATTTCGAAGATCTCGCCAGTGAGCTATCGCGCAGAGGCAGAGTGCCCGCGCTGGGACGAATTCCTCCTCGAGATCTTCCAGCGAGATATGTCGCTGATCGAGTACGTGCAGCGAGCCGTTGGCTATAGCCTGACAGGAGAGTCACGTGAGCATGTAATCTTTCTACCGTTCGGCTCCGGCGCAAACGGTAAGAGCACTTTTATCGAGACGATCGCACAGATTTTGGGAGACTACGCGATGACGACAAGCGCCGAGACATTCATCGGGCGGAAAGATAACTCCGCGACAAACGACCTGGCGAGATTACACAGCGCACGTTTCGTCTCGGCAGTCGAAGGAGGGGAGAACAAGCGACTCTCCGAGGCTTTCATCAAGAGCGTAACCGGCGGCGATCTCATCACTGCGCGATTTATGTTCAAAGAATTCTTTGAGTTTCGCGCCATCTTCAAGCTCTGGCTGGCAACAAACCATCGACCACAGATCCGAGGTGCCGATGATGGAATCTGGCGCCGAATACGTTTGATTCCGTTCAACGCGAGCTTTGCGGAGCAAGACCGCGATCGGGGGTTGCGTGAGAAGCTGCAGGACGAGTCCCCTGGGATCTTAGCTTGGGCCCTTCGCGGCGCCGTAAACTATCTGCGCAGCGGGCTTGGAGACGCTATTGCGGTCGATGAAGCCACGGCCGAGTATCGCAGCGACATGGACACGTTCGGATTGTTCCTTGAGCAGTGCTGCACGCTCGACCCGACCGCATCAGCTACGATGCCTGACTTACTTGCCTCATACACCGCATGGTCAGGCAAAAATAGCGAACCCCTGGTAACGGTCGGATTACCCTGACCCCTCCGGCACGATTAAAATGACCCCGCGGCGCGATTACCCGGTCTTGCGGGATCTCCCTGCGGCCTGACGCGTGCGCAGGCGGTGGCTCTCGCCACTGAA
>JAABUQ010000694.1_pt1 | contig 78073 bp, 57 predicted proteins | sample 5560001 | NCBI WGS metagenome assembly JAABUQ01 (sample SAMN10711888, study PRJNA513371) | rock metagenome | isolation source: Antarctica rocks | place: Antarctica: Victoria Land, Finger Mt nord | collected 2015-12-18 | reverse complement strand
TGTTGGACCTGCGAACCGCCTGGGACGCCGTACGCATCACTATCGCTGGGGCGGCTACCGTCTCCGTAGGCGTACTGCTCATGCCCTTTGCGTTGTGGCTGGCGATCATCGGCGGAGCCGTAACGTATGCCGTCATCGCCATCCTGCTGCGGGTGTTGCGCTCGGAGGACGTGCTGATTCTGACCAGTCGGCTTCGGTCACCGCGCGGCAGGGTATAGATCGGCCGCTCAACCAAAACTCAACCCCGAGTTGACAGGGGCCAAGGCCGAGATGAACACCATTGCCGATATGCATCAGCAAAACATCGCGGGCGAGTTGCGCAAAATCATGGCCGACACGTTTGGCGTGGACGAAAACGAATTGCCAGAGGGCGTCAGTCAGGCCACGTTCGCACGCTGGACTTCCCTCAGCCACATGGTTCTGCTAGTCGCCCTCGAGGAGCAATTCGGGGTGAGCTTCACGATGGCCGAGATGGCATCGATGACTTCGCTCGAGCGTATCGTCGAAGTGCTCCAGATCAAGCACCGGTCTGCCGCGGCCATCGGATGACATCTGAGAACCAACCCGTGATTGCCGCGCTTGTGAACGTGCTCGACGCACCAGGTCTGGAGGCGCTGCCGACGGAAGTAATCAGCACCGCGCGGGCCCGACTTGCGGACGCACTGATTCAGGACGGTGATCTGGGGCGGGCGGCAGCTATCCTGGGCGGACCACTGCCGGATAATGCGGATGCGCGGCGGCATTTCGCAGCGCTCTGGCTGCGCCTGGCCGACAGTCAGGCTCACCGCACCGATGAGGCCGACCACTCGGCTGCAGAAGCGTCGCTACGCCGGGGGATCGAGCTTGATCCGACCCAGGGTTTACCCGCGCTGGCGAGGTACCTTCAGCGAGGGCAGCGGTGGGTAGAAGCGGCCCAGATCTGGCGCGAAGCCACGCGAACTCTGCCAATGGACCCGAATGTGCACCTGGGACTGGCGCGCGCGTACGAGCGATCGGGCGACGTCGAACTGGCGTTGGCCACCTATCTTCAACTCGTGGAGCGGGCACCCACCCCGCGGAGCTATCTCACCGTCGCGCCGCTGCTCGCGAGCCTGGGTCCGGCATTGCCCGAGGTGGCGCCCGCCCGTCACGCCCGGATCGCCTTGCTGGGCAATGCGACGCTCGATCAGCTGTCCGGGTATCTGAGCATCGAATGCCACCAAGCCGGGTTGCGGCCAACCATTTACCAGGCCGGCTTCGACCAGGTGACGCAGGAAATACTCGATCCGGCGAGCGGCTTGTACGCGGCCGAACCGGACGTGGTCATTGTCGCACTGCACGCCAGTCGTTTGTTCCCGCGGCTGCACGACGACCCGTTCGAGCTCGCATTGGAAGCCCGTCGAGCGGAGATCCGCGCTGGCATCGGAGAGCTGCGCGGGCTGCTGGACGTACTCACCGAGCGAAGCTCGGCACTGGTGCTCGTGCACAACATGGTGGTTCCGCAACATCCAGCTCTGGGCACACTGGATTGGCGGGACGAGCTCGGTCAGGCGGAGTTGTTTGGCGAGATCAATAGACAGCTCGCCGAGCTGGTTCGCACGCGCTATCGAGCGGTGTACATCGTCGACGAAGACAAAGTACAGTCCCAGGCCGGCAAGGCGACGGCGACTGACGCGCGTCAATGGCTGATGGCGCGGGTAGGCTGGAGTCACGCGGTTCAGCGTGGTCTTGCCCGTGCGTACGTGCGCTATCTGAGAGCATTGCGAGGCATCACCCGCAAGTGCATCGTGGTCGACCTCGACAACACCCTGTGGGGCGGGGTCGTCGGTGAGGACGGCATTGATGGACTGCACCTGGGTGCCGACTCGCCTGGCAACGCGTTCACCGCCTTTCAGCGGGAGCTGGAACGACTGTGGCGGCGTGGCATTCTGCTGGCGGTGTGTAGCAAAAACAATCGCGAGGATGCGCTGGAAGTCATCGAGAAACACCCCGGCATGGTGCTGAAGTCGGAGCACATTGCGGCGTATCGCATCAACTGGCAGAGCAAGGTAGCCAACCTCCGCGAAATTGCCGCGGAGCTGAATATCGGTCTGGACAGTCTCGTCTTCCTCGACGACAACCCCGCCGAACGCGCCCTGGTCCGCAGCGAGCTGCCGGCGGTGCTCGTCCCGGAGCTACCCGCCGATCCGGCCGAGTACCGCGCCGCGCTGCTCGACCTGGACGTCTTCGAATCACTGGCCGTGACCAGTGAAGACCGCCAGCGTGGGAAGATGTATGCACAGCAAGCTGAGCGGCGCAAGGATGAGACCGCATCGAGCGGCGCTTCGCTTGGCGACTACCTGGCTGGGCTGGATATTCACATCGAGATTGGCGACGCGGATTCTGCGACGATCTCACGTATCGCACAACTCACCAGCAAGACCAATCAGTTCAACGTCACTACCCGCCGCTACTCCGAGGCAGATATCCGGACGATGCAGGCCGCCGGCGCAGTCATCCAGGGAATACGAGTCAGGGATCGATTTGGCGACAATGGATTGGTCGGCGTTTCCATTCTGGCTCCACCGACAGATGGCGTGCGCGAGATTGATTCTCTGTTGCTGAGCTGTCGAGTGCTGGGTCGCGGCGTCGAGACGGCATTGCTCGCTTCGCTAGCAAAATCCGCACGAACATCCGGCATTTCTCGCCTGCGCGGCGTGTTCGTTCCTACGCCCAAGAACACACCAGCGGCAGACTGTTTTGCGCGGCACGGGTTCTCACTCGTCGAGCAGCTGGAGAACGGCACGCAAGTTTGGGAGCTGGACCTCGCCGAACATGACCTTCAGGTTCCGAGCTGGCTTGACGTGCAGGCTCCCGGCTACGCCAGTCTAGCGGTCGCCCCAGGGTAATTGGCGGACAACGGTCGCCGGATTGCCCTCCACGTAACTATCGGGCGGCACGTCTTGCGTGACCACCGCACCTGCCGCGACAACACTGCCCCGACCTACGGTGACCCCCGGGAGAATCATCGCGCCGAGACCAATCCAGCAGCCATCCCCGATGGTCACGGGCTTAGCCACCAGTTCGCCCAGACGGCGACTCGAACCAGGGCCCAGCTGATGCGTGCCCGTATAGATGCGAACGAACGGACCCAGCGACACATGCCGGCCCAGACGGACGTCTGCGTCTATATTGATCGTAATGTGATTGCCAATAATCGAGCCATGCCCGACGTGGAGCCGCTCATAAAAGCCACTGGCGGCACCTCCGACCAGCTCGACATTGCCCATGATAAAGACCTGCGGCCCCACATCCAAACCGGCCAGTCGGTACAGTCGTCCGCGGACGACTCCGCTCCCAAAGTCGGGCAGGAGCCCACAAATCAGATTGGCAACCGCGTATCTAAGGTGAATTTGAGAGGCGATCGTTCGCGAATAAGACGCACTCCGACGAACGAACCAGTGGACAGTGCCGGCTCTCTTCTGTTGCACTTCAGGCAGTTCCGCGGTCGCCCGCTCACGCACAGCATACGTTATCATCCGGACGGAGCGCGAACCCTCGCGGCGGCGAACAGCCTCTTGGCGCTCAATGGCGTCCAACCGGCACAGTGCACTCAACCCGTCTCAGGGATGGTAGGCGCCAAGCGCTGTTCGTGTTGCTGTTGCATTTCCCCCACTCACATTATGGAGAAGGTCGAAGTAGCGGGCTGACGCATCTTCAGGTCGGAACTCAGCTGCGATTCGTGCGCGACCTGCGAAGCCCATGCGTTTTGCGAGTTCGCGGTCGGCGACTAAACTCCCGATTGATTCCGACAGAGCTTTTACATTACCCGTTTCCACCAAGAGTCCGGTCTCCCCGTTGGAAATGACTTCGGGAATTCCGCCCTCGGCGAACGCGACCACCGGTAGGCCAGCCGCGCAAGCTTCGAGGACCGCTAATGGGAAGGGATCGGAGTACGAAGGGTGGACGAAGATATCGCTTGCCGCCAGGATGCTCCGCACGTCCGAGCGGTGTCCCATAAAACGGATTCTGAGTGCCGCTCGAGTTGCGTTCGCTTTCGCTTCAAGTTCGGTTCGAATAGTGCCATCGCCCACGATCACCAAGTATGCGGTCGGATGGGATTCGGCTAGCCTGTCAAACGCCTGAATCGTCTCATGGTGCCCCTTGAAAGGATCGAGACGACTGACGAATGTGACCAGCACGGCATCATCCGGAAGAGCGAGTTCCTGTCTGAAAGCTCGTGCGGCAGTGTCAGACTCCGGCGGCAACTGCATAGTATTGCGAACAGTGGTAACCCGAACTTCAGGAACGCCAAGCGAGATCACTTGGCCCCGGATGAAGTCGCTCACCGTAATTATGTGTGCGGAGGTTCGCAATCGCTGCAGCGTGGAGCGCCCTAGCCAGGCTCCAACGTTGTAGTGCAAGTGCATCACGTACGGAACTCCCATCCGGCAGGCGACAGCATGAGCTGCGCCTGAATCCCACTGCTGCTGCGCCGAAACCACGACGTCGGGCCGGAACTTCATTGCCAACCGCTGGAGTTGTGGTTGCACCGCCAGGAAACGCAGTCGCCCTTGGACTCTGGCTTGAAGGGAACGTTTCGGATAAGCAGGGCGCCACCCGATATCACGCCGTGCAACGTCAACGTGTGAATCCGTCTCGAATCTATCCGCGCTTTTGCGGTCCCCTGGCCAGGAGTGGTGGACTACAAGAATGCCGTCGGTGCGCGCGTTGGTGGGGCGAGCAACCAACAGCGATGCGAAAACCCTTGCCTCCGAGGAATACCCGTTAGCGATTTGGAAGCCTAACAGTCTCATTGGTTGAATTAGAGTCCCCACGATCCCACTCGCAGTTGGGCACAGCCTCCTGCAGGTCCGGGGTGAGGCGGCGCCGCAAGCTCTTAAGTAGATGCTCGAGCACCTCAATGCAAGTAACTACTTCAAATTTGGCATGCTCGAATGGACCCACATCGAGGGTGCCCGAGGAAGGGAGAATCTCGCGTTCCAGGAGTGTCTCGAGGTTCGGCGTGAAAAAGCCGTGGTCAGTCCTAAATTTCCGCCGCGGCCTGCAACCTCACCCGTCTTCCAGTATCGCTCGTAATAATCGCTTGCGGCTGTCAACGACGAGATCCTCCGGACAGTAAGTGATTGTAGTACGGTCCGCGCGATCAAGCCCGCTTTAGGACATTTGGGCAGCAGAAAATCTGGGCACCCGCGAGGCCGCCGCCCACTCCGCACACTCGCCTAACGGGACCATCGCACCGACCGCGCGACGAGGCGCTTGAATGAAGCCCCTTTCCGGGCGCGCGTGGGATACTAGGAAACGTGGGGGTGTTCAGGAGGGCGTGGGTTTATCCACTGCATTGTGGCCGTGAGCCAAAGGGCACCCACCAGCGACTCAACCTGATCTCAAACTGTGGCCCAATGCTGATCCGCGCATGCGACCTTACGCCATCTCAATGAACTCTGGGCGCCCTCCCGACGCCTCCGCCGTGAGCGCGTCCCTGGAACCACACGCGACCAACAGTTCGAGCGTGTCCGTTTCGGGCGGAACGGTGGGCGCTCTTCGCACAAGGGCAACGGTTGATGCCCTTTCGCTGTCGCTGGGCGCACTGGTCCAGGCGACCCTGGCGGCGGTCGTCGGTCGGGATTTACGCGAACGCGAGCTGGAAGTCAGCCTGGGACTCACGTCCCGAGGCGCCGTGCACCTTGAGGTCGATGGCGATATCAGGCTGACGGCATTGGCCGGCCAGATCGCTCAGGGTGTCGTCGACGAATCGCTGTCGCAGACGAGTGGCGCGATTCGGCTGGTGTTCGCAGACGGCGGCGACTCCGCCCCACCGATCGCGCTTGACGGTGCAGACCTCACTCTCACGGCTAGCATCGAGCCAGACAATTCGCTTCACCTCCAGGGCACGTACGATTCGCGCCGCTTCGAGGACTGGGTCGTTGAATCAATCATCGAGCACGCTCAACAGGCCCTCCAAGCGGTGGCAGCGGTGCCCGACAGCACCGTTGCCGACTTACTCTCGCTGTCCCGGGCGGACCGAGACAAAGTGCTGGTGGAGTGGAACCACACCGAGGTTGGTTGGCGCAGGAATGCGCGAATCCACGAGTTGTTCCAGGAGCAGGCGGCCGAACGGCCGAATGCCGCGGCTGTCAAATTTCGCGACACAATCCTGACATACGCTGAGCTGGATGCCCGAGCGAACCAGCTGGCGCGACATTTGCAGAGGATCGGGGTTCGTCCGAATACCCCGGTCGGGGTGTGGCTGGAACGGACGCCCGAACTGATCGTTGCCCTGATCGGCATTCTGAAGGCCGGCGCCGGCTATCTGCCGCTCGACCCAACCTACCCGCCCGAGCGGGTTGCGTTCATGCTCGACGATGCGTCAGTGCGGGTAGTGGTGACCAACCGCAACTGGCAAACGTCGCTGCCAGACAACTCCGCAACGCTGTTACTTCTGGATGAGAAGGCGACGGAGATCGCGGGTGAAGACGCGCGGCCGTTGGATCTGCCCGGGAGCGCGGACGACCTGGCTTACATCAACTACACGTCTGGCTCGACAGGTACGCCGAAGGGCGTGGAAATTGTCCACGGCGCCGTAAACCGTCTGGTGTGCAAAGTGGACTACGTGCAGCTAGACGCAACCCGAACCGTGTTGCACGCGTCCACGCTGGCGTTCGACGCTTCCACCTTCGAGATCTGGGGCGCGCTCCTCAATGGGGGTTGCTGCGCACTGCACGACGAGCTGGTGCCGACCGCTCGCGGGCTGGGCGCCAGCATCGGGCGCCATGGCGTTACCACCATGTGGCTGACAGCCGGCCTGTTCAACGCGATCGTGGACGATGAGCCAGAACGGCTCCTCGGCGTGCGCCAGTTGTTGGTAGGCGGCGAGGCTCCCTCGCTCCAGCACGTCCGCCGCGCGCAGATCGTGTTGCCGGACACGCAGTTCATCAATGGCTACGGGCCGACTGAGTGCACCACTTTCGCGTGTACGTATCTGGTCCCCGCGCCACTCGATCCGAGCTGGCGAGCCATCCCGACCGGCCGACCGATCCGTGACACACGGGTGTACGTGCTCGACCAGCAACTCGAGCCGTGTCCGGTCGGCGCCGTCGGTGAGTTGTACATCGCCGGCGACGGCCTGGCGCGTGGCTATCTGAATCGGCCCGAACTGACGCGCGAGCGCTTCGTCACCGATCCGTTCGGAGAGACTGGTGCACGCATGTACCGCACTGGCGATCTGGTGCGTTGGGGTCCAGACGGAACCATTCGCTTCGTCGGACGCGCCGACGGCCAGGTCAAAATCCGCGGGTTCCGGATCGAGGTCGGCGAGATCATGGGGATTCTCGCCCAACATCCTGGCATTCAAAACTGCGTTGTGTTACCAGTCGAGGACCTACCTGGCGGAAAGCGGTTGGTGGCCTACATGGTGGCCGCCGAAGGAGCCGAGCCGGTCGCCGCCGACACGTTGCGGGGTTTCGTCCGGCAGCACCTGCCGGAGTACATGCTGCCCACGTACTTCGTTTGGCTGGACGCGCTGCCGGTCAATGCCAACGGCAAGCTGGACCGCTCCGCGCTTCCACGTCCCACCGGCCGGCCCGATCTCGCCACCGGCTACGTGGCGCCGTCTACGCCGCTGGAGCGTCAGCTCGCCACGATCTGGTGCGAGTTGTTGGGGCTCAGCGAGGTTGGGGTAGAGGATCGATTCTTTGATCTCGGCGGCGACTCGTTGCGCACGCTGCGCTTGGCCACCCGGCTCCGCCAGGACCTGAGTCTCGACGTGGCTGTGGTCCAGTTGTTCGAACACACAACCATTCGCGAGCTCACCGCCTACCTCGACACGATGGCGAGCACGAACGCCACCGAGCGCATCCGCCCCCGACCAGTGGAGGGCGGCACGATTGCCCTGGTCGGGACGGCCGGACGATTCCCTGGCGCGGGTTCGGTCGAGGATTTCTGGCGCAACTTGTGCAGCGGCGTCGAGTCGGTGACGTTTTTCGACGATGCCGATCTGGACGCGACGATCTCGCGGACCCAGCGCGACGATCCGAGCTACGTAAAGGCCCGCGGCATTCTGCCTGACGTGGATCAATTTGACGCCGGCTTTTTCGGCATCAGCCCCAGGGAAGCCGCCCTCATGGACCCTCAGCAACGCGTGCTGCTCGAGGTGGCCTGGGAAGCGCTGGAGCGTGCCGGCCACGTTCCGGATTCGTTTGACGGAGCCATCGGCATTTTCGCCGGAAAGTACAACAACTCGTATTACGCGCTGAACGTTCTCAGCCGCCCGGACCTTATCGGTCAGCTCGGCGCCTTCAACGTAATGTTGGCGAACGAAAAGGACTATGTCGCAACCCGTATCGCCTACAAGCTGGACCTGACCGGGCCCGCCTTATCCATTCACACCGCCTGCTCGACGTCTCTGGTGGCAGTCTGCCAGGCGGTCGAGAGTCTGCGACGCGGTGAATGTGACCTGGCGCTCGCGGGTGGCGTTTCGATCACCGTACCGGTGCACAGCGGGTACGTGCACGAGGAGGGCTCCATGCTCTCGCCGGACGGGCACTGCCGACCCTTCGACGCGCACGCTCAGGGCACCACCTTCAGCGACGGCGTGGCCATGGTCGTCCTGCGTCGGTTGGAGGACGCACTCGCCGACGGCGACACGATCTATGCAGTGATACGAGGTGCGGCGGTCAATAATGACGGCGCGCGCAAAGCGAGTTTCACCGCACCGAGCGTCAAGGGTCAAGCGGCAGTCATCGCGCGGGCACAGGCCGATGCTGGCGTCGATCCGCGCAGCATTTCGTACATCGAGACACATGGAACCGCGACACCGCTGGGCGATCCGATCGAGATCGAGGCGCTGACTCAAACATTTCGCTCCCAGACTTCAGCTACCGGCTTCTGCGCGATCGGTTCAGCCAAGAGCAACGTCGGGCACCTGGTAATCGCGGCCGGTGCGACAGGCCTTATCAAGACAGCCCTGGCCCTGCACCACGGCGTCATTCCGCCGTCCATCAACTTCGAAACGCCCAATCCCGCCATCAACTTTGAAGGCAGCCCTTTCTATGTCGCGGACCAGTCGCTCGACTGGCCCAGAACTGCGACGCCGCGTCGAGCGGGCGTGAGCTCGTTCGGAGTGGGCGGCACGAACGCCCACGTCGTACTCGAGGAAGCACCCGTGGCCGAGGGAGCGGGGCAAGCCAGAGACGAGCAGCTTCTGGTACTCTCCGCGCGGACGCCGGCAGCGCTGGAACGTACGGCTCACCGCCTGGCGGAATACCTACGCACGAACTCGGCGTCGAACCTGGCAGACGTCGCCTTCACCCTGCAGACGGGCCGCCGACTCTTCGGCTACCGTCGCATGCTTGTCGCCCGCTCCAACGCGGATGCGGTTGCGGCCCTGACAGCGAACGAGAGCCGCACGGCGCGCGAGCACCACCAGACCACGGCCGAACCCTCGGTCATTTTCATGTTCCCTGGCCAGGGCTCCCAGTACCCGGGCATGACCCGCGAAGTGTATGCTCGCGAGCCCATCTTTCGGGATGCGGTCGACACCTGCGCAAGACTGCTCGAGCCTCACCTCGGATGTGACATTCGCGAGCTCCTGTATCGCGAGTCCGACCCAGCCGCGGCGGATACATTGCGGCAGACGAGCGTCGCTCAGGCAGCCATCTTTACGGTTGACTACGCGCTGGCGATGCTCTGGCAGGCGTGGGGGGTCCAGCCTTCAGCCATGATCGGCCACAGCGTCGGCGAGTTCGTGTGCGCCGTGCTAGCCGATGTCATGTCTCTGGCCGACGCGCTGCGTGTGGTTGCGGCGCGCGGGAAGCTCATGCAAGACCTCCCAGCAGGAGCGATGCTGGCCGTCTCGCTCCCAGCCGACCAACTCGCCAAACGGCTCGTCGATCGGCCCGGCCTGGCGATTGCCGCTGACAACGCGCCGATGAGCAGCGTCGCATCAGGGCCGAGGGAAGAAATCCATCGCCTCAAGAACGAGCTCGAAAATGAGGACATCAGCTGCCGCCCGCTCGTCACCTCGCATGCCTTTCACTCGCCGATGATGGATCCGGCCGTCGAGCCCTTCCATACGCTCATGCGCGAGGTCCGCCTCCACAAGCCCCGATTGCAGTTTGTATCGACTGTCAGCGGCACCTGGATAACTGACGAGCAGGCCATGGACCCGAGCTACTGGTCGCGCCACCTGCGCATGCCGGTCCAGTTTGCGAGTGGGCTGCGGACACTTTTTGACAATAGGCAGTGTTTTCTCCTCGAGGTTGGCCCGCGCGCCGCGCTCACGTCGCTGGCGCGACGGCAGGTCACCGAGGCGGCGGGCCATGTTGCAACCGCCTCACTCGGCGACACCCAAAATGGCGAGGTCACAGCGTTCATCGAAGCGCTCGGCCAGCTATGGCTGCGGGGTATCCACGTCGAGTGGCGCGCCGTGGACGCCCACGTGCCCCGCCAGCGCATCGTCCTGCCCACGTATCCATTCGAGCGTCAGCGGCACTGGATCGATCTCGCTATCAAGCCGACCGCGACTGAAGAGCAATTGAATCTTTCGAGATCCGAAGTGCATCAGACTATAAGTCAGGAGCCTATCGTGACTGCTTCCGTGCCTCCCTCGCCCCAAGCGCCAGGGCGCATCGCTGCGCTGATCGAGCTGATCGAGGAAGTGACGGGGATCGACCTGGACGGGACCGACGCGCAGTCCACCTTCGTCGAGCTCGGGCTTGATTCGCTGCTTCTCACCCAGCTTGTCTTGCAGGTCGCAAAGCGCTTCAAGGTGAAACTGACGTTCCGCCAGCTTATGGAAAACTACCATTCGCCGCGGCAGCTAGCGGAGTACCTCGAAAGCCAACTCCCGCGGGAGCCAGAAGTCGCCGCCGCGCCCGCGTTGGCGCCAGGTGTCCCCGCGGAGGCAGCAGCCCCATCCACTGCCGTCGAGCTAGCGCGCGCGCGAGGTGCCCCCACTCCACCTGGGTCGGCCGCTGTCGCGGGAAGCGTTCAGTGGCTCGTCGAGCAGCAGCTGCGGGTGATGGCCCAGCAACTGACCCTGCTTGGCGCCGCCCCCGCAGCTCCGCTGCCGTCTGCCGCATCCGGAGTGCCGCCCACCGAATCGCCAGCGCCACTTCCACCAATCGGGATTAATCGCACCAATGGCGCCAACGGCATCCACACCGATTCCGATGAAGCCGCGGGTCCGGTCAAGTACGACGCGAAAAAAGCGTTCGGCGCCATTGCGCGCATTCACTTGTCTGGAAACGAGACCCTTACTCCGAAGCAGCAGGCCCGGCTGGATGCGTTCGCACGTCGTTACACGGCCCGAACACGGGAATCCAAACAGCTGACCCAGCTGAATCGAAGTCACCTGGCCGATCCTCGGGCCGTGACGGGCTTCCGGCCTGTGTTGAAGGAACTGGTCTATCAGATCACTGTCGACCGATCTTCGGGATCGCGGGTCTGGGACATCGACGGCAACGAGTACATCGACGTGCTCAACGGGTTCGGCTCGTGTTTCTTCGGTTGGCAGCCAGCCTTTATAACCGATGCGGTGACCGCCCAGATGGCCAGCGGATTTGAGATCGGGCCGATGCACCCCCTGGCCGGCGAAGTAGCGCGTTTGGTCTGCGACATGACTGGCTTTGACCGCGCGGGCTTTTGCAATACCGGCTCCGAGGCTGTCCTTGGCGCTATTCGCATAGCCCGCACGGTGACCGGTCGCAACATGATCGCGATGTTTTCAGGCGCCTACCACGGTATCAATGACGAAGTGATTGTGCGCGGGAGCAAGAAGCTCAAGTCTTTCCCCGCGGCGCCCGGCATCCTACCCGAAACGGCCGCGAACGTACTCGTTCTGGACTACGGCACGCCGGAATCACTGGAGATCCTTCGCGCCCGCGCGAGCGACCTGGCCGCCATCATCGTCGAGCCCGTCCAGAGTCGCCGGCCCGACTTCCAGCCGCGTGAGTTCCTGCTCGAACTCCGCCACCTCACGCAAGCCTCGGGCACCGCGCTCGTCATCGACGAAATCGTCACCGGCTTCCGCACGGCGCCCGGCGGTGCGCAAGAGCACTTTGGCGTCCAGGGCGATATCGGCACGTACGGGAAAATCCTGGGCGGCGGATTCCCGATTGGGGTCATCGCGGGCAAACGAGCATGGATGGACGCACTGGATGGTGGCCAGTGGCAATTCGGTGACGACTCGGCGCCAACCGTGGGGGTGACGTATTTCGCGGGCACGTTCGTTCGCCACCCGTTGGCACTCGCGGCGGCCAGGGCGGTGCTTCAGCATTTGAAGCAGACTGGCCCAACGCTGCAGCAGGAAGTGACGGATAGGACCAGCCGATTCGTCTCGGAGTTGAACGCGCATTTCGCGGAGATCGGCGCGCCAATCCAGATCGGCCACTTCGGCTCAATGTGGAAGCCGTTCTATACGGCAGAACAACCCCACGGCGACCTGCTGAGTCTCTTCTTGCGCGACCGTGGCATCCATATCCTCGATGGATTCCCGTGTTTCTTCACGACCGCGCATTCACCTGCCGATATTAACCGTGTGGCGACAGCTTTCCGCGAGAGCGTGGCAGAAATGCAGGATTCCGGATTCCTCCCCGAGCCGCCGCGTCAGACAGCTGACTTCGACGAGAGTGCACCTCCGGTGGCCGGCGCGCGACTGGGCCGCGATCGCGATGGCAGCCCCGCGTGGTTCGTTCCCAACCCGAACGAAAACGGGAAGTACATGCAGGTGCACCACTGATTTCATGATTCGTCTGGATCCTTCTGACTTCGGGGTCGTCGATTTCGACCCGTTCGCCGGACCTCAGCTCGCGCTCACCACGCCCTCAACAGAGTCTCAGCGTGAGATCTGGGCGGCTACCCGAATGGGCCCCGACGCTTCCTGCGCCTTCAACGAGTCGAACACGCTGCAACTGGCTGGGCGGCTCGAGGTCGAGGCCTTGCGGGCCGCCTTCACCGATCTGGTCAATCGACACGATGCCTTACGCAGCACCTTCACCGCAGACGGCGGAACAGTTCTCGTAGCGAGCTCACTCGATCTCGAGCTGCCGTTGTACGACTATTCAGCGCTACCCTCCGGCGCACGCCAGGAGCACGTGCTGGCCCTGGTTGCCCGTGAAGTTGAACAGCCCTTCGATCTTGAACACGGGCCTTTGATTCGCGCGAGCCTGGTTCGATTAGAGGCCCAGGAGCACCTGTTTGTGTTCACTGCGCACCACCTTGTGTGTGACGGCTGGTCAACGGCAGTGCTGCTCCGCGATCTCGGGAGGCTGTACTCGGCTCGGGCGCACGGGCGAGTAGCTTCACTTCCAGACGCCTCTCCATTCAGTGAGTATGCGCGTGAGCGCGCTGCAGCCGAGGCCACCCCTGAATACGTAGTTGCAGAAGAGTGGTGGTTGAGCCAGTTCGCAGGTCCGCTCCCATCGCTGGACCTGCCGTTCGATTCAAGCCGCCCCGCCCTCAAGACCTACAACTCGGCGCGCATGGACTCCTCTCTCGGCACGGACCTCGTGGCGCAGCTGAAGCGACTTGCAACCCGCTCGGGCGCGAGCTTCTTCACCGTTCTTCTGGCTGGCTTCGACGTCCTGTTGCACCGGCTTTCAGGTGCGGAGGATCTGATAGTAGGGGTTCCGTGGGCCGGGCAGTCCACGTCCGGGCACCTGGAGGTCGTCGGACATTGCGTAAACACGCTTCCCATCCGCTGCCGAGTGGATGGTTCCGATTCGTTCGGCGCGCTGGTCGGTCGCCTGCGGAGCGCGATCCTCGACGCTTCCGAGCGATCCGACTACACCTACGGCCGGCTGGTGAGCAAACTCGCCATCGCGCGCGATCCTAGCCGCCTGCCGCTCGTTTCGGTGCTCTTCAACCTCGATCAGGGCCTCGGCAAGGATGATCTCGCATTTGACGATCTCAGCGTAAGCTTCGCTTCTAATCCGCGCCGCTTCGAGAACTTCGATCTGTTCCTCAATGCGGTCGAACTGGACGGCAACGTTCGGCTCGAGTGTCAGTACAACACCGACCTGGTCGAGGCGAGCACCGTACTGCGGTGGCTCGCGCTTCTGACCGAGCTTCTGCGCAGCGCGGCCGCGACGCCCGAAGCGGCGGTCGCGAGGCTGCCGATGTTGCCGGAGTTCGAACGGGCGGCATTCGCCGCCTGGAATCAGACCGACAGCAACTACCCGCGCCACGCCCACTTGCACGATCTCGTCGAACAGCAGGTGGAGCGCAGCCCGAATGCCGTCGCCGTCGTCTCGGATGGTGAGCAGCTCACCTATGCCGACCTGAACAGTCGCGCCAACAGACTTGCGCGTGAGCTTCGCGCTCTGGGCGTTGACCGCAACGTGCGCGTCGGTCTGTGCCTGGAGCGCTCGTCCGAGATGTTGGTAGCACTCCTCGCGGTGAGTAAGTCCGGCGGCGCCTACGTTCCATTGGATCCAGCCTACCCGCGCGAGCGTCTTGCATTCATGGTGCACGACTCCGGCATGCGCGTCGTGGTCACGCAGGACAGTGTCCGGTCACTGCTGCCCGCCTCTGATGCCCGCGTCTTGTCGCTCGACGGTGACCGGGCAAGCATTCTTGCCCAAAGCGATGCACCGATCGAGTTTCCGCTGGACGGCACGTCATCCGACGTTGCGTACGTCATCTACACGTCGGGATCGACCGGTACTCCCAAGGGGGTTCTGGTTCAGCATCGCGCGGTGGTGAATCTGCTGAGCTGTACGCCAGCCACGCCCGGTCTGACCGCCAACGACGTGGTAGTTGCCATCACCACGCTTTCGTTCGACATCGCGGTCTACGAAGTGTGGCTCCCGTTGACGGTCGGCGCCCGGATTGTGGTCGCGCCACGTGAGGCGGCGGGCGACGGAGCACTCTTGCTCGGGCTTCTTGGTCGAGTGCAGGCCACGGTTCTTCAGGCAACTCCGGCCACCTGGCGTCTGCTGATCGACGCAGGTTGGGAGGGCGGGGACCATCTGAAGGTGATCAGCACCGGCGAGGCGCTCCCACGCGCACTTGCACGCGAGCTCGTCGAACGGTCCGACGACGTGTGGAACATGTACGGGCCGACTGAGACGACGGTCTGGTCCTCTCATTATCGACTGCCGCCTACAGTCGAGGCGGTCCTGATCGGCCGGCCAATGGCCAATACGCAGCTGCATGTACTGGACGAGCACCTCCAGATGGTGCCCATCGGCGTGCCCGGCGAGCTCTACATCGGCGGCGACGGCGTGACCCTGGGCTATCTCGATCGGCCGGAGTTGACCGCCCAGCGCTTCGTCGCCGATCCATTTCGGAATGACACCGGTGCACGCCTGTACCGGACCGGCGACCTGGTACGTTGGCACCCGGATGGTACACTCGAATACCTCGGTCGCAATGACCACCAGGTAAAAGTCCGCGGATTCCGGATCGAATTGGGTGAGATCGAGGCAACTCTCGTTCGCCACGCATCGGTCGCCCAGGCGGTCGCGTCCGCACGCGAGGACAGACCTGGCGACGTGCGCCTGGTGGCCTACGTTGTTCCCCGTCCGGGCAGCGTGCTCGTGGAGGACGAACTACGCGAACTGTTGCGCGGGCTTATGCCGGAGTACATGCAGCCCCAGCATCTGATCCAGCTGCAGGCCCTGCCCCTTACTCTGAACGGGAAGGTGGATCGAGCTGCGCTGCCCGCACCGGACGTAAGCACCCCTCTGGATGCTGAATACATTGCTCCGCGCGGTGAGTTGGAACAGTTTCTGGCGGAAGTGTGGCAGGACGTGCTGGGCATTGGGCGCATTGGCGTCCACGACGACTTTTTCATGCTGGGTGGGCATTCGTTGCTGGCGGCCAGGGTCATGTCGCGGCTTGCCCGCGACCGCGGCATTTCGGTGCCGTTGCGGATGCTCTTCGAGGCACCGACCATCGCCCGCTTTGCTCCGCTTCTGGCTGGCGTTCGCAAAGCCATCCGCATCCCGGCCCGCACCGGCTTCGGGCCAGCTTCAGCCTCAATCATGCAGCGCCGCATCACGCTCTTGGAGCAAATCGGTTCTGGCCTGCGCACATTCAACTTGCCCGCCGCGTGGCGCCTGCGGGGTGCCCTCGACGTTGCCGCCCTTCAGTATGCGATCAACACCTTTATTCAGCACCAGGACGCGACTCGCACGACCCTGCGGTGGTATGGAACGAGCGTAGTCCAGACCATTCAACCGCACCTGGAGCTGGATCTTTCTCCGGTCGATTTGCGCGCGTTGCCGTCAGCCACGCGTCAGTCCGAGCTCATGCGTCGGATGCTGGCGGCCAGTGACGTGCCGTTCGACCTCGCCACCGGGCCGCTCATTCGCGTCCAGCTCTTCCGTCTTGCCGACGACGAGCACGTGCTCTTCCTGCTGGTGCACCATGCCATCTGGGACGGTTGGAGCTTCGACATCTTCGTTCGAGAGGTGGACGCGCTGTACCGCGCGCATAGGCGCGGGGAGACAGTCCAGCCGCCGGAGCTGCACATCAAGTACACCGATTTCGCCGAGTGGCACAACACGTGGCTCGAGAGCCCCGAAATCGAGGATCAGGTCAAGTACTGGCATGAACATCTGGCCGGGAACCTGGTGCCACTGGATTTGCCCAGCGATCGTCCCCGACCGCGGGTCCTGAGTGACGCAGGCGCGACGGAATGGATCGAAATTTCACGCACCGAAACCCAGGCACTCACGGCGCTCGCTCGGCGCCAGGGCGTCACGCCCTTCGTCCTTCTCCTGGCTGCGTACGAGACCATGCTGTACCGCTACAGCGGTCAGACGGAGCTCCTCGTAGGCACACCAGTTCGGGGACGTTCACAGCCCGAGCTCGAAGATGTCGTCGGATTCTTTGTCAACACCGTCGTGCTGCGAGCGAAGTTCGAGCATGACCAGAGCTTCAGCGGCTACTTGCAACGAGCGCGCGCAACGGTGCTCGACGCCCTCAGCCACCAGGACGTCCCCTTCGAATACCTGCTGATGAATCGGAATCCGGCCTACCGGGCTTTCTTCTCCTTCCAGGACGCTCGCAACCGACCCGTAGCACTGGGCGACGTGGCGTTGAAACAACTGCACGTGCTCCCCGAAGCCGCGGCCAACGACATAAGCCTCTGGATCATGGAGAACGAGTCCGGCCTGATCGGTGGACTGAACTACAGTACCGACCTCTTCGACAGGCGAACCATGCAGCAGTTCCTGGCCGGGTTCCGCACGCTGCTTCGGAGTATCGTGGATGATCCTGCGCGCCCAATCAGCGCACTGCCAATCATGTCGGAGGCCGAACGAGCCATCGCCGCGATCGGCGTCGAAACGGCTGGACCAGCGGCGCTGGTGCACGCCGCTTTCGAGGCTAACGTCGATCGACATGGATCAAACGTTGCGCTGATCGACGGCACGAAATCGCTGTCCTATGCCGAGCTAGACGGCCAAGCGAACGCGGTCGCGCAACGACTCCGCGCCGCGGGCGTTGCGGCCAGCACGCCGGTCGCGGTGTACGCCTCAGGCGCTGCGCGGACGATCGGTCTGCTGGGTATCGCCAAGGCCGGGGGCTCGGCAGTTGTGTTGGACCCAACGCAGCCTGAAGCCTGGCTGGCACGCATTGTCGACGATGCCGGGCCATTGGTAGCCCTAGCCGAGTCGGGCCGGGACGACGCGCTCAAAGGCAGGCGTGCGAAGATCGTGCTACTCGACGGCACCGTCAGCCACGACAGGCTTGCATCAGCTTCCTCAGTGGATGACGTCGCCCTGGTTGCCTACACAACCGGGCCTGACGCTGAGCCTCTTGGGGTCAAATTGACGCACGCGACGATCTCACGTGCTCTGGACGCCGTGGCTGCCTGTACTGGACTTACCGCAACAGATCGCTTTGCGGCAATGGCCCCCGCGGCCTCCGGTCGCAGCTTTCTGGAGACGTACTTGCCGTTCACGACTGGTGCAGCGCTCATCACCCCTGACGCCGACGTGGCGTCCGACGGTTCACTGCTCCGCGGCCTGTTAGCGGCATCAGGTGCGACCGCCCTTCACGCAGATCTACGCACGTGGCGACTCCTGCTCGAGGCAGGTTGGAGCGGCGGCGACAAATTCCTTGGGCTCGTAAGCGGAGAGCCCGTACCGGTTGCCTTCGCCCACAACATGCTGGCGCGGGTAGGGCGGGCGTTCAGCTTGTACGGCCTGGCTGAGACCGGTTACTGGTGCGGCCAGACCCGACTGAGCGCCGGCGCTGAATGGGTGGGCAGGTATGTCGCACTTGGCGCGCCCCTGGCGGGAGTACGCTGGCACCTGGTGGACAGTTGGCTGGAGCCGGTCCCCACGGGGGTAGCAGGCGAGCTTGTTGTCGGCGGCGTCTCGCTTGCCAGCGGCTACGTCGGCGTCCGGGAGAGCGTCGCCGGGCGATTTACCCATGCCTCCGCCTGGCTTGGTGAGGGACCGCTGTTCCGCACTGGAGATTTCGCGCGCGTGCGAGGGGATGGTTCGGTCGAGTATCTCGCTCGGTTGGACGCTGGGTTCAGCGCACGCGGGCTGCGCGTTGAGCCAGCGGTTGTTGAGCGCGCACTCGAACAGCACCCGGCCGTACGCGAGGCAGCGGTGGGCCTCGTTCGAGACGGTGATGAAAGTCGGCTGATGGCCTGGATCGTCGCGCGGCCTGCCGAGGATTACACGGAGTCCGAGCTGCGCGGCTGGCTTCGTAAGCGGTTGCCCGATGCAATGATTCCACGACGCTACGTGGAAGTGGACTCGCTCCCGCGGCGCGCGGATGGGCACGTCGATCGTAACCAACTGCCGCAACCGCAGCGCCCTACCGCCGGCCCTCGAAAAGCTGAGCCGCGGACGGAAGCCGAGCGGCTCCTAGCCGACGTTTGGCAGGAGGCATTGGGCATCACTGAAGTGGGCCTCGCTGACAATTTCTTCGATCTGGGCGGCCACTCGCTGTTGTGCCTGCAGGTCATCGCACGCATCGAGACTCGTGCAGGTCGGCGTCTCAACCCTCGGCTCCTCTTGCTGAACACTCTTGAACAGGTCGCTGCTCAACTCGCCGGGAGCACCGCGCCCGACGGTGCCTCCGGCAACCCCTAGAAAACGGGAAAGACTGATAAGGTGGAGCCGCTCTACTTTGGGCGCGCGGAGCGGCGCCTGTACGGCGTCTACCATCCTCCGTCGCAGCCGAGCCGCAGAGCCGCGGTGCTGTTGTGCTATCCGTCGGTCCAGGAATACATGCGCGCGCACTGGGCGTTCCGCAGGCTCGGGGGCATGCTGGCACGTGAAGGTTTCCCTGTGCTGCGCTTCGACTATTATGGGACGGGGGACTCGGCCGGTGATTACCGCGAGGCAACCATCGACCTGTGGTGCTCGAACATACGGGAGGCTGCTACGGAGCTCCAGGAGCTCGCTGACGTCCGAGAAATCTCTATGATCGGGCTCCAGCTGGGAGCCACGCTCGCGGCGCAGGCTGTAGCTCGCGGCCAGGCAGTGCGAGACCTGGTGCTGTGGGAACCGGCCGCCGAAGGGCGCGCGCACATTCGCGACCTGCGCAGCCTCGAAAAGCTGAAATATGAGATCGTGCGCCAGGGTCCACGTATCCAGGCGCGCGAGCTGCTGGGCTACGAGTTCCCGCCAGAAGTGGCGGCAGACCTGGCTCGCGCCGCATTCCCGCAGGTGACCTGCCTGCCCACTGAAAGAATCCTGATCTTCGCGGCTAAGGCGCGACCAGCACATTCTGTAGTGATCGAGCGCTTGCGCGATCGCGCTGGTCGGGCGCCCGAGGTCCACATCGTTCCAGAGGAGGCCGAGAGCGGGGCGCATGCAGCGCTCCTCGCAACGCGCGTTATGCATGCGATGACAGCCGCTCTGGCCGGAGCCAGCGTGTGAGGGAACGGGCGGTCACCTTTGGTTCGCATGGCGGTCTGGTCGGCGTCGTGACCGAACCGGATGCCGCCCCGGCAGCCGATACACCGGCAGTCCTGCTCTTCAACGTCGGGCTCAACCATCACGTCGGCCCGCACCGGCTCAATGTCGAGCTGGCCCGCCACTTGTCGGAACGCGGGTTTCCGACGCTGCGATTCGATCTCTCGGGACTCGGCGATAGCGAGCCGCGCACTGACGACCGGCCGGACGAGGAACACGCGGTGGTAGACCTCCAGGAGGCCATGAATTTCATGAGCCAGCGGAAGGCCATCAAGAATTTTGTTGTGATCGGGCTGTGCTCTGGCGTCGACCCGGCTCACGTCGTAGCGGTCAGCGATTCGCGCATCAGAGGCGCTGTCTTCATGGATGGGTACGCTTACACAACCCGCCGCTACAACCTCGGCGAGGCCGCCAACCGAGCCGCACGCGTGCTCGGCCCAGCCAACTACAAACGCTGGTTCAGACATCGCGTGCTACCAGTCTTTGGCCGACGCAGCGCTCTGCAAACCTCCCAGTATGGAATCTTTGATCGGACGTTCCCGCCTCGAGCGCAATTCAAAGCCGACCTGGAAATTATGCTGGCCCGCAGAGTACAGATCCTATTCTTCTATACCCGCCAGGCGTACTTTTTTAACCATCGCGCTCAGTTTGCCGCGATGATCGATTTGCGGTCCGTCCCAAGCGGTGTGGAGGTCGAGCACCAGCGAGGTGCCGACCATGTGTTCACGTCGGTGCGTGAACGAGCACAGTGCGTCCGGCGTGTAGTTGACTGGGTAGCGGCACACTTTGCCACTGCCGTGAATGGATCCGAAGCGGTCTCGGTAAGTACTCCCACGGCCGGCACACGGGCGACGATTGGTGGATGAGCGGACGCTCAACCCAAACTAAACCGTGGCTTGCCAGACTCAAGCGAATCTGAACTCCTGGAGAAATCATGCTGCAACACGCGAGAGTAGATTCTGGAGGGCTGACGCTTGTGCCTGAGCAGGCCCCGCCGCGCCTCACGTTCGACGCCAATCGATTTGAGCCCATGCGGGTAATGCCCGTGCACCACAACCTCGAGCACCATTCGCTTCTTCAACTCCCGGCGCTCGTGGAGGTGGCTCAGCGCCTGGACGGTGTATGCACCATTCGCTTCCACGACGATCGCGCTGCCGTCAACACCAGCTTCGTCAATGCCCCCACGTCGAATCCGGTCGCGGGGCGCCCGGACGAAATCGTTCGTTCGATCGAATCCGCGCACGCCTGGCTGGCAATACTCGAGGTGCAGCACGACCCGGCTTACCGAGCCTTACTGGATGAGGTCCTCGAGAACGTGCGACCCGTCATCGAACGCAAAGATCCGCACATGACCTACTTTGGCGCCGACATCTTTGTCGCCTCACCGGGTGCCGTGACTCCGTACCACATGGATCACAACCACGGCTTCATCCTCCAGGTGCGTGGGAAGAAGCTACTGTACGTCGCCGAGCCACTCGATCGCGAAGTTGTCAGCGAGCGGTCGCTCGAATTGTTCCACGGCACGGGAAGCCGCGAGCTCGTCGTGTACCGGGAAGAGTTCGACGCGCGCGCGAACAAGTTCAACCTTGAGCCGGGCCTGGGCGGATATATGCCGAGCACCGCACCGCATTGGGTCAAGAACGGAGACAACGTCTCCATCACCATAAGCTTTACGTTCTACACCGACGGTCTTCGGCGACGGAAGCTGCTCCACCGCGGCAACCACAGTCTGCGCCGCCTCGGGCTCAAACCATCGCCTGTCGGACAATCACCCCTCAAAGATGGGGTCAAATACGCCGCGTTCCGGGCACTCTTCCGCGCAGTTGATAGCGTGCAGCGGTTGCGTGGACGCGAGGTGGCAGACCTGACACGGTATTATTCCAGCTAAGTCCGCATGGCGAGAGAAGCTGTCGAAGGGTGCCGTCGGCTAGCAGCGCGCGTCGGCAGCACTCCGGCGCTGCGGGCTCTGCTGCGTCTGCGCTACGAACGCCAATTCCGCAATTGGCCGGGTGCCTTCCGAGGCGTGTACACGAGTTTTGAAGAAGCGATACGCTCGGCGCCGCCGGGCAAAATAGGCTACGACTATCCGGAGCTCGCGTCGGCATACCGCAACCGGCTGGAACCCAGCACCTCTGAATACCCCGTCATGTTCTGGCTACAGCGCGCCTTCGATGAGGGAGCGCGAAGCGTGTTCGACTACGGCGGCCACGTTGGACTGGCCTTTTATGCGTTCGGTAAGCGGATGCGGTTTCCTCCCGACCTCGTCTGGCGGGTGTGTGACCTTCCCAACATGGTGGAACAAGGCCGCGCATTTGCCGGACAGCAGGGCGCCAGCGCTCTGTCGTTTACCACCCAACGCGCCGATGCTGACGGATCGGATGTGCTCTGCGCCCAGGGATCTTTGCAGTACATGGAAGAGCCGCTGACGCAGACGCTCCTGGCGCTCGCGCGGCCGCCACAGCATCTGCTGATCAATCAGGTGCCACTCTCGGACGGGCCCAGCTTTGTGACCCTCCAGAACACGATCTACGTGTACAACCCGTACACGGTGTTCAACCGCCGCGCGTTTCTTGCCGGACTGCAGGTCCTCGGATATGAGCTGGTAGATTCCTGGCGGACCCCCGAGCTTGCTGTCAGGATCCCGTTCTATCCCGAACATAGGCTCGAAAGCTATAGCGGCGTGTATTTGCGCCGGACGGCGTAGTAACCCGCAATGATTTGTGCGTTGTGGAGCGAAACCATCGCTGTTCAGCCTTGCCGGAGTACGCGCGCGGGCACGCCTGCCACCACGGCGCGAGGCGGGACGTCCTTGGTGACTACACTGCCAGCGCCAATCACCGCGTCGTGCCCAATCGTGACGCCCTTCAGAATGATCGCCCGCGCCCCAACCCAGACCCGATCCTCAATGGCCACCGGCTCCGCTACGATCCCCAGGCCTGGCAGCGGATGCTGATCTGTGTCCATGATGATGACATCACGCGCGATCTGACAATTGCGGCCAATCGTGACGAGCTGCGCCGCCACAATCTCGGTGTTGCGGTTCAAGTAGGTGCCATTACCGATCCGTATCGTGGCTCCTCTCCAGCATTCAAGACGGACCCCTGCGAAGAAGCCACAGTTCTCAACCTCGATGCGCCCGGCATTTTGCACCGAGGGAAACGGAAATCCACCCACGACCACGACGATCCCGGCGCGCTGGAAACGGCGTCGAAGCCACAGGCCCAGAATGTGAGGCACGATACCTGTGTTTCCCAGCCGCTTACGGACGCGCTGAACGACCGCCGAGCGAACCACCGTGGGAACAATCACTCTGCCGTACGGCGACGTTCGGTTGTGCCCGAGAGCACAGATCGCGCAAGCACGGCGCGGAGGGCCGTTGCGGCGTCCCGAAGAGGTGAGGCGTCAGTGACAAACAAGGCTGAGGCCCGCGACCCAATTGTAGGGGGCGGAACCTGGGCGCAACCCGAACTGGTAGTCAGTCAACCCAAACTCAACCGTGCTGCGCGATGGTGTGACCGCGGGAAAGCCCTGCTCGACACCGCACGTACACTTCTCGGCGCCGCAACGCGGGGGGAACAGAGAGTTTTGTGACAAATCGCTTGCCGCTGCTGAAGCTAGCACTCGCCTTAGCCTTCGCCTTCACGCTGGTTGTCCTGCCTGGTGTCGGGTCAGGCCAGGTTCGTGCCGCGCCAGCGGCCGCGCCGACACTCACCGATCCACGGTACTTCGTGGGAGCCAACGTTCCGTGGATCAACTGGACCTGCGATTTCGGCTGCGGCGACAAGGGCGGCGCGAGCTCGGTCGAGGTTCGGGCAACCCTCGCTGAGGGTTTCGGACAACTGAAAGCTGCTGGCATCCACACGGTCCGTTGGTGGGTCTTCGAAGGCGACCCGTGGCAGATCACCCGTGACAGCTCGGGGAATCCGGCCGAGCTCAGCCCAGCGGTGTACACGGACCTGGACGCCGCGCTTGCTCTGGCTGCCGAATACGATCTCGTCTACGATTTCGTACTGTTCTCGAGTGCTACAGCCCCGCCGCGTGGCTGGATCACGGACCCCAAACAGCGCCACGGCCTGGCGGATGCGCTGGCGCCTCTGTTCGAACACTATAAGGACCATCAGCGCATCCTCGCCTGGGAGCTGTTCAACGAGCCCGAATGGGACATCTGGAACAACAAGATTTCGCCGGAGCCGGTGCAGGCAACCGTGAAACTGCTAGCGGCCACGATCCACGCTCACACCACGACCGCGGTGACGGTTGGCTCAGCCACACTGGAGGGCCTGCCGCTCTGGGTCAACCAGGGCCTCAACTTCTATTCGCCGCATTGGTATGACCAGATGGGGGATGGCAACGCATGCGCTCGCTGCACCGACGCCGCAGCCGCTGCGAGCCTCTACAAGCTCGATTCCGTGCCGATCGTAATTGGCGAATTCTACGCCGGCCCCGACACCGACGGGCTGCAGCGGTTCAGAGATCTTCGCAGCAGGGGCTACGCTGGTGCCTGGGCCTGGTCGCTCTTTAGCGACAGAACGGGCGATAAGATGCGCATCGATCTCGCTGCTGCAGGCACACCTGGCACTACTGACCCCGCTGTCGCAGCGGCCGTTCCCGCGGCCAGCGTCGTAGCTGGGTCGAGCGTTCACCTCCTTGCAAATTGGGTCTCACCGACCTACGTCTCGCCCGGACAGACAATCACCTTTCACCAGGACGCGCTCAGTACCCGTGAGACAGCGGTACTGGTCGACTTCGAGGTCTACGACGCGGCGGGCCAGAAGATTTCGCAAACGGCTCTCGACAACCAGGTCCTGTTGCCGAATGGAGTTGCCTCATTCAGCACGACCATGGCGCTTCCCGCTTCTCTCCCTCCAGGCCAGTACACCGTGAAGGCTGGCCTGTTTTCGCCAGACTGGAGCACCCTGTACGTGTGGAGCGACCTGGCCGGCGCATTCGTCGTAGATACGGTGAATGCGCCGGCACCGGTACCCGCTTCGGAGGGCACTGAGCCAGGCTGACGGCGGCCGCCCCTCTAGCGGCCGTTGCGCCGCGCGGCCTGATCGATGATCAGGTCGACAAGGTGGCGATCGTTGACAGCGCCGTCGAAACGTGCCTCAGCCACGGCTCGGCCACGGCGGCCCATCGCGGGCAGCTGCTCCCGGGCCTTGAGGGCGTGCTCCAAAGCGTCGCTTAGCGCTCGGCCGCCGCGGTCCATCAGCCAGCCCGTCTCAGCATGGTCGATGATGTCCGAAACACCTCCGACATTGGTCATGATGACCGGCAGTCCGGTGGCGAGAGCTTCGACGGCAACCAGGCCGAAACAATCCGCCTGGGTAGGGAGCACCAACAGGTCCGCTCGCGCGTACAGCTCGTGAAGGCGGGCGGAATTGGGTTCGGCACGGTGCACGCGCACGTCCGGTGAAGGGCTGATGGACGCGGGTGTGACGAGGTCGAGCTCGCACCGATCGGCGAAGCGTGCGCGAAACACGTCCAGCAGGATCTGCCCACCTTTGCGTTCGAAATCACTCCCAACGAACAACAGCCGCAAACGATCGGCGGTACTGCGCGCGTCTTCTCGCGGCCGAACCGGCCATTCGCTCAGGTCAACACCCGGATGCACTACCTGTATCCGGTCCGCGCCGACACCCTGGCGCCGCAACGCGTCGGCTGCCCAGGTCGACCACGGAGTAAACAGCGACACGTTTCGCCAGATCAGCCGCTCTTGCAGACGCGCCAGGATCAGCGGCAGCCCCTGTCGGGGCGGGCGTCGGTAGTAAAACGGCGCGAAAGCTTCTTGCTGCTCCAGAGTCCAATCAAGCTCACACACGAGTGGCCTGCGCAAGCCCCCCAGTTGCCCCCACAGGTATGGAGCGATGAGGCTGGATACGCCGCCCAGCCAGATGACATCAGGCCGTGGGATGGTTGCAAAGGGCGCCGCCTCTAACGCGCTCCGCAGGCGACCGCTGACACCCTGCGGCAGCGGCAGCCGCTCGATCCGTCCGCCCGGTTGCCAACCCGAGATGACTCTATAGGCAGGGTGAATACGGCTGTCTTGTTCCGAATGCGCCTTGAGATTCAGAAAGCGCGTCTTCCAGCCGGCAAATGCGGTCCCTAGAAATAGCACCCGCGGCGGCCGAACTCCGTTCAAACAGACTTGTCTAGAGGAGCGGATGTTGGTATCAACAAGGTTTCGGCCGCCCGCTCTAGACAATGGCTCCAGTCCAACCACGTGACAGGACATCTTCAATACGTTCGACGTACCGCTCTTCGGAGAAGAGCGCAACCGTACGTTTACGAGCCGCGTCTCCCATCGCGATTGCGCGCTCAGGGTCGCGCAGAAGACTGTCGATGGCGCTTTTCAGAGCAAGCACATCGCCAGGCGAAACCAGAAGCCCCGTTTCGCCTTCAACTATGAAATCGCTGTAGTTTTCTGTGCGCGTCGCGATGACGGCTTTTCCCATTGCCATGGCCTCGACAATTGCGGAGTAGCCGCAGGCATGCCGTCCCTCGTACAGGGGAATGACCACGAAAAGGGCTGTCCGATAGAGGGAACGCAGCTCGGGATAGGCGAACGATGCGAGTTTGACGTGCTCTGGGAGACTCTCCGGGGTCACGTCGACGGACATCCGGAACCAGGCACTGTCCGCGGCGATGCACAGCCTGAGAGCACCGCCGAAGTCCGAAACCGCCCGGACCAGGGTTCGGTAGTCACGACTCGCCGCCCCAACCGCTGCAACTAGTGGGCGACCCGCGGGATCGCTCGCGAGTCTCGGGTCCAGATCTGCCTTCGCCGGATCGAAAAAGGCCACGTCGGTCGCATAACTCGTGTCGTGCGCTCGAGAACGCGCGACGCCAAACTCCGAGACAAGCCTGTCTCGAATGGTGGCGGATAGGCACAGGAAGTGGACTCGTGGAAGACGCCGCACCAGCAGCATCAATCTACGAAATTTGGCCGAAGCGAAGAACGATCCGTGGGTAATGATGTGCACCGGCCGTCGATCTCCGCGGAAGCCAGCGAGCAGCGCGAGGGGAATGCCAATGTCTTCCCCGGTGGTCAGGTAGAGCTCCGGTCTCGGTCTGATTGCTAGCGCTGCTAGCGCCGTAGCCCAATTCCCCTGTCGAAGTCGGCTCAGCCCGGCGCCGAGAACACCTGAGAAAGACGCTGCTGCACCTCCGTCCAACAGCGAGGTTTCGGGATGCCGTGCCAGGAACACCGAAAATTCGGCTTGTGGGCGGCGCCCAGACTGCATGTCAGCCAGCATCTTTGCGGGCAGGGTGGAACCCATCACGTAACAGGTCCTCGGCAGCGTAGGTTTTTCTGCACCCGCGGGTGGCGGACGGACGCCGCCCAGAGTCTGGCTCATCAGCGCGCGACGATGCTGGGTCGCCAACTCGGTGGTAGGTTCCGTTCGATCTCGATGGCCTCAAAGACAGTAGGTTGGGCTGGACCATGTCCAAGCACCCAGTCCGCCATGCGCTGCAAGCCGACCTCCAGGCTCAGTGGCGAAGACGGATGGAAGGTTTCGCGCACCCGGCTGTGATCGGCAAAGGCGTGAAGCACCTCATTTCGTGGTGGTAGGTGCTCCACATTCAAAGGCTTGCCAAGTGCACGAGCAACGTCCTCGGCCAACTGGTTGACGGTGTACGGCGTATCTGCACCCACGTTGAACACGCGGTTCCGCGCAGCCGGCACGATCGCGCTCTGCGCAATAATTGGCGCCACATCGTCGATATGCGAGAAGGCCCTGGTCTGACTTCCATCGCCGAAAATAGTCATCGGCTGATTTTGCAGGAGCTGGTTCATGAATATGCCGATCACATTGCGGTAGCGATCTGCAATATTCTGTCGTTCGCCGTACACATTGTGCGGCCTGAATACGACCGAGTCCAACCCGAACATTTCGTGCGCAGAGCGCAAATCGAGCTCCACCGCGTACTTGCTGATACCGTACGGGTCTTCGGGCTGAGGCACCAGATCTTCCGTCATCGGCACCTGGTTTCGGCCATACACCGCAATCGACGAGGTGAACACGAAGCAGTCGCATTCGTTGACAATTGCCTGGTTGATGAGATTGATCGACGCGACAAGATTTGTCTGATAGTTGAAGCGTCGGATGAAATGGGAGAGGCCCTCGGCCGCGTACGCCCCGAGATGGTAGACGTAGTCGAAACGCCCCCCTGCCCATAGCGAAGCCACAAATTCCGGGCTACGCAGGTCACCTTGAAGAAATTGAGCTTTGCGCGGCACGTTCTCAATGAAACCACCGGATAGGTCATCCGTGGCCACTACGTCCATCCCCTGCGCAAGACAGTGATCGGCGACGTGCGACGCGATGAATCCGGCAGCTCCGGTTACCAGGACTCGCTTGCCTGCAGCAGCCTGGTAGTCGTTATGCACGGCGGCACGAGTGGGGACGAAGAGTCGATGCAGTCAAGATATCCACCTCACCCGATGCGTGATACTTGGCGGGCAGGTTCGGCCCGTTCATCGAGCGTCGCAGCAGGATGTGTGCCTGATCTGGCCACCTCGCCGATGTGATCGAGCATGAGCCGGTTGTTAGACTCGGCATCGAACTTCTGGAGGGCGAAAGCATGCCCTGCCCGACCCATACGCTGGCGGCGGCCCGGGTCGTCAACCATCACCGTGAGCGCAGCTTGCAGCGCGCGGGTGTCGCCGGGGGGTATCAAGAGTCCCGATCGATCCGGCACCAACCCCTCGCTGAGCGCCCCAACGTTCGTCGTGATGACCGGCAGACCGGCCGCGGCGGCCTCCATCAGCACAAGACTCAGGCAGTCCGCGTGCGTAGGCAGCACGAACAGGTCTGCCTCAGCGAACTGGCGCAGCAGCTCGGGGCTGTTGGCCTGGAGACCTCGGTGCACGATGACATTGGGCGGCACCACCAGCTCAGACTGGGTAACAACATGGAGCTCGCAGAGGCTTCCAAGCCGTCCAGCCATGGCCTCGAGCAGAGTCGGTCCTCCCTTGCGACGGAAATCGGCTCCCACAAACAGCATGCGCACACGGCCTGTTTGGGCCGCCGGCGCCGCAGCGCTGCGCGTCTGGCCAATCTGGAAGTAGGGCCGGCTGGCCCCAGGCGGGAGGACCCGTATTCGAGACCCATCTACACCGTAGTCTTCCACCAACGACTGACGCGCCCACTCGGACCAGGTAACCAGCCGGGCCGCCGCATGGAAGGCACGCCGATTCATGTCGTACTTTTTACGATCCAGCAGGCCGCCGCCGGCTGCCCGGTGACCGTAATGCTGGCCCACCGTGTCATAATTGATCGGCGTCGCGTCGAGGGAGATAAGACTCGGCACGCGTTTCATAAACTTGATTGAAAATAGTGACGTGACCTGCGTGTGGAAGAGCGCGGCATCCAGCGAGGTTCCAGCCGGGATCCGGCCAAGCGCAACTCGGGCTCGCCAGCTGGCCCGTACCGACCAGTTGTTGCGCAGCAGCGGCACGAGCCGAGTGAGACCACTCACCTCGAACGGGATTGGGAGCCACACTGGGGCTATGTCTGGTTGGCGATCGGTAAATGCGCGCAGATTGCGGTAGTGTGTGATGTGGCCAAGCGCCTGCTCCATGACAAAGGCCGTTCGGAGCGGGCGCATCAGGCAGGCTCGCTTCGTGCCCCAGAATTGAGGTAACGGCAAACAATGTCTCGCACGTCTAGCATCACGGGCTCCACATTCTGGTGGATCATCACCACCAGGAGTGTACTGCCTGTACACTCGAAGTGAGGTGGACTTGTCCACGCCTCTTGTAAGCATCGTCGTACCCAGCTACAACCGCTCATCCAGTCTGCGCAGGCTTCTCGAGGCGCTCACGAAGCAGACCTTCCCCGCTTCGCGGTTCGAGGTGGTTGTGGTCGACGATGGGTCGACCGACGGCACCGTTGAATTCGTGCGTGACTACCAGGCCGACTATGGATTACGGGTCATTGCACAATCACACGCCGGCCCGGCGGCGGCTCGCAATCGCGGCGCACAGGACGCTGCAGGGCAGATCATCCTGTTCCTGGACGACGACGTAGCGCCGATGGCCAGCCTGGTGCAGGAGCACGTCTCGACGCACGCCGCTGACGCCGGGGTAGTCGTGATTGGGCCAATGTTGCCACCCGGAGACTGGCCAAGACCGGTCTGGGTCCGATGGGAAGAGGACAAGCTGCTGAAGCAATATAAGGCGATGCGTGATGGCCTGTGGAGTTGCACAGCGCGTCAGTTTTACACCGGCAATGCGTCCCTAACTCGCGACCGATTGCTGGAAGCCGGTGGCTTCGATACTCGGTTTGCACGGGCTGAGGACGTCGAGCTGGCGTATCGACTCCGCGACAAGGGGGCTCGGTTTGTGTTCAATGCGCGGGCGGAGGTCTGGCATTACGCATCACGGAGCTTCGAGTCCTGGTGCCGAACTCCGTTTCAGTATGGCGCCTATGACGTGGTCATGCAGCGCGATAAGGGACAGCGGACGCTTGACGAAGCTACGCGCGAGTTCCACAGCCGCAATGCACTCAACCGATTCGTCGTACGCATGTGTGCCGGTCATCGGCGCACCGTGCGTGGCACCGTCAAGATCCTCGGGGGTTTCGCCCTTCTCTCAGGACGAATGGGAGTTCAGGCACCTGCCAAACTCTTGCTGAGCGCGATCTTCGGTGTGCTGTACTGGCAGGGCGTGTGTGAAGAACTGGGTGACCGGCGCGAGATGTGGAGGAGGATCGACGCAAGCGCGCCCGGGCAGGTCGCGCCCCAGCGTGGCTGACAAACCCCGGGCCAGGCGACCACCGGGGGCATTCACGGCAGGCTCAGTCTTTGCTTTGAGCCTGGTTGGCCTGCTCGTTGTCACGGCCATCGGAATGGCCGCCACGCACTGGGGTGCGGTAACCGCCGTCTCCTCGACCGGCTGGCGACGGCTGGTGGCGCAGCGGCAGCCCGCCACGTGGCAAGAATCACCACCGCCACATGACGTCGTGCTCCGCATAGACACGCACCGCATTATCAGACCAATCAGCCCGCTCATTTACGGACTGGCTGTCGCCAGCGCTGACGACTTAGCCGCTGCCGGTGCAACGCTCAACCGCTGGGGCGGCAACCCGAACAGCCGGTACAACTGGGAAGTCGGCAACGCATGGAACGCCGCCCGCGACTGGGAGTTTCGCAATTACGGGTCCGACAACGCCGCGCCCGCGGCGCCTTCGCTGGTTGCCGACCAGTTCGTCTCGACGAACCGAGCCCACCATGCCGCAAGCCTGATCACGGTGCCGTCGATTGGCTGGGTTGCGCGCTCTGCTAACAAAGACCTGGCCGCTGTCGGTGTGCCTGCGCACGGCGGCCCGCCTGTTGGGGACGGCTCAACCGGCGCAATCGCCGGCTACGCCCCCACGCTCAATCGCCAGGCAACGAGCATCCAGTCCTTACCTCGCAAGAACGCTCCCTTTACCGACCCACCGGACCTCAACGACAGCGCCGTCTTTCAGGACGAGTGGGTCTCACACCTGCTCACCCGATTCGGGCCCGCCGATGCGGAGGGCGTGCGCTTCTATGCCGTTGACAACGAGCCGGACCTGTGGTCAGTGACCCACACCGATATTCACCCGGTTGAGCCCGACTACAACGAAGAGTTGACGAGCTTCCTCGAGTATGCGGATGCAATCAAGGACGTGGATCCAGGAGCGCAGATTCTTGGCCCGAGTCTGTCAGGCTGGACGGCATTGTTCTACTCCGCTCGCGACCGAGGCTCCGACAACTTCCGTACGCATGCCGACCGCCTCGCCCATGGTGACATGCCTTTTTTAGCGTGGTGGCTGGGCGAGGTCCGGCGGCACGACCAGCTTCTCGGGCAACGCACACTTGACGTGCTGGACGTACACTACTATCCCCAGGCGGCTGGTGTCTATAGCGCTGCTACCGGTGCAGCGACGAATCGGGCGCGCGTCCGATCCACGCGCTCGCTGTGGGATCCGACCTACCTGGACGAGTCGTGGATCGCCGACTCCGTTCAGTTGATCCCACGCTTGCGCGGATGGATCGACGAGTACTATCCGGGTACGAAGCTCGCAGTTGGCGAATGGAACTGGGGAGCAGATACCAGCATGAATGGTGCGATCGCAATTGCGGACGTACTGGGAATCTTCGGACGCGAGGGAGTGGACATGGCTGCCTACTGGACCAGCCCGCACCGGGGCACGCCTGGGTCTGCCGCATTCGCCATGTACACCAACTACGACGGTCGCGGCAATGGCTTTGGTGATCTCGCCGTGGCTGCCACATCGAGCGCGCCCGACGACGTGCAGGTCTTTGCCTCGCAACACAGCAGTAGCGGCGCGACGCTTGCCATGGTCATCAATCAGCGTCCGGACGTTGCGCTGACCACGACCGTGCAGCTGGCTGACTCTGGCACACCGGCAGCAGGCATCGAGATCTATCGACTCGACGCGACAGCCGCCGGCGTGCAGTACGTTGGTTCGCGGGAAACTGCCGATGCAGGTGGACTTCAACTGGACCTGCCAGCCGAGTCCATCACCCTCATCCGCGCGGAGGTGCCGTGACCCCGTCTAAAATTTAGCCGACGGTGAATTGCGCGGCATGGCCATTCCACGCAAACAGTGTTCTCCAACCAGGCGAGAAGATGCCGATCTTGACTGTGTAGACCGTCTTTTCGGCTGTTGAGGGAATCGCCCACGAGGCGACGAACGTCTTGCGCTCGGCGGCCGCGAACGATTGGTTGTCGAACCAGCGCTGAAAGGTCTTGTGGCCCCTCGGGTCGTACACCTCGACGTCAACAAGAGCCTGTGTAGCAACTCGACTGGTGGCTGAGGCCAGTATCTCCTCAGTCGAACCTGCAGACGCCGCCGTGGAGCTCATTTGCACGGTTGTTACGAAATCGACGCCCACCGGAATTACCGTCGGGAGGATGGAGTCGCCTGGCCCAGACGGGGGTGTGGGCGTTGCCTCGGTTGGGTCGGACGTCGGAGAGTTGGTGGGCATCGGGTTGCTGCCGCCAGGTCCAACGACGCCGCCAGCACCGATCAGCACCAGGTCGACGTTGGCAACCGCACTGCTCTGGTTCGTCGAAAGCCGCAGCGTGTTCGTACCTGTCACCACGTGTTGCACGGGTACCGCTATGCCAATCGTTCGCTGCGTGTACCCGGTCCCGTCAAACACCCAGGGCTGGGTTGCCCATGCCGAGCCGTTGAGGCTGTACGAAATGGCAGCCGTCGGCTCCTGTGCCCCAAGCGTGAGCGTCAGCAGCGCCCCGGTCGCCTGTGCAACATTGGTCACGTTCGGGATGGTCAACGTCAGCGGTTCCGTCGTTGAGTTCGGCGCCTTCCACCCCAGTTGCATCGTCCCGTCCGACCGCACGATCTTCGCCTCGGGTACGTCAAACGTCAGGTCCCGGGCCAACACCGGTCCGTCAAAGCCAATGTTGTCCCAGATGAACGCGTGATCGCACTGCGTGTCGAACTTGCATGCCGCGTAGTGCACGTCCTCCGCCCAGATCAATCCTCGTGTAAGCGGGAGCTGCTGCCCGAACGTGGCGTGCGCAATCAGCTTCAGCGGTGCCATGACCCCTGCGTCCGTCCCATACACCTGCACCCCGCTCGTCGACAGGTGCACTTCGAAGTGATTCAATTGCCCGGCCGCACTGGGTTGCCTAACACACCCGTCCTTCGTAAAGCTGATGCTCTGCGCCACATAGTTGGTCACGACCGTCATGCTGTCCAGCATCACGTCGTTCGTGTTCGGACAACCATTCGTCGGATAACACGATCGATTGCTCGCCTGGTTGCACACGCCCGCTATCGACAATCCAAAACCATTCCGTGGCGTCGTCGAAATTCCAGGCAGCGACTGGCCATTCGGACCTGGCACGGGTTGGTCCGTGTACCAGAACTCCGGCCACGCCGCATGCGCACCCTGCGTGTCGTTGCCGACATCGAACACTACCGTACCTGTCCGCCCAGCAATGTCGAACGGTTGCTTCGGATACATCGCCAGCACCGTCTGGTTGTGCCCGTCGTTGACCGCCGTCGTTACCTGGCCGTTGCAGATGCGCACATCCTGGTCGGGAAAGACGTTCGAGCCCCCACACAACTGCTTGTTCGTCGGCAGCCAATCGTACAACTGCCCCTGTCCCGTATTGACTCCAGTCGTGACACGCGAGACTCCCCAGACAGTACCGTTCAAATCCCCCGCCCGATCACCGGTCCCCGCGGCTCGGTCGAACGTGTCGCAGAATGCCACCTGACTCAAGCCGCACGGGCCGCTGCCCACCGACTGCGCCGCGGCTGTCGTCACTCCTGACGATGACATTCCACTCGCACTCAACATCGAAAAGACGATCAATACCGACAGTGACACCGCTACGGCGCGAATAAACGAACGCACACTTCTTCTCATGGGGTCTCGCAGTTCTCCACACATAAATTAGGAACTCTTCAATTACCGCCACCAGGGCGGCCAGGGTGCTGGTGGGTTACACAGCCGCCATCAGGCCGACACGTCACCAGACGCCATAACCCACTCGCCGCATAACGCTCCTGGCGAGTAGGGTGTTATCCCGCTGCGGGAGCAACGACTGGCGTATGCCGGCATCCATCCGTGACCCATGCCGTGAGACGCAGCGAGGCCGGCCAGCCTCTATAAGGTGCCCGGCCTCAGCCAGACGCTACCGGCGGCAACGTTACCTGAATCAGGGTTGATTGGTACAAAAACTCATCGGGCGTGACAGTCGTGACACGCGAGACCCCCCAAACCGTACCGTTCAGCACTGTACGTGCCAGGCACGCTACAACGACTCTCAAGCTTTAGCGACCGGGCATAAAGCTTCAGTGACAGTGGCACACGAAAGCATACGGCTGCCCACCCTGGTGTGAACCTCCGGTTTGGTGTTCAGTGGCGGATCCGTTCGAGGACGCCAACCGTGCCGAGTGCTACCCCGAGCAGCATTGGTAGTCGGGCTCCGATCAGCCCCAGATCCACGTAGCAGAACACAAGACTCATCAAGATGGCACTCATAGCAACCATGGCGAAGGCCTTGAGCTCAGGCTGTGCAAGTCTCTTCGCCAGCCACATCGAACGCGCTATCCCGCCGAGCATCAGAGCGAAGAAAGCAATGAAACCGAAGGCACCGGTCTTCATCCAGACCCACAGAATGTCGTGATGCGCCTCGTAGTTCCAGAGTTCGAAACCGGAGATGTCGGGAACGGTCACGACTTGCAGGAAGGGGCGTCCGAATCCGATCCCAAGCAACGGGTCGGATGCGATCGTGGCGCGGACGTTGATGGCCTCGAGGTCGCGCCAGGCGTTCGACGATGCATCACGCGGGTCCGGACTGCTAATCGAGCGCACGGCACGCGCAGCCTGTCCTAGCGTACCCGTGTCGTTCCAGAAGAGCGGCAGGTACACGCTCGCTATCAGAAGCGTGGGCAAGGCAACGCGCACGAATGCCTTGCGATTGATGGTGATCAATCCAAGAATGAACACTGCGAGCGCAACCATGATTGCGATCAGGCCTGCACGACGCTCGCTCACGAGCATGGCGAAGATGGTGACGAGGGCCACGAACGGGCCCATTAGGCGCTGCCACCGAGGTCCCCCAAAGGTCTGCTGGGCCAGCACCAGAATGAGCAGCAGCCCCCAGATCACGATGCCGTCGTGGGCGTACCAGAATTCGTGAATAGGCCCGAGCAGTCCCGCGTCGGCGAGGGCATACTTTCTCCATACACCCTCGATTGCGGAGAGGCTCACGCACACGAAAATAAGGGTGAGGAGCACCCGTACGTGGGCCCGCGTACGGATGGTGTTGGCCGCGACCAGATAGGCGAGAACCATGCTGAAAAGGAACCGCGATTCCCAGAACATGTAGTTGAAGTTGGCGCCTGCAAGCGTACCCCGAATGACCCCGAACACCAGAGCCAGCGCGAACAGGAGCATCGGAGGTCCGAGAACCCCCGATCGAAAATCAAGCTGCCTGCGCATGGTGGCCTGGGCTAGCCAGATCGCCGCGGTCAGAAGCAGGATCATCTCGAACGGAATAAAGATTGCGCCACTGAGGTGCAGCGTCGACTGCAGTGAGGAATACATATACCGACCTGGTTCCATCAGCGGGTCGATGCCAGGGTCAAACAACAAGACGACTGCCAGAAGCAGGTACAGTCCGTGACGCGGGCGCAGCACGATGGCGATGAGCGCGGCCGACACAACCAGACCAGCCACGGCGGCCACGTCATACGCGAGGACGAGTCTGGCGAGCCCGAGCGACAGAGCAATGACGAGCCCTGTCAGGACCACGCGGCGCCGCCTGCCAGCGGTGTGCAGCCAGGTTGTCGAGAGCTCGCTCGCGGCAGCTACAGCGGTCATGAGCCGCCCACGCTCAGGGTCATGTCATGTACGACGGACGCAGGAAGTAGGCAAGGGTGAGCACGACCGCGATACCGACGCACAGCGCAGATTCGCGGCGCCCGAATTCCCTGGCGAAAGTTCCCACGCCCGCGGCGGCGAAAATCGCGAGCAGCATCAGTGTCATAGCCGGGGTATCCGCGGGCTCACAGGCCGGTTAGCCTGCGCAGCCAGGAAGGTACGGCGGAAGCCGTGCCGTTGAGCACGACTCCGCGCAACTTGCTTTGCTCGATTTGTTCGACAGCACGATTTACGATCGCGATCGGTGTGACGCCGGCGCGCACGACGCAGATGACCCCGTCGGCCAAGTCGGTTAGCAGGATCGCGTCGCTATTTGAAAGAATCGGCGGAAGGTCGAGAATGACCACCTCGTAGTTCTGACGCATCGCATCCACGATGCTCGCCATCCGACCCGAGCGCAGTGGTCGGCCGGGCAGGTTGGCTGAGGCACCGGCGGGCAGGATGTGCAGGTTCTCCAGAAATGTGGGTCGACAGACGCTCAAGAGTGGCGCTTCAGTAACAAAGCAGTCCACCAGACCGGGATTCATGTCGATCCCGAAGTCTTCGGCCAGCACAGGCCGCTGCAGATCTGTCTCGACCAGCAGAACGCGCCGCTCGGGGAAGTCCTGGGCAATGGAGACTGCCAGCCCCACCGCGACACTCGTTTTGCCTTCGCCGGCAATAGCGCTACAGATTGCCAGAACTTCAGCCGCGAATCCGGTACCGGCTCTGGTATAGATGCCGCGGAAGGCTTCGTCTGCTTCGGGGAAGAGCCACTCTTGGTTCTCTTCACCACCGACAGCGAGTTTCAGGGAGGGGTTGGGGTGCAACCACGTGCCACGTGTGTCCTGTTGAAGGAGAGCGTTCATCTACTTTGCCCCACCGGCCAACGGCAGCGCAGTGCCGGCTAGCGCACCAATCGCTCGTCGTGTAGCCACACCGCTCAGTTGCTTCGGGCCCCGTTTGACCTGCAGCATCGGAATGGATCCAAGCGTCCGCATCCCCGGTGCAAGATCTTGCTCCGACCGGACCGAGCGGTCGCTGGCCACCAGTAAGATCAGCAGCATCGCTGTGAGACCGAGCCCGATGATTGCCGCGGCAATCGGATAGATGATGAGCTTTTTGATTTGAGAGGTTGGCTCAGTCGCAATCTGAGGGGCATCCAGCACTTGAAATCCGTACTGCTGGCCCTGCACCGCCGCCATGGCATCCTGCTGCGCCTGGGTCAACGCATTTTGGGCGGTATTGACTTCCGCCTGGGCAGTCTGCACGCTAGCCTGCAAGGTTGCTATCGTCGGATCGAGCATCGCTGCTGGTAATCCGGTCGGATCGGTACCTGAAACGGTATCCGGATTGTTGGCCAGTCGCGTAGCAGCGTACCGACGGAGATCCTGGCTCACTTTGTTCAGCTGCTGTCGGGCGTCCTTCACTCGCGAGCCGTAGAAATCGACAGCCACACTTGCCTGGTCCGCCTGATCTGCCGCGGTTTTCTCCTGATACGCGTCCAGGATCGCCTTGTCCAGCTCGTACGACAATTGTGGCGTAGCTAGCTGGGTTCGAATGAACAGGAGGTGATCGCCAGCGCCGCCTACCGTCACACTTCGCAATGCCAGCTCGGCGAGCCGCACCTCACCAGCTGGCGTACCCACCAGAGGCGCGAGCGATGTTCGTTGCGCTACGTCATCGAGAAATGCGCGAGTGCGCAGCAGCTCCGTCAGACGGGCCGACTGAACCTGCACGGGCGTCAGCCAGGTGTTGGACCCGTCCTTGTAGTTGAGGTACGTGGGGCGATCGATCCACACGCCGGCCGACGTTTCGTAGATCGGCGGCGTGGACAACACCGCGACCGGACCGACGATACCCGGGATGAGAATGGGCGGTAAGAGTAGCAACAGCTTGTGGCGGAAGAACGCCTCTAAGATCTTCCTGATCATTCGGCCCTCCTGGAGACTGGCGCGGGATAGCGTGCGGCGATGAACAGGGGTGAAAGGACTCGCACCCACTCATCATCGGCCACTTTGTCCGCAATGAAAGAGCCAACGCGCCCGGCCGCCTGGTTCGTTCTCTTTGCCATGTGCCGCTCATTGTTAGCCTGGTGCCCTCCCGGCTTCGTTTGTACAGAGTTGAGAAACGGTTGACTGGACCGTGCACTGGACGGACCTGAGCGTAAGAGACTCAACGGCCGGTAAACTCTGCAACCCGAGTATGGGAGACGAAGACGCTGTCCGGGGGTACATCGAGGGTTGCCCAGATCAGCACAAATGCCAGTAGCGCAAGGGCTGCGACGAGGATCAATCCCAGTAGGACCTGGCCATTCAGCATGAATACTCGATCGTCGCTGGGCCGGCGCACAGTCGCGGGCGGACGCAAGACCTGCAGTCGTCCGTGCTGGTGTCGTGAAGGACCCATGCCAGCGGCGGAGTGCTCCTGGTTGACTACCCACTCGTGACGGCGAGCACGGGTACGATCGAGGTCGTAGCGCGCACGGCTGAGCGGATCACTCAGCACCCCATAGGCATCATTGAGCTGACGGATGCGGGAGTCCGCATCCGAGGTAGCATTCAGATCGGGGTGGTAGGCGCGGGCTAACGCCCGGTAGGCGGCCTGAATGACGTCCTGGCTGGCGCGCGGGCTGACCTCGAGTAGGTCGTAAAGGTCGGTCGGCTCCTGGCGGCGAGAGTCAGGCATGGTCCACTTCGTCGGCAGGGAGAACGACAGGCTGTCGTCAGCTTGCGAGCACCATTTGCCCGTCGGTGACGCCGCTCAGGATCTCCACTCCGGCATCTGTGCTGATCCCAACCTGCACACTCACAAGGCGTCGCATGGAGCCATCCTGAACTTCCACCACGCTGCGACCGCCGGCCTGCCTCACCGCAGACCTGGGCACCACCAGGACGTCCTGCTTTTGCTGGAGAGTCACCACCGCGGTAACTGGCGTGCCAAATCTGGGGATCTGGGCGTCCGCCCAGCCGACCTCCAGGTTGGCTGAGGCGCCCGCGCCGCTGGCGGGTGCGGCGGGAGTGACACTCCTGACCGTGGCGGAAACGCTCGTGGCTCCCGACGTATCGGTACCCACTTGAAGAGCCGCCTGTTGTCCGGCGTTCAGCTGTTTGGCCTGGGCATCATCGAGGTCGACCCGCACGATTGGCTGCCCGGGCTTCGCCAGAAGCAGCACGACTTTGGACTGGGTAATCAGATCACCTGGCTTGGCTCGCAGCACCACCACCGTGCCATCGAAGGGGGCCTTCAGATGCGTCGCGTCCAATGCTTGCTCTAGCGTGGCGACCGCCTGCTGGCTCGCTACAACCGTTTTCAGAAACAGGCCAGCATCGATCGCGCCGGCATCAGTGGCCAGGGGCGTGCCCACGCGGGCGTTGTCCAGGGTTGCCTGGGCTTTGCGGAGCTGGTCCTGTGCATCTGCCAGCTCGGCCGGCGTCGGGTGGCTGTTGATCTCAGCGAGACCCGCCTGGGCGGCGCGGAGCGCCGTTTGGGCGTTGTCGACGGCGGCCTGGGCGTCGTCAAGCGTGACCTGGTCCGGACCTGCCTGGAGCGCAGCCTGCTTGTCGCCCGCGGTCGAAAGTGTGTCCTGGGCATCCTGCACGTGCTGCCGGGCGGCCTGAACGTCGATCTCCGCTGGCGGTTGCTTGAGCTTCGCGACCTGATACTGCGCATTCTGCAACGCGAGTTGGGCGTCCTGGATCGCCCCATCAAGCTGGATGCGCGCCACCGCCGGGTCGGGTGCCCTGGGGTCGACCTTGGCCGCCTGCGCGAGCTGGAGCTGTGTCTGGGCTCGTTGGAGCGTCGCTTGCGCCGCGCGCGACGTGGCCGGATCTGGACCGCTCGTCAACGCGTCGAGGTCTGCCTCGGCTCGGGTCACTGCGATCTGGTCATTCGCGACCTCCCGTTCGGCCGAGCGGAGTGCGTCCGCGTCCGGGCCCGCGGCGAGTTTGTCCAGGGTGCGCTGTGCCCGCTCGAGTTCGGTCTGCTTCTGGACCACTGCTGCCTGCTGCGCCGGCCGGTTTCCGGCGGCCCCGCCGCCCGCGACCTTTCCTGATTGGACCAGTGCCAGATTGTCCTGAGCTCGCCGCAAGCCAGCTTGTGCGTCAAGAATCGCCTGTTGTTGGCGCTGCTGGTTGGTGGCCTCCTGCTGATTCAGCGCCGCCTCCCGGGCCGCGGCTTGAAGTCGCTCTTGAGCCAGGTTCGCCTCTGCTGCCTGCAGATTGACTCGGGCCACGTCGAGACTCCTGACGATTTCTGAGCCGTCGAAATCAACCAGGACTTCACCCTCTGTGACCGATTGGCCGACCTTCACTCTGACGGTGTCGACGGTCCCTCGTCCCGCGTACAGAACAGGTTCCTGGCTCTGAGCCACGACCGTCCCGTCGAGCGACAGTGTCTCCATCAGCGCATCGCGCCGTACTGCGACCGGTTGTGGACCGCCCAGCCGCGTTCTGGACGCAGCCGGCGTGGCCGTGGCGCTCGAGCGGGCGACAACGGAGCCAGATTGGCCAACACCCGCTACAGTGCCTGAGTCGCCAGACTGGACAGGCAGAGGCACCACCGTTCCACACGCGGTCGCCATGCTTGCGGCAAGCAAGCCCAAGGCGGGCAGTGATGTCCACCTCCTCAATCGAATAGCCATGAGCCATGTCTCCTTTCTGGACGGTCAGCACGCGACCTGGGTGCCCCGAGAGTCGAGGCACGGTAAACGCCTAGCAACTGCGTCCGATACTACTATCGGCCCATTGACTGGGAAGGTGGGGGCCATCCCAGCATCAGTACGCCCCGCGGCTGCTCAACACTGCCGGAATCGTGCGGAGCAAGATCTCGAAGTCAAGTGCTATCGACCAGTTGCGGATGTAGTGCAAGTCGAGTCGCACCATGTCGTGAAACGGCACTTCACTGCGACCACTCACCTGCCACAGGCCGGTGAGGCCCGGCACGGCGCGCAGCCGGCCCAGCTGCCAGTCTTCGTACTGAGCGACCTCCGATGGCAGCGGTGGGCGCGGACCAACCAGGCTCATCTCTCCGCGCAGCACGTTCAGGAGCTGCGGAAGTTCATCCAGGCTCCAGCGGCGGAGGAGGCCCCCCACGCGCGTGACCCGTGGGTCGCGGCGGATTTTGAACAGTGGCCCGGTCGCCTCGTTGAGCTGCCGAAGTGTCTCGAGGCGATGCTCGGCGTCCTGACTCATGGAACGGAACTTCAGGATGTTGAAGCGACGTCCGTCTTTGCCCACTCGCTGCTGGCGGTAGAACACTGGCCCCGGCGAATCGAGCTTGATTGCAAGCGCAATGAAGGACAGCACCGGAGCAAGGGCGATCAGGCCGACGCTCAGGACAGCCAGGTCCAGCGCACGCTTGACCCAGCTCACCGCAGCGGCCGGCACGAAGCCAATGTACTGGCGGCCACCGACGTGGTGGAGCTGGAAACGTTCCGGCAGCAAGCCGTCGAACTCCGGCAGCATCTTCACTTGCACGTGACGGCGGAAACCGCGGGCCAGAACTCGACTCACCTGTTCGCGACGTCCGCCAGGGAGAGCAATGATGAGCTCATCCACCGCGTACGCCTGGACGAGTTCTTCGAGTTGAGCAATGGGTCCCAGAAGTGGCCACTCGAGTTGTTCCAGGTCGCTGCCGTTGTCGACGTAGCCGACCACCTGGTAGCCACGCTTGAGCTCGCTCGCCAGCTCGCGGCCCAGTCGATTGGCCCCGACGATTAGCACCCGGTTCGCGGGTGAGAGGACGTCGCGCAGCGATTCATAGAGTCGATGCGCCAGCACCCGCCAGGCTACCAGCGCGGCGACCGAGAGCCCCCAGCCGCTCGCCAACCACAGGCGCGAGAAGGCCTGATCGCCGAGGAAGTACGAAGCTGTGAAAGCCAGCACCAGCCCGGTCGAACTCGACGAGGCTATGCCCCGCAGCCGGAACGGCCAGGACTGCGGCCGCTCGAGGTCGTACAGGCCATGCGTGGCTATCACGAAACTCGTCATGACGCCTACGAGCACCGCCAGGCGTATGTACCGATCGAGTGCAAGAGAAGGCAGGCTCTCGTCAACAGAGAACCGGCCCACATATGCCAGCATGAAGGCGCCGGCCACGAGCGCAATGTCAGCCAGGATCACAGACCCACTGGCAATCATGGGAAGCGTCTGCTTGCGCCGGACATTCGGCACAGCTTTGGGGTATTGACGGCTGCGCCCGTCGGCCCAGCTCAGGTCGGCGTCGACGCGTAGTTCTGCGGTGCTCATGCTGACTTCCTTCTCCGCCTGGGCTGGTTCGGGAACTCGTGCTCGGCGTGGATCTGAGGCGTGACGCAATTTGCTGCCGACGAAAGGGGTGGAAATCCACTCAACAACCAGAGGGAGCTCCAGACAGCGCCTGAGGCCAGGGCAAGCAGCGCCGTATTCAGCCCGCGCCTGGGTGCTTCCTCGGATTCGTTCCATCCAAGGTCGCCCGAAAATCCAGCAGTGTAGGTAGCGTCCGCGCTCATGAGGTCACCGCGAGGGGCTCGGCTGCCTCATCACTCGGCCCAGCTAACACAAGGCGGGCCAGCATCGGCAGATCGTTGACCAGATACCGCCGCCAGAGACGGCCCGGCTCATGTGTCAAGCGATAGACCCACTCCAGGCCCGAGCGCTGCATCCACAGCGGGGCGCGGCTGACTGCCCCCGCCAGCAGGTCAAGTACGCACCCGACGCCCATGGCGACGGATACGTGTAGTTGGGCCTGGTGCTCGCGGATCCACAGATCCTGGCGCGGTGCGCCCAGTGCCACAAACAGCAAATCGGCTCCAGACGCGCGGACGGCCTCGACGATGCGCTGGTTCTCTTGAAGGCTCAAGGGTCCAATTGGGGGTGAATACGTACCCGCAATGCGCAGGCGGGGGTACATGGATTGGAGTCGGCGACCGGCAGCTTCGGCCACACCTGGAGCCGCCCCAAGCAAAAAGACGCCGCGATCCAGCTCGGCAGCCACTCGGCAGCTCTCTGTCACCAGTTCAACGCCGGCCACCCGCTCTGGAAGAGGTTGACCTCGCAAACGCGACAGCCACACCAGTGGCATGCCGTCAGCTACAGCGAGATCAGCCGTGTTGAGTGTGGCCTGAAATTCCGGGTCCCGCGCAGCGATGCTCAGGAAGTCAAGGTTGACGGTGACAACCTGATGCGGCTGGCCCGACCTTAGGAATTGATGAATACGCGCGACCGCCGCCTTCAGGTCGATCTGGTCGACGAGAACGCCGCCCAGCGCGACACGGGTGCGTGGCTTTTCAACACTGCCCGGGTACGCCGTCACCGCCAGAGGTCGCTCGGGCGGGGAGCTCAACAGAGCGTGCGCCGACAGCGAACCTTGCGAAACCACTAGCTCAGTCGCCATCGTCGGTTCCTCCCCCGCAGTGGACTAACCCCACTCGGTTCTTCGTATTTGTGGGCTGATTGTTTGGGGAAGCGGTGCGGCCTCCGTATAGCCGCCGTTACGCTTTGGTTGCGCCAAACTGACCGAACGGGCCGTTGAGGACACTGTCCTCAACCTCGACGCAACTAGTCGCGTGTGGTGACGGCCGCCGCGCGCTCCGTCCGAACCCAGGCTGTATTGCGGGTGCTCAAGAGTGAGCGTGCATACAGCCCGACCTTCCATACGACGTAGGCTGGCGCCACGCCCAGGCTCAGGTAGACGCTCAGTGGCGCCCGCACGAGCGCCAGGGCCGCCAGCAGGTACAGCACGTAGCCAACCAGGCAGGCGGTCGCGACGGATGCCAGGCCCACGCTGCCAAGGAGCCAGGCCCCAACAAGCGCTGCGAAAGTCGTTGCGAAGGGCACCGAGAGCGGTGGGATCAACTGTTCGGCCGCGGCGTCAACCTGCATCCAGGACCGCTGCCGCAGACCGAGCCACAGCAGGCGCGGGACGTGTTGGCGCATCAACTGCAATCGGCCACGCTCCCATCGCGCGTTCTGGCTGGCCGCCTGACGCAACGTCACCGGCATGTCCGCTTTCACCCACGTCTCAGCCGCGAACTCGACCCGGATGCCTTGCTCGACCAGAGCAAGGTGGAACTCCACGTCTTCGGCGAGCGTGAACCAGCGCCAGGCGAAGCGCTGCATGATCTCGGCCGTGAAGCACATGCCGTTGCCCTTGAGTCCAGCGGACAGACCGAAATTCGATCGCCCGAGCGGCCTCAGGTAATGCAAGGCCGAAAGGGCCGCAAACCGCAGCCCCGCAATCGACGACTGGTCCGAGTTGAGCACCGAATAGTACGCCTGCACTGCCCGTGCACCGCCCTCGAGCCGGGTGTTCATGCACCCCAAGAAGTTCTCGGCTAAGACAGAGTCGGCGTCCACGACCACGAAGGCGTCGTAGGTGCGGCCTTCCGCCTCGAGCTGTTGCATCAACCAGCGCAGAGCGAAACCCTTGGCGCGCTCCGACTCGGAGAAACGCTCGTAGACGCGATCGGAAAAGCCTCGGGCGATAGACGCCGTCGCGTCGTCGCAGTTGTCGGCGACAACGCAGATATCGAAGGATTCGGCCGGGTAGTCCAGGCCCCTGAGGCTACTCAGCAGCCGCGCGATGACAGCCTCTTCATTATGGGCTGGGACCAGCACGGCGAACCGGCGGACCCTGGTGGTCGCAGAGAGTTCTCGCGGCCGAGCCAGCACGGCTGAGACCGTCAGGAAGAGGAGGTAGCCAACCAGTAGCACCTGCGCCGCTATCAAGACCGCCAGGAGGGCGGTACACACCAATGAGACTATTTGCACGATGTTGTGTGGACTCCTGTGGGGCTAGGAGCTCGGCGCTGGGGACCAGAGCGTCGAGGGAACTTCTCGTCCACATGCGGCGTCGATCAAATGACGCATGCGCGTTGCGAAGTGATCGACCGTCAGCAACCGCTCAACGGTCTGCCGGCCCGCGGCGCCGAGTCTTCGACGCTCTTCGGGATGTTCGAGCAAGTGGTCGATTGCCCGACGCAGAGCAGCCGGGTCTTCGGGCGCAACGTAGAAGCCGGTCGGCTCGAGTTGAACACCCGCCAACTCCGCGAAACTTCGCATCAGGCTCGGCAGGCGCACGCGCGGCTGCGCGCCGCGAGTGGCGGCGCGACGATCTTCGATGACGTCTGTCTGGCCCAGGCTGTGCGTGACAATCACTGGTTTGCCCATCGCCATCGCTTCGAGGATCGTGGTCACACCGGCTTGAAAATCAATGTCGTTCAAAGGTACGACCACCATGCTCGCCCGAGCGTAGACGGAGCGTAGAGCCGGGTAGTCGAATTTGGAAACCTGGACATTGGCCGGCAACGCAGCGGATTCGGCCGTATTGCGGCGTTTGGACCAGTGGCTCGCGGCGCCAATGACGACCTCGACGTCCAATCCCTCCACCGCACTCACAAGCGTCGGGTAATCGCGGAACTCGAGGCCGGCGCTGCAAACCAGGCGTTCCTCGGCGACTGGTTGGGGAGACCAGAAATCGACGTCCACCTGATACGGGATCAGAGCCAGATGATCGGCTGGAATACCGAGCTCGCGAATCGCCAGGTCGTATTGCACTCGCGAATGCAGCGCGATGTAGTTGATGTGCGAGTGTGCTCTGAGCCACTTGAAGAACGGTCGCTTCTTGGCAGCCGTGATACGGTGCCCGATCGTCACGTGGCCCACCTTCGAGCGGGCTGCCTTCAACATCAACGCCAGCGGAAGCCCGATGTGCTCACCGTCGGTCAGGATCACGTCGTACTGATTGCGCTGGCGGAAGGCCAACCACGCCTGCGCCGGGGCGACTCCAATGTATCGAGCCAGGCGGCTCAGCAGGCCGGACCGCTGTACGTGCGAGCGATCGATCGTTGCGGCACCCATCGTCTCGGCCAGCACGGTGTAGTCTTTCCGCGGTCCGGAGGCACGGGGAGCGTGGACGTCATCCGCACTGATGACCAGGAGAACGCGTGGGTCCGACATAACCTTAGCTCAGCACCTGGACCGGCACGGCGACGAGCTCGGCAAGGTTCGCGAGAGGATCGAGCAGTGGTTCTATCAGCAGGATCTGGCGCATTCGGTCGACCTTGGCGATGAAACGGTTGACCTCCATGCTTCGAGCCGGCTCCAGTTGGATTCTCGGCTGGCACTCCACAAGTCGACCAATCCGACGCGCCAGGTCCACGATCCGTGTTCCTGTGCCGCTGCCGATATTGATCGGCGGGAGAGGTCCATCGAGCTTCCCAGAGCGGACGAGCGCCTCGATTACCAGGCCTATCCACACGAAGTCGAGGACTTGCTTGCCACCATAGATGTGCATCTTTTCACCAGTCTGCGCCTGGTGCAGCCAGGTCGGGATCACCCGACCAATGTCGCGTAATCCGTACACGCTGGCCAGTCGAAGGATCACGGTCTGGAGTCCGAACTCGCGACGGACGGCGCGGCAATAGACTTCGCCAGCGACCTTGCTTGCGCCGTACGAATTGATCGCCAGCAGGGGCGATTCTTCTTCGACGGGCAAATTCACGGGCTCGCCATAAACATCCCGCGACGATGTGAAGACCACGCGCGGAACGTTGCTTTCGACAGCCGCTCGCAGGACATTGAACGTCCCGCGGACGTTGGTCGCGAAGGTGTACTCCATGTCGTGAAGGGCGCCCCTCAGGGTGGACTGCGCTGCCAGGTGATAGATCAGGCTCGCTCCGCGCACGACATCCGACACAGCCGCGTGATCCCGAACGTCGCCTTCGACGAGCTCGAAACGTGGCTCCGTGCGCAGCTGAGCGAGGTTCTCTAGACGGCCGCGCGAGAGATTGTCGAACCCGACGATAGTGCCAGCTCCGTCGGCCAGAAGACGATCGACGAGGTGGCTCCCGATGAAACCGGCCGCGCCAGTCACTACGATCTTAGGGAGGCGTGTCGGCATGAGCGCAATATTGAAGGCTTGAGGCCGTGCGACCGTTAGGCTCAGGTTGAGATGGGGTTGAGCCGCGCGCCGCACGTGTTCTGCACGGCGCAGGCGAGCGTAACAGTGTTGAGCCGAATGTTCCCGATTCTTGAGGCGCAGTGACCTCGGAGCCGGACTAGACTGAGAAATAACACCCGAGTGGCCGCGAGCTGAAGGGGTCCAGCTCGCACCGCTCGGGCGTTGTCTTTCACCGGCCGGAGCTAATTGACGACAACCGTGGCGGCGTTGCCGTTCCAGCTGTAGACCGTCCCCCAGCCGGAAAACGTCATACACCTCGACGTCGCCCAGCGCTGAGACGGCAGTGTTGCTCTGCACTGACGCATGATTCGAGGTAAACCAGCTGGTAGAGCCCCGTCTGCTAAATCGCAGCATTCTTTCTCATCTCCTGTCGCCGAAAAGCTCAGGACACCGGGAACTGCTGCATGCTGGAGTCCAACATGGGCTCTGGATGTCGGCCATGTCGTCTCAATTGGGTGCGGGTCCGTAACGCGGGCTCAGGTCGTCAACACAAACGAGGGGCTGGCAACGCTGCCAACCCCTCGGTTGTGGACGATGAGTGCGCGCGGGTTATGGGCGAGACAGGCTGTAACCCACGCCGAGCACGGCTTTGATGCCGCGCTTGCCGATCGGAGCGAGCGAAAGCTTCTTGCGGATATGGCAGATGTGGGTCTTGAGGAGGTTCGAGTTGCCTTCGTCGTAGTAACCCCAGGCGTATTCGATGAGCCGGGAGTAAGGGATGATTCGACCCTCGTTGAGCGCCAGCATGTACAGGATGCGGAACTCGAGCCGGGTCAACTGGACGGGCTTGCCAGCTTTGGTCACTTCGTGTGACTGCAGGTCCAGAACCAGATCCCCTACGTTGACCTGACTGGCTGGCTGACGGTACGGGTCAGTCTGGCAGCGGCGCATGACGGCCTTCATTCGCGCAGCGAGCTGCTTGGCGCTGAACGGCTTGGTCATGTAGTCGTCGGCGCCGATCTGCAAACCGCGGAGGATATCCTCTTCCTCGTCGCGGGCGGTGAGCATGATGATCGGGGTCTTCGACTCGTGTCGAATCCGTCGGCAGACCTCGAATCCATCGATCTTCGGCAGATTGCCGTCCAGCAGCACGATGTCTGGGCTTTCACTCTCCCAACGCTGCAAAGCCTGCTGGCCATCCACGGCGGCGAGTACGTTGTAACCCTCGCGCCGCAGCGCGTAGGTCATCAAATCCAACAAATCTACGTCGTCGTCAACGACCAGAACCTTCATGTGCGTAATCCTTTTCTGGGCTCAGGAAACGATGCTGAGGTGGGGTTTCGCGGACGCGGCGCGTCCAACGGAGGGAAGGGAGAACCAGAACCGCGCGCCACCGCCTCGGCGATTTTCGATGCCCACGGCGCCGCCGTGAGCCTCGACAATGGACTTGACGATAGACAGGCCGAGACCCACACCATCGTTGCGCTCTCCGGCGACCGCCGGAGAGCGGTAAAAGGGCTCAAATATGTGCTCTACCTTGTCGAGCGAAACACCCGGACCCCGATCTGCAACCGAAACGCGCACCGCGCCGTCGCGACTCGAGATGGTGATGTCGATGGGTGTGTTCGGGGGGCCAAACTTACTGGCGTTCAAAATCAAGTTGATGAGCACCTGGCCCAGTCGGCGGCTGTCGGCTAGGACCTCGGGCAGTCGTTGGCTCATACGTACCCGCAGATGTTGTCCACGCTGCGCCAGAATCGGCCCGACCACAGCATGCACGTCGGCGAGCAGATCGGACAGTCCGACGGACTGCCGGTAGAGCTGCAGGCGACCTTCACGAATGGTGGCCGCGCATAGCAGGTTCTCGACCAGACCTTGCAGCCACAGCGTGCGTCGATGCATAGCCGCGAGCATGCTCTTGATTTGCTTGGGATCGAGCTGCAGAAAATCCTCGGCCAGGATCTCGGACGACTGCGCCAGGGCGGTCAGCGGACCACGCAGCTCGTGGGCCACGGTGGCCAGGAGCGTGAGCTCGTGCGCCGACTGCGATAGTTCAGGAATAGTATCCGTGACGGGATCTGCGCTACGGCCCATGTTCGCCGACCTCTTCCGCGCCAAAAGCATGTTCAAGCGCGTGGATCATACGTGTAGAAACCGTAAAGCCTCGTAACAGACAGCGTGACAATCCCGTACATTCCTGAACCTGGGTTACAGCGGCGTTACAAATCAACCTCCGCGTTGCGCTGACGTTGACTCACCGCTATCGAGCCGAACGCCCACCCCGGGAATGGTGTGCAGCAGTTGCGGCCGCGCGGGGTCCTCTTCCAGCTTCCGGCGCAGGCGATGGACGGTCACCCGCACCACGTCCGACCCACCAGGATCGTTGTAGCCCCACACCTGCTTGAGCAGCGTGCCCGTCGGAACCACGGCTCCAGCATTTGTCATCAGGCAGTGCAGCAGGCGAAACTCGGTCACCGTCAAGCTGAGCGGTTGGCCCGACTTCGTCACCGAATGCTCGGCCAGATCGAGAGTGATGCTGCCTACGTGCAGGCGCGTCTCGGGCGCTCGCCGAACAGAGCGTTCTAGACCACTGCGGCGTAACTGCGCACGGATTCGGGCTATCAGCTCGCGATGACTGAACGGCTTGGTGAGATAGTCGTCGGCGCCAGCCTCCAGCCCGCGGATTTTGTCCTCTTCGGAATCGAGCGCCGTGAGCAGGATCACTGGCAGCTGAGAGCGCCGGCGCAAGTCTTTGAGCACTTCCAGGCCGCTCGAGGCACCGAGATTGATGTCCAGCACGACCAGGTCAGGGTTTCGCGCCTCGAACAGGCGCATCGCTGTGACCGCGTCGTGGGCGCCGATAGGATCCAGCCCGGCCCGCTTGAGCGCAAAGGCCAGCAGGTCGATCAGCTCGCGGTCGTCGTCAACCAGCAGGATGCGCACTGGGCTTCCGTCGTCATGCGCCGTGCGGGTAGCGACCCAACCGCCCTGTCCAGTGATCGTCCACGGTGATGCGAAGCATACTACCCGTGTCCCGCCTGCCTCGACGGCCGGCTGATCAGCCAAAACTCACCCGAAACCCAATCTATCCTCAACCAGCCCGTCTCGCTCCGCGTGCCACGCTCTCAGCGCCCATGTGCACCCTCCACTTCTTCATTCAATCTCAGACGGTTCCGCACACTCCCAGGTGGGTAAGGCGACACCGTGGGTAGAAACTCTCCGTTCGGCGATCTGAACGGGGATACAGCCCAAGCAGTCGGCGCGACCATCCTGCTTATCGAAGACGATGCCGCGATCACGTCTCTGCTGACGGACGTCCTGGAGTCGGCCGGCTATCGCGTCCGCGAAGCGGCTACCGGCGCCGTCGCGCGCACCCTGGTCGAGCAGCTCCAGCCTGATCTGATCATCCTCGACCTGGTGTTACCTGACGAAGACGGGCTGGTGCTGTGTAGCGTGCTGAAGACGATGGCAGACGTGCCCATCTTGGTCTGCAGTGGTACGCAGCGCCGTCGCGACGCCTTTCTGAGTCTGAAGCTGGGCGCTGACGACTTCATTGCGAAGCCATTCGATGTCTACGACCTGTTGGCTCGTGTCGAGGTCCTCCTGAGACGCGCCGAGCGTCACGCCAGCGAGCTGAGCGTCGCGCGCGGGCCAATCCGGATCGGCGAGTTGCTGATCGACCACTCCCTGCACCAGGTGACCCTGGCCGATGCCGTGTTACAGCTGACGCCAACGGAATATCGGCTGCTGACCGTCCTCGCCGCACGCCCAGATCAAGTCGTGCCACGGGAGGCGCTGGCCAAGTTGGTCTGGGGCGATCCGGACACCGGCACGAGTCGCACGATCGACGTCCACATTGGGCGCCTGCGGGTCAAGCTCGGTCAGGGTGGCCGGACGGCGCCGCAGATCGTCTCGGTACGCGGATTCGGCTACAAAATCGTGCGCGGCGGCAGTGGGCCAACCGCGCGCTCAGGCGACATCGTCTACCGCGGCCCGCTGGCGGACGGACTCATCGGATGAGCCGCCGCGGTGCCCGCCGACGTAACACCAACGCGCACCGCCCCGTTGTTACGAGCACCCTGAACGGGTACGCTGGTTGCACCCGGAGGTTTGTTAGATTCAGATGATGCCACTGCAGGCAGGAGGCAGCCGGCTATGGCGTGCACTGCACCGCGTCCGAAACTGGTCGCCCAGCGTCGCACTGGGCGTGTCGCTCGTACTCGGAGCTGTGCTTGGGCACTCCTCGCTGGCCACGGCCCAGCCGGTTGGGCCTGGGCTCGACCCTGGCTTCTTCCCTGCCACCGGGTACCGCATTGCCTCGGTCGAGGTGCTTTCCTATTTCCAACACCACGGTGGGGTGCGCACGTTTGGCTACCCCGTCTCGAACGAGTTCCCGCTGCTAGGTCAACGCGTGCAGATCTTCCAGCGCCAGATGCTGCAGCTTGCCGCCGACGGCAGCGTCACCGCTGCCAGCATCCTCGACCCTGACGTTCTACCTATTACCGGTATCGACGGGCTGAGCCTGCCGGCGGATGACCCCGAGATGCTCGGGGCGGCACCCATTGCCGGCACCGACACTTACACCGCCGACGCGCTGACCTTTGTTAACATTTACGTCCCCGACAACTGGAATGGGCTCAACGTCAATTTCCAGACCACGTTCCTGCAGTCGGTGACGTGTGCCGATGCCTTCGGCGCGGACCCGTGTGACGAGTCGCAGCTGCCGGCATCGGCACTCGAGTTGTGGGGCCTGCCGACCAGCCTGCCGACCAGCGACCCGTTGAATGCCGACTTCGTCTACCAGCGCTTTCAAAAAGGGATCATGCACTTCTCGCGGGCGACCGGGTTCACCCAGGGCCTGCTGCTGGGTGATTGGCTCAAGCGGGTCATGGTTGGCGTCGACCTGTCCGCGGACATCGGCTCGGACGTACGCCACTCGCGTTTCTTCGCCCAGTACGCACCGTCGCGGCCGCTAGCTCTGGATCGCCCCGGCGACCTTCCGAATACGTCGCTAGCCCAGGCCTTCCGGGCGGACACCCTGTCGGCGGCCGGTCAGACGCAACAGGAGCCGACGTTACCCCCTGCCGTCGCCCAGACGGCGACTGCCGTGGCGATGACTGCCACGGCCATTACCGCCACGCAGAGTGCGCTCCTGGGCACGATCACCACTGGCACCCTCACTGGCACGGGCACGCCCACCCCGCTTGTGGGCGGCCAGGCCGGGATTCCCCAGACCATCGTGGCGCTGACGCAAACGGCAGTGGCGTTTGGGGCCACCTCGGTCGGCGGCCAGTTCGTACAAACGGCCACCCCCGCGGTTCCGACGAGCAGTATTCCGGTCGTCAACCTGGGCTGCTTGGGTGACGAACAACTGTGGTTCACGCCGCGCAGGCCGAATGTCGGGGTGCACGTGGACATTTCGGTCACGTCGCAACGCCACCACGACGCGCACAACATCCGTCTGACGGGTCCACTCGATGTCGGCCCGGTTACCGAGCGCGTTGGTCCCCTGGGCTTCGTCTGGACGTGGACCATCGTGCCCGTGGTCCAGGATTTTCATCAGTGGACCTTCTATGCCGACGGCCTGCGACCCTGCATCAGCTCAGGCTTCAATGCCTACACGCCGCTGGGCGCAACAGCCACGCCGACGCTCACGCCGCAGCCCACGAATACGCCTGGCACCGCGACAGCGACGGCTACCGCCACCGCGTTGCCAGTGCCGTCCATCAGTGACGCGGGATTCCCCTCAGTGAGCTGTGGTTCAACGCTCACCATCCACGGCAACAACTTCGGTACGCCGCCGTCCTCGTTCGGCACATTCGCCACCTTGCAGGTCAGACAAAATAGCTTCACCCTGCAGACGATCGGCACTGGCTCGAATACCCAGTTACGCGTGCTGCTACCGGCGTTCGGCATTACCGGCGGCCCGGGCACACCCGGCCAGATCCTCGTCAGCACCAGCCAGTCAGATTCGAACATCGTGCCGGTCACCTTCAGCTCCACCTGTTAACAGCCTTGCGTTCTTCCAGTCGATCATTCATCAGGCCACAGGTGGTGGGCGGCGCGCTCACCAGCACCCTCCTCCTGGCGGCCTGCGGCGGCCGTCCATCCGCACCGCCTGCCGCGGCACCCACGCCAGTGCCAGCGTCGCCTGTTAGCGCTCAGACTGCCACCCGCGGCTTGATTCAACAGACGCTGTCCTACAGCGGCGACATTCGCGCTCGCGAACAGGTGAGCGTGCTACCTAAGAACTCGGGCCGCGTCGAGCGCGTACTCGTCGACGTCGGCAGCCGTGTGAAGGCTGGCGACACGCTCGTCACCCTCGAGCAAGAAACGGCTCAGATCAACTCGTTGCAGGCCAGGGCGACTCTGGCCGGCGCCGAGGCCAAGCTGGCCTCTCTCCAGGCGGGCGCCAAATCAGACGACGTCGCTGCCGCCGAAGCGGCCCTGATCCAGCAGCAGGTGCGCTTGCAGAGCATGCAGTCGGGCGGTCGCGCCGAAGACATCCAGCTCGCTCAGGCAGCCCTCGACGCTCAGCAAGCCAAGCTCGATCTGATGCTGCAGGGTGGACGGCCGGAAGCCGTTCAGCAGGCGCAGGACGCACTCGATTCGGCCAACGCCAAACTGACCGCTCTCCAGAAAGGCGCCACCAACGACATCAAGCAAACTGCCGAGAGCGCTGTCGGTTCGGATCAGGCCGCGCTCGCCAGCGCTGAGGCCGCCTACGCGGCCCTCGGCGGCAACAACGCGGCCGACGCCCAAGCCGCTCAGAGTCAGGTGGACACGCTCTCCGCCGGAGTCCAGGCCGCGCAAGCAGCGGTCGCCTCAGCCGACGCGGCCCTCAGCAACTTGCAGGGCACGGCGCCGGCTGATGTGCAGCAGGCGCAGAGCGCGTTCGACCAGGCGGAGGCCCAGCTCAAGTCCGCCCAGGCCGCGCTGACGCAGGGCTTGAACCCGACCCAGGCGTCGATCGCCCAGGCCCAGGCGGCCCTGCAGCAAGCCGAGGCTGGACGACAGTCTGCTCAATCTCAGCAGACTGCCCTCGAGCAGGGTGTCGCCCCGCCGTGCGCCAATACGTCCGTTGCCCCCGGAGTGACCGTCAACCACAACAGCACTGCCTGCGGTGAGGCCAAGGCGTCTGCCAACTCAGCCATTCAGGCCGCCAACGCCGCCGTCGAAGCCGCGCAGGGTCAGCTTGATCTGCTCAAACGCGGCGGCAGCCCAGCCCAGCAGGCTCAGCTGCGAGCTGCCGTCGACCAGGCCCAGGCGACCGTCAGCGCAACCAGGAGCCGCCTCGACGCGCTCAAGAACGGTGGCATCGAGGCCCAGCGAGCCCAGCTTGTGGCGGCCAGAGAACAGGCCAGGAGCCAGTTCATGGCCGGTCAGCAGAACCTGGCCGTTGCCCAGGCGCGTCTGACAGCGATCGGCAACGGAACCCAGGACGCCCAGGTCAAGAACGCCGCGTCTCAAGTAACGGCGTCGCGCGAGCGCCTCAAGAGCGACCTGGCCAAGCTCGCGCAGCTCAATAGCGGCCCGACCGAAGAGGACCTGCAGCAGGCGCAGTCGGCTGTCGACCAGGCCGTCCAGCAATTGACCCTGGCTACGCAGCCGAGCACCCAGCAGGACATCCGCGCCCAGGCAGCGGGAGTCGAGCAAGCCCGCCTGCAACTGCTCAAAGCCAGGGTGCCTTTTACCGACTACGACCTTCAGCAGCAGCAGCAGGCCATCTCTCAGGCCGAGGCTACGCTGCGCTCGCGTCAGAATCCGTACACGGATCAGGATCTGGCTGCTGGTCAGGCAGCCGTGGATCAGGCCAGGGCTCAGCTGGACCTTGCGGAGCTTGGCGTCAAGGACACCACCATCGTCGCGCCCGTGGACGGCGCCATCTCCGAGCGTCTGGTCTCGCCCGGCGCACTGGTCAGCCCAGCCTCGCCGATCGTGACCCTCGTACCCCCGTCGCTCGAGCTGGTCGTCAACGTCGAAGAGCGGCAGCTCGGCCAGGTAGCCGAGGGGCAGTCGGTCCAGCTCTCAGTGCCCGCATTCCCGCAGCAGACCTTCACCGGCATCGTCCGATCGATAGCGCCAACCGTGGACAGCAAGAGCCGCACCGGTGCGGTACGCATCGAGCCAAAGGACGACGGCAGCAAACTCCGGGCGGGCATGTTCGCTCAGCTGAGCATCGTTACAGCTGAGAAGCAGAACGCGTTGCTCGTGCCAAAGCAAGCGGTCCTGACCGGACTGCCCGGCACCGAGCCGCTCGTGATTGCCATCGACCCGACCGGGCGGGTGCACCGCCAGCCAGTTCGACTCGGCCTGCAGAGCGATCGGTCGACCGAGATTCTGACCGGCATCGACGACGGTCAGCTCGTCGCCACTAGCAGCCTCAGTGACCTGACCGAGGGCGACATCGTCAGCCCGCAAATCGACACCCGTACAGCCATGCGCTGAGGCAGCCACGGTCCCTGCGATCTCGGAGTCCAGCAACCAGGTTGGCATTTCGTGAATAATGCCTGGCAGGTATGGTTCGCGTAGCGCTGGATGCTATGGGCGGCGACCACGCGCCGGCGGCGCCTGTTGCCGGAGCGGTGGCCGCCGCGCGCGCCTGGGGCTATGACATCCAGCTGGTTGGACGCGAAGCTGAGGTCGGCGAAGCGCTGCGGCAGCAGGGCGACCTGAGTGGGATAGAACACCTGCTGCAGATCGTCGACGCCCCGGAAGTGATCGAGATGAGCGACCATCCCGCAACTGCCGTGCGTTCGAAGCGTCACTCCTCGATGGCGACAGCAGTCGGCCTGTTGAAATCGGGTGACGCCGATTGCTTCATCTCGGCAGGCAACACTGGCGGCGTTCTGGCGACAGCGCTCGTGGGACTCCGCCGCATAGAGGGCATCACCAGCGAGCGACCCGCGCTTGCGGCCCCGATCCCAACCCTCAAGGGCATGTCGATCTTGCTGGACGCCGGCGCGAACGTGGATGTAAAGCCGGAGTGGCTGGCGCAATTCGCCCTGATGGGCAGCATCTACGCCGAGGTTGCGCTGGCTCGACCGCGTCCATCGGTGGCCACGCTCTCCATCGGCGAAGAAGAAGGCAAGGGCAATGCTACGCTCGCCGAGGCCATCCCGCTCATCCGAGCGCTGCCGATCAACTACGTCGGCAACGTGGAAGGCAAGGACGTCACCTCTGGCGCCGTGGACGTTATCGTCGTCGACGGATTCGCGGGCAACATCTTCCTCAAGGGCGCCGAAGGCGTCGTTGCCACGATGACCGAGCTCATCCGCCAGGAGTTGACCAGCAATCCGTTCCGCAAAGTGCTTGCGGCTGGACTCCGACCGGCCTTTCGGTCCATCCGCGCCAGGCTGAGCTACGAAGAGTACGGTGGGGTTCCATTGCTGGGCGTCAATGGCGTATGCATCGTCGCCCACGGCCGCTCGAGCCCGTACGCCATGCAGAACGCGATCCGGGCCGGCGTCCGCTGTGTCGAGTCGCGCCTCGTCGAACGCATCCGCGACCGACTGATCAGCCAGGGCTGACCGGTCAACACTGCCCGGCCAGGCGACAGACGTCCGCCACGGCGGCATTCCACGCCGCGGCATCGCCAGCGTTGGCTGATTGCAGCAGCCGCCGTCCGTCGGCCCGAAGCAGCTCGCTCTCAGGCGTTGCGTTGTAGCGAGACAGGATCAGATTATTGGCCCGCGTTGCCAGCTCTCGGCTCGGCGGCTGGGCGTGAATCATGGCAAACACAAGCTCCGCCGCGCCGTGGGTGGAGGGTCGACCGGCTGGCAGGACGGCCAGATCGGGTGGTGGAGCTCTCAGCGGCTCGCCGGACAGCTGCACTGCCTGGAACACGTACACCACCAGGGCTGCAAGGAGCGGCAACGCGATGACCAGCAACATGCCCGTCTGGCGGTCGAAACCCGCGGGCGTAGCGAAGTGAGCGCTGCTGTTCCGAGCCACGCGATAGCGCGGCCGCTGACTGGCCGCGACCTCATCCGGCGCGTAGCGGACGGTAGGCTGTGACGAAGCCGGACGGGCCACGCTTCGGGCCACAAATGGCCGCTGCATTGCTCTGAGCTGGTCGTAGCTTGCCCGTGTGGCCGGGTCGAGCAGCACCGACTTGGCGACGTTGACTCGCGCCATCTGCGCTGCAGCAACGGCCGACCCAGCGTTGAGATCAGGGTGAAACGCTTTGGCCAGCCGGCGGTAGGCGGCCTGGATCTCCTCAGCAGATGCGGGCGGCGTTACGCCAAGCAGCTGATAGTAGTCGGTCGCTGGATCGAAGGGGATGCGCATGCAGGCCAGGCGGTCACGCCGACCATCATTTTAGGACTAGCCTGCGTACTCGAGATCGAAGCCCTGGGACGTGGCGCACTGCCCACTACCATCCTGGTCGATGACTCAGAGCCCCACTACCAGCTTCGATAACTTTCTTGCCGTCGACGTGCGCGTCGGGCGGATCGTTGAGGTGCGACCGTTCCCGGCTGCTCGCAAGCCGGCGTACCAGCTCGAGCTCGACTTCGGGCCCGAGATTGGGCTTCGCCGATCGAGCGCCCAGCTGACCCAGCGCTACGTCGCCGAGGACCTGGTCGGCCGCCAGGTGCTCGCCGTCGTCAACTTTCCGCCGCGCCAGATCGCCACGTTCTTCTCCGAGGTGCTCGTGCTCGGCGTGCCCGATGCCGAGGGCAACGTCGTCCTGATCGAGCCCCAGGCGGAAGTGCCGCTCGGCGGGCGCCTCTTCTAACTTAGCCCGACCCGCTCACCTGAACATGTCGGTAGCCGCTGCGCGGACGAGCTCTCTGGCCGAGCCCGTTCCGAGCGCGCGGTCCAGGCCGCGCACCACCGCCACCGGCACCCCGTCAACCTTGCCCATCACCAGCTCGGCGGCCGAGGCGAGCTCGTCTGCGGTCGCCAGCGCGGTCACCCGTAGCTCGTATCCGGTCGGGTCAAGCTGGCCCTCGAAGTGGCGCATCGCCTCGACCCCAGCCACGCCGATAGCCACGTTGACCTGTCCTTCGCGCCAGGCGCGCCCGAACGTGTCCGAGATGACGATGCCAATCCTGGCACCCGTGGCCTGGCTGAGCGCCTGCCGAAGCTGCTCGGCGGAAGCGTCAGGATCCTCTGGCAACAACGTCGCGGAGTCGTCGCCGACATTCGACTGGTCGACCCCGGCGTTGGCGCACACCAGCCCGTGCCGCGTTTCGCTGATGATGACCCCGCGTTCCATGCGCACGATGCGCCGGCTCTGCCGCAGGACCAGCTCGACCACCCGAGCATCTTTGCTCCACAGACCAGCCCACTCGGTCGCGAGTGGCGACGGCTGGACGTCTGCCAACCGCACCAGGCAACCCTCGGCTTTGGACACGATCTTCTGCGTCACGACGAGGATGTCGCCGTCTCGAAGGGGCGTGCCCTGCGCGTCCAGCGCGGTACGGATGGCCGAGGCCAGGTCAGTGCCCGGCTCGATATCGCCCATCCCACGTACCGGGAGCAGCTGCAGGCCGTCGTTCGGCAACGTCTTACAGCGTAGAGGAATCAGGCGCGACGCGCCGCTCGCAGAGCTGGTGGCGACTGCGAGGAAGCCGGCCGCAGGAGCCCGCGCCAGGCGATGAGGTGTTCGGGCACCAGCCGCAGCAGGGTACGCGACTGACCCCGCCGGCCTTCGAGGACTGTGGCCGCGTCGAGCCTGGCGTAGCGCGCGGCCAGCCTGCCCTCGATGGTGTGCCACTGGACGACGTCAGATTCCTGCGCGGCGAGCATTGGACCTCGAGCCAGGACGCGTCGAAGCGGCGGCGTCGATTCACTGATCGAGAGCGAGACGCGCGGATTGCGGCGCACGTGCTCGGCCCATTCGGCCGCTGGGGACGGTACGAGCCAGAACGTCTCCGCCGGCCCGTCCCAGTCGTACCACAGCGGGACACTTGCCGGGTACCCGTCGTCGGACAGGTAGGACAGGCTGGCCACCAGCGGCTGAGACAGGAACGCGTCGAGCTCGTTGGGCTCGATCGGTCCCGATCCGGGCCACACTCCCTCACCGCCGGCCAGCCCTCGCAACGTTCGCCGAGCGTCGGCTCCGGCTGCGCCGCGGAGTCGCTCGGCCGGGCCAACTACTGCCAGCAGCGCGCGCTCGTCCAGACTCGCGCCTGTCATCCAGACGCCAGGTTCGAGCTCACCCTCGGTAACGCCACTCTGGGCACGACTGGCCCAGCCACTTACGGGTAACCCCAAGCCCAGCGGCGGCACGTAGCGCAGCGGACGCGTGCCGTCGCGCACAGCGGCGAGCGCGAGACCATCGCCCTGTTGGATCCACAGCAGCACCGTCTCGCCGAGTTGATCCACCAGGTCGGTAGCCAGCAGGTCGAAGGTACGCAGGGGCTCGAGATGTGCGGCGGCCGCGGCGCCGAGCGTGACCAGGCCCGAACCCAGCTGGTAGCGCCCGTCGCGCGGCGAACGCTGGACGAGCCCGGCCCCGCACAGGGTGGTGAGAATCGCCAGTAGCGAACTGGGTCCGACGTTCAGCGCTCGGCTCAGGACGCTCAACGCGACTGGCTGCTGAGCACCCGCCAGGTGCTCGAGGGCCTGGACGGCGCGGGCCACCGCTGGCACGCACGAGCGGTACGAGGACGCCAGGGCCGGTCGGAGCGGCATTGTCGTGTCTGTCTGAACAGCATACCGGCACGCCTGGCCTTGGTTACACTTCGAGAACACTTCCTTCACTTGAATTGCTAGATGATCAAACTAGGCATCGACGCGCCGCCCGCCTCGCGGACGGCTCAGGTCGTTCAGATCCTTGAGACCGATATCGAGATCCAGACGCTCTGGTATATGGCCAACCGCACCTCGCGGCGTGCGGCGGTCAACGATCACGGTCCTGTCCATGTCCGCACCGCCATGCACCATGGCGATAGTCTGCTGCGCCTGCTGATCGGAGCTGGCATTCAGCCCACGTGCGTCACCGACCACGCCATGACCGAAGACGATGCGCGGGCCGTGGTGCTGCTCGGATTGGCAATGCACGACGTGGGTATGTCGATTCACCGCGACCGCCATGAGCTGTTGAGCGTACCCATCGCGTTGGATTGGCTGCGCCGCAAACTGCCTCCAATCTACGCCGAGCCGCAGTTGACGGTGGTCGTTTCTGAAGTCGTGCATGCCGTTCTGGCGCACAACGTCCACGAACGCTGTCTCACCCTGGAAGCAGGCATCGTCAAAGTCGCAGACGCGCTGGACATGACCAAGGGCCGCTCGCGTAAAGCCATCAGCGCTGGCAAGATCGATATCCACTCGATCTCGGCCGCGGCGGTAGAAGCAGTCCGCGTAACGCGAGGAACCAACAAGCCCATTCGTGTCGAGGTCGACATCAACAACCCATCCGCCGTTTTCCATCTCAAGGAGGTCTTTGGCCAGAAGCTTGCGCACAGCACGCTCGAGCCGTACGTGGAGGTGCCCAAGCTGGACGAGCTGCTGGAGTCGCTGCGCGAGCTGGGGGTGAGCGCCGATCCCCAGCGCGACGCTGAGGCCGCCGCCACAACCGCCGGCACTCCGCGCCCCGACGGCCGCGGTCTGGGCGAGCCCATCGGCATCGGCCGCGGCCGCGTCCCCACGACGATCGCCTGAATTTTTTAGGAAGCAGACGACCTGGCCACATTGGGCGAGCGCAGCAAGGCAGGCTGGGAGCGCACCGTCTCAGGCGGCGGAGCCGGGGTCGCTGGTCTGGGCTGGGCGGCCGCCTGGCAACAGCGCTGCCACGACAGTAGCCAGTGCGGCTACGGCCACGAACAGCACGTACACCGACCGCAAAGAGCCTGCCAGCACCTGCTGCAGGAACCCCAGGTCGGTCGCCGACAGCGTGGCTCGCACTTCGGGTGACAGAATCTCGTTGGCATTCAAGCCGGCACCCGCCGCCGAGGCCACCCCGGCCGTGAAGATAGCTCCGGCGAGCGACACGCCGATCGTGCCGCCAATGTTCCGAGCGAACTGATTGGCGCTGGTTACCACGCCCCGGTTCTGCCAGCCGACGGACGACTGCGCGGCCAGAATGATGACCACGGAGTAGAACCCGAACCCGGCGCCAATGACGAACGTGATCGCCGCCGGCAGCCAGAGCCCCGACTCCGGCGTGAGATTCAGCAACAGCCCGAAGCCAATCGTCAACAGGATGCCTCCCAGCACGCACGGCGCTCGAAACCCCCAGCGCAGTAGCAGCCGCCCCCCCAGGGTCGCCGCGGCCGGCCAGGAGATGGAGGCGGTGGCCAGGACAAACCCCGAGACGGTCGGCGTGGCGCCCATGACGCCCTGAACAAAGGGTGGCAGGAACGTACTCTGGCCGTACAGAGCGCAGCCAAGCAGCACTCCGCCCAGCGTGCTGACCCCAATCGCGCGCTGGCGAAAAAGCCAGAGCGGCACCAGCGGCTCCGGTGCTCGCCGCTCCTGCCAGATGAAGATGGGCACCAGGACAGCCGCGAGGACGTACAACACCACCTGCAGCTGCTGGTTGCCGGTGGCCTGTAGACCCACCAGGAGCAACGCCACCGATGCTGAGAGCGAAATCGCGCCGATGTAGTCGATGCTCGGCCGCCGGCGCTCGAGGTGCTCGTGCAAAAAGCTGGAGATCAACACCATCGACAGCACGCACAGCGGGAAGTTGACGTAGAACACCCAACGCCAGCTGACGTGCTCGGTCAGAAAGCCGCCAATGGCTGGCCCGAGCAGGCCGGCGACACCCCACACGGTGCTGAACAGGCCAGTAATGCGGGCGCGCTCTTCAAGCGGGTACACGTCCCCTAAAACGGTCTGAGTAATCGGCAGCACCCCGCCCGCACCGAGACCTTGAAGCAGACGGAACACAATCAGCTGCTCCATGGTTTGGGCCTGGCCGCACAGCATCGAGCCCACCAAAAACATGGCGATGGCAGCCAGCAACACCGGCTTGCGGCCATACAGGTCCGCGAGCTTGCCATAGATGGGCACCGTGACGGTGCCGGTCAGCAAGTACGCGCTGAAGACCCAGCCATACAGCTGAATGCCGCCGATCTGGCCAATAACCGTCGGCATGGCCGTGGAGACCACGGACGTATCGAGCGCAACCAGGAAGGTAGCGACGAACAGTGCCAGCGTGACAAGTTGGCGCTGAGACACCAACTCACCTTAGCGGATCACGAAGATACTAGACGTGGCTGCTGTGTAGCTGCCCTGGCAGGCGCCACGCGGAACCAGCGCCAGCTCGCGCACGCCGAGGCTGGCGCAGCCACTGGGGAGGTGTGGAGGGGCTGCGCCTCTCCGCGTTTAGAGCGAATCCACTGGACGTGCGCTCAGAGCGCGGGGTAGAGGGGCAGCGCCCCTCCGGCGCGCAGCGCCGTGCCAGATCAGCGAAAGACCAGCAACCTCCTGAGCCTGGGCAGAGCCCCTCCGGCGCGCAGCGCCGTGCCAAAGCAGCCAACGAATCCCGCCGGTCCCCTGCTCCCCGTTGCGCTCAGGCCGCCGCGGCGATGACTTTGGTCTGGGCTACGCTGCGCTCCGGCAGCCAGACGCTGATCACGGTGCCCGTGCCTTCGCCCGCGCTGCGGGCCCAGATGCGGCCGTGGTGCTGCTCCACGATGTTGCGACAGATGAACAGGCCGAGGCCCATGCCGCTGATCTGCAACTGCTCCGCATTCGTGGCGCGGCTGAACGGCTCGAAGATCCGCTCGACGGTCCCCGGCGGTAGCCCGATCCCGTGATCTTGCACTTCCACCAGGATCCCCCGCGCTTTGGCCTGGATCCGAACTTTGAGCTCGGCCGCGTCGGGCGAGTACTTCACGGCGTTGTCGAGGAGGTTGGTAAATACTTGCTCGATCCGATCCGGGTCAGCGGACACAGTCCGAGGCGCGCCGACGATGTCGAGCAACAGGTGTCCAGTCCCGCTCAACTGCTCCTGATACCTGCCCACGACCTCGCGCACGAGTTCGGTAAGGTCGACTGTCCGCAAGCGCAAGTTTGGAACATTGCCTGAGCTGATCCGAGACACGTCGAGCAGGTCGCGCACCAGCGTGGCCAGCCGGTCGCTGGCATGATCAATGCGCCGCAGCGACCTCTCCAGCATCTCGTCGGTCAGGTCCCCGTCGGTGTGCGCGGCCAGCACCATCTCGGCGTAGCCTTTGACTCGCGCAATCGGCGTGCGTAGCTCATGGGACGCGATCGAGACGAACCGATCGCGCGCTTTGACGGCGGCCTGTGCCTCCTGGTGCAAGCGAGCATTGTCGATAGCCTGCCCGCAGCGACGTGCAAGCTCTTCGGCAGTGGCAAGGTCGTACGCGTCGTAGGTTCGACCAGGCAGGGTCGAGATCAGGGAGATTGCCCCGAGCATGCGCCCACGCGCCACCAGCGGCACGATCATCACGGCCCTGGAATCCATCTCTCGCAACATCCGCAGGTGCTTCGCGTCGCGCGCTCGGGCGACGCGCGCGGATTCGCGAAGCTCACTCGCGCCTTCGCCAGGATCATTGGCGTCCCCGCCAGCTTCGTCGCCGTAGAGCTCGGATGCGCCGGTTCGCAGGACGCGGGCGACCGCGTCAGTAGTTGGGTAGCGCTCCTGGAGCTCCCGCGCCACCGCCTCCTTGGCCGGATCACCGTGGGCCAGGGCCAACCAGCGGATACTGCCGTCGTCCTCGAGCAGATGCACGATGCACCAATCGGCCATCGTACGCACCGCGACGTCGGCCACCTTTTGCAGGGTCGCCGCGTAGTCCAGTGAAGCGTCGAGCAATCGGCTGGTCTCGGCCAGCACTTCCAACCTTCGGTGGTCGGCTGCCGATTCCTCGTGGAGGATGAGCCGGCGCACCCGGTCGAGGTGCTCTTCGTCTGCCACGCGCCGTTCGGAAATATCACGAACGACGGCAAGTACATACGTGTGCCCGTCGACAGGACTGGTAAGTGGACTGAGAGTTAGTTCGACCCACACCTCGGGTCCGGATTTGCCGCGCGCAAAGAGCTCCAGTGTGCCCCGAGGCGGGTCTCCGGTGCGCGCGGTAGCCCAGTCCTCTGTCGCCTGGACATCCTGAATCAGCTCGGCGAGGGGTAAACCGACGACTTCGTTTGCCTCGAAGCCGAGCAACCGTGTGGCCGCGGGATTCCACAGTTCGATTCGCCCGCTCGCAGCGTCGGCGACGATGACGGCGTCGCGGATGCTGGTGAAGAGCCAACCTGCGCCGAGGTTGAGCCAGCCGTCGGGGGACGCGAGATCGGAAGCAGTGTGCATGGGTGGACTCCTTCTGAACTATCGGCCCCTCGCCCGAGAGGGTTGAGTGCGTTCAGACCGAGAGGTGTGACGGTCGCATAACAGTTAGGTCACCGCCTCAACCGTCCCGCAACGGATGTCGAACAGTTCGCCGCATGGGCATGGCCGGCTACTCGCTGCGCCCAAGCGCCAGCGCCGCCTCTTTTTGACGCGGCGCTTCCGCTGCTCAGGACTTTCGTCCAAACAGTAAAGCGCCGCGCTTGGTGATCGTGAGCGGGAAGCTCCGCTGCTCCGCTCTAATCGCCGCAACGCTGGGATCCACTCCGCGCCCTATCAAGTAGCGACGGAGAGCGGTTGCATCTGGAAGTCGCAGATAGGGCCCATCCCATGCCTCCACCTGAACATCCCTGAACACCGCCGAGATCAGCGCCGGCCCGACTTCGGCATCGAACGTGTCGAGCGGAGTTGGCGGCAGAAGACCGTCCAGCTCGGGGGAGTCGTACCGGCTCGGGGCTGCTGCCACAAACAGCCCCCCGCTGCGTAAGACGCGGTGTGCCTCACGGATGGCACGCCCGGGTTCGACGAGGTGGTAGAGCATGTACAGAGCGGCAACCGCACCGAAACTGTCAGACCGGAGGGGCAGTCGCGCCGCGTCGCCAAGCACGACTGGGCGGGGGGCGTCATTCAGCAACCTGCGGGACAGATCGAGGCCAATCCAGTGGAGCGCGCTACCGGACAATAAGTGGCCGAGGACGCCGTCGCCGCAGCCCATATCCAGGGCCGGACTGGCGGCCTCACGAAGCAACCTGGCGGCTATCGGCGGATGAACGTCGCCGGCCAGGCCGAACTCGGCGACGACCGCACGTCCAGTCCAGAACCGGTCAGGGTTATGATCGTAATCCAGAGGGAGCGGCCTGGGTTGATCTGAACCCGCCACAGCTACATCGTATTGCGCAAGCTGGCAGCCATATCGTCACCCGAACAAGCATTTAGTTAGTGAGTCGGCTCAGCTGAGGTGAAAGCCGCCTGCTGATGCCATGAAGGTGGATGACCGGAAGGTCACCTCAGCAACGGCCCGCTTGTTAGAGCAAACGGTGCTCACACCCTCCGAATTCGTTCTCGACGACGCTGGTGTGGCGAGCGGACCCGACTTTAGGAGTAGTCTACGCTCACAGTGACAGTGGTCATTCGCGGAGCGCGGGCTGACGAGCGCGAAGTGGTGGCACGGATCCACAAAGCGTCAGCGACGCGAGCCTACACGTGCATTTTCCCAACGGGAGACTTCCCGTGGGACGAAACGCTAGCCCGGTGGCAGCAATTTGCCGGCGCGATACTGGTGGCTGAGATCGAGGGTGTCGACGAACCTGTCGGTTTCGTCGCGTTCGACAGCCGCGAGCTCCACGCTCTGTACGTGCTACCGGAACAGTGGAGCCACGGGATTGGCGCGCGCCTGCTCGAGGCGGCTGGTGCAGTCTCCAAGCTGTGGGTCCTCGAAGAGAACGTCGCGGCTCGGCACTTCTACGAAAAACACGGCTGGCGACCAGACGGGACGCAGCGGCGACACAATGGAGTCATCGAACTGCGTTATCAGCGTATTGGGCCAGCGTAATGCCAGGATCCTTTCGGCGCCGCCCATTGCACAACCTGATGGTCGCGCGCCAGCAGGCCGTCAGGCACATCCTCGAGCGAGCGCACCGGGGATGGATCGCCCATGCAGGTAGCGGCAGAACCGCTCGCTGTACTCACCCTGCTCGTCGCTGTCCACGACGAACAGTCTTAAGTCCTTCTGGAAGTGCTCTCGGCTCAGCAGCACCCGCAGCCCGCGGATCTCAGTCCACCACGATCGTGGGCGGCAATTGGTTGAGCGAGAACACGCGGCAGAAGACGCCGTCGGCGACCAGGTCGCGCGCGTTCTCATGCACGATGGCAGGCCCCAGCCGGCCGCGCACCGGGTGCGGCGTCCAACACCGGTTCACCAGCGCTTCGAGGTCGCGATCGCCGCTGACGCGTTCCACCTCGAGCGCGTGCTGCGCGAAGTCCCGCTCGACCGCCACGACACGGTCCTGCAGGATCTCCGCCGTCGGGTGCTCGGGAATAGGGTTCGCTCCCACGCATCCCAGCAATCACGCTCAGCACGGTCGAGCTCGTCCAGCCGAACACCGACGGATGGATCAGAGACGACCAGCTGTCCTGCATCACTTTTGCCGTAGTCAAACCTCTTGCTTCTGTACAGAAATACGGTACGATTAGCGGCCTGATGACCACACAAACCAGCTACACGGAAGCTCGTGCGCACTTGGCCGACCTGATGGACCGCGCGGGCGAAGACCTGGAGACGGTCATTATCAGGCGCCGTGGTGCGCCGGACGTGGCATTGGTTTCTGCTGACGAGTTGCGCGGCCTGCAGGAGATGGCGCACCTGTTCCGCTCGCCTGCCAACGCACGGCGGCTGCTGGAGTCAATGGAACGTGCCGAGGCCGGCGATGTGGCGGACATGTCGCCAGACCAACTCCGCGTGGCAGTTGGCTTGCCCGCGCGCGCCGGGTCCATGCAGACCGAGAACTTGAGTCCGCAGGACCGTCCAGTCCGACAACCCCGCCGGCGGCTGCGCCAGGTCGCGCGCTCGCCACAGACAGGCGAATTCGAGGTGAAGACACCGGCTCCTGCCACCACCAGTCCACGTGGCCGCAAGTAGCGGCGGCGGCGGCAGAGAAAAGCACCTCGCATTCGAGCAGCACTTCCTGGAGGACCTGCGCTATTGGGTCGTCAATGACCCGAAGATCGCCACCAAAGTGCTCGACCTGGTCGACGCCGTGCGGCGTGATCCGATCCGCGGCATCGGCAAACCGGAGCTGCTCAAACACGTGGGCAGCGGTTATTGGTCGCGGCGCATCACCCAGGAGCACCGACTGGTGTACCGCGTGCTGGACACGCGCATCATGTTCGTGCAAGCCCGCTACCACTACTGACACCCCGCGTTGACTGGGTCACCCTGGCACCAGATCGGCCGTCGGCAGCATCAGTCGAGAGGACGACGCCTGACCCCGCGGCACGTCGACGACGCTCACGTACTACGGGCTGCGTTAGCACTTGCACAGATAGACTGCGCAGAGATAATCTATGTGCAGATCAATTGCAAGGAGAGCTGGCATTGATGTGGGCCCACGAGCACTCCGCGGACACCGACCTGTCGCCCGAAACCATCTGGCACGTCTTGTCAAACATCGACGACTGGATCACCTGGGATACCTCGATGGAGCAAATCCACATTCACGGACCGTTCGCCGTGGGCACCCAGATCTCGATGAAGCCCACCGGTCAGGATCCGATCCGCTCGACCATCGTCGAGATCCGCCCCAACGAGGTGTATGCGGATGAAACCACCTTTGGCGACGTGCGCCTGCGCTTCAGCCACACCCTCCGCCGCCTGGGTGACGGAGGAACGCGGCTCACTCACCGTCTCGAGATCAGCGGTCCAACCGCCGATGAGGTAGGCCCGCAACTGGGGCCAAGTATCACCGAGGATTTCCCAGACGCCATGGCCGCGTTGCTTGCCCGCGCTGCGGCGGGGTGAGTATGTACGGCGGGCCCGAGCAGAGCCCCGGATTCCTGCTGTGGCACGTCACCCTGCGTTGGCAACGAGCGGTCGCTGTCGCACTCTCGCCCCTGGACCTGACGCACGTGCAGTTCGTCTTGCTGGCCTGTACGTGGTGGCTCAACATGGAGGGTCGCACGCCCAACCAGCTGGCCGTCGCCCATCAAGCCGGGACTGATGTCAAGATGACCTCGCAGGTGCTCCGCAAGCTCGAAGCGAAAGGCCTCATCGAACGCGATACCGATGCGCTCGACACGCGCGCCAAGACGCTGCGCACCACCGCGCGCGGCAGCAAGCTCGCCAGGCAAGCCATCGCCACGGTGGAGCAGGTCGATGCGGCCTTCTTCGGGACGCTCCCGAAACCCAGTCAGCTAGTACGACTCCTGCACCGCCTGGCGCAGCCCACCGCCTGAACGCAGCCTCGATCGGCTCATGCGCCGCTCCGGGCGAATCGCTCAGCAACCCAGTGCCTCGGATACGGGCCCGGAGCACCTAGCATGGGTGGGTTTTGACCATCGTTGGCGCGCTGCCACACGGCGCGATGCGCTTCGGGGAGTACGACCCGGCGTATCCGAGCGTCTTCGCCGAAGTGGTCACACGCATCCGCGCGACGTGCTTCCCGGATGTACGCGTCGAGCACACCGGCAGCACCTCAGTCCCTGGACTCGGCGTCGACCCGCTCTCGACATGGTGGTCTTGGCCGGCCGCCAGTGCCGGGCTACGCCATGTGGCGCACCACTCTACGATTCGCGGGCTGAGTTGCTCGTCAATCAGCAGTTGCACCGCTGAGCGCCGTGATCGACCCCGTCCGCTGCCGCGTCACAGCCCGCCTCGATATGGAAAAGCGCCCTGCCTGATCAGCGCCAGCGGTTTACGTGGCCGCCCAGGGTCGGCCTTCATGCTCGCCAGCATCGTCGCGTAAGCCAGGTCCGCCTCGCCCAAGGTCGGGTAGTCTTCGCGCAGTTCGCCCAGGTCGACGCCGCAACGCACCGGGCCAACAATGTGGTCGACCGGATGCGCGTGCCCTCGAAGACTGGCTCGCCGGATAGGATTGCCGGGTCCCGACAACGCGACCGTGACCTCGGTGGTACGTTCGCAACCGTGCAACCAGGCGCGCCTTGAGCGGATGCACGTCGACACGCAAGCTGACCGCGCCATGGCTGACCACTAACTCCTCGCCATCCCAGCGCCGTGCACCGACAGACGGCTCGTGGCCCGTGACTAGACGCCAAAGGTCCAACTTGTCGCTGGTCGCCAACGGTAGTGGAAACTCGTGCAGCAGCGAGAGGCACAGCAGGTCGTGACTACGAAAGCGATACCGCGAGACACCACCCACCTTCGGCGCGCTCAGCGGCAGGATCGCTGCAGGATACAATTTCGGAAAAGCGTTTCTCCAGAGGTCTGGCTCCCGCTCGATGCGGGCAATGGGCGGGACACCCGAGTCATGAGGATTGGCGTGTTCGCAGCGCTGGCCACCGGCGGCGCCAGCTCTTAATAGCAGGAGTCGGAAAATGTGACCGACGCTGCGTCACGAGGGTGTCTCAGGACAGGGTGCGCTGTTGCGGGTGTCAGAGACCCAGCGCCTCGAGCCGACACTCTATCGCGCGGGCGTGGGCTTCCAGGCTTTCGGCTCGCGCCAGGGTGACCGCGGCCGGGCCGGCTTGGCGCAGGTCCTCAGGCCCCAACCCGAAAACCGAGATGATCTTGACAAAGTCATCCACGTTCACCGGCGACGAAAATCGCGCCGTGCCGCCAGTCGGCATGATGTGACTCGGGCCAGCCGTGTAATCGCCAATCGCCTCGGCGTTCAACTCGCCTAAGAACACGCCACCGGCGTGGCGGACCTTGCCGAGCCAGCTCCACGGATCGCGGACAGCGAGACACAGGTGCTCGCCGGCAAAAGCATTGGCCACCTCGAGGGCTTCCTCGAGATCGTTCGTCTCGACGATCCCGCCCTGGTTTGCCAGCGACTCTTCAACAATCGCGCGACGCGGGAGGGTCGTGACCTGCTCGGCAACCTCGCGATCAACCGCTTCGGCCAAGTCGTGGTCGGGTGTGATGAGCAGCGAACAGGCCAGTGGATCGTGCTCCGCCTGGGCGAGCAGATCTGCAGCTACCCAGGCCGGATTTGCCGAATCGTCCGCGACGACCAGGCACTCGGTCGGTCCGGGCAGGGCCTCGATGCCAACCTGACCGAACACCATGCGCTTGGCCAGCACCACGAACAGATTGCCGGGTCCGACGATCTTGTCGACGCGGGGGAGCGATGATGTGCCATAGGCCAGTCCGGCGATGGCCTGGGCGCCCCCAACGCGATAGACGGCGTCGACACCTGCCACGCGAGCTGCTGCGAGCAGGACGTCGGCTATGTCCCGGTTCGGCCCCGAGGGCGGTGAGGCTAGCACGACCTCGGACACACCCGCGACGCGGGCCGGTACGGCCGCCATGAGCACGCTGCTGGGGTACGGCGCGCGTCCGCCAGGCGCATACACGGCTACCCGGTCGAGCGGTCGGATGAGCTGACCGAGGGCGCCGCCGCTGGGGGAGTAATCGAGCCACGAGTTGCGTCGGCCATGCTCGTGGAAGGCGCGGATACGCAGCGCCGCGGTCTCGAGCGCGCGCACCACGGGTTCGCCAACCCGTTCAATCGCCGCGTCGATCTCGGCATCGGCCAGTCGGAACGTGGCCACCTCGGCGCGGTCGAACGCTCGGGTGAAGTGGCGAACGGCCGCATCGCCCCGGGTGCGCACATCCTGGACCACTCGCTGCACCACCTCCTCGGCGCTCAGATCCTGCCCGAAGGTGTCGCGGATGCCTGCCCGAACGCTCGCCGGCAACGCGTCATTGTCAACCGCCAGCCGCCCTCGCCCAACCAGCAGCGCCTCCCGGCCAAGGGCCGCAGTCGCAAACCGTCTGATCACCCCGGCGGCCATAGCCCCCCGAGCATAGCCAATTTCAGCCGTCTCGATGAGCACCTGCGCCAGCCCTCTGGCCAGCCGATCGCGTGCGCGGGCAAAGACGAGGCTCCCAGCCCAACGTATCGACCCATACGGCGCTGAGGTAGTCTGAACAGATGATCGGTCGAACCGGCGTGATGCTGGTCATCCCGGCCTGGAACGAAGCCGAGGCGATCGGTGCGGTGCTGGACGAGGTGCCGCGCGCCGCCGTCGACCAGATCCTCGTGGTCGTCGGCAGCCCAACCGATCCGACCGCGGACGTGGCCCGGGCACGTGGGGCGCGAGTACTCATCCAGCGCCAGCCGGGCTACGGGGCGGCGTGCTGGACGGGGGCCGAGACCGCCCTGGGCGAAGGCGCCCACATCGTGGCGTTTGTCGACGGTGATTACGCCGATCCGCCTGCCGAGTTGCCCAGGATCCTCGCCCCTCTGCTGGCGGGTCGTGCCGATCTCGTGCTCGGGTGTCGTGATTTAGGCCGGTTCCCGAATGCACTTCCGCCGCACGCCCGTCTCGGAAATCGGCTGGTGCTGGGCCTGCTGCAGGTTCTGCTCGGCGCGCCCTACACCGACCTGCCGTCATTCAAGGCGATTCGCGCCGACGCTTTGCGCGCGCTCGGGATGCGCGAGATGACGTACGGCTGGACGGTGGAGATGCTGGTCAAAGCGGCACGCACCCGGGCGCGAGTGGAGGAGGTACCGATCGAGTACCGCCCCCGATTGGGCGGCCACTCCAAAGTCGCGGGTAACCTGGGCGGCTCGGTGCGCGCGGCCGCGACGTTGCTGGGCTGCGCGGTTCGCTACGTGAACTGGCGGCCACCCCAGCCGGCGTCAGGGGTCGGCCACCAGTGGTGAGTAGCCCGGCGCCACCGGTGTGTCGGAAGTGCGGACGCGGCCGGCGCCTCTGACCGCGCCTGTTCCAAAAGGCACCCCGCCGGGCGGGTCGCCAGCCTCCGCCTCGGTGACCGACTCTGGGGTGACCGAAGCTGGTCCGGCTGCCCTGGACCAGCGCCAGCTTGCGGCGGCCGGAGCAGCGAAAGGGTGGCTGCCTTTTTCGCCCGCCCGCGGGCTGCGCCGCATGACCGACCCGTCCAGGCGACTCAGGCCAGGCGGAGGCATTCTGGCGACTCTCGGCCTCGCCAGCGTGTGGGCCCTCGGGTTCGGCTGGCTCGCCGTCCAGCGTCACCTGGCCGGCGGCTCGCACGCCGAGGACCTTGGCTTCACCGACCAGGTGCTGGCCAATTTCCTACGGGGTCAGTTCTTCCGCATGAGCATCTACCAGGGCGGGACCTGGAATACAGAGATGGACCTCAGCCGGCTCGCCCGCCCCGACTCGCTGATGGCCTTCCACTTCGAGCCTGTGCTGTTGTTGCTCGTGCCGTTGTACGCGGTCGGCGGCGGAGCAACACTCCTGCTGATCATCCAGGCCCTGGCCGTGGCCGCGGGCGCCGGGCCGGCCTACCGGCTCGGGGCGTACGCCTCGGGCTCATCTGGATGCGGCCTCGCCATAGCCATGACGTACCTACTTTCGCCCCTCGGCCAGTGGGCGGTACTGGCTGACTTCCACACCGCCACACTCGCCGCACCCCTGCTCGTACTGACCGTCGAGCGCCTGGTGGTGAAGCACTCAGCCGCGCAGGCGCTGGCAGTCGCAGGCCTGGCGGCGACGACGCGCGAAGACGTTGGACCGGCCATCGCCGCACTTGGGCTCGTGCTGCTGGTACTCCGGGGTCACGCCTGTCTGCGCACTGCATCGTCATCTCCTGCCGCCGCCGCCCGCCCGTCTTCATGTGAGCTCAGCGTAACGACGAGGCGTCACGCAGGGCGTCACGCACAACGCGAAAAACGTCAGGCGGGCGTCATGGCAGCATTACAAAGTCCGTCTCTGACGGGCCTGGCATTTGTCGGCCTTGGACTCGGTTCATCGCTCGTGGCAGCACTGGTCATTCGTTCCTATAGCGGTGGCGGGTTGCCTTTCGAAGTGCGTTATGGCGCGACGCTTGGCTCCGGACCCGCTGGAGCGCTGGCAGCGCTCGGCAGGCCAACGGTCTTGGGCTACCTGGGCACGCTGGCACTCAGCGGTGGCTGGCTTGGACTCCTCGCGCCACTAACCGTATTGCCCGCGCTGCCAAGCATCGCGCTGAATATCCTGTCCGCGTCTCCCTGGATGGCGGCGGGCAAGGCGCACTACTCGAGCCTGGTCCTGCCTTTCATCACCATTGCCGCTGCCGCGTCCTTGCAGCGTCTGCGCGGCCGAGGCGCGCGTTTGCGTCTGGCCACTGGCGCACTCGTCTTGAGCAGCGTTTTCGGCTACCTGGGCGCTGGTGCAGGACCGCTCGGCGGCAACTACGCTCCGGCAGTGGTTGGGGCGCATGCTCGTCGCGCCGACTCGCTGGCACAGGGCCTTCCGGTGGATGCCGCGGTGAGCGCCTCGTCAGCGTTGGTGCCACGCGTGAGCCGTCGGCCGCGCGTGTACGTGTTTCCAGCCGTGCTCGACGCCGACTACGTATTTGTCGATCTGCGGGCCGGCCCCGCGCCAACCAGCGCCGGCGACATCTTCCTGCGCGTCCGGATGCTCCTGGCAAACGGCGGCTGGAAGGTCGAGTCCGCCGAGGATGGACTCCTCCTGCTGCGCCGCGCGGCCGACGCCGAGCCTACGGACATCCGCGACCTTTCGACCGTCCTGGACGGGCCAGGCGGGTTCACCGTGCCGGGCGTGTCTCGCGTGCCCCCGAGCGCGGCGGCGGACGTGGGAGCCTCGACTCTGGGGAACGCCCTGGACGGCCGCGTGAGCTTGCTGTCCGCGAGACTGCTGCCGAGCCCTGACGCGGCGATTGACGTTGACGGCCCACGCGGACTGCTGCGGACCGTCTGGCGGGCTGAGCAACCGCTGCCCGGCTCAGCCCGCGTCGACTTCTGGCTCGAGCTGCGGAGTGGCGAGCGGCTGCAGGTGTCGGATGTCGCCACGCTCCGGTGGAACCCGCCTACGGACTGGACACCAGGCGAGCCTGTCACAATCGACATCCCCGAAGTGCCGATGCGCGAGTTCCTGTCCTGGCAAGCGATCTGGACGGCCGAGACGATTCCGGTCAGGGCTGCTTAGCCGTCCACTCCTGGGCGGTCACGGTGTACAGTGCGAGGTCGTCGGTTCGGTTCGCGAAGCGTAGACCGCGGGCGTGGGTGCCCTTGAACGAAAACCCAAGCCGTTCCGCCAGCCCGCGGCTGCGCTTGTTTTCAACACTGGTGCGCAGGTCGACTCGCTTCAAATCGAGCTCGCTGAAAGCCGCGGTGACCAGCGCATGGGCCGCCCGGCGGGTGATGCCGCGACCCTCGTACTCTGCGTCAATCCAGTAGCCGATGTCGCCGGAGCCGGCATGTGGGTTGATCCGGAGCCCGCAGCGCCCGATGAAACGGCCGCCGCCATCGAGAGCAATGATCGTCGAGATCTGGCAGCCCCTGAGAAAGTCCTCGAGCGCGGCTCGAATATACGCCCGCGTGCTGCTGATGGTCGCGGGCTGCTCAGCCCACGGCTCCCAACGCGCCAGGCGTGACTGATTGCGCTTGATCAGCTCGGTCATCAACTGAGCGTGCCGCTCCTCGGCCAGCACCAGGACGATCTCGTCGTCAACGACCAGTTGAAACATGCCACTGGTAGCATAGGGCTCGCTTCGCCTTCCGCTGGTGGCGGGTCGGAGGACGGGTCGCGCGGCGACCGCGGCGGGGAGGTGGCATGGGGACCGCGGGCGCCGCCGACCTGTACTCAATGTACGCGGTCCTCAAGCGCGGCGCCTTGGGCATCCCGCCCAAAAACGGGGCGAGCATTTTGGCATCAGCTGATTCTGGCTGGCAGAGTGCCTGAGGCGACCCCTGTTTTCGTAACCAGCAGTGCTGCGTGCCGTCGAAGCGCGGGGCGAGGGCAGAGTACACGAGCGCCCCCACACGGGCACGCGTCAGGATGCCTGGTTCGCGTGTCGCCCCAACGCTCGCACCCGCGACTGCAGGTGCGCGCCTTTCGAAGCGCTTGTGTTCTGCCTCGGCGGGCCACTACCGCAAGCTGCGTGCCTGGCTGGCATCCAAGGCGGGCGACGGCGCGCTCATCTTGAACCTGGCGCAGCTCCGCCCTCTTGGAGGGCAGTCGCACGTTTTCACCACTTTCAGAGTGCGTCTGCCGACACGAGATAGCGCACCCCACCATCAGCGCAGCGCTTTTCGACCTGACCACGCGCGTGCAGCAATTCGATGTGGGCGAGGGCTTCGGTCACCGCCAGCCGCCGTTCGAAACCTGTCAGGTCGTCCCAGGTTCGGCGCCGGCTCCAGCCCATCCGGGAGGCGATCTCGTAGCCCGTCAACGACTCGCCTGCCTGTCTCGAGAGCAGGCCGACCACCTCCTCGAGCCGCCGCTGGTGGTGCGCCAGAAGCGCATCGGTTCGTTCTGGCAAGCCCTGGAACGGTTGTCCGTGACCCGGCAGGACCAACTCGGCCTCGAGTCGTCCGATCAAGCGCAACGAATCGAGGTAGTCAGCCAGGGGGTTGCCATTGCTCCGCACGTGTAGGCCCACGGAGGGCGTGATGTGCGGCAGGACGTGATCGCCGGACAGCAGGACCTTGTTCCGGGCATCGTACAGACAGATGTGGCCAGCCGAGTGTCCAGGCGTCCAGATCACCCGGAACGCGTAGCGACCGCAGGCGATCTCTTCGCCCCCGTCGAGGGTACGGTCCGGGAAGGCGATCTGGACCCGCTCCATCATGCTCATACTAGCGCGGTTGAGATGGTCGAGCTCTTGAGGCGGCGTGCCATTCAGGTGCAGCCACTCCCGCATCTCGCTGAGCAGGACATCCGCGTCGACGTAGCGCGACTCCACGTACAGACGCTCCAGACGATGAAAGCTCAGCTGAGCGCGGGTGATCTCACGCAAGCGACCAGCAAGACCATAGTGGTCTGGGTGGATGTGGGTGATCACCAGCTGGCGCACGTCCGGCAGACGAATATCGAGCGCTCGCAAATGGCCTTCGAGGGCCCGCAGCGTGTCGGCGGTGTCCCAACCACAGTCCACCAGGAGGTAGCCGTCGTCGGCACGCACGAGATACGTATTGACGTGTCCTAGCGGGCTGTCTCGCAGCGGCAACGGCAGTCGCCAGACGCCTGGCAGCAGCTCTGCGCGCTCCGGCACGGCTTGGCCTGCGCCTGAGACAACGTGATGCGGGGAGTGCGGGTGGACAGCGGAGGATTCGGTCACGCGGCGACTCCTGCGGCGCGGCTCGTCTTCGAGCACGCCTCCTCATCAATTTTGGAGGGTGGAGACTGCCTGCTTTAGCTGGCAGAGGAAAACCGGCTCCGTAAGCACGATACACCTCATCGCCAGTGGGCCGACGGCGCCACCCCCGGTCCTTCAATCGGGCGAGGCGGATGCACGCGATCGCCGTTGCGATGGCGGACTCTATAACCCGGCCCGCGACCGCGGGCGCTCAATGGCAGCGTTGCCGAGCTTCTTGCAGGTAATGCCGGGCACTTCGACGTTCTGATCGTCGGGGCCGGCAACTCGGGTATGGGTGGTGCGTACCCCTGGCCAGGCAGGGTCGGCATCTTACGGCGATGCCCGCTCGTTGAGCGCGGGAGTGGTCCCCCGCCAGATGAGTCGGTCCATGCACAGACGACGGTACGTCAGCGTTGGATCCCACGCGTGGTATACCAGCCACGTCGTCTCGCCCTCCTCCAGAATATCCTGGCCCCCTGGCCCAATCACGGCGCTCCCCGGCTGGGACGTCGCCAGAAGCGGACCCGCAGGCTTGCGATACGGCCCAAGGAGCCTGGACGCACGGGCGTAGCCGATCGCGTACTCAGTACTGGCGTAGTCGTTGCCGGAATAGAACAGGTAGTAGGTGCCGTGGCGCTTGAAGAGAGTCGGGGCCTCCACCACCTGGGCTTCCCAGGGGTGATCGGGGTGGATTAACGGGGTGGGCGCTCCCAGCAGCGCCTGGCCATCATCCGAGAGTGACTGGACCCATATCCACGGCGCGAGGTTGCAGCACGGTGCGTCATTCTTCCAGAGTAGGAAGCGCAGCTCGTCGTCGACAAAAACGGCGGGGTCGATGGAGCCACCGAGGTCGACCTGGCAGACGAGAGGCTCTGCGTCGGGTGATGCGAAGGGCCCTTCCGGCGTGCCGCTGGTGGCCACACCGATGCACTGCCTCCCGCTGGCCGCATCACGAGCGACGAAATAGAGCACGTAGTCGGAGCCGTCGCCGACTGTGGTGACCGCAGGCGCCCAGGTGAATCCCGGTTCTGCCCAGGCCGGGAGGACAGGCAGGGCGTCCACCAACGCAGTCCATTCGGCGAGATCCTCGGACTGCGTGACCTGCACGTTCGTCCGACCCGTGCCCGTCGCGTACAGGAAGTACGTGTCACCAACCTGAAGGACGCTGGGGTCGGGGAAGTTGCGGTCCAGCAGCACGTTCGCGGGCGCGTCGGGCGCCGTGTCTGCCTCAGCGCTTTGTGCCCATCCAGACGGGACTGCGCCGAGGCCACTGCCCACGAGGGCCATCAGCCACAGGACCTTTGAGAGAAACTGCAGGCCGCGCTGCGCCAGAAGTCTCGCGGGCGACCTGCCGGAGCCGGCTAGCCGAGGCATGCTCGCTACGCTGGGTTCGGTGAGCGACCAGACCCCGGCTCGCGCTCAGCGAGCGCTGGCAGAGCCTGGGCACGTCTCTGCGGCCCTATGGCAAGTCGCCGATTCTGCAGCCGGCAGCACCGACGGCCCACGAGCCACGCGGCGCTACACCAGCACGCCGCTGTCGTGTGCGAGGGACAGCGCTCCTGGTCCTCTGGCGTGTGAGTTCGAGCCAAGGGTGTCGATCCTGCGGTCGGGTCTTGGCTGCCGAGCCCTCGGCAGCGGGTTGGTGGCGTGTCGCGCCCGAAAGGAACGCCGTCAGCTGCACGGCCATGCTCAGGATGCTGCACAACCGGTGCCGGCGGACGCGCAAAAAGTCGGACATGGTCCTGTCTGCAACGGTCGCGGCGCACGCGCCAGATCGTGCAGCTGGTTCTTGTCAAGGGTTAGTGAGATTTCCCCGATGGCGGCCGTGAAAGCTCCCCGCCGGCGGTCCCCAGCGGCGGTCATGAGAATTCCCCAGATAGCCGTCAAATGTAGTCTCAGGGAGTGCGCGGGTTAGCG
>JAABUQ010000693.1_pt1 | contig 78091 bp, 99 predicted proteins | sample 5560001 | NCBI WGS metagenome assembly JAABUQ01 (sample SAMN10711888, study PRJNA513371) | rock metagenome | isolation source: Antarctica rocks | place: Antarctica: Victoria Land, Finger Mt nord | collected 2015-12-18 | reverse complement strand
TCCCCCCACTCTCCGCCCCCCGCTTCGGTCTCCTCCAAGAAACTCTCGCCCACCACCCCTTCCACCTCCTCCTCGCCTGCATTTTCCTCACGAAAACGCGCGGCTCCGTCGCCCTCCCCCTCTTCTACACGCTCATCACGCGGTACCCCACCGCCTCCTCTCTCGCCGCCGCCGAAATCGCAGATGTGATTGCCGTGTTCCAGAATCTGGGGTTGCAGAACCAGCGGGGGAGGAGGGTTGTGGCGCTCGCGAAGGCGTGGGTGATGGATGAGCCGCGGAGGGGGAGGAGGTGGCGGAGGAGGGGGTATCCGAGGGGGGGAGATGGAGGGGACGTTAAGGCTTGTGAGGAACCAATCCCAGACGATGAAGAAGATAGTAGAGTCGCTTGGGAAATCGGTCACTTGCCGGGGGTGGGGAGGTATGCGCTTGATTCGTGGAGGATCTTTTGTAGGGATCGGTTGAGGGGGGTGGAGAGGGGGGTGGGGGACTATGTGTCGCCCTTTTGCGAGGATCAACAACCACCAACCTCCGCGAACCAGCAACCGCAAGCCTCCCCGCAAGAACCATCAGGGGAATGGACCCTCGTCCTCCCAACAGACAAAGAGCTCCGAGCCTATCTGCGCTGGCGATGGCTGCGGCACGGTTGGGAATGGGATGCTATGACTGGGGAGAGGAGAAGGGCGAGTGAGAAGGTGATTAGGGCGGCGGAGGGGGGTGGGGTTGATGTTGAGGGTGGCGGTTGCTGAGGGGGGGAAGTGGGAGGGTGAGAGGAGGTGGGAGGAGAGAGGAGAGGGAGGGGAAGGAGGAGTGAAGACGGAATCCACGCTTTCAAATTGATTTCGGGAAATACTTGGCAATTTGTGAGGGGGTTGTGGTGGATGGGGAGGAGGTGATGGGGAGGGGTGCGTGGAGATGGGAGTCTAGTTGTTTATAGGTCTTAAGAAGTACATAAAGCTACGTGTCTCTCAGGCTTGTAGAGTGTGCTGGGGAGCGCATTCCCATGCGCAATCCCACGCGCTGGCACCATTGTGTGCTGAGCGTAGCCCCAACGGTATCTGCCCCTTCGTTGCAGGTTTTTTCGACGAGATCTCTATGCATGTTCAAGACTTTGCCGCTTCGACATCGTCCTACCAGCGGTCATGTTCCTCACAGCCAAAATCGTCCCCTTTTCCCACATCGCAAAGCGATTGATTTCCAGTCCAGCCCGACCTCGAACTGGCGCTCTTGAAAGCGTATCGTTGGATCTTCATCCCTGGACAGCCTCGAGAGCTTTCTACAAGGTTCATCAGCTCGTGGCGTTTGTTAGGGAAACCTGAGAGTCGAGTTTCACTTCGCAAATTTGATTGTGGTTTGTATTTTGAGTAGCTGTCGGAGAATTGTATACTGGTCTCTGACTCTTTTAAGATAATCAGGGGATGGATCAAGGAGTTAACGATATAACGACGAAGTGGCTGATTAGGGGCTGCTGATAGGTATAAAGTCTTATGAGTAACTCGGTAGAAGACAACATGATCCTATGTGGTTCACAACAAGGGATGTGATGTTTTTGTCATATAGCTTGAAGAGGACGAGGAGAGTCTGCGAGAGGAGATACTTACCTTAAGCCTCGACCACAGTATCTTGTTTATTAGCCAGTCGAGCGGTTTTCTCACCATTTTCTTTCGCCTCGGCCTTCGTACTCTGAATCCTCGCTCTTCTCCACTCCATTCCCTTGCTCTTCATCATCCAGGCGGCCACGAAACCGCCACCTCCACTCAAGGCAGTAAGTATCGTAAACACCCATCCCCTGCCTACCGCCTCTACCAGCGGCTGCTGCACCGCAACTGCCGCAGCTGAGAGGACGCACTTGACCGTGTTCCCTGCCGCTGCCGCGGTGCTCGGGCTTGCCGGGAAAATGTCGACAAGCAGGGCGCTGAAAGTCTGCTGGAAACTCGTGCATAGCATTCCAAGCACAAATTGCAACAGAAGCGGCACACTCTCATGCACACGCCTCCTGACGACCCAGCCGTATCCTGCCAGCGCGCAGATATAGACAATGAGGAGATAGAACGAACCTCTTGCTCTGGCCTTTTCGATAGGAAAATCGTCGAGGTCATCGCCAGACACCTTGTCGATGCTTCGTCCGATGCTTCGAGCAGTCACTCTGTAGTTTCGATCCATCATCTTACCGTTCAGATACGAGCCAAGAATCACGCCGGTGGCGCCAGGAAGATAAGTGAGGCCGATCTGCAGCTCGTTGAAACCGTACGTGTCTTTGTAGATCAAGGGGATTGATGTCTGGATGCAGTACCAGACTGCGTGGGGTGAAGAGGACATCCATAGCACGAGCGCCGTGTCTCTCCAGAAGAGGATCCGCAGGCAAGCCGAGGGGTTCGCCATCCTAAACTTCTTCCCGGTGTCTGATATGCCTCCAGTATGTACACCCTTCTCTTCTCCATCTTCTCCCATGTTATTTGCACCATCCTTCCTGGATTTGCATCCTTTCCGTTTTCCCTTTAACATACTCCACCATGTTCGTCTCCAACCAGCTACCTCCACACTCCCATTTCCCACAATGCTCCTCACCGTCTCCGGCAATGCCATGCCTATCAATAGCAGAACCGCAGCGCCGAAGATGACCAAACTTCAGAACACCCACTCAAATTCAGCGCTCTCGAGTCAGTACACGTCATCAGTACACGTCATCAGTACACGTCATCAGTATACGTCATCATGATACGTCATCATGATACGTCATCATGATACTTCATCAGTACACGTCATCTCAACAAAACAATGCAGCTCATATGAAAGAAGACCGTCCCCAAAGGTTCCTCGCTCCAGATCTTTATCTTCTCCATTCCCTTTGTTTCATGAGCTGCTCATGGACTCTGCATATGCAACCAATATTCAGGCGAAGGCCGTTGGTCCGAGGACGGCGCAAAATTTATATCGCGTCTCTGCTTTTTTGTACACGGTCTGTTGCCTCGCTTCTTCGTCTGTTGTCGTGAAGCTCCATCTGACCGATGAATACAGATCTCGATTGTGGGCCACACCGTGAGACTCTCCTACCCGCGTCAGCTAAAGATCTGACGAGATCCCGTAAGGTAAATGGGTTTGACAAAGTTTATCCTGCTCTCGCCTCTATGCCAGACTTGCCTCATCACCTCGTGGGTAGAACCGGTGCCTCGGGTGGTTGGGGATACATCAATGGCAGTCTGTTGGTCGCTGGTATGTTGGGCCTTGACGCTCGTCCTCGTCATAGGAACCGGATCATGCTGACCGCCCAATGCCAGCGCTTCTAAACTGGCAGTGGAGTCGCAGTGCCGGTCCGAGGACAACAGAAGAGAAGGCCATGTTATTCACGCTTTCGGTCGCTGGTGCCATCTGGAGTGCTCGCTACGCCCAGATTTCCACGTACATGCCATTGTTCCCGCTGCTGATAGCCCCTTCGTGCAGCCTTGCAGCGTATGTACTGTCTTAAACCAATATGGAAATTGAGAAGCAGGACAATTGGAAAGCTCAACTACGTGGCTGTCTCGGAAGGATCATATTCAATAGTCCATACGATGGTGGATCCTGTGGACTCTTCTTTTGAGAGTTCAAATGCTTTGTGCAACCGACAGGCCAAAGATACGTGTTGAAGCTGTTTTATGTATCCGCTTATAAGCCAGTATGGCCAAAAAATGTTTGACTACTAATGTTTTCAGTTGTCCCTTCGAGAAAGAAGGCAGAGGTTTGCCTCCCATGAAAAGCAAAGCACCTCTCTATTCAGGGTCTGAGAGTGTTCGAGATCTTGCGTCGGAGCCGATGCGGGTCACCAGTAGTGCTAATGGCTTGACTCTAGGTCAGTCTATCAAGGCATCGTCTCCTCAACTACTCTGTCATAGCTGTGTTTCCCTTTGATATTTGTCCTTGATCCCTCCTTTGCCACTTCTGTGGGTCGTGCTTAGAAACATTCCTCTTTGAAGGCGTCGAACTAAGCGTTTCATCTTCTCGAAGTACTTGATCCTTTCAAAAGCCATTCTTGAGGAAACAGATGTCAACTCGGAAACTTGGACAGCCGCGAGTTGTCAACGCCAACTATACAGAACAAGCTATTCATCAACAACCAGGTAGGAGCTCCCTGCTGCTTTCCCTTATCTGAATGTTAAGCTCTGAACTTCGTGGTGGGCACTCGAGGTTGTGCTACTTGAATCCCCCGTCTTGCCCGTATCTACCAAGTCCTGTGGCGCCTCTTTTCAGACTTTCAACTTCTGGCACGTCACCATGTACACATCTTTGAGTCTCTGATCATGTACTTCCTCACAAATGACACATATACTGGGTGTGCAAGTACTAGGCTCCACTTCACTAGTATGTACCTGTCAAATCAGGTCATTGTTGGACGGTCCGAAATCCAATCGATGACAGCGTCATCACGGAAAACCTCCCATGTGCCGGAGGAGAAGACGTCGACGATGCCGTGGATGCTGCTCAGCGCGCATACAAGGCCACGTGGGGCAAGTTGTTTGGTGGCGAAAGGGCTAAAATAATGCTGAAATTCGCCGACCTGCTCGAAGACCATCTGCATGACTTGATGAAGCTAGAGTCTCTCGCTATGGGTCAGCCCATCACGCTGGGTCTGGCGTTAGGCAGAATTTTACCGCCTGTCTTCCGTTACTATGCTGGGTCTGCGACAAGATATACGGTGAGATGTTTCCCGAGGACGGGGATGGACAGTACAAGCTTGTCCGCTACGAATTAATGGGGGTCTGCGCTGGGATCGTTCCCTGGAACGCTACCTTGGTGTTCTTTTGTCACAAGATAGCCCCTGCTGTTGCTGCCGGCAATACCTTCATATTCAAACCATCAGTAAAGTCTCCTCTTGGGACTCTGGCGCTGGGAGACCTCATTACCCAGGCTGGTTTTCCGCCTGGGACGATAAATCTCGTCTCGGGCGCTGGGCGTACAGGTGCATTACTAGCGGCTCACATGGGTATTAGGAAGATCAGCTTTACTGGTTCCCTTGAAGCTGGCAGAAAGGTTCAGCTGGCTGCCACGTCCAGCAACTTAAAGAGGGTGACGTTGGAGCTCGGCGGCAAATCCCCTTCAATCATCTTTGGTAAGTACCTGCACGAACGAGCTCCAGTGGTGTCAACTAATCAATCCAATAGTTGACGCTGATCTCGAAAATGCTCTCATGCATTCGTCTCAAAGTTTCTTGATGAACTCAGGCCAACTATGTGTCGCCGCCTCGAGGGTCCTGGTCCATGAAGCAATCGCAGCCACATTAAAGGGCTTCAAGCTCACTTCGAAATGCTTGCAGGTACTACAGGCGACCCTGCGTCTGAGGAGACTTTCCTAGGCCCGCTGGCGGACAAAGCTCAGACTGACAATGTCCTTGCTTTCTTCGAACAAGGAAAGAAAGATGGAGTTGAATTCCTCACGGGAGGCGACCGACATCAAAAGGGACGAAATTTCATCCAACCTACCATCATGATGAACGGCTCTCTCAAGTCCTCGACGTGGACACGAGAAATTTTCGGGCCGGCATTGTCCATTCGCACCTTCAGAACCGAGGAAGAAGCGATTGAACTCGCAAATGACACGAGTTACGGTCTTTCGGCATGTGTTTATACCAGCGATATCGCGCGTGCATTGAGGGTCAGCGCATTGATCGAAGCCGGTACCGTGGCCATCAATTCGAACTATCTACCTGGGTATGCTGTTCCATTCGGTGGCTTGAAGGAGAGTGGTAACGGAGGACGCGAGGCAGGCTTTGCTGGACTGATGAGCTATATGGAGGCGAAAACAATCGTCATCAACATGGACGTCGGCCCACGATGAAAAGGCTTTCGGCTTGAAAAGTCTTGCAGGCTTGTTCAGGCTCTGGGCACAGGACTAGTTTTCGCAAAGAAAGAGATGACTACGGGAAATATAGAGCGGGCGGAGAAGTCTAGAAACCAGGCCACGCTCTAAGACGGGGAAGGTGGTAGAAAAAACCCCGTAGAAGTCACAGACGAAACGGAGCTCGAAAAAATTTCCGTGCGGCCGCTCTTAAATGGAGTATGAAGTCAGCGTTCATGAGATAGTATCGTTACTAAAGACGATATTACACACCATAATAGCGAGAAAGTATAGAGTAGAGTAGAGTAGCGATTAGCGATCAGCGCTCTCACGATACAATATTCGTGATTATAAAAATCGAGTAGTAGTATAAAAAGCGACACTTACTCTTAGCGAATAGATTTGTTACGTTAGGCTGCGATGATAAACGCTATAGCTTGATAACTTCTGGGCGTTCAAAGTCAATCAACTAAGCGATTTAGTATTCAAATTCCATAACACGTTCGCTGGAGCGACATGGTCTCCCACCGCGTATTCGAGTCTTAATCTCTCGCACGAATCACATTTAACCCTTACCGGAAGATTCGCCGCAGCAATGCCTTTCTTGTTCATGCCCCGACAAAGAGCTGGGATTCTGCTCCAAACCCTCAAAATTATCACACGTTACTCGAGTCGCGAGCGGGTAATGCTTGTCCTGCTCTTTATTAGTGTTCCCACTTCATCCAAGGAGAACCTCAGCGGAGCGAGGAACCTAGTATTTGCGCGTCAGGTGGGGGCCATGCTCGTGTAATATCGGAATTGAAGGTAAAGATACGGCCATTTTGCCTTATTTTGATACTTATATAGACATCTGCATCACATTCGACACTGTATTCATAAGCCTTCCTGTCCCGTTGTTGTTGTTGTTTAGCCTTGTTACTGTCCGATTGTCGTCTCCTCGGTGTCTTCGTCCATTTGGACGTCATGCTGCGGTGCCAGGATGGAACAATAAATAGCCAGGTGGCAGGCCGCAAATCAACATGCTGATGGAGACAGTGTGCGTTTCAGAGGCGTTTAAAGCCTTATATCGATCTCGACCTCGCTTTCTTTTCGTCGATGTTGCTTCTTATCGACCTCGCTTTCTTTCATGGACGACGTTTTCTTTCCGTCGACATCGCTTTTCCTTATCGGTCTCGATTTCTTGTCGCCGGCCCGGCAGCCACCACAATCTCGTGGCACAACAGTCCAGTGTGCTGATTTGCTTTATGTGGGCTTCTTCCGACTACTTGGTGATTCCCTCGTTGCAAAAAGCACGGCAATAGTGGTCAATTTCTCGCGTCTACTAAGTTTCCGCCCATCCCTCAGTCTTATGAGTGCCCACAATGCAAATACGCGAGGAAAAACGTAAAAATAGGAAGGTAAGGCTTGCACATGTTCATGTGAGAAAATGATTCATCCAACCAGATGTGACCTCACATTCATGTGGGTACATCCCGCCTCGCTATCCGGAAAGACGGTAGGGACCAAACGGATCGGTTAGAATTGAACCACAATTTGTTGATTCCAGCAATTTACCTAGTCGCTCCTGTCAGCTGTGTCATTTGGCGGTTCGGATGTAAATACCGTGGAGCGTAGGGTTTCCATATAAACTGTTCGAATTAAGTCCAGTACAGACAACTTCCCAAGTCCGCTGATACCAGTATGGTTAACAAGGACAGTGGCGGAAAGCGGCGAATGGGCAAGGAGAAGACTACATCAGGACTTCATTGGCTCGGCGTATCCAGTACGCTCTGGTGACTGAAGGGAATAGGATCGGTCGCTAGCTCTGCAGAGTCCCGCATAACGTTCTAGGGCATACTTATAGGGAAGGAAGACCTGGAGATAGCAAGTGTGTCTTTAATGTGATCACAAGGCGCCGCTGTATGCTTATTTTCCACAGGCGGGTGACTAGCTTAGCAGTCAGCCCAGGCACCCCGCCTAAATTTCAACGACGTCACGCACCACGTGACCAGTATTGCGACACGCTAAGTGCGCATTCTTCGGGCCAAGTACTTACGTCATAAAATTCGACTATATAAAGGGGGAAAATGCTATTGGATACGATAACAGAAGAAATAGTACAGTGGCTGTTCACCGAGTGGGATACGTACGGCTCATGCTTAACAGCCTTCATCAGATAATAGTGTCCCGAGGACTCCCTGCGAAGCTGTTTCCGGTAGAATTTGGCCGTAATTTCCGTCTGAGCCCACCAGGATCTTATTTGTTCGGGACCATGCAGAGTGTGCGACGCTGTGAACCAATAAAGCATGATTCTTGTAAAGGTTGGCATTCTGCAGAAGAAATCAATTCACAGAGCACGAAGGGTGGGGACAGGTGAATGGGTTGCCCGGCAGGAAGGTACTGAAGATGTTGCTTGTGCACGTGTCGGATGAGTGTGAAAGGGTTCGCGAAGCACCGGGTCCTATATTCGCCGCCAGGCCGACATCCCCTAGACAGAACAGACACTGGGTCCCAGGACACTGCATGGGATAAATATTAAGCTTCAGTGTCGAGAAAGCAGGTTGCTGCAGCTCCTGGAAGAAGAATTCTTCGACACCTTTGAACTAGACCGCATCGAGAAAGTCCAACCGGCAGCGATTGCGCCATGGTGGACCAAGTCACTGCATGTGACCTGATCCTTCCTTCCAGCAGGTGGTATACGCTGCCTTTCAAGTCACATCCGGTAGGAACCTCCGACGAGCTCGCTGCCCACAGGCCAACATCATCAGATCTGGCCCTCCGTCCTCTTGGAAAACTTGTTCGCATAGAACCAATCTAGTCAGGGTGCAACCATCCCACTCCGCTCCGCCAACCTGCGACAGCACTTGCATGAATCCTTACCGTGCTTGACCAGTTGTACAGCCTTCATCCCCGCGAGCCGAGGTCGCATAGATCTGCCTGACCAGTGATGGTGAGCCCAACTCCTATCCTTACGGTCTCGCTGCAACATGCTGTACGATCCTTCCTCTACTCTTCATCAAGGCATCTCGCAAGAGCCCGCATCCAGTCGGCCAGGATCTCTTCTTCAGATTAGGCCCCGATCAGCCCCTTGAGTCTCGATGAAGCTAATACCATTAGGATCCGGGTGTGTCTGTCCGTTTATTGAGCGATGTTGGTCGGAAATTGGCGATGCCTTTCGAGGAACCTTGTTCCAATCAGCATCAGGTTTTGGTTAACACCGTCCAACCTAGCTCCCTACTCGCAACCCGCACCGGAGGATAATCAAGGAATCTGAGAAGAGGCTGTCGATCTAGTATTCGTGCCATCAGATCCACTTTTGTCTGCGTTGGTGATTGGGGAAACATCATACCGTTTGTTTGCTGAAAGAACAGGAATATAGCACTAGATCAACAGCGAAAGAAGAGTATCTTTGTTAGGAACAGGCTTTTTTGCTCTGTTTGGTGTATCTTGTTATGGTGTATAACGATGAGTAGTGTGAAGTTGTTTTCTTCGTCAAAGTATACCTTTTGTCGTACACTAAACGGAGTCAAACCCCGGCGGTAAGTGCAGCCGAGGTAGATAGTATGGCACATTATAGGCCAAAAAGTGTATTAATTCAAATTGACATTTCCTCGTTATGAAGGAGCCATTTCCAACCGCTAGAATAAGCTAGAATTCAAGTTATCAATCAAACATAAAATGTTTGTTCAACTGACTAGGAGATAATGTCAATATTTTCGTCAAAGTCGTGTCCATGTTTTTCAAATCTAGGGTTGTATTTAGGGTTAGTTTGAAAACCTATATAAGCCCTAAACATTGATTGCTAAAGCAGCAGCAGCTCAGGTTGGCGACCGTAACTGGAACTGGAAAAAAAAATCTTGTGTCCGACTATATGGGTAACAACCCTTCCTAACTCCATCCACCATTACACCTTGCCTACCATAAAACGGCCAGAGAAACAGAAGATGGCTCCCACTAATCCGGTCCAACCGACGCAGCAAAGCCCGCTTGCTGCTACATCTACCGCAAGCAAGCAGTCGAGGAACCGCTCCAAAGCTTCTTGTATTGAATGCTATCGTCGAAAGCAAAAGGTATGTCGCTGCTCAGCATTCGCTCGCGGTGAGACTACTACATCTTCAACCCTGCTCTTTACTTAAGGTACTGTGCTGCTACCCCTCAAGGTCAACGGTCAACCATCGCTTCGGAAGCTATTCCTCAAGTCTGCAACCAGCGTCATAGCTAACCATACCAACTTCTTTACCTTACCTTACCCTTTACACAGTTCGACATTGAGGTTTCGTGTTCAGAGTTCACATTTTACACTAACCTCTTACTGACTATGACTACCTCCCATCATACAGTGTAACCGAAAATGGCCCTGCAATCACTGTCTCGACCGGAGGGTAGGCCACTTGTGCCAATTCTCTACAACAAATACTGCCTCTGCCCGTACGACCAAAGCAAGAGCGACCTCCAAGGCGAAGCCTCAACCGCAACTGCAACAATCACAGAAGTGAGCAGATTATGTGTACTTTCTTTGCAGTTCTATAGTTCGTCGCTAATTGCCCTGCGATGTAGTGAAAATACCTCGATGAACGGTGGCTCCGACGAAGATGGATCCCTCACTCATGGATCGACAACACGTTCCTCTCCTCCACAGCTATCCTCCTCTTCCTCAAATTCCGAAAGCATGCATGAGAAGAGCCTCGATGGGCTGGGATACTTGAACAATAACGACGACAACTTGCTAGGCTATCTGAAGACTGTCAGTATTTACCATGCCAAGAATCAGACTGCTTCTGACGTAGTAGATGAACATACTCGAAGACGAAGATGAGAACCCAGATCTGACGACGATCTGTACGAAAAGCTTTACGCTTACGGCCGAGATTACAGAACTGCTCAAAAAGGTACCCTCTCGCACAGTCACCGATATCTTAATACAGCACTTCTTTAGTGACGCCAATTGGATCTATGAGATGGTATATCCCACTACTTTCATTGAACGTTATAACGCTTGGTGGTCCGGTACTCGCCAAAGTGTGGATGATCTCGAATTTGCGGCCTTACTCCTCCGTCTTTGCTCCTACAGCGCCCAATTCCTGCCATCCCAGAACTATACCGCCGACACTATTCTAGGGATCTCTTTGTCCACTATTCGCGAGGATTGCAATGCCACAGCTATCGCACTTAGCCGTTCTTCAATGATAGCAGACGGCCCTTCATCTCTCACACGCATCCACGAGCTGTTCTACCGTGCTTGCTATCTCAAGAATGAGGGAGAGATGAAAGAGAGCTGGAATATATTGAGCAAAGCCATACGTGACGCACACGAGCTGGGGTTACACCTAAATCTACAGAAAGGTAACGGGAGAATCACCAGCGAGTACGAATTAGAGATGGGAAAGAGGACTTACTGGAACTTGTGGCTTTGGGACAAGTATGGATCTCCATTTCTCCATTGTACACTGCGGTCCGCTGCATTTTGCTATGGTAACGGAGTGGATGGTATAAAGAGGATTAGACCCAGGACGAGGATTACTTTTCAAAAGGAAAATAAATCGATATGCTGACGGCTAAACCTTAGGTTTATGTCTATCGTTCTGGGTCGATGGCCATTAATTCCCGACCAACGCTGTACCGTCTCCCTTCCTCAGGAGGTCTTCGGCACAACAAACTTCTCCAATGTCGATGCTCCCAACGAGTTTTGTGAACGCAGGCTTCAAATCGAGCTTACCAGGATTGCATCTGATATATTATCATCTAACAATGGCAAACCTTCTACAGAGCCTGCTGTTATCGATAAGAGTATTAAAAGGCTGAAGGTAGAGCTACTTGACAAGCTGCCACCGGCGTTCAGACTTTACGGTGCCGATGAACAATGGGACGAGGCACTCCCTCATCTCAGACGGCAGAGGGAGATGTTCAGAATTAGTGTATTCGCCACCATGTGTACCCTGTTGAGGCCAACCATCGTCACGCTGGCCAATCCATCTCGACCTTTATCTGCATCCGAAAAAAAACTTATCGCCAAGCACAGAATGTCACTCATGGACACTCTGATAGAGATGCTTGACAGTGTTGGAAGGCTACACACACTTATGGGGGGCAAACATAACCGGTTCTTCTTGCTTAGTTTTTTCACCCTGGAGCCGGCGGCTTTGCTTGGGATGTGCTTGATGACACCCAATGTTAGCATCAAAGAGGGCAAGCAAGGCCAATCAGAATTAGACTCATGCCGTAGCAGTACGGCAGGGGATCAGGACAGATGGAGGCAAGGATTTAAAAGGATGGATGAAGCCGTGGCAAGACTGACTCTGCTCAGCGAGGTCAGCTCAATTGCTAGGACTGGCATCAAAGTGCTGAAGAAACTGGTAACGAGGATCAACGAGACGGACATGGCAAAGTCCTGGAAGGGAGAAACAACGAATAAGCCTCCCCAGCTTGTTCCAAGCTTTCGACCGCCGACATCGCCTGCTAGCCAAGCTTCTACTCGTTCACGGTCTTCTGTCTCTTCGGAGAAGCCTACCACTGCTTCCCTTCCTCCGGCATTCGGTACAACACCCCCTTTCTCACATCACTCCATCCACAGCCAGCAACATTCACCCCTCTTCAACACTCCTCCAGAAGGATGGGGTAGCATGTATGGACTTGACATGCAGATTCACGATGGCGCATGCAACAACAACAACAACGTGAACTGGGACCTGAATCTGACCGATGGCATGATGACCAATAGTATTCCGCTTTTTAACGACCCTTCCGTGCCATGGCCTGGGTACCAAACTCCATTCCATCTCAGCACTGCTGACACCACGCCCGTAATCGATACGGATCAGTATCCCCCCGGCATGGCTATGGATCAGGATCTTGACTGGAATTGGATGGACGATTATGGGCGCACGATGTGGTTCGGAAATTGAGTAAAGAATAGAAATAGGGAAACGGGAGAAGGGGGTCGGGTTTCTTTTCCTTGGCTCTTTAGCGTGCTTGACTTGCAGGGAAATTGGCGCCTTAGAAGAATGAGTCTCTTAAAGAGATATATTTTCAAGGGAAACAGTAGAGCAACAAATATTAGGCTTCTTATTCTGGCTCTCGAGAGCTTAAGGTCGCAGTCTGTTTTATCAAAGGAAAGGCCTTACCTATTGGACGGTTTACGGCAAGTACTGTCATCGAGGAAACTCGACGGATCAGAGGAGTTAAGTCGCAAACCTAAGTAGGCAAGGTATTCATGAATGTACTTCCTACAGCTAAGGACCATAAAGTCAAAGCTGGTTATAACAGAGATGGCAAACCAAAAAGCCATGTACGTTGAAACCGCAGTTTCGTTATGGCAAAAGTACGCTAATCGTTCTGAGTATCATAAACGAGGTGAATTACCTTTGAAGATAATCGGTCGCCTGTTTGTACGAGGCTTTCACAACATTTTCTAATGCAGCCATCGAATATTTTTCAAAACTCTTCCTTTACTAAGTAATAACCAAAATTTCCGTTATCATCATACAGATTATGTGAAATGTTCGGTTTCGTTCCGTAATGATAAAAGTTCCGTTACTCGGATTCCTCCTTTAACCAGCTTCAACTGTAACGACAGCACCAATGGTATGGCAAGCCAAATTACATAGGGAATTTCCCTCATGCTATAGAATACATGTGATAAGGCTCAGTCATCATGCTTGTACTTACTGTCTTTCTCTAATAGGATGCCGTTCCAGATCGCCGGACAACGTGGCTGTCATGGTATCATCCGTCAGCATCTCAGCAGTCTTACAACCCGGCGGTTGCAGCTGAGTACTTTATGGATCGAATATTGCGGCCAAGCAAATCGCTTGGCCCGCATTGTGGATTTTCGAGCCGATAAATCACGGGGTTCTGCATCCTATAGGATTGCAGAGTTTTGATGGAGATTGTTGTGTGTACCACTTGTCATACTCTGTGGCCCAGCTCATACATCCTAATTGTCAGTCAAAATGAAACGACTACAATGGGCATGCATCTACCGTAGCATTGCATTTGTGTGCATGCTATCCTGATGCCATCATTCCAGAAAGTTTTTGATCGATCGCAGATAACTTATTTTCGTCCTTCAGCTAGGCTCTAAATTTTTCCTTTGTCTATTTTCAAGCAATCATCCTTCTTTTCACAGCACCTTCAATGCCATCATGGGAATTCCATCAAAGGGGGTTCAACGCATAGCCGTAGAGGCAGTCTTCCTTACTCTTGATTTCCTGGTCGTAGGGCTCCGATTATGGGCAAGGAGCCTTAAAGGAAAGCGTTTGGAGATCAATGACTATTTAATCATCGTTGGACTAGTATGAAATTGTCTCACAGTAGTCAGGACCAGTGCCAGATTTTAACTTCTACCAGTTTTTCACGGCTTGCTTTTGCATCTGTGGGGTCATTGGTAGGATTTCAAGCATCTACAGGTCTGCTCTAAAAATGAATCTGACGCATACTAGATGTAGTCCTTGGCCGTGCTGGTGAACACCTGTGGGTTGTACTGGAAACGCCAGGCCAGGGCGAACATGCCTTAACAATATTTAAACAGGTAAGCCTCTTCCTCCTGAGGTGGGCCCCCATCATCTAATTGAACACAGTTGAACGTTGCGATAGATCTATTATGGATTGCCGCCATCACCACGATTAAAATCTCTATTTTGCATCTCTAGATGGTCCTTTTCGCCAACCTATGGTTTCGCCGGGCTGCCTATGCCGTTATGGGTGCATGCATGGTCTGCGGCGTAGTCTTTGTTGGGGAGATCTTCTTCATCTGTCGTCCGTTTGCTCTCAACTGGAACAAATCAATATCTGGTACCTGCGGCGATCAAAAACTTAAATATATAGTTGCGGGTTTTATCAATCTCTTTCTGGATATCGTGATTCTTTCGCTGCCCATGCCCCTCCTGTGGGGCCTTCAAATCCCCTTCAGAAAGAAGGTGGCTCTTTGCGCCATCTTTGGCTCTGGATTTGGGTGAGAAATTTCTTTTTTCAATCGGCCGGGGATATGGATATTGACTTTGCAACCAACTAGAATCTGTGTCCTCTGCGGTGTCCGTGCCAAGTTTTACTACGACATGAAGGAAGTCGACATCACCTACAACACCGCCGACTTTGGAGTTTGGGGTGCCATCGAACCCTTGCTCGCAATCATCAGCGCTAGCCTGCCTCTGCTTGCGCCCGTCCTCTCGAGACTTTCGAGTATTTTTATTCTGCCGAGATGGCACCGTTCCTCGAAGGGCGGCTCGAATCACGAGCTGAGACACCATAGGTGGGCCTTGTCTACCTTTGGCAGAAGTCAAGCAACTCCGCGGCGCTTTAGGCATCTAAACGACGATCTGGATTCGCATCTATCAGCTGGCGATACCAGAAGCTCGTTTCAAACTCAGGAGTGCTCTTCCGTGGACCCAGCGCTGCAATCTAACGTGGGTCCGCATGTACGAATTAGAGTTACGACGGATTGGACAGTGATATCGCGTTCCCGTTCAGTATGAGGGGCTAGTTGGCTTTGTTGTCTCCTTCCAAGTGTCTCTCACAGCATGGCTGGACGGGACTGTACTGCTCTGGGTATGGTGGGTGGCGATTGTATAGCCCCGAGTTTGACCGAATAATTCGTGGCCGATTTAAGACATGGTGAAACAGTGCCACAGCAGGAAGAAAGGAGTTTCTACGCCGATGCGGCCGGTGCCTTTGGGGTTTTCTTAGAGCAGACTCATACTGAGTGCATTGGCGGTCCAGAAGAAGGCGCTTGAAGAAGTTTTGTGACCACAGTTGAGTGAAAGCTAAGGAAAAGCTAAGGATGCAAAGAAGACAATGAGAGTATTTACAGATGGTCTTCATGGTATCTGACCACGACCTTGGGCGTCGGAACCACGGCACTCAAGGCACATTTCTAGAACTCCTAGAGCGACAGGATGTACCTAAATCGTAGCCCCGATCGGGTCCCTTCCATGCGTGGCTGGTCACACATCATAGGCACAGCGCAGGCAGCGGGATAGATTTTCTGCTGCTTGAAATGTCGCACTGCATTGATGATCGTCCAATGCTTTGCGTGATACAATTGTAAGGGAGGGCCGCCAATACGACTTATGTACCTCCGGGCAAGCTGTGAGAGAGTGGCGTGAGCTCTGGCAAAGGAAGTGGATGGAGGCGAAATATGAGGATCTGGAGACCCGAAGGCTGCGTGATCAGGATTTATCTCGGTTGTGCTGCATCAAGGCTCTCTCGGTTAAGGTTTAATGCGAGGGCGTCGTGGCGGGCTTGATTTCTCTGATGCATCAACCTTCTGGAATGATTATGGCATTCCAGCTAAATGTACATCCGTATCATTCTCCTAATGAAGGGTTCTTGCAAGGTACGCGCATCCGTCCGTTTGCTTTACCGCACAAGGAGGCTCTTGGGGTATGATGCGACATGAGTACACGCGTATTTGGCTTATCATATATTGGACTTCATTAATTGAATAATTCACTTTCTGTTGTAATTCTGGTCTCCTTCTTTTTGATGCAATGAATCAAACGCCTTTTGATGTCAGCCATGTCGCAAATCACTCTCACTGTAGGACTACTAAACCCGATGAATTTCGGCTGTACCTGCTTCTCAACAACATCGAAATTAGGCCTATGCAATGACGCAAATATTCACTTTGCTCTCATTCCTACCTACTCAATCTTTCCTTCAACTATTCCACACTCTCTCTATTCCTCACGCCCTGCAAACCTTCCATTCCACCCACCATGTCCTCCCTCATATCCTTCGTTTATGAGCTCATCCACTCCAAACTCTACCCCCCCGTCAACCCCATCACCTCCTTCGCCACCAACACCGTCCTCGTCACCGGCGCAAACTGCGGTCTCGGCTTCGAAGCCGCCCTCAAATTCACCAGCCTCGGCGCCTCCACCGTCATCCTCGCAACCCGTTCCATATCCAAAGGCGAGGCCGCGGCAGCAGAGATTGAGAGGCGGACGGGGCGCACGGGCGTGCTGAGGGTATGGCATTTGGACATGAACAGTTATGAGAGCGTGCGGGGATTGGCGAAGCGCGCGGCGAACGAACTGGAGAGACTGGACGTCGCGGTCTTGAATGCCGGGGTGGTGCAGATGCGGCACCGGGTCTCAGCTGAGGGGTGGGAGGAGACGTTGCAAGTGAACGTGCTATCGACGGTGCTGCTGGGGATACTACTACTGCCGATCATGCGATCTGCGATGAAAGAAGGCCACGCCGACATCAGCGCACCACCCCACCTCTGCTTCGTCTCCTCCGGCAACTACGCATCCGCAACGCTCTCGCCCGCAGCCCGCACGTCCCCGAACCTGCTCGCCCACTGCAGCCAGCGCGAGAGCTTTGCGGGCCCGGAGCCGCAGTACAGCATCTCGAAACTGTTCCTCATGTACGCCGTCAACTCACTCGCGGCGCGCGAAGCGGACAGCAAATGTGGCAGGGTGGTCATTAACAGCGTCAACCCGGGCGCCACGGCAACGAACCTGACGAGGGATATTGACGGGCTGGCGCTCAGGGTACTCGCGTGGGTGTATACAAGGTTGCTGGCGCGCACGGCGGAGCAGGGAAGCCGGAGTTTGGTTAGTGCGTGTGCGCTTGGGGAGGAGGGTATGGGGAGGTATTGGGCGAATGACCGGGTTGAGGCGTGAGTTTTTTTCTTCCCTCAGCTATGTCTCTATTCCCTTCGAGACACCATGCTATCTCCCTCAAGCCGTTGTGATATCCCTCTTGGTGTTCTTTTCAGACCCCCCCGGAAAGATAACAAGCTGACACCAGGGTCGGAAAAATCTACAGGCTAAAAAGCACCAATATCACCGGCAAAGAAGGCCAAAGTCTGCAACACCGTGTCTGGGGCGAAATCATCGAGGCGTTGAGGGCTCAGGGGGAGGCGGTGGAACGTTATACTTAGACCTAGCATACGAATCTTACACTCGATGGATGACAGAGGAGAAATTCTACACTCGCTGGAGGGCTTGTGTATCCTATACCCCATTCCCTCGAGAAAAGGGATCAGCAGGCTCTGTGGCATTCGGGCGTTCCCCGGCGTGCTGGTGGGTATCTGCAAAAGATTCTTAAAGAGCTGAACTCAACCCAAGCACCGCGGGAGGGTTGCCTAATAGGAAATAGAAGTGAAACGAAACGGACTAAGGAAGTATCGAATAAATGATCCAAAAAGTTTTCCATCTCTAGGTTTCATCTATTTGATTCGCGTTATCTATCCCACCTTTTCAATAGAACGAGACCCAGTAAGCCAGAAATACCGTCTTCTTATGAGGAGACAATCCTTTCCGACCCTCTCCAACCTCAAGATCTAAAAAACCCATCCTTCCCATTCCCATCCCCTTTAGTCTTTGTTTTCTTTCTTTCAGGTTTTGTTGAAAGTAAAGGGGTTATTCAAGAGGAAAGACGCGTGAGAAAGAAGAGAGAAGAGAGAGGAGCAGGATCAGGAAGCAAACAGGTAGAGAAGTGGAAACCAAGCGCAAAAGAGAATAGAATAGAAAATAGAAAACAAGAGAAAAAGAAAAGGGGGGGAAAGGGAAAGGGAAAAAAAAGAGGGAGAAAAGGGGTGAGGAAAGGGCATAAGATATCTAGATAGGAAAGAAAAGAGAGCACCATGAACATTTCCTTCCGTCTGAAAACATGATGTGCATGAAACTCCCTTAAACTCCATTGATATTTCTGTTCTCCATCTACATTAATAATATCTTCATCTCCCATCTCATCCTCCTGATTTCTTTTTCTTTCTTTCTTTTCGAATAATTCCAGCAACGGTGGGAGTTTCGCATGAGCAAAGACGGTAGAATTAAAGTGCGAAGCAGAAAAAGGTAGAGAAGGAAGAATCTCAGTGGAGAGAGAAAAGAAAAGAAAAGGGAGGATGAGATACGTGGGAATGGGAATAGAAATAGAACATAGAAAGGAAAGGATGTAATTCTGAGTTTCTCGGTTGGAGAAGTGGTCATACATGTGAATTTATCCATCTGGGATTCTATCTCTCTTCTACAGCTTCAATCTGGCTTTTACAAAGCGTCGTAAGAAACTGAAAATGCAGAAATGGGAAATGCTCGTTCTCTCTTTCGCTCTTTCTATATGTGGAAATCGTATACTTGTATATTAACAAGAGCGCGGAATTAGACAGCCTGGTCTTCTATAATCGTACAATCGTTTATTTCTGAATTGGAGGGAAAGTGTGAGGATGGTAATGCCGGGTTAGAGGGTTGTGGGGATGGGATAAAGGGACGAGGAAGTGGGAAAGGGGAAAGGGGAAAGGGGGCGAGATATATAAAGTTAAAAGGTAGAATCAGTAATTTCCTTCCGTTTGAAGAAAGTTGTTGTGCACGAGAATCTATCTGCCTCTAGTTATATTTGTATTTCTATCTTTCTATTCTAAATCTTTGCTCTATACTTTTCCAATCTAGCATCGACGATGCGTCGTGAGAAATGAGAAACTCTACATTCGACAACAGCGCGGACGCTCTTACAATACACGCGGATAATTTCTTTCTTGGTGGAAAAAAGCGCGATGGTGAATCAAAACGGGTAGGGGTAAAGAATAATAAGGAAGAAGAAGAAAGAAGTAGAAAAAGCGAGCGTGGAAAAGGTGCAGAACCCCCCGCCCCCCCCCAGAAATACAAACCTCGCCCAAAAGATACAAATACAAAACCTCGCGAAAACACTCCCCCCCCAAAGAAGCGCCCCTATTTATGTTTGGATAGGTTCGTAGAAATCAAACCTCCCCCCACCGTCATACTTCCTCTTCAACCCCCTCAACCTCTCCCCCCTCCACGCCTCATACCCATACACTTCCTCCATTGTCTCGTCCCCAAACGCATAGTTCACATACGCGTTTAGCCTTCTCCCCGGCTGCCCGGCATGGATCGTGTCGCGGATTGTGCGGGCGAAGGTTATGGCGGTGGCATCGAGGGAGGGGTTGGGGGGGTAGACTGCTAGGACGGAGCTGTGTGGTGGGGGGGGCGGTTTAGCTTGGAGGCCAGGTTGGGGGAGGGAATAGGGGGGGAAGTACGCAAGAATGTTGTCCTCGCGATGCGGATACGCCGTCGAGTCCGCCGGCACCGCCTTAACCCCCTCAAGCGAATATCCCTCAAAAACCGCCGTGCTCAAATTCAACCTTGGCTCCTTCACCGTGGCTTCCTTGAACACCTCGTAGACGAGCCTCGTGTTCGAGACGTTATACGTCAGCAGGCCGACGGGGTACTGGATGCGGTTGTAGCCGTGCTGGCAGCTGAAGTCGGCGTCGCCGAGACCGGTGGCTGCGGCGAGAGTGGGGTAGGGAACTGTGGAGGCGTTGTGGAAGACGGGGTTGAGGGCGAGGAAGGGGGCGGTGTAGGGGGAGGCGGGGGCGGGGGTGCCGATGTAGTAGATTGTGAAGATTATGACGGGCTGTTGGGTGGGGGTTAGCTGAGGGAGTGTGGAAGCAAGGGGGGACGTACGTCGGTGGTGCTGATGGCGGGGTTCCAGGCGTAGAGAAAGTAGTTCATTAGTTCTTTCGGTTGCATGCCGTTGCCCATCATCTTGTTGACCTGTGTCACAAACGCCTCTAGCTTATCCTGGGTATAGACGAATTGGGCAAAGTACCAGTCGTTGACTGGGGAGTCGTAGGTTTTGAGAGTGAAACGCGTGACGATGCCAAAGTTATGGCCGGCGCCACGGAGGCCCCAGAAGAGGTCCGGATACGAAGTTTCGGAAACGGTGATGGTTTCTCCACTCGCCAGTACGAGGTCGACGTCGATGATATTGTCGGCCAGGAGTCCGTAGTAGCCTTGATAGCGACCGAGGCCGCCGCCCAGGGCTGCTCCCATGACGCCGACACAGGCGCAGCTCCCTGAAGCTGGGAAATGCGAGTTTTGTCAGCCACGTGGTTTTGTAGGATGGATTTTGGGCCTACCAGATGCTTTCCCTCGACTCCAGAGATAGTCGATGATTTCTTGATTGTAGACGCCACCACCGCAGCTGGCGGACTTGCCGTCCTTGTTCAATTCGATGGTGTTGAGAGCGCGGATGTGGATCTCGATTGCATTCTTGGCGTTGGCCAGCGTGTTGGTCGAGCCATGGCCTTTGTTTACTGCGAGAAATGGGATACCGTGTTTGCCTGCGTAAGACACCTGTATACCGACGAAGTGAGCTTAGAGCAATAGAGAATTATATGAGATTCTATAAGAGATTATACCGTCGTAGCCACATCTTTGGAATTTGCCGGCTCGACTACCACGGCAATCTGGGGCTCGGCATAGGCACTCCACCTGCTAGTTACGTTGTCAAACTGGGAGCTTCCCGGGAAATAAAGGCTCGCGCCTTTGGATAGAAAAGGTCCGAGATCTTTTTGTATGCGGGAGGAATTGGGTGCCAGGGACGTCGTTGACGACCCGTTCAAAGACATATGGGAGAGCAAAGAGTGGCTGAGCTAAGGCGCTCAAAACGAAAAAGAACGACAGTATTGTAAAGTACATTGTAATGAATGAATGTGGAGAATGAAATATGCTAACACAACGAACGCATTTCAAGGACTTGCAGACTCTTTTAACAATAACGAGGATCACGGAGACTTCCTCCTTCGTGCTACTCTATCCCACATAGAAGGCACAGCTCCAGGAGACAATGAAACGGAAAACGCCTGAGCAGCCATGGTGGCGCATCCACAATTTGTTGATCCCATCAGGTTATCATCAGCATCACCACGTGTTGGGACTGCGGCGAGGTGGGAGGAGTAATGGTGGTCGAAGATTATGAAGACTCTTACTGTGCCGCCATCCTCCAACCCTCAGTCTTTTTGACGAAACAACCAGATCCCGTGGCAACATATATCTAGCGAGAACCGATCAAATCCTCGTTCCAAGAAGGTTGATCATCGGGTCCACTTTCAGCGCCGCAGCCGTGGGAGGCCATGTGGAATGTGGAAGATGAGATCTCAGGATTCAGGTACCCACAGAACCCTGTAACATTTAAGCCTAAAACGAAGTGTCGTACCTGGCCACGAGGCTGTAATAGGGCACTCCAGGCGGCCTGAGCATCGATAGTACGCAGTAGCTGACGTGTGGCTGACATCTCTAGGGCTGACCGATATCTATCGGTTTTAAGGATATCTTGACGGTCAGCCTCCAGACGCCTTAACCAGTGGACCCTGGAACTTCAAATCAATATCAAACTCAGGTAGTTATATCTAATACGAAGGATTGTGGGGCTTCATAGTAGTGCAACATGGCGTCCATGTGCCGAATTGGATAATCAAAAAGCTTTAGATCAACCTCGAGCCTCGAGTGACTCGACACGGTGGATCTCGGGTGCCCGAGACAGGGTCTTTTGATGTTTCTTTCTCCAAATAGTGTACTTATCTCGCCGACTAAAATCTGAATGACGTTCCTCCTCGGCTGTAGAACTATCTCCTAGCGCATCAATTTATGCGATTGAAGATCTAGCCGTGATTAACATATCTCGATGAGCTAGACTCGCTTTATTCGGTTCTAACACCAAGAAGTCCATGGAAAGCTCCGGGAAAGACAGCGAAGCCACCCAAGCAAAGATACACTGTCAGCATCCATAGACCATGGATGATCACAATGTGATAGAGCTGTTAAATCAAGCCACTCTGGGTGTCAATTTCACATGGAAATCGCTGCCATCGAATCTGACCAATACTCAGCAAAGGGGATCTCGCACGCTGAGACAAGAGCTAGTAGACTTACAACATTAAAAGATGATCTGTCCAGGCCATGTCTCTTGGTGTCGTCTCATAGATTTCGATCTCGTATCGGCGAAAAAGCGTCGCCATGAAAAGGTACAACTCACACCATGCCAGACTAGGTGTTAGTTGTATTAGCCACTTCCAAACCCACGAGCAGGGCAGTATGTCAGTGAGACCCACTTCATGCCCAAACATTGCCTTGATCCCTTGTAGAACGATGTCATGTACTTGTCCAACGACGCAGACTGCTTCCCTAGCCATCGTTCCGGGTCGAATTCGTTGCCTGTTGTGCCCCATATGGACTCGTGACGATTAAGTAGATAGGCTGAAGTGTGTACGATAACCTGAAAGCGAACGGAGGCCGGCATTAGTCATACTCTTGGATGGCGTAATTGAGGCTTTCCTTACACCTGGTTTCAGAGCATTGCCTTCAAGAAAGGCGCCTTCTGTAGGAACGACCCGTGGTAAACGGCCAGGAAGCGGATTGGAGAACCTAAGTATTTCCTTCAAGACGGCAGTCTTATGGACGTTAGCCCTGTTCCCTTCAACAATTTACGTTCCACACCACATAATACGGCAATGACATATTACTGAGAATTTCAGACGCAGACAGATGAACTATCACATACTAAGTAAGGCATATCCTTTGCTTTCTCGTAGGTAATGCTGTCACAAGCACCTGGAAAGGTATTTTGAAGCTCTTCAACCAGTCTAGTTGCTACTTCCGGATGGCTACATATAAAATAAGCGCCTAGAATCATGGCGTTTGATGTTGTATCATTTCCTGCTGTCAGTAGGGTCAATGCTTCCTCATTGAGGTCACACGCATTAGGCACAAGATGCCCTCGGGCAGCGTCTGGATCCAACAACCGTTCCAAGACTTCGGAAGAAACTTTTTTCTTAGGAGACTTCCTATCCTCTAGGTACTTGTCAATACGCTTTTGACACAACTGTTGTATTGGACGAAACATCATTAGCGTGATATTCCTTGGTCTTGTCAAGAGAAATTGTTACACAAACCTTTCCAAACTCGATGATCGGCACTGGGAAGAGATTCGACGATATCCAATCTGGCATATTGAGCGATAGCCAGCCTAATGTGGGATATGTGCGGAAAACCCAAGCTTTTTTGACTGCGTCGTGTAAGGCGTCAAGATGTGGATGACGAAACCCAGGATAATTCATCACACCAAAAGATTCACCGAAGATCATTTCCGACACGATGTCCATGGTCACGCTTTTGAAGGCTGCATACAGATTGACTGCCTTATCTGCATGTGCAAATTCGTCCAACTTTACGCACAGCTGCTCGATCTTGGTCTGGAGTTTGGGGGCAATGGTCTGAACCCGACCAGCTGTGAAGAGCGGATTGAGCACCTGACGCCGCATTCGATGAGCGACTGGGTCAACCAAACCGATGGACGAGGTTGGGAACGAGATGCCACGGTAAAAATTGGGCTCCTTGTAGAATTTTGAGCCCACTTTGGTAATCTCCTGGAAGAAATCAGGGGAGTTGACATGCAACTCGTTGACACCGATTCTAATGACTGGGCCTTTTTATCTCATAAGCGACTGTTAGACGGGAAGTATTGGTGGTGATTGATGTAAGAGCTCGCGCACCATATCGTTTGTGAAGTCTCTCAATCTCAAAGAGAAGCTGACCGGGCTTGTGGATATTCCAGTACCATTCATACCTGATACGAAATATAGAAACTATGTCAGCTGGGTCCCGTATAGTCGATTCGGTTGACCATGGTGGCAGAAACCTTACCATTCTGTAGAGGCCGCCGCGAGCTTAGATCCGGGATATTTTGCGAGTGGATGGAAAAATATACGATAGACAATGCTCAGGCAATAGTAAACACATAATAGAGTAACCAGAGCGACTGATGTACAGATTTTGGGAGAATAGGAGAGATTATATAGCTTATTCATGGTGACAGTAGAGTGCAAAAATTAAAGCAGATGTCTTGTGAGGCTTCAATAAGTTATCGCAAAGGCCAAAAAGACATCACAGAGCAAGAGAAGAGAGGAAACCCTATGGCCATCTGCAAAGGGCCATCAAGTAGACCAACCCTACAGGCTAATCTCGATGCAACCGGTAACGGAGATCACCCAAAGTCTAGCGGTTATCGATAAGACTAATCCTGTAATCAATCCGTAACGAACATGTTGATCCACGACAATCCTAACAGGCGGCATCGCGCGATACATTACAATCGAGCACAAGAGCCCAATGGGATGTGGTCGGATCACTACACGATCCATCGAGATGGGGGTGCAATGGGGGCCCCCCTAAAGTAGTCGTCACGTTAAAGCCTTGGCGATTGCTGAATAAGCCCTGAACCCGAACATGCTAGTAAGCGCTGGTATTTAAAATTAATTTTTTTCTTGAAAACGATATTTCTTTACGAGAGTATTATCTTTGAGTGGTTTGGCCCAGGGAGCCCAGGGCTGACTCACGAAATTGCCGATGTATATACTGTAAGATATAATAAAATATTTGATTAAGAATTATAAACTATAAGAAAATCTTAACGATTACATTAATAAGTTAATAATGAAGATTCCCTAATTAAATAAAAGTTTAATAATTATTATCAGTAAACTAACTAGTACGTAAAAAACATAGTAATTTACTCTTAAAGAATGATTATTTCTGGAAGCACAATTCACTTTTAATGCACGATTTCTGTTATGAATCCATAGGGCTGTAGGCACCACACACATCTCATGGCCTCAGCTAGATGACCTAGCATCTTTTATACCACATACCTATTTGCTCATACCCATAGTAAATCCTTAACAATCTGGCTCTCGAACAAAACTATAACTCCAAAGATGATGCGATCTCGATCGATGTCAGCGGCAGCGTGGCAGGCTTACTCATCTTAGATCTTAATCATTAGACCCCAATCTGTTTCTCACTGCGAACTCTTCACTCTCGCACCGATATCTATCGGCCTTACACAAAAGCACAAGCTGGGCCTCAAGTCGCGGGTGGTCTGCACGGTTTATTCCGTAAAACTGCATACTATGTCTTACATGAGACGGAAGAAAAGATTGACGCATCGCTCGTACAGTGTCAGCCGTAGTGATGTGTTCCCCCTGCAGGAATCCTTCCGTTCAACCCGATATCCTTCGGACAAGGTATATATGCAAACTTTAAGAAAGCTGATCCTAGGGACGCCTTAGAGACGCGTGCAGCCTGCACCATCAATCCTACCGGGATGTAGGAACAATCTTTCTACCCGAAGCGGAATGGCTGATAGATTTCTCATCTTAAGCTCTAACGCCTTCAGGCACGCTTCAGTCCACCACCTCTGTGCTGACCAGATACTCTTACCGTGTCACTCCTTCAGCCGTCGAGGCTCACGCCCAGCGCAAGCCATCTAATATGGGACATTTTGAAACACGAACTCACACGAGGGATGAGAGGAGGCGTAGCAGTTGAGGCGTTGTGAATAAATTGGCTTTAAAGATCAGCTTTTAGGAGTGTGGAAGGGTTGGGAGAAAGGTATAAGAGACATGCGAGTCTGTAAAAGTTCCGATCTCGTGCATCAAGGTACTACTCTTGACGTTGAGAATAGGTTAGTAGGTGTCGCTACTTAGGGAATCTTTCGTTACTAGTTATCCGCTCGCTTGCGCGCATCATCATTATTTCGACCATGCATTATTTCCCTGCATATAAAATCTTTACCCTAGCGGTGACCGCTCTTTCTTTAAACTCTATCTCTTCGGTCGATGCAGCTCCCCAGAATCAAAATACGAACTCCTTGACGTCCAAGGTACAAGCCTATCTCCGAAGTCAAGGTGTCAATGCAACAATCCCAGCTTCTGCGCAATCATACGGTGGTGGCTCCAATACCACCGGTCTTACCTGTGGTATCCTAAAGGCCTATCGAAACAGCGACCTTGTCACCCCTCTAGATGGCCCGGAGTACGTCAATGAAGCGGAACAGCACTGGTACGTAGATATCTTCCATCCTTCAACTGGGATCATACGGTATCCCCGTACTGACTCCGCTTATCTCAAGGTCACCCACTGCTTGGCAGCATCCCAACTGTATCTTCGAGCCAACCACAATCCCAGAAGTCCAATTCGCCGTGGGGCTTTTGGCTATCACTGGTACAACGTATGCCATAAGGAGCGGTGGCCATTCGCCGTTCGCTGGTTTTGCTAGCACGAACGATGGCGTTCTAATAGCCATGCACAAGATGACCACGGTCTCATACGATGCGGGGACTGAAACTGTACGCCTCGGCATGGGGAACACATGGGGGGATGTTTACAAATACTTGATCCAATATAACAGGATTGTAGTCGGCGGAAGACTGCCCCCTGTGGGAATGGCATTGGTCACTGGCGGTACGTAAGAGCCCAACAACCTCTAACGAATGCGTCAGAAGGCAATCCCTGGTTTTGACAGCGCTGACGGTGACATGCAGGTGGGCTTTCTCATTTCTCCAACGCGCATGGGTTCGCTAGTGATAATGTCGTCAACTTCGAAGTATGTCGTACTCGTCACAGTAGATGATTTTTGCCATCAACCACTAACAAAGTTGGCAGATTGTCTTGGCCGATGGCTCTCTCGTCAACGCTAATGCAACCCACAACAGTGACCTCTGGTTCGCCATGAAAGCTGGCCAGAACAATTTCGGCATAACCACGCACATCACAACCAAGGCCTACCCCATGGGTCAGGTGTGGGGCGGACTTCGCGTATGGAATGCCAGCCAGATCTCCGCCGTCGCCGATGCCTTCGCCGAATACCAACGTGTCGGCCAGCTCGACACGAAATCCTCTGTCATCGCTGACCTTGTCCCCACAAACGGCACCCTGTTTCTGACATTAATTTATTTTGCGCCTGTTACTACCAGGCCGGCAGCGTTTGACGCCTTCTACAAGATCCCCGCCGTTGCCGACAACAGCCAGCTGCACCCCAATTTCCTGGACTTGATCTCAGTGGGGCCCCCGCAAGTTGTCCCCCGGTTCAGTTACGGCTTCAGCAATTTCTATCTCGACAACTCAACTACGTACCGCGACGTTATCAATCTAATTGCTAAGCAGGACGAGAAGTTTAAGCAAGTCAACGGCGGGACCCAAGTGATCATCCCACAACCCATCTCGAAGAGCATGGTTGATGTCGCCCTTACAACGGGCGGCCGACCTCAGGGACTGCAATCTCGCGCTCAATTGTGGATGAACATGTCCTGGGGCTGGAACCTTGCCTCTGACGACGAATACGTCTATGCGCTGATTCAAGAGACCTACAACATGGTGGACGCGTTGACAAAGAGCCGTGGGCTGTACGACCCCTATTTGTTCTTGAATGACGCGTTCCCCACACAAAAGGTGCTGCGGAGCTATGGAGAGGAGAACTTTGCCAAGATGCAGGCCGTGTCGAAGAAATATGATCCGTCCAGGATGTTCCAGGACCAGGTCCCCGGGGGGTTCAAGTTGAACTAAAGACAGGACGCTGCGCGAGGACCGTTATTACCCATGATCTAGGCTACAACCACAGATGTCCTGGTTTCTTTCCTCCCTCTTCCATTCTCCACACTCGTTCCCCAATTTTCCTTATCTTTGTTCAACAAGGAGCTGTGGACATCAGTCATCTTCTAGCAAGGGCTGTGTACAACAACTGTCTTGATATCTCGATTTCGGTGTTTTCCTCCTCGGAATTTTTTGTTACAGCAGACTGGGTTGTAGAGTAAGGGGGGGTTTTGCTTTTTAGACATAAACATACATAGACCACTTATCAGAAGTCGCGAGGCTCTTGTCACTGTTCAATGATTAGATAGGGTATTTGACCAAATTGTGAATCGCTTGTGCTTTTAGTAACCCCTCCAATAAGTTTTGAACATATATTGATGACCCTGTGGGTTCAGATTAGGGTGAGGTGGTGGTCTGATTTGGTTGGTAGAGGGGTGAGCGGGGAATGAAAAGGGGCTGAGAAAGGGGCCGAGAAAGCGGGTGAGTTGGGTTGGTGGGGGGAGGACTGTGAAAGGGGGCGAGTGAGGTTATATAGTATAGGTTTGTTTGTGAGTGGTGGGGCGGTTGTATTATTTGCAATTTGATTCTATAAAAGCTCGAGATCATAAGAAGAGGGCGGGGAGAAAGCGGTGAAGCGGAGAGAAGTGGGCGTTCCCCCCTCGCCCTACCACCCACTCAAACCACCAACCTCACCTCCACCAAGCCCATCCCCGCGCCCCCAAAAACCCTCACAACCTCCATGCGCGCGTCCGCCTCCTTCACCAAGCTCCGAAACTCCCTCTCGCTCCTCTGTTTCGCATTCAGCACCACGCCCATGCCCACATCCAACTGCCGCAGGCCCCTCTCCTCCCAGCGGGTGCGCTCCCCACGCTTCGGTAGCACGGTGTCGTTGATCAGCAAGGGCGTGCCGGGCGCGCAGTTCTCGAGGGCGGGGATGAAGGCGCGCAGGAGGCGGATGCATTCGGCGTCGGGCCAGTTGTGCACGCATTGGCGGATGAAGAAGGCGCGGGCGTGGTGGATGGGCTGCGGGGTGAAGAAGTCGTGGAGCATGTAGGTGATGCGGGGGCGGAGGGAGGGTGTGAGGAGGGGGGTGCTTTGGGCGATCATTTGGGGGGAGGCGTCTTGAACTATGAAGTTGAGGGTGGGGAATTGCTGAGAATGGGGAAGGGGGGGTTAGTGGGTGTTTGAAATGTTGGTCGAGGATGAGGGGATGGTGGGAAGATAGGGGGGAATGGGGGAGGGCGTACTTTGGCTAGATAGATGGAGACGTGGCCGCTTCCGCCGCCGACGTCGACGATGGTGCCGTTTTTGAGGAGGTGCCAGGGGTATTGGTCGCGGAGTTCGGAGAATTGGCGGTCCACTGCGGTTCGGTGTCAGCAGAATGGCACATCTTCTACGTAGGGCGGTTTGCGGCTGTCTACTCACTTTGTGACACACCAGCCATGGCTTCAGCGAACCGCGCCGCTTTCTTGGGGTTTTGCTTGTAGTATTCGAATGTGTGGAGTCCGAACCGGAATTTAAACGGCGAGTCGTCGCTCGTGGCGCCCGTGGGATTTTTGCGGATGGCGTTGGAGGTTTCGGAGGCGGCTTTGAACATTTCGTCCATTCTGGTGACGTGTTTAGCTATGCCCTGGTAGATTACTTTTGGCAACTGTGTCTTACTGCATTCCTGCCGCGCTATTGACTTCCTGGTCTGTGGCAAGGGCGGCGGATACCACGGTGTGAGCGAATATATCGTCCTCGACTTCTTTGAACACGCGATGTGTGCACAGCATCCGCAGAAAGCGGCCGGTCCTGTCGGCGTCCATGCCCACGATTTCTGCTAGCTTGGCAACGTGGATCTCGCCCTTCAGGGGGACATTCTCGAAGAACTTGTACTCGAGGGCGACCTGGAACGCAGCAAGCTCGTAGTGAGTAGTGAGGAAGGTGCGGAGAAACGCCTTGGGGCCATTGATGAGTAGGAGAAGGTCGTTGGCGGCTTCGTTGACGGAATTTTTCAGGTCCTGGTACTCTGGGGTTTCGATGCTTTCGTTAATGACGGGAGAATCGACTTCGAAGGTGGGTTCATCTTGAAGTTTTTCACGCAGCTGCTTGACGATCTTGTAGGTCTTGCTGTGGATCTCTTCTGCGAGTTTCAGGAGCTCTGATTGAGGTGCCATTGTTTCGTGGAGCTAGGTTATGGATTACAATAGAGAGTATGGTGATAGCCTGAGTTGTCTTGTTTATCAAACGACGGAATGATCAAGATAATTGAATGTTGCAGCAGCAATCCTAACCCAGCAGTACCGGTTCACTTAACACGCCATAAGTTGCAGCAGAGGCAGGAATATCATGACAATGCAGCACTAAAGGAACAACCGAGGCCGTGTCGATCGGACAAGTTCGTTGACATTCCTATATGCAGGCTCAACGTTTCATCAATAGCCGATAATAGTCGGCCATGCTATAACCCACGACATAGGCACCAAGATGGCCAAGAAAGTAGATCACAGTGAATGAGACCAGCAGGAAAGAGCGGTCTGACTATTCGCCATGTGACAGTTGCTTTCATTCGCCATACACGATGATGATGTTGTACTAAGGTTCAAGTTCCACAAGATCGCTTGAAGGATATCAATCTATAGTGGTATGCACGCACCGTGCTGACCATGCAGAGGTATCTGAGAGTATGCAGCCTGAATCCTACCAGCGGTTCCGCGTTTTTTAGGGGTGGAACTGCGGTCTAACGTCTGGTTTTATTACCGGTCTCGTTTCACTCCAGGATCTAGCGTTTACTATGTAGTCTTACTGAACTTCCGGTGCGGTTGAGCTGTCTGAAGACCTGCATGAGTGGTATGACACTCAGCCTTTCATCCTTATCTGCACTTTATTCGTTGACTACTCGTATGGCCTCCCAATAAGAATTCGCGATTGAGAAGCTAATATTCTGATGAGCACTGATAGCAAGTATTGCAGCATGAACATTACGTGTGGCAGATGTGTCTACGCATGCTTCGCAATGGTCTAGCTTTCTGTTCTCCTCTTTCGAAATAAGACCTTTACTGTAGCATCCGGGAAACAAGCATCTGCGAAGAATTGATTCTTGGGCCTCTTTTCTTCTCCTAGCCCTGTCCGTCCCCCTTCTTCCCCTTCGTTCCCGAATTTGATATCGTAATTTAACAATAGAACCGCTAGAATGATCTTACTCTCGTTACTAGCAAAAAACCTTCCAGGGCAAGCAAACCTGCCATGTCCAAAAGTAAGGCTATCTAGCGATGTATTGACGAATTGGTGGGTGTGGGGGTTTGCTCCAGGCTCAGAGCGCATTCGGTGGAAGCGAAAGCCATCGAAGCTTGCGGGATAAGTGTACACGGCCTCAGAAGACGAGATCGGACCAGCAGCGACCGCGATGTAGCTACTTTTTGGAAGAACCTGCGGCGGGGAGGAGGGGATGGTATACTCTGTTTGGAGTTTGCGGTTGAACGACACTATAAGAAGAATGAGCAAGATGTTTACGATAGTGTGCACTAGTCACCGTAAGAACATACGAGCGCTTGGAGGGTTTAGACGTTGAGACTCCTTCATGAAAGAATCTATCTTCGTCAACTTTGTTAGAGTAGTCTTTTTCCAGACACCGCCGCTTGTCGCAAGAACATCTTCAACTTCAGTCCGCAGTTCCGGACCGTATCTGTCCCACCGAGCGGCGAGATCGTAGATAACGTTTGTGAGGTGATTTGTTGTGGTATGAATTGCGGCAAAGCTCATCCCAAGCTGTCGGTCCACCATACGTTCAGGCCTGGCATCATCTCCCTCTGAGGCATCTTCGAGCCACTGTAGCATGTCGTTGGGTTTCTTATCTTTCCAATCTGGACTGTGAGCGGCAACCTGACGACGACGTTGGATTTCAGGGATCAACAACAGGCGGGCGTTTTTATGATGTCGGCGGATGCGGTGCATGTGGGGCGAAAATACTCCAGCAATCGGGCGAATGACAGCTGGTATGACTTTTAAGAAAGAACTACCTAAGAAGACACAGCGAGCAAAATCGATGGACGTCTCGAGCCAAAGAGGCTCGCGGCAGAGCGGATAGCCAACGAAAATGCGAGCAGAAGTGCGGCCCACGATCTCGAGAAAACATGGATGAACTGTTATTGGCGTCCAATCTGTACACAAGCAAATGCGTTTGTAAGAGAGCTCAATATAGTAAATTTATGGCTCTTTCGTTGAGAAAGTAGCAGCAACAGAACGTTTACTCACCTTCACAAACTGGCAGCTCCTGGGCAAACCCAAAAATGGTTTCATCCACAAGCGGATCAACGTGATTACCGAGGTTTTGAGTCAATTGGCCTCTTGTCACGTCCCAAACGATATGGCCAAATAAATGAATGCCCATAGTGGTGTAGGAACCCAGAAAGTACTGGAAATGCCATGGTTATCAGCCTCGAGCGAGATCATGAGCTACAACGGGTCGGCCTCACGTCAGCTACAGCCTGGGAAGAGCTCATAGTAGTTTCTGGTAGGCTCTTCAATTCCTCCACAAACTTGGTTGGTAAAACAAGAAGGTTTTGGTTCACTGTGGGGACCTGAAAAATCGTATTTGTATACTAAAAAGTATTCCAAATTAGAGATATTCAAGTTTCATGCTTGGACATGGTCTTTATGACCTTTTCATATCCCTCTTTGATTATCTCACCACCATGAAATATGTATCGAAGTCGAGCACGCCATATAGGCAACACCGGCCCAGAAGGTTTTCCGACAACGGGTGCATTCAGACTTCTAAATCTCGTTTCCTGCAAGATGTAAGACATCAAAGTCCACGATAAAGGCAAAGAGAAGAGAAGAATCAATTGCTCAAAGACTGTACGTTGCAAGAACGCAGCCTGTAAGCCGTTGGCAATCGCCACGGTTTCCAAGAGAAGGCCCATAGTTGTCTAAGCGTAAGATTGCGCTGAAGATACCCCAGATATGAACAATGTGAGGCTTCGTAGAACTAGATGACAGTCACAATTCTTGTGTCCTCAACGACACTGTGACATGTTGAGTAGGTGCTCGTTTCCTAGAACAACTGAATCTGCTAAGATGAACTAAATCCTTGCCATAGGAGGTCCTCTGCCGGATCAGTCCCAGCATCCCATCGATGACTAATCTCTACCGATTCAAAAATACACGCATGGCTTAACTCCGATAGTTTTCGGTGTAGGAGATGCGCTCTGTTGAGTTAGGGTCGTACGGCGTGCTTGAGTTGTTGTTGGAACATTCTTTCATATTGCAAGATCGACGTGTAGAAGGAGCTGACGTGCAGATTCGGTCCCACTTTCCAAGGGTCTTACTTCCCTTACGTTTCATCAGCCCCCAACCAGCCTTGTTTGGTTTACTTACACCGTATTAAAACAGACGCTAGGTTAGACCTTCCGCATCCCGGTTAGTCGAGCCGAGCGATTAGGTGGATGACAAGTCCGGCAACTCAAAATGCACTACCCTTCATACGGCATTACCTTCTTTACCTAGACTCAACAAAAGAATCTGTCATCCAAATGCTTCATGCCATAGACAACCAGTTTATTGTATCTCTGCGCTTGCTAAGCCAGACGCCAAGTCTTGGTCAGCATTCAGCTTTCCTCTCGGAAACCAACGGTCAGAGAATCCTCAACCTTCCTCAGCACCTCCTTCCTAGGCTTACGGCTGCGTACCTAATCTCATTGATCCCTCAGATGCTGGAGGCCTTACTTCGCCTTTCTGACCGACTTTTGTGCATTCCGCCCTTGAGATCTGCCAAGTCGCCTCGGCCGTAAGGTCGTACGCGAACGCCTCTCCTTTGGTGGAAGCAATGATTACTGAGGTATGCTATGCTGTTGACGATGGCGATGGCTCTATCTAGCTTTATGCCCGTTGGCTGCACCCTTGACGCCTCATCCTGCAGAGAAATCTACCGAGAGGATTTGTTCTAGCCTCGAGCTCGATGAAACTTTGTCAGGTCGGAAGATTGTAGAACTATGATGGTGTTCTAATCAGCGTGTTGACCATTCCTATTATGATTCACTAGTAAATTGTATACTTAAAGGAAGCAATGTGGGGAACGTCGAGTCACTACTTTCAACAGCCTTGTCTTTACTCCATAGACTACGTTATTTGCCAGATTTCATTCTTAGATTTCTTCTTAGACATCTTCTTAGACATCTTCTTAGACATTTCCTAAGACTTCTTACACTTCTAAGTAGACTTTGTGTGGAAGCGGGGGCTTTCACCACCTTCGTATAAACTTAGAGATTTGTCAAAACCTCATTTTCAGGCTTCAACATGTCTGGATTTCCAAATACCACCAAGATCTTTGGTAAAGATCCATCCCTATCGCAATGTCCAGAGCCAATCGCTATAGTCGGAATGGGTAGGTCAATCCTAGATTCCCCTAGAGCTTTTGCTTCTTCTATTCCTGAAACCTCTCTACGTATCTCCTTGGCCCAGGTTAATTTCACGGAGCTCTGCTAATGTAGAACTTTTATCCTACAGCTTGCAGGTGGCCCGGTGAAGTCTCGAATACTTCCAAGTTATGGGATCTACTAGAACAGAAGCGATCCGGCTACCGCGAATTCGAAGACAACAAACTTAATCTCGGCGGCTTCTACCACCCTAACAAGGACCGCCCTGGTAGCATGTTTACCAAAGGCGGCTACTTCCTGAAAGAAGATCCGAAGCAATTCGATCATAATTTCTTTGGTATTACCCCGGTAGAAACTATGACAATGGACCCTGCGCAGCGAAAGCTGCTCGAAGTCACATATGAGGCATTTGAGAACGCTGGCGAATCCTGGGAGAACTTCTCTGGCTCCAATACTGGTGTATTTGTGGGAAACTTCAACTACGACCACCAGCTGATGCAGGTTCGTGATGCGGACCATCCGCTACCATATGTAACCACAGGGGGTGGCATAACTATTTTGAGCAATCGAATAAACTATGTTTTTAACCTCCATGGGCCTAGGTATGTCTGTTTAATGCCGAACACAAAAATGGGATAGTTACTTACCGAATTATAGCATGACTTTAGATACAGCCTGCTCTTCTTCCATGTATGCTCTCCATCTTGCCGTGTCTTCCATCAGGAGTGGAGAATGCAAGTCAGCGGTCGTGGGAGGAAGCAATCTTATCCTCGGACCCGAGGCCCAACTTTTCTCAACTAAACTAGGCGCAATTTCTCCAACATCAACCTGCCACACATTTGACGCAGCAGCGGATGGCTACGCGCGTGCTGATGGTTTTGGCGTCCTCTACGTCAAAAAGCTATCGGATGCTTTAGCAAATAAAGACCCCATACGTGCCGTGATTCGAGCCACCGCAATAAACGCAAACGGTAAAACGGGGGGTATCTCACATCCTAGCCCCGAGGGTCAAGAGGCTGTTATGAGACGTGCATACGAGGCCGCAGGCGGTCTCGATCCTGATCTGACTGGCTACTTTGAATGCCATGGCACCGGTACAGCTGTCGGAGATCCTCTTGAAGTTTCTGCCGTTGGTAGACTATTCTCTTCAGGGCGCAAAGAAGAACCGCTACTCATTGGATCCATCAAGCCAAGTCTTGGGCACTCAGAATCTTCAAGTGGTCTGGCAGGAGTCATGAAGGCCGTGTTGGCCGTCGAACATGGCCAGATCCCTGCGACCATTGGACTCGTGAACCCAAATCCTAAAATTGACTTTGAAGGTTCACGCGTCAAAGTCGTGACAGAGATGATGCCTTGGCCAGCCTCGAAACCTATCAAACGGGCAAGCATCAACTCGTTCGGATACGGAGGAGCAAATGCACATTGTATAATTGAGAGTATTGAGTCCTTCGTGCCTGGCTACCAGCCATATGCGAGTAGGACCTCCAGCAAGTCTTCCAGCACTACCTCCAGTAAAACCTCCAGCAGATTACCCAGCAAGATTTCTAGCGAGGCATCAACGCCGCCTACCACTCCAGCTGAGTTTACAATGACAAAAAGTGAGGTGAAGGGTCCTAGAAGTGGTGAAATCGACCATGCCCTGATTGCAATGAACAAACCTCACAGTGATGCATGTGAAGAACTCAAAAGTAAGAGGTCTCAGACATGCCTTTCGGAAGGCTCGGACCAATTTATTGATCTCTCCAAGCCTACGAGTAGCGCCCGAAGGCTCGTACTTCTACCGTTCTCAGGTCATGACGAACATTCACTCAAGGCAAATATTTCTGTGATTTGAGGAGTGGCTGATCAGTACGATCCTGCCGACCTCGCATAAACATTGGGCGCCAGGAGATCCAAATTCTTCCAGCGTGCTTTTGCAATCGCAGAGACAGACTCAGTGGCCGCTGCTCTAGAGGAGTCCATAATGACTTTTGGTAAAAGCTCTCCCTCAGCGCAAAGCGTGGGCTTCATCTTTACTGGCCAGGGCGCTCAGTGGGCAGGCATGGGTGCTGATCTCTTCGCGGAATTTGAGTCGTACAGAAGGACTATCAAGTCTCTGGACGCCGTCCTTAGCAGAGTACCAGAACCACCAAACTGGAGTATTGAGGCGGCCTTACTGGAACCGGCGAAAACGAGTCGGGTTCAAGAGCCAGAACTATCGCAACCTCTTTGCACTGCCCTTCAGATAGCGCTAGTTGATCTGCTTTCTTCATGGAATGTCAAGCCTTTGGCAACTGTGGGACACTCTTCAGGAGAGATTGTTGCCGCTTACGCTGCTGGTGTTCACACTGCGGAAGAGGCGATCATTATGGCTTACTATCGTGGTAAAGTTCTTGCTACTCATAAGACTCCTGGGTGTATGCTTGCTGTTGGGCTTGGCCCCAACGATTTGTCCTCATACCTCGAGCCATTTCAAGGGAAAGTGGTCATTGCTGCCGTTAATTCACCAAACAGCGTAACTCTCTCCGGAGATCAGGAAGCAGTCGCGAGCTTAAAAGAGGCATTCGACCAAGAGAAGATATTTGCTAGGCTTCTACAGACTGGAGGCAAGGCTTACCACTCTCATCATATGGCACCCTTGGGAGAGACTTACGAAAAGCTTACAAAACGTGCTGTTCACAAGCTATCAAAAGAGATCGCAACCGGTACAAAGCAATCATCCGCGCTATGGGTTTCTTCTGTCGATCCTTCGAAGACGCAGACTACCGAGTCTCTCAGCCCTGCTTATTGGCGGAAGAATTTGGAGTCGCCTGTTCTGTTTAGTCCGGCTGTCGAAGAACTAGCGAGGTCCCCCAATGTGAATATAGATTTGTTGATTGAGATTGGACCACACGCTGCATTGGCCGGCCCTCTTCGCCAGATTCGGGCTGCTCTCGATCAAAAAAGATGGGATCAAGCTCGCTCCCAACCTCGGCAGCATTACCCGAGGTGAAGATAATTTCAAGAACATGTTGGTTCTTGCAGGCAACTTGTTCATTCGCAACGTTGCCGTTGATCTCGCAGCTGTGAATTCGGTCGATACTATCGATGATGAAGGTAAGTTATGCTTGACTAGTGGCTCGATCATTGGTGACCTTCCCAATTACCAATTCCATTATGGGACACCGATATATTATGAGAGTCGCTACAACAAGGAATGGCGTCTTCGCAAGCACCTTCGCCATGATATACTTGGTGCTAAGCAGCCTGGTTGCGCTAAGGGAAGACCATCCTGGCGTAACATGCTGCGGCTGAAGGATGTCCCTTGGTTGGATGACCACAAACTATTGCCAGTACCGATCTTTCCAGCAGCTGGCTATCTAGCGATGGCTATGGAAGCTATGTCTCAATACCATTGCGAAGCGGAAAATGCACCAGAGCTCAAGGGTTTCTCGCTCCGAAACGTAGCCATCAACTCCACCATGCAAGTTCCTGACGACGATTTCGGTGTCGAGACAATTCTGAATCTACAGGCAACTAATCTCACCATCTCCAAGACCTCGGAACGATGGCATGAATTCAAAATTAGCTCTTTGCAGAACAACCAGTGGACCGAACATTGCAACGGATCGATATGTGCAGAGACGCAACGACCAGCAAACCAGGACACTCAATTCTTCATCGGCCCAAAATCCAGACCTGTAGATTCGACTAGCTGGTATGAAAAATTTGTAGACGTTGGTCTCGGATACGGTCCAACTTTTCAGGGTTTGACGGACATAAGGGCTCACCCCAACGAGAATGGGACAACCGCCATTGTTGCTCTCCACACCACTGAAGACAACGTAAAGGGAGGGGAGTCACCATATGCCATTCATCCATCTACGATTGATACCTGCCTTCAACTAGCTTTGATGGCCTGCCACGCTGGTCAAATCGAGAACGTGCGACAAGCATTTGTGCCAGTTGTTGCTGACGAAATGTCTTTGTGGATACCTAGCGATGCAGACAATGCCTCACCAGTGGGCTACGGCCAAGCGACCGGAGAGCTTCGCGGTCTCAGGGGTGCATACGCTCGAACTCAACTCTTTGGAAAGTCGGGCGAAAACCTAATGGACATCAAGCAGTTACGCTGTGTGTCGTACGACGGCACGTCCTCAGTTGACGCTGAAGCTAACGCAGCGGCACGAAATCCTTATCTTCGACTGGTATGGAAACCCGACTTCGACTCCTTGACCAACGAACAAGCGAGAGCAATGTTCCCTCCAACAACCGATCCTAAGACACTGGTGCCAACGTTCGACAAGTTTGACAAACTCAGCGCCTATATCCTTGTTCAAATCTTTAAGGGCCATTCCCAACTCTTTACACAATCTCAACCCGAGCATTTGCAGAGATTCCTAGATTGGGTACAACGTTGCGTAGGCAGGGCGCAAAGAGGAGAATTGCCGTACGGCCAGAAAGCCTTGGACTGTTCAATCGCTCAGAGAAAAGCAGTCATTGACCAGATTTCCCAAGAGCTCGATACCATTGTCGAGGCGCAGCTTATCAAACGAATTTATGATCAACTAGAACAGATTTTCTCGGGCGAAACTAGCGGCTTACACGTCGCTCTCAAGGACAACCTCCTGACTGAACTCTATGTCTCTGGGATAGGCATTTCAGGTGGCTATCCTCAACTCCTCCGCGCCGTTGATCTTTTAGTCCATAAGCGGCCCTCGATGAGGATCTTAGAGATCGGAGCCGGCACGGGTGGCGCTACACGCCTTCTCCTGGACACACTAGAAGGGCGCTCGCAATTCAAACGCTACAAAGACTACTGCTTCACTGACATAAGCACCTCTTTTTTTGCTAAGGCTCAAGACGAGTTCTCGGGTTGCGCCGGCATTGAATACAAAACACTAGACATTGAGAAGGATCCATTAGAGCAAGGTTTCGAATCCAGATATGACATGATAGTCGCGTCGCAAGTGCTGCACGCTACGACTACAATTGCAGAAACTGTCCAGCATGCTAGGAGCCTTCTGAAGCCTGGCGGGAAGATGGTTCTACTGGAGATCACCAACGTGCATCTAGGCACTGGACTTGTTTTGGGGACGTTTCCTGACTATTGGAATGGCGTTGCTGATGGTCGAGTGGATAGCCCTTTGTTGACGAAAAGCATGTGGCAAGACGTGCTTGTACAGAATGGCTTTAGCGGTATTGATGTCCTCCTAGATGACCACGAGGGTTCTACTTCAATGGCTTCCGTCATTGTTTCGACCGCGGTTGAGCCTAAGGTCTCTTCGCCTCTCGAGCTTGCATCTGCTCCCAGTGTCATCTTTGTTCACGGTGACGTCCGACCTTCATTCAGCTATGCACTTGAGGACCTTGCATTAGGGAAGAGCTATAGTGTAAAACACTCTTCAGTCCACGAGTCTTTCAAGATACCGCAACATTCAAGATTGATTGTCCTTGCAGACCTTGTTGAAAGCTTCCTTAAGGGAATGGATGCAGCCGGCCTCGAAAACCTCAAGACACTGTTCCGAAAGGCATCTTCGCTTGTCTGGATTACCGCAGGTAGCTTGATCAACGGGGTGAAACCCGAAAATGCTTTGATTGGTGGTCTCATGCGGGCAATAATTACCGAGATGCCTCATGTGAAGATTATGACCATTGACCTAGATGTCGGATACGATCAGACCAGTGACAAAATCGCAGAGCTGGTCCTCTCCAAAGAAGCCGAGCTGCAGATGGCGAGCAACTCGTCAGGTTCTAACGATAGCGAGTATGTTCTCGCAGACGGCGTTTTCCAGGTCAGCAGACTGGTGCCAGATAATTCGCTCAACCAGAGATTCCTAGCACAGGAAGGTTCCGTGAAAGATACAGAAGCGGTTCAGCTACAAGATGCCAAGCCATTAGGTATTGGGTTTGATCAAGCTGGTCTTCTGAGCTCTTTGTATTTCAAAGAAGACCAAGAGTTCGCCGCCCCGTTGCCTGAAGATCAGGTTGAGATTGAAGTCAGGGCTGTGGGTTTGAATGTTAAGGTAAGCCTATGACCTTTCCAGAACCCGGTTCTCCAAATTATCCTCTTACTGAAGGAACACACAGGATCTCGCTGTTGCCCTCGGTCGCTTTGATTGGAACAAGCACAGCACTGAGTGTTCGGGCATTGTGAGCAATATTGGAAGCAAAGTGGCAAACCTCGCAGTCGGAGATGCTGTCTTTGGTGCTGCTCCAGGAAACTTCGGCAACTTTGTACGCGTTCTGGGAGCTTCAGTACAGAAGATGGCCTCCAAGGATAAGTTTGAAGAGGTCACGTCAATGCCTGTCGCTTTTATGACAGCCATCTATGCATTCAACCACCTCGCACGATTAGAAAAGGGTGAGACTGTTTTGATTCAGTCGGCGACCGGCGGACTGGGGATGGCTGCAATGCAATTGGCAAAGCATATCGGTGCAGAGATCTATGCAACAGTTGGCAACGCTGATAAGATAGAGGTATTGAAGAAGGAGTTCGGCATTGCTGAAGACCACATCTTTAACTCGCGGGAGTTGTCCACACCTTCAAAGATCTTAGCTGCGACTAATGGAGCGGGGATTGATGTCGTTCTCTGCTCAGCTGCTGGGGAAGCCATGCAAGAGAGTTGGAGAGCTATTGCTCCAATGGGACGATTCATTGAAGTGGGAAGAACTGACGTATTAGACCACGGCAAGCTCAACATGGAGGTCTTCAAACGCAACGCCACCTTTTCATCTTTTGATCTCGGTTTGATGAATCAACAAAAGCCGGCGAAAGTAGCAAGTCTCATGGCTGAGCTTGCCGATCTGCACAGAAAAGGTATCATCAAGCCGTTCAGCCACATCAAGACTTTCGACGTGTCTCAGCTCGAACAAGCAATGATGCACTTTGCCAAAGGTACTCATCTTGGCAAAGTCGTCGTGACTTTCCAAAACCCAACGGCGGTGCTGAAGGTTCGGCCGACTCCCAAACAGGTCTCTTTTGATCCCAACGCAGCATATCTTCTAGCTGGATGCCTAGGTGGACTGGGTCGAAGCATCAGTATTTGGATGGCCGAGCACGGTGCCAAACACCTGGTTTACTTTTCGCGGTCCGGCTCCACCAACGCCGAAGCCTCGGAATTACTCTATGATCTGAGCGTCATGGGCGTCGCGACATCTGTAATCAAATGCGACATCACCTCCAAATCGGCCGTCTGCTCTGCGGTCTGTAAAATTCGTCGACCCATCAAAGGCGTTATCCAAGCCGCCATGGTTGTCAACGACGCCATCTTCGACACCATGACCCTCTCCCAATTCAAATCCGTCACCGACCCCAAAGTCGCCGGCACCATCAACCTCCACGAAGCCACCCTCGACCAACCCCTCGACTTCTTCAATATGACCTCCTCCATCGTCACCATGATCGGCACCGCCACCCAAGGAAGCTACTGCGCCGGCAACGCCTTCCAAGACAGCTTCGCGCGCTACCGCGCCTCGCAGGGCCTGCCCGCCCAATCCTTTGCCCTAGGCATGATCCTCGAAGTCGGCTTCGTCAGCCACCTCCCCGAAGTCCAGAAATCGCTCATGCGCAACGGCGTCTACGGCACCGGGCAGCTCGAATTCCTCAAACTGCTCGAAGCCTCTTTCGTGCCGCAAACGCCCGATCCGAAATGGTCGTCCGACGCGCTCGCCACGTCGCACCTCCTCACGGGGCTCGAACCGGTGAAACTGGAGCAGCTGTACCGTAAAGGCCTCGCCGCCGAATTCACCTGGCACACCGACGCCCGCTTCGGCCGCCTGCTGCAGTCCCTCGAGGACCTCTCGAAGAAGGGCAAGGCCAGCAAATCCGACGGCAGCTCCGTCACCGAACTGCTCGCCACTGCCTCCCCGACCGAGTTCCGGCAGATCGTCACGGCGGCGATTCTCGACCGGCTGGCAAAGCTCCTGTTCACGCCGAGCGACGAGATGGATCCGAGCCGGGCGGTGAGCGAGTACGGTATGGACTCGATGATCGCCGCGGAACTGAGGAATTGGTTCGTGAAGAATTTCGCGACGGACGTGACCTTTTTGGAGTTGCTGAACCCGCAGACGAAGATTTTGGATTTGGTGGAGAAGGCGTGGGTGCAGCAGAAGGGGGAGGGGGGGAGAAGGTCTGACAGGCTTGCGAAGAGGATGAGCGATTGCTTACAGAAAAGGGGAAGAAACTCAGGGTCAAGGAGGAAAAGTTGGCGGGTTTTGTTGCTTCGAGGTGGTGTAGCTTAACGAAAGTCACGAGAGATGTGAGCTCACGAATAGTATCTATACGAATCCCACTTTGGCTCAGAGTCATGTCTACATCGTAAGTAACGAACGTGATTGAAGATTACCGAAGCAGACCCAAGCCACATCACTTCATCAATTACTTCACGACGCACCCGATGCACCCTAACGACGAATATAACCATCCATAGACCAACCGCTTCCATCCACCGATCAAATGAATTCCGATGAGTTACACGCCTAAGTTAACGAGCACCAATCCATCCACGGACGAGGGTTAGTCCCCATTACTCGAGGGTCTCATGCACCGATCGCGTAGTTTGTGTGCAGGCGAATTACTTCATCTGGTAAAGCGTGCCGCATCCGGCTAGCCTTCACCTTGCCGCCCTTCACTTCGTGCTGCTCTTGATTCGGTTGTGGACTGTCGTCGCGACTACTGAACAATGCTCTCTTTCTTCGTGAATGCTACACCCTTTAAGATGTATTGAAGAGCTAGCGCCAGTCGAATTAGGAATCGTTTGACACTCTGGTTGGTTACTACTATCCTAGCACATAATTATTCGAGCCAGCTTGACTGGTGGCTATCGATAAACCCTGGGGGGTGGTTTGGAAGCCACTAGAAGGTCGGCAACGCCAAGGCCCTGAGGGCCGGGGATTTGGGGTATAAATGGAAGGTTTTCCTCAGTTTGGGGGACTGCAACCCTTAGGGTTCAGAGCACAGCATTGCTGAACTTGTTTTCCCTCCCATCCGCGCCTTTTTGTTGTTTCAAGCTCCATAGTCCTAATCGCATAGGCATGGGGAGTTCTTGGCACTCTGGAGCTACCCCCACAGCCATTCTGGGCCTAGGGGGGTCTCAAGGGTTTGCTAGGCTGGCCCAACCGCCATACTAAACATCACCAAAAAGTGTGTGTGCGTGTGTGTGTGCGTACCTCAGGTGATGCCCGATATTGGTTTTACTATAGGTGTGAATAGTGGCTGCGATACCTCCTGACGGAGCCACCTGTTGTTTTTAACTGCTCTTTGAAGCATTCGATGAGATTACGTTTGGCTGCCGGAATACAATTGGGGAATGGAGTTAAGAAGCTGCTGATAGTAATTTGGGACCTATTCAGAAAACGTGGTCCGTTCATAGCAGCTCGTTAGAAAATGGCAGAATGTTCTTTCTTCGAGTTTGAACCACTCCGTATATTCGTGGCTATAGATCCATCACGTCTGTACCTTGACCCTCTTATTCTTCTCCCTCATACGCTCTCCCGCCACCATCAACAGCAACGGTACCGGTGCAAAAAACAGGGCTACCCCTCCCAGCACAGTGCTACCCACGCCGAGCCCCAGCTTCGCGAACAGAGGTGGCCCTGCCAGCGGTAGCGCTGCCGCCGCTACATTCCGCAGGACTGTGGTCGCCGCGGTAGCCGATGCGGCATAGATGCCGAAAGCGTCCACGAGGTAGCTCGATGACGCCAGGGAGACAGCAACGAAGCCGAATCCGACGAGCGACGTGGCGGCAATGGGGACGACGTACTGAACCTTGGCTTGGGCGCTCCATCCGAATGCTATTAGGCCAAGAGGGATAAGGATGCTACCGAGGAGCATCGGTGGAAGACGGTGTTCGGGCTTTGAGGATCCAGCTGCGGCTTTCTTCTTGAGGTGAGAGTCGAGGAAGGAGCCACAAACGATGACGCTCAAAATCATACCAATCCCTGAGATTTGCTTAGCTAGCTTATTCAGGGCGCTTGAGCTCGTACGGGCAGAGTGAAAAATGACTGATGAGAATATAGACGGATGAGACGAACGTACCTAAGCCTAGATATGTCAGGCCCACATGACCTTCTGAAAAGCCATAAGAGTCTCCAAACACTCTGGTAAGTGTGGTTATAATAACGTACGTATAACTTAACGCCAAGGCACCGCATATAGATACGAGTAAAACAACAGAGGAGACAAACAACAGTTTAATCGGTCGAAACACCGACTGACCTAACAGAGCAGCCCCAGAAATGTTTATGTGATAATGCGTTCGTAATTGAGAATTCCCCGTTTGCTTTTGTAAACGTCGGGCTTTTGCTGACAGAATAACGACTTTGTACGTTTCTCTATACAGGAGGAGAAACCCGATTTCAAAGACCCCCGTGATGATCGCTGTTAGCCAGAATGTCCAGCGCCATCCTTTGGCCTCTGATATAAGACCTCCCACGATAGGCCCAAGTACAGGCGCGATGAACGGTGTCATTCCCATGACTGCTATAGCGCGGCCCCGTTGGTTTGGTTCGAACAAATCGCCTACGATGCAGGGGTTGAGGGTCGTGGAGGCAACTGTAAGTCCCAGGAGAAAACGGAGCGCTATGAGCATGTTGATATTTCGACTTTCGGCTGCAATAACGGAGAAGATAATGAACAAGATATTCGCAGTATGGTACACCGGAAGCCTGCCATATAGTTCAGACACTGGACCAATTATAAGAGGGCCAATAACTTCCCCAAGTTCCCAGATTGAGACCAACACAGTGGACTCGAGCTGACTGTTTGAATGGAACTCATCCAGTATGTGTGGTGTGGCGGGAGCACACATTAGAATAGCGAGGTTACTATAAGAGCGAGCTTAGTATATACATGCTGATAGGATGTTCTAGAGGTTTGAGTGGGAAACCTACACCACAAGGCTCATAACTGATATTAAGATTACAATACCCCATTTATATATGAAAGACCAACTAAGTGGATTATCAAGATCCCCAGGACCGTCAAAGTCTACGAAGTTCTCATCGACGTTGTTGAAGGGATAGTCTTCACGCGGAGCTGGAATACCAACAGCTATCTCATTAGGTAGGACTTCTGTAGTGTTCATTTTGTATGGCCTTACCAACGTCTTTGCGCCGTAGGAGTTCTGTTGAAAGTACTTGGTCAAGTAAGGCCATTCTCTCTAGTTTAAACAATTGAGAGCAAAACTAGAAGATTATGACTCATGATTTCTATTTGATTGCCCCCTGTTTGTTTACCCTGTTAAAGCCGAGGAGACGGCTTTCATCGCTCGTAGAACGAGATAGCCTGAGTTGCAAAGGGGAATGGTTTGGAGCAGAGTGCGCAGGATACCTTACTTCTGCCCGGGGATGGTGTACAGTAATGCCTTCTCCACGGGGCCAAGATCGGCCACGAATCTGTCATTGAGCTGCTGCAGGCGCATACCAGCTCCACTTAGAGAGCGTACCTGCCAAGAGATCTCCCGGCATCATCACAGAACCTGAAAAGAAATCATTGCTTCTGATCACGAGTGGTGTGAACGGCTACGTTTGCCAGTCGAAATCATAGCCAATGGCTTCAATTTTTTTTAACCGACCCATGACTACTTCTTTTCTGCATGAACGGGGGATTCTATCAATACGGAGCTATCGCCGTATCCTATCTAAGCTGCCGCGCGCGTCGGTGTTAAAGACTGATTGGCTCGGCAGTTTTGGGCTCGTCAGTTTTGGGCTCGTTCGTCATTCAAAGCTTACTCCACTCTAAAGCACGATGCAATGCAGTCGAACATCTTCCATGTGTGATCGGAAGACCGTTTACAAAAGACTTGCAGTTGCTCCAAGCATTTGGGAAGGCTCGGGGACATGCTACTTTGAGACCATGGCCAAAGCGCCTGCATACCTGGGTGATAGTAAGACGATGCTGGACATATGCTAAGAGCCTAGAACCACATCTCGTAGCTCAAATATGTTGGCAAATGAGGTAAGATTCCCTTATAATTTGCAGTACTATAGCGCGCAATCAACCGACCTTAGACTAGGTCCTCAGTCCTGTGAAATGATTTTTTGACAAGTATCTGACCATTTTGTGGCTTGGCTCTGTCGTAGACCGGGGTGAGCTCCTTTAACGCATGCGAGTCAATACTGGCAGGTCCCTCAGCGCCTAGTACCATTTGTGTGTCGGATGTCATTGAACCGCTCCTCGGCTTGAACACACGGTTCAACTTGGTGAAATAAGACTTTTTCTTAGATAGAGAATAGATGGTAGGTAGACTGGTAGACACGAGCCCAATTCCTGATTCAATCATACTCCAATAGAGCCCTGTGGTTGTGATAACTGCAGGTAAACGGTCAGCACAGTTGGTCCTTGCCGCCATAAGTACTTACGAAGATTGGCTCCAGAGGTCTTATACTCTACTTTGAGGTTCTCAACAGCCCTGACAAAGATGACTAATCTTGTAATTGACGCTGCGACAGTCCTGCTTCGAATCAACCATGTACAATATCTTCTTTTTGGATATGACTTACAATGCCCCGAGACAGAAGATCGCGATTGTAGCCAGTTTTCGGCTGATTGACATTTGAAGTCGCCATATCTGGACATAGTGTTAGCAAATGAAACCCGATTCCACTTACCGAAGTGCTACTGACCAGAGGTAAAGGCAAAACGAGAACTATAAAATCTGTTATAAAATCTGTGCCAGCAAAGCCGAGCTCCAACTTAAGTTGAGGGTGACAGTAAGTTTCAAGGGTTTTGATAGATATCCACCAAGCGGCGAACTTCCCTTTACAGATAAACAGAAACGCAACCTCGAATGTTACAGCCCAAGCTATGATGAGTACAATCGTAGCTGTGGTGATAATGCGGAAAGTTCTATTGATGCCGGTGCAGAATATTCTTCGATAAAAGTATATAAAACTAAGTTTCACACAAGCCAAGGCGGGGATCTGCACCAACTCGAATGACCACACAAGCTATTGATTGCATCAGCTTGACATGCCCGACATCTTTTCGGTGGGTGCTGCTCTTGCCTGGCCATTGATCCTAACCTGAGCGTTGTTGTTGGTGAGTGCATCACTTGGATCTGCCGGAGGCGGCGTTGGGTAACCGAGTGCCTTAACATGTACTCCTACCAGTGCAATGTCAGTTCGTACCACTAACAGAATCAAGAACAAGTCCACCATATATTAAGGCAGCGCCTAGCCCAAGTGTCAGAACCTGACAACAGTTACATCATCAGCTTTGGTCCATGAAACACGATGTCACCGAACGCACAAGTGCCGGAATAGTAAGCCAGTCATCCAGCAGCAATCTGGCGCCTTGAGCGCGTCTTGTGTAGAAACGTAGGGCCACTATGATGGCACATAATGATGGCAACACTGCTCCTGCTGCAACGACGTTTGACGGAGATGGCGCAATGACGGCGGAACGAGGCATGATATGATATTGAAAAAGTTCGACCGCCACGCAGTGAATTCGTAAAAGATATCTGATCTAGGAGAGCATTACAGGAAGGTCGAATACAGAGGATTAAGTCGACCGAGTGGAATTTTAACATTGCAAGCGAGGTGAAGGCCGGTCCTACAACTTCTTCCCTCGACTAGAATATACTGTCTAATCGCGAACGTTGTTTGAGTATTTCTGGCGCCAAGAACATACATCAGGGCATTGGCCCGCTTAGAATACAGTACAATGAGGAAACGCCAGGTCCTGTTACTGTACCATTGCCATAGGATTCGGGCCGATGAGTGGATCGCTCTGCCGTCATCAATTTGCTTAACCACGAAGGATCAGCTAGGCAGCAAGATATTTCACCCTGTCGTAGCCTGTTTTCTTGGTTCGGAGCATGACCACCAAATATTCCAGCAGGCTTCTGTCAGCATCTGACTGCATGTGCGATATTCCGGGAGTTTCTATGGCACTCATAGCAAATTCCAAACGAGGCGTGAGAGGGAAGACTCGATCATCCTATGGGGTTACGCATTCGGCATGAGTTTTCAACCCCAGTGCCTTTAAACCTTCGGTGTGCATAATGCGTGTGTTGATTGTCATTCTATAACCCTGCCATCACTCCTGAGCCCACGTAACGCAACCAATCGAGTTAGCTCTTCCTGTTTGTGACCCGAGAAGGATGCATCTTAACTTTTTTTCGAATGATATTTGATTAAGGTACTCCAGCTGCAGCAGTGAGTTTGTTACCTTCGGAAACGTTGCTAAGATTTAACCGGCTACAGTTACCGCCAAGGTTGTTTGGACATCAGCCTGGCGTTACGCAAACTGTTCACAGCCTTGAAGTGAACAAATACCCTCCCTTGGAAAGACACTGCATGATCCTTCCTTTGATGATTTACTATAGTAGGAAATGGCTGATCTATTGTGGGTCAACCCAACCGATTGTGAATGGTTTGCGCTTCCACTACGTCATAGAGCATTCTGCTTCTCAAGGATAGTTATAGCGGAGGCTAAGAGAGTTCCCCGTTAGATCCACCTTCCTAACCAGGGTTTTGGCGCAACTGCCAGAAAATCGTAAGCAATTAATGCGCGCGCTTCACGGTACCAAACAATCAGTCTAACGATGAATAAACGTCAAGGATGTCTCCGACTCACACGATCTGGATGAGAATAGGATTGCAGACCACGATCAAGGGATTTTATTATATATCCACCTTAACAACAATCAATCTGTTTGCCGTGAAGATACAACAAGACTCTCGAATTCCAAATTCGAAAACCCTATCTTCCTATGGATGTTCTCAACTTGTAGCAGCGAATAAGTAGTGCCGCGCCCTCAAGCCCGCTACTGCTGCAGACAGCCACTGTTCAGGCATTCAGAACAGGCGGATCCGCGATCCCTTCGCGCACACTTAGTAGAGGCGTGTCCACCTTCGCCGCTCGGGCGTTGAGGACGGGTGGATCTGCTATCCCTTCCCGCGCATTGAGAACAGGCGGATCTGCTAAATCGGCCGCAGGAACAGCGATGGGACTGGCATAACCAATGCTTGCCAAAACAGTGGTGGCGAGACCAAGGAAGCTTGATGGATGCATCCTGGTTTGTTGAAACTGCGAGACTTCTATACTCTCAGTAATGCTTGTATAGCATTAGGCAGAGGTCTTACCTGTATTTTGAAACAGGATAGAAGAGTGGCAATGAATATTCCGGATAGGTATCGTTCGTTGTTAGGGGGTGGTGACGTGTACTCGTTAGAGCTCGTTAGAGGAATGGGATGTTTAAAATACTTATACTAACCCTCAGAGGGCCCTATTTATATTAGAGGGGAACTCAGCGGTAGAAGAACCTCTGGTAAGAATAGATGTGCACGTTACATCATTCTGTGCACCTTCTTGCATATCTTCCCCAGGATTTTAGGCTATCGTGGATTGTTCTCGCCAGCTGTCTGTATGATGCACATCGATCCTTCGAAAAGCATCTCGACGAGAATCTCACCACCCGACTTCCTGCTTCTGGAGCGATGCATGCACCCCTCTTTACACAGGATCCAGAGCACACGAGAATCAAAAAGCACGCTATTACGGGACATGCCATTACACAGTACGTTATCATAGATCGTTGAAAGCGTACGACTGATCTGCAGGCAGAAACTCAATACTAGCTCAAGAGTCAACGTGCAGCTGTAAGAGTGGGGTGAATACGGCATTCTAGGCCAGTCCTGTAAATGGTTACAGAGGTCGAACACACACTTATCAGCCAGCCTAGCATGTACTTGAGCCGTTCACTCCTCATCGCTTCTAGTACTCAACACTCGAACAAGGCCAGCGAGGCTCGAGTCAGGTTTACTACATTACTATGTTTCAGGAAAAGCACGAGCAGCGTTTGCTACCCCTTCTACATGATCTCAATTCTGATGAGGCTGAATTCGAGCATGTTTACCACAACGACACCGGCGGCGAATGTGCTAGATGGCCGTTCCTTGAACGGCCTAGATACGCTGGTTTTGTGAACATCAAATCGGGGCTCTTAATTCTTTCGTTGCTTGGCAATGCCTTCCTTTTTTACGAGTATAGCAGGCTCAAACTTGCCCCGGAGCTTTGCCACTCAAGATTCAGTATGGACATGATCGTCCCTTGCAACTCACGCGCAATATCTCTCTGACCGTTTCGTAGGTGGTCTTGGATATGACCACTCTGTGACCTATCATACCCATACCGAATATGGCACTAGCAACGACACGCTCGCGGACGAGCTTTGGAAAGCCATCGACAGTAGCCCAATTGTTGTCGCCCTGACCGACAACTACGCAATCCAGCACGGTCTTGAAACATCAGCCCGCTTTCCCTGGGACGACGAAAAGGGTATCTATCATGTCAAAGCATTCCACCACCTTCATTGTCTCGTGGGTTGTCCCCTTCATCTTGCCTACTCCGTGAGTCTCCACTGAAATCTGATACACCGGATGCAACAGAAATCCCTACGCAAAGCCTACACGGACATGCAGCGCGGGAACCCTCAAATCGTGCCAAGCGCGCACTTTCACCACTGTCTCGACACACTCCGTCAAGATATCATGTGCCTGGCCGACGACACCCTGATGCCAACTATCAACGCCATACACCAAATTGGCAACGGACAGGCAAGGCAGTGCCGGGATTGGGACAAGTTGGTGGCTTGGACTCAGGAGCCTGAACGGCATGCATGCTTTCGGATGCTCGATGACTATCGCAAGGTCCCAAACACCCTGGAGGAATTTGCGTTCTGCAAAAAGGATTCGCAGTATTATTCGGTGGCAGAAGCATACTTTGAAGAGAACGGGCATAGAAACCCGTATGGTGATTGAATGCAGCCAAGTTGGTGGAGGCTTAACTTGATAGGAGATGGGTGTTCTGGCGAGCTTTGAGACGTTCCGCTGAAAACATTCTCGGTATTGTCTTGACTATGCATTCCGTATTTACGTCAAAACGACGATGGTGGGTGACAAGACTCAGGAAGCCTTATATGCAGGTCTTTTGGCTGCAACACAGGCCTAAGGTAACTTCATGTTTGACAATCTATAATTCCAATGATACCGTGAAGGCGGGCAAGCATCAGTGGTCTGCAGACCAGCTGATAGAGAAATCCAGATTTCAGAGAATAAGTCTCTGATTTCCTGCTCGCCGCTTATTCTCTATCAGGCAGCTAATAAAGTAGGTCAGAGACGCTACTGCCGCCAAGAATAAGCATCCCAAACCCAGAGAATAGCCGAGGTGATAATGGGGTGCGTCTTTACTTGGAAATGCAAATGTAGCGACAATTCCCGCGAGATTGCCAAAGCCCACCTGCCAAGCCGTACCACAATCACACCCATGGTGTATAACGCTAGACCTGCGAATTCCGCTTCGCGTTTGGTATGGACAGTAAATAGAACGGCGTTGCCGGTAATTGCAAGACAGAAGCCTACCACGATAAATGCGGAACGGTTTCGAAACTTATCAGAAAAATAGGCAACAAACATTCCGAAGACGATGGCGGCCGCCCACGGTATCACAGAGTGAAGCTGCGCTTCAACAGGGGTGTAACCGTAAGTTGCGACGATTGAGGGAATGAAGTATGCGAGTCCTGCCAACATAAATACGGGAAACACGAGAAGTACAGGAGAGAGGGTTATTCACCGTATGCAGACACTGCAGCGCCAAAGTACATTAAGGCTCCAGCTATCATCTTCCAATCCTTGAGTGTCTCCAGAATTTGTTGCCAGGTGATCCTTTTCTCGATTCCGGAACTGCCTTGATCTGCAGCTAATCTTCCTACTACGAACGTACGTTCTTTATCACTTAGCCACTTAGCATGCTCCGGGAAGTCAGCGACGGCAAAAAAGGCAACCACCGAGAAAACGCAAGCGAGAATGCCTTCGAGTATAAAGATCCAGCGCCATGCATGATACCCACGAATGCCGTCCATCTTGCCAATGGCGCTGGCGAGAAGACCTCCAAACGCGCCGGCAAAACTAGCAGCGTTGAAAAAGAAAGAAAATCGCTTTTGAGCTTCCAGGCGCTTATACCACATACTAATTATATAGAAACCTAGATTTACTCACCGTTAGGTCTCTAGCAAGACATTGTTGGGAAACTTACACCCTGGGAAGATGCCAGCTTCAACAATGCCAAGAATGAATCGAACTGCCACCAAGCCGCCAAAATTTGAGACTGTTACTGTAAGTAAATTGAAATCCAAGAGGTAAACAGTGGTAATGCGTACCAAACCCCTGTACTATCCCTAAGACTCCACATAGAAACATCGAGACGGATACTTATAAATAGAATTGGTCAAAAGAACATTTCATGAAATCAAAACAAGGTATATACTGACAGAAGACATGTGGCTTCATCTTTTTCATCAAGACATTCGCAGGAATCTCGAACACACAGTAAGCGACGAAGAATACACTTAAGGCGGTATTCAACTGCGTCCCTCGCAGGTGTAAGTCAGTAGGGAGATGAAATAGCAATGCATTGCCAATGTTGACCCTATCTAAACGTTAGCTTATATACTCTACGGTGGTTTTCCTAGCCACTTACTGACCGGTCGAGAAAAGCTAGTACATAGATGATTGTGACAATCGGTAGAACTCGAAGATCAATCTTTGCCGATAGTTTACGTTCGTTGATGTCGGTGTCGCGAGTACAGTCAACAGAGACGGCATTTTCAGTCTTGCCCACCGTGGGACAGCGTCTCGAGTCCCCGGAGTCGGAACTACGGGGTGGAGCTGTAGATGTTTTAGACTAATAGCCATATGAGTAGTAAACGCCGAGCACAAACTTGCCTTCGTCCATGGCTTTAACAAGATCACGATATACCTACAAAGGATCGAAAAAAGAGACCGAAGTTTGGCCTCGGATTTTTGAGACTGAAAGATTTTGACGGGTTGTGAGACGAGGCTTTGGTGTATGCAGGGGTATTACTCCATTACACCATGCGGCTCGAATGGTGTGAGAGATTTAAAACCGTGGAGAAAAGGATCAAGACGTACAGAGTAAAGCCAATAAGTATTGCATTTGGAGGTCGGGATAGGAAGTTGCATTCCAAAGCATATTGGAAATCCCTGAACCCGCATGATCCCACCATCGCCACGGCGCGGATGCATGTTGCTGCTGGGAAAGCGATCCTTCCCTAGATATTCCATAGCGACAGTGCGCAGATGCGTAATCGGGTTAGCAAACCTTTCCACCCAATACCATCTGATCGACGGCGGCTTTCCATTCACAACAACCATCGTGCTATGCGGCAGAAAACGCCCATGCGTGTCACGGTAGCAAATGATATTCTAACAATCACTAAATATCATATTAATGATCGCTCGTTTAGGGACTTGAAGTTGGCAGCCCCGAGCGCGCAGGCGGCACAGCTCACCGATTGCTAGCACGGTGCATGCATGTTCCCGGCTTCCCCAATTGAAATTCAACCCCCCCACCCTTTGACCTATCAGGCTTATCAGGCAACTGAACAGGTATAACACTGACGCCTGCGATGCACCTCTCTAGCATCTATGTTCGTCATGTAGAGGTAAGTATCAGGACAAAGACTCTAAAAGACGATTTGAGCGCTTACCGTCACGATACTACTGTCCAATGAGAATGTAAGAATTTGGTCTCTATACCATATTCTAGAACTTAAGCAGTATATTATTAGTCAGTACTACTGCTTAGGTATTAGACCATCTCATTCTCTGTTTCGTTCCGCTATTAAGTTTCACGTATTGCAAAACGACCGGGTCACACGGTACAGGAAATATCTACCACGCAATGGATGCTCGCTCTACTACGCCTCTTTCAAAGACGCCAGCACCCAAACACGATGTCACTTCGCATAACATCTTAACAGCCAGCGATGAATTTGTTGCCCTTCTGGGCTCCGAGGCCGTCATTACGAATCAGGACGAGCGGCGGGCTCATTCTAACACGCCATGGTCTCCCGCTTCCCCCTCTCAAACCCCCGCTCTTGTGGTTCTTCCCCGTAGCACGTCCGATGTCAGCGCTATCATGAAGATTTGTTCAAGGCGGCGGATACCGGTGACAGGATTTTCAGGAGGGACAAGCCTTCCCGGTGCTCTTACAGCCACCCGTGGTGGAGTCTGCATCGACTTCAAGCGGATGGATAAAATATTGGCAGTCCACAAAGAGGATATGGATGTGGTGGTCCAGCCTGCTGTTGGATGGCAACCACTTAACACTCGGCTTGAAGACCAAAGGCTTTTCTTCCCTCCCGACCCAGGTCCTGGTGCCCAGACTGGTGGCATGGTAAGCTTAGGAAGGTGTTGCAATGGTTCCGAAGTGGAAATGCTGATGGAGATAGATTGCTATGAGTTGTTCGGGGACCAATGCATACCGGTACGGGACCATGAAAGAATGGGTGATCTCCATGACCGTCGTCCTTGCCGACGGTGCAATCGTCAAAACTCGACAGCGACCACAGAAATCGTCGGCTGGGTATGACCTTACAAGTTTGATCGTTGGATCTGAGGGAACGCTTGGTCTTGTTACCGAAGCCGTGCTCAAGGTCACTTCAGCGCCAGAGAACCCTCATGTGGCTGTTGCAACTTTCCCAAGCACGCATGCAGCCGCGAGAACTGCGGTTTCCCTTATCGGCTCCGGTCTGCCCATAGATGCTTTAGAGCTGATTGACAAGCACAGCATGGGAGCCATCAACAAATCCGGATTGTCCAGTAAACAGTGGAATGAAAGTCCAACCTTGTTCCTCAAATTTTCAGGTTCGAAACGGACGGTACAAGACCAGTTGCAGATAGCTCGAGAAGCAGCGAAAGCCAACGATTGTGAAGACTTCGAGGTGTCGTCGGAAAAACACGAGATCGAAATTTCATGGGGCGCTAGGAAGTCAGTGGGTCCGGCTTTGATGGCAATGAAGAAAGACCCAACAGACCTCTTTCTGAGCGCCGACGCAGCTGTGCCCATATCCAGCCTCGCGGACATGATAGAGGAAACTCACCAAGCAATCACCGAAGCAGGACTGATTGGCTCCACTTTAGGCCATGTGGGTGATGGTTAGTTTCCCGCTTCCCAGAGGAGTCATGGGTTGGCTGAGTCCCAGAACAGGCAATTACCATACCGTCATTGTCTGTCCCCGTAGCCAGAAAGAGACCGCCGAACAGATCATCGCCTTTGTGCAAAAAAGAGCCGTGCAACTCGAAGGCACTATCACCGGCGAACACGGAATCGGACTCGGACTTAGAGACATGCTGGTTCACGAAGTCGGAGAGAACGCCGTGGACATGATGCGCAAGATTAAGCTAGCGTTGGATCCTCTGCACATCCTCAACTGCGACAAGGTGATACGCATGGAGGAAGGATACTGAATCAAACGCAAAGATCGGGAATGTGTGTATCCTCGCATGGTCTGACGAAAGGACAGGCAGCGATGTACGAGACCGTGTCATGCATTCTGCCCTCTACCATGACCTCACTCCTAATCCTCCTATTTAACATTCCCAAAAGAGTCTCCCTCACATAGTTAGCCCAATACCCATCCTCACCGACATAAAACTGAGACAGTCGAAGCATAGGGCTAGCATTTAGACAGGCTTTGACATCACAGGACTGAATCGCTAGATCACCGATTTTTGTGAGACGGGTTAGACACAAGGGTTGACGTGCATCTAGCGCCATCCACGTTCAAAAGTAAAAAATCGTTGCCTCTTTACGCGATATGTGCACGTGGGCCTGATCGCCGCGTGAGCTATGATGCACCCCAACTACCCATCCACAGATCAAATGCTATCATCCATGGAGATCCGTTCCGTTCCTAAATCAAAGCGCATATTAACGGGAACCCTCACCGACGCATGGCGGAAAATTCCCCATCAACCGTGCGCCTTCATCCGTCGATCATGCTCCCCATCCATGGACCAAACGAGATATCCACAGACAGATTGTTACTATCAGCAAAAACAGGCCACCTTTGAAGCTGCTCAGCCAATATCTACTCTCAACCGCGTTCGCCTCAACGATGTCATCCTTCCCCTTCGTTTTGCTGGAATTAAATGTCTTATTGAGTCAGATCGTTGGATATGAAGTCATCGATAGCGACATTAGGACGTAGTGAGCGAAGGACGAAAGCGGGGCAGTGAGGTCGTCAGTTCATTGAAATATCGTAGAAAATGAAGGAAAAGAAAAGCTTGATGTTTACATAATCATCTGATTCGTTAATGAGAACGTTATGTATGGATCGAAGGTTCAGTTGGCGGGAATTTTGCTCCCGTTTGTGGATGGGGGGGGCTTTGTTAATGAGCTGTTTTGGGCCATGGATGAAGGTATTTGATGTATGGATGGGTATATCTGTCGTTGCGGCGCATCATATGCGTTGGACGCGATGGAGCGGAGTGGGTAGGTTACGCTTGTTCACGGTATGAAAGAGGTACTGTACTGGAAAGCACCTTGTAACACATCCCTCGCCATTCAACCCTAGAGCATTTGGTAGTCAGTGAAGAAGGGTGGGTCTTTCTTATGCAACACATTCGCACAGAACCATTTAGGGCTGGAATAAATGTTGAATGCTAGTTAAATCTCGATCTTACAACCCCCGGCTGGACTAAAGAAGAAGAAGGCATGCTGGAAAAGGTATGAGAAGCAAGCAGCAAGCACCGTTCTCGAAGCTTTTGGCAATCTTTAGAAGTACACCCGCAAGAATTGGCACCCGAACCCCTGTTCTGAAAATTTGCAATCGCTCCGATGCTTAGATGTAGGAGCGGAGGTCGGAGTGCGTCTCGCTCTGAAGATGGTCGATGGTTTCGTCCCAGAGCTTCTTCTGGATCTTGGATCCTTCGGCAGAACGAACCCAGCCGGAAGCACTGATGCAGGGGTTTAGCACGTGGATGACCGGGGATTGGGGCAAGGGATGTGGGGAAGGAATGTATACTCACGGTGTTGGTTTGCATTCGCTCAGGTACCCACCATGAGTCTCCGGACACTGGATCACAGCGGCATCAACCAGGGTTCTGGCACCTTCCTCTGTGGTACGTCCGAAAAACTCGGTGAATTTCTTTTCGGCACCGTTGGTGTTCTCGCGGTGGAGGCTGCTCTTGACCAGGCCTGGGTTGACCGTGTTCACGACAATCTGCTTCGGGCTGACTTTGGCCGCCAATTCCCGAGTCCAGAGCACATTCAACAGCTTCGAAACGTTGTAGCGGTCGGGGTTGCCCCAGTTGGCCTTGTCATCGAGTTCGTCGAGGATGTTTGGCGCGGTGCGCTCTTTAAATTGGGTCCACATGTGGACTTCGGAGGAGGTGAGGGTCATGCGCGAGGGTTTGTTGAGTTTGGCGGCTGTGGCTTTCATGGGACGAAGGAGCAGTAGTGAGAGTAATGCCGTGCTGAGATGGTTGACCTGGACGGTTGTTTCGTGGCCGGTGATTTTGTTGGTCTCCCATTCTTGCTTCTTGACTCCCGCGTTGAGTAGGACGATATCCAAGCGATCGAGTTCTTGCGCACGCTTGCCGAATGCCATTACGCTGTCGAAGGAATCCATATCGAGAGGCCAAACCTCAATCGTACAGTTTGGGTGTTGTCGCAATAGGTCTGCCTTGGCCTCTTCGCCTTTTGATATTGTTCGGACTGCCATGATAACGCGTGAGACTTTGAAGTCCATCAACAGACGGGTCGCAGCGAGACCGATGCCAACGTTGGAGCCGGTGACGAGGATAGTTTGACCGGAGAGATCCTGTGGAGGAATAGGTTGTGGGTGTACCATCTTCTGACGGTACATGAAGCTGAAGAAGCCCATGGTGATGATCTAGAGCAGTGTATGCAGTTCTGATGGAGTAATGCTGGCGGTAGATTCTAGGATATGTAGGTGGGTTGATGGACATCAAAAGAAGAGGAGGATGGGGTGGTTGTCATGGGGAAAGATATGATAGCATTCATTCCAGTCATGCTCTTTCCTTCTCTTTCTCATAACGTCCTCCATTGTTGTCTAAAGTAGATATTAGTTTCAAACCGACCACGATGTGTTATGGCACTTGCTCATGCTGAGGAGTGGCTGTCTACCACCGATTCTACGGGACCGAAAATGATCGGCTTTAACGCGACTCCCCTCGGCTAAATGCGCCTAGAACTACACGATACCAACGCTGCCCTCCCGCCGAAACTTCAGGAGCATTTACCTTACCTTCAGTTGCCGTATTGCTTGATTGCTTAATGAAAGCAACTGAAATGAAGGACGGCTTACGGAGTACTATGTATATGATATCCCGACAATGCTCGGAGCTAATGGTGTTTTGGGTTTCGTGGATGTCGCGTAGTATGTGTGCAGGTGATTTTCCTTTTGCGGTAAAGCGTGCCGCATCCGGCTTAGCCTGTCCCTCGCCGCCCTCCGCTTCTTGCTGCCCAGGTTTTGCCTACTGTCACGACACTTGGATGCTCTTTCCTCGTCAGGGTGAGTATAACGCTCCCCTCCCCCATCTTGTCGAAAAGTTGTTATTTGCGTGCAGTCTTCTCAGCTTTACTGAAGATCTTGTACTCGTTATTTTCACAACTTTAGCTGCAATACTACGCGCCAACATGGCCAGAGATAGAGAGGTCCAGGCCCAAATGACAGATCACTTTCTTCAGCATCTGGATCGATCTGGCTTCGAGAACGTTTCTCATCTCCGTCAACAATTCAACGACTACAAGGAAACTATTGAGGAGGCGGCGAAATTAGAGCCAGGAAGGAAAACCTTTCCAAATATCAAGTATCTTGGCTAATCCTTCATCAGCTCTCCGCCAGCACTTTGAATCACCAGGAAGCTCTCACCATGTTCAACCTTGGAAATGGTCAGTCATGGGTTACGTGGCATATGGAACAGGATGAGCTCTACAATATTTCAGATTCCTTGAGTAAAACTACTTCCTCTTCATGAGATTTAGGTAAAGCTGTATCTAATAGAAATCAGTCCAATATCTTAGCAAAATTGACGATGTCTCGCATGGGGAAAACGAAGTTCGAGCTAGAATGAAGGTCGACGCAATTCTCATTGAATCCCTTTTTGAAGAGAAACGCTTCGCCCTTGGTGTGCACAGTCACAATCAACACCATCGCTCAAATGTCCCAATTCCGGCTACCTCTGGGCCAAGCACACCCTTAGCAGCCAAATCGGATAGCCGTCCTGTGCCTGCGCCACTCATGTTGAAGCCCGAAGTCGAGATCCGTAGGATCGTAACATACAAGTATGAGCGTCGGTTGCTGAAAGAAATCGCTGATTATACACTCCATTATGACGAAAAGGATCCGTACGGAACGAATCTTGTGATTATTGAAGCCAAAAAATATGGTGCTGCAGGATTGGCCGAAGGGCAGCTCCTGGCATATATGGGTAAAGCAATTTGAGTGTCAAGGTTGTTAGAATGCCAACTAATTAATGCAGGAATGGTACATCAGGCACGCAAAGACCAAGGCAAACGCAACACCACAGTCTTCGGTGTCGCATCAGACGGCGAGGCCTTTCGCTATTATCGCATTGACAATGAGTCGCAGGTAAGAAAATCAAGCTGTTGCCTAGTTGTCACATGCTCATTAATTACAGCTTACCCGATCTCCTCCTTTCGACTGGGCGGTACCACAGCACCAGAAGGAAATAGTATCTCGACTACGGCTGATAATCCGTGCGGCGATTGTCTCATCCCCATCAACGACTCCGATCAAAGAGGGGCAGCCACGAGAAGCAATGCTAACCAGATTCGATGATCCCGTGACTAGGGGACGATTTGATTTTAACATTCGTGAGGCAGACTGGGGAAGTTCGTCTGAGGACATGGAAATTATAGGCGATACTTAGCAAATATTCGGTATCAAAAAAGAACTAAGGGCTTCGTTGCAAGTCCAGTGCAAGCGCTCTATTCACGTGGTATAACAGCACGTAGACCAAAAAATGAGGCACCAGGCAGCATCTTACGCGTCATCATGAAGGGTCACAAGTTACCGTACTAAAGCTGTTTGCTTAGTAGAACGACGATAAATTACGAATGCTAAAAATAAATTGTGAGAAGACCTCATAAAACAGCGTCATGACCATCACAAATTGGGAATTTTTCTCACCTGCACACTGATTATCCGCGTCTGTCAAAACTCACTTCTTCCCCTCCTTACCTACATAGTACTTGTAGACAACGTCAGACTAAGGTATATCGACGAAGAATTCATGTCGAAGCGCCTGTAATTGCCGTCAGCGACCAAAAGAAGTGTCCCCTTCTCCTCAACTCACAAGCAGTAAAGAGCAGTTCGATCATCTTGATCTTCTCCTGGATCCGAAAGAGGCGTTTCTTTGAAGTAAGCTTCTATGTATTCTTTCCTCATACGGTGTCGGGCGGGTCTCAGTGGCGCGAGTTCAACTAATCGTTTAATAAAGTCAGAGCATTCTGGAGATGATATTGAAAGCAGCTTCATTCACTATGAGCCTATATGCATGTTGAGTCGAATATGACGGGATTGTTCGTGTCAAGGTTCGTGGCGACATTCCCATCCCAAGTATCGCCATGCACAAAACAGGGCCGGATAGTCCTGCCTCCAGTCTCCAAGGGGCGCAGCAGTCGAGGGATGACCTTTTCAAATGTGGCTTTCTCTAGGTCCTGCATTTCCGGGTCAGGTCCCTGAGCCTTCTCCTCGTTCTCCACCAGTCTCCGGAATGAGCGGGAGAAGAACTCCTCCCAAGTGTCTGTCCAGTCAGCATATTGAGGGACCAGGCCTTGAAAGGTGGCCACTGGGAAACCGTATTTGCCAATTGGGGATACAGTGGTCCTGTGCAATTTCGCGAGCGCTTGTGCAAATTTTTGAGGATCAGGTAATGTCGCCTCGTCCATGTCAACAAACTCGCAGAGGAAGAAATGGATTTTTGGGTCGGAGGCGTAAGTTCCCCATGCATAAGGCTTGGGTGTGAAATCTGGAGCCGCAGGGTAAAGCGTCGACTGCGAAAAGAACTCGCCAGAGACCATGGCTTCGATTAAAGTAACCTGCACAGGCATGCTTCGAGTAAACGGCTAGGACTAGATGTCGACGAGCGAAGGGTACTTGCCTTGAGGAAGAAAGACAACCTCGACCCATCGCTCTGCTCAGTAGAAATCTCGGCCCCTTCGTCCAATAGCTGGATCCGCAACGGTTAATCCCCAGGGGTTTGGTACCTGCGGGAAGCTCTATATAGAAGGTCAGTGCTCGTGTATTTGCACACGTGGATCTTTGGTCAAGCTACTTGCGAGGACATTGTCGTCGATGAATTGAACCCACTTCTCGTCTACTTCGTTTGGCTCGTCCCACACGATCTCGGATCGGACCAAGTTCGCTGGTATCGGAAGCCAATGACGTTTTCACGTTCGTACGCTTTCACAATGGGTGAAGCCTGAGACTGAGAACCACAGTCTGCCCAACGTCAATACGTTAGAACGTGATTATCACTCAACGCTGCAAGAATGGGATACACAAGAAATGATCGCAGAGTGAAGGCTGGTCGGACTCGTATTCAGATCAGGATTCCCAGTGTCGGAGAGTGTCTGTAGCAGCTGCCATGGTGGATATTTGGTGGCTGCACTGCACCCGTCCCGGCCACCGTGCCACGTCGAACAACTGAAGGATTCGGTCGGCCACATCATCAGCTACCAATATGAGGGGTGATGTATAGTTTCTTCACGGGTACTTGCAGCATGCTGCAACCAGTCGATTGAGCTGTACCCTAGAAGTACCACGTAGGACGACCTAAAAACATGGGGCTGGAAGCGAGACCCATGGGATGCTCCAAATTACCCGTTGCTTGGGGGCGGATGTGCGTGGTCGGACCTTGGTTCGGCAAGCGTGTGGCGTGGATCAACCGACGATCTCTCTCTTAAAGCCCGCCTGGACCGCCTGGACCGCCCAAGAAGAGGGCATTACACACATGCGGTCCCTTAACATCGACCCGGGAGATACTGGATCAATCCTCCACACCAGTCTGTGACTGGGTCGTCAAGTTTCGCCGTGTCGCAATATTCATCCTACGAACAGCCGATGTTATCATCGTTCTTTTCAAGTCAATCGACTGTGGTTACAGCTTGAGATCAAGCATGACTACGTTGGAGCTCTCTTTCGATATACCTCGGCGGTAATCTCTCGAGCCCTGAGCCTGCTGTCAGCGTTTCACCGGTTCGTCTCGCGTTGTTGGTGCTAAATTCATCAGCTATTGGGTCTCCGAATCCTTGTCTAAGGATCAGGTCCGAGCCGTCCGTACACAAAACAACCGGTCCCTTACCGTTCTGGGAGCTCACATCCGTAGGGAGGCCCACTTGCGCAACACGCACGCCTGCCTGCCGGAACGATGGCTCTGTTCCAACCCAGTCGCCAGGGCTGAGCTGTTGCCAAGCGCCAGGTCTGATCCATGCCTATCTAAGATTGGTGCCGAGAGTTTTCACTAATCTCAGTGCTCTTTCAAGAGATCTCTTGCCACAGCTCCCAGATGCGAGGTCTTTTTAAACCGAAGTCAGGGCTTCTCTGCCACATTGTCATTCTATCATGCATTAGCCTTTACCATACATCTCGTCGACCCGCGATGATTATTAGCATTGCAGCAACGTCTCGCCTCATCCCCACATTTGCGACTACCTTTGAGGTCATCTCATTGAGGTAAGGCTTTCATTACTACGGCTACTCTTGCTGTCGATATGGAGCGCTCGATGTCGACAGCGACCTCTTCGGGCTCCTCTTCGGCACGTTCGTTCTTCAATCGTACTTTTACACGGCAGGACCGAGGCAGCGAACCACGCAGACGTCAAGGGCCCACTTGGGTTGAACGTTTTGTTTGACCCCGGATCTTCGGTTATTGCAGATTTGGTGTTCGTGCATGGCCTCGGAGGTGGATCTAAGAGTACCTGGACAAAGTCCGGCAATTCCGCGTTATATTGGCCTAAAGAATGGCTTACCGCAAGATCCGGGTTTTCAAGATGTCCGAATATATAGCTTTGGCTACAATTCGGATTGGGCCAACGAGAGTACTCTTAGCGTGCATGACTTCTCCAAATCTCTTCTAGGATCCTTGCATCATTGTCCTGCGATGGCCCGGAACAGCAATGTACGTATTACAGGTCTCGCGATCGAGTATGATTAGCTACATCATTTGAAATCAGTCTTGGACACTAATAAGGACCGCAGGCACCATTAGTCTTGGTCGGCCACAGTATGGGTGGTCTTGTGATTAAGCGGGCCTACATAGTGGCACGTCAGAAGGATGAATTCAAGTCACTAGCTCAACGAGTCCGCGCCGTTGTATTCCTGGCAACTCCGCATCGGGGCGCAGACCTCGCTCAACTACTAAGCCGTGTTCTCAATCTCTCCTCTGGAGCCAGACCTTTTGTCAAAGATCTACATCGTAATTCTCTTGCGACACAGTCAATCAACGATGAGTTCCCACAGTACTCTCAAGAGTTGCGGCTCTACTCATTCTATGAGACGTTGCCAATGGCATATGGCTTGGGAAAGAGCCTCGTAGTGGAAAAGGATGCAGCTGTTCTTGGCTATCCCAATGAAACCGCAACATATCTCAACGCGAATCACCGCGAGGTGTGCAAATATGCCACAACGACCGACTCAAACTATAGAACTGTTCGGGATGCGCTTGCTTCAATAATACGCGAGAAGATGTCAGTGCATTGCAGGGCGAGATTAATCATGAACAACGAAGGCTGTTGGACAGCATTCTAGGCGTAACAGATGCACCCAAATATTATTACATGGACATTGAATACCTGCGTTTGACCGGATCCTGCGAGTGGTTGATATCGAAGGACACTTTCCAAGCGTGGCGCGACCATCTAGATGCACATCTGTATTGGATCAGCGCAAAGCCAGCGACCGGAAAGACCGTCTTGAGCGGCAAGGTGATTCAGCATCTTACGAGCCTAGACCTTGACGTTTCATTCTACTTCTTGGATTACCGAAACAAGGCGCAGACAAGCATTAGTTGCTTCCTTCTCTCGATGGCTGGGCAGATGGCTTACATGCACCCCCTGGTCATGCAAACAGTGCTTGGGATCTGCGCGAAGGATGACCAACTTTGCAAAGCCGACTATCGCAACATCTGGCGCAAGCTATATATGGAGGGTATTTTCCGAATCAAGTCCTGGACAAGACATCAATACTGGGTCATTGACGCGTTGGACGAGTGCAGTCACGATTCGGAATTGGTGCCTCTATTACTAAAACTCACGGAGACCCACTCAGCTCAAATTTTGCTCACTTGTCGCAATCGCTTTGAGACATACAGGCAGTCTTCGCGTCCCAAAGCCACGGTGACGTCCGAAGAAATTTCACCAGATGACACGAAGTCCGACATCGCACTCTACCTACAAGCCAATCTGCAACAACTACCTATGATCGACGAGCAAACGCAGCAGGATATAATGAGCGCGATATCTTCAAAGTCTGGCGGATGCTTTCTGTGGGTCAGTTTGATCATGCAAGAACTTAGGCTAGCTCACACCTCGACCGAAATTCATCAGGTTCTTGAGGAAGTACCTTCCGACATGAACGATCTCTACTCTCGTATCCTCGAACAGATGTCGAGAGCGCCTCCATATAGCAAAGTACTTGCGAAAGCCATACTGACCTGGACGGTATGCTCAGCTAGACCTCTAACCACATACGAACTGGAGCAGGCCCTACAAATGGATATCAAGCATAAAATAGACAGCGTTGAGGCTTCCATCGAGTCACGGTGTGGTCAATTGATTTACGTGGACGCGTTATCACGTGTCCAATTGATACATCAGACAGCTCGCGATTTCCTTCTCCACACAAGTCGTAACTCGGAATTTGGGGTGGATCGGAAAACCGGCCATGGGCGCCTACTAATGACATGTCTTGAGTACCTCAATGGGAACGAAATGAAAGGTCCTGCACGTCGTGATTTAAGTGTAAGTAATGTGGTGAGAGAGCACGGGGCACTCGCGAGTTATGCGTGCAGCTCCTTCTTTGAGCACGTTTTCCAAGTATCCTCGCAGGACGACGATACATTGGTCAATCTAGGAAGATTTCTGGGTTCTTCCAATGTCTTATGCTGGATCGAATATGTCGCTGGTCATTCCGATCTCAACTGCCTTATCAGGACTGCCAACGCTTTCAAGAACTTCTTGCAGAGAAGACTTAAGTATCTTTCGCCGTTCGGCAAAGACATCGTGCTTGTAGATGCTTGGGCTACTGACCTTGTCCAAATAGTCACTAAATTTGGCAAGAATTTGATAGTCTCGCCTTCCTCTATATACTATTTAATACCGCCCTTCTGTCCCGCAGACACTGCCCCTCGAAAATATATTGCGGCTCCCAACCGTGGTGGCATTTCCGTTATCGGTCTGACCTCCGCACACTGGGATGACTGCCTGTCAACCATTGTCGACCCACAGGAGACATTCTCTGCTCTAGCGTCTTCTGATAAATTCTTCGCCGTCGGTACGTCCAGCGGGAAGATGGTGATTTACAACGAAACGACATGTCAAGAAGCGCACAAATCACAGCATCAAGAAGCCGTTACATTCCTGGAATTTGGACGCATAACAGAAGTTCCTCGCATCAGCTGGTTCGCGGCGGGTCTGCTTATGGGACACATCCTCCTGGGAGCAGATTTGGGTCATCAAGACACCTCAGCAATGCATGTCAGTGGCGTTCATTGAGGAAGACAACCTGTTACTTGGAGCACTGAGAAATAATCACTTGATAATATGGGATCTTCAAACAGGTAGTGAAAGGGACAAGGTTGACTGGACTGATGATCTAGAAGGATCTCGATCGCGATCATTTCATCGCCCGATAGTCGTCGCATTGTGTCTGAAATCGTGCCTTTTAGCAGTGGTCTATCGCGGTCAGGATATATTGCTTTGGAGTCTTGAGAGCTATGCCCTTCATGATACTTATAACAGGAACGGTAGCTCTTCAAGGATCCAGTCCCGCGGAGATGACGCAGGAGCATTGTGTCTAGCTTTTAGTATGGCTCCTGACGCAAATCTCCTCGCCGTTGGCTACGCGTACGGAGACCTATTACTATTCGATACCGCGGATGGGGTCGTGAAACAAAGGCGTTGGTTAATGCGCAAACCCTTGCTTGCTCGCCAGACGGACGTACACTGGCTAGTGGGGACTCATCTGGTACAATTCAGTTGTTCAACTTCGAGACGCTGAGACCTCTTTATCGTATCAATTCTGATGAGTACTGCATTCGGAAATTGGCCTTCAGTGGAAATAGTCATCATTTGATAGATATTCGACGATCAGAATGTCGGATCTGGGACCCGCCGGTGTTGGTGCGACAAGATGACGACGAGCACAATAGTGATACAGTATCAATCTCATCTGGTACTCAAGAAATTGGCATGGAATCTGTCAAGCAGGTGACACTCATCACCTCTCTGGCCTGCCACGGAAATGGGGAGATATTCTTCGGTGGAAAAGAAGATGGTTCGCTGTACCTCTACCAAACTAACAGCGGGCGGCAGATGCACAAGCTTGTCAGTCACGCGAAGGGAGTCTCAATCGTGTCGCTTTTCTTCGACAGCGAAAGCCACACCCTCGTTAGCACGGACATCACTAGCCGAGTCGTTGCCCACAAGTTGGAACTCCGGCACCATGGATGGCAAACAACCGAGGTCTTACTGGATCACTACACTGGCGCAGCCGTCAAGCAAGTGCTGACCAACCCTGGGTCGTCTCGATTGCTCATCAGCACCTCAGACAGCGGCACACTCTTCTCTCTCTCTCCAGATGGCCATGCTGCCATCGTCGCAACGCTTCAGTGGGAGGATCGATCTTCTTACAAATGGGGCACACATCCGTCGGACCATCATCAATTGATCTTCATACTAAATAATTTTGTTCATCTGTACAATTGGCAGACTCTAGAGCGGATCACATCGGAAGGAGGAATATTGCTTGAAGGAAGCATACTCCCAGAGCTCACAATTCAATCTATTACTTCCTGCTTCAACAACTCCGTCATTGCCACCGCATTCTCGGAGTCTTCGAGGATGCAGTCTGGGTTCAGACTTCTTCTTTGGGACGCCTCAAACTTCACTCCTGATTCGAAATCCGCAGCACCGATCCCAAGATATCACGCTCTAGCCGACCAAGTAAGATCCTTGATTGGGTCTGACGGCAAAAGACTTGCCTTTCTGCACAGTAACGACTGGGTCTCCTCCGCAGAAGCACGAGTAGCCGAGACCGACAGATACAACCGCCATTTTTTCATTCCTGCCGACTGGCTGACTACTAACGTCACCATGATGACCGAAGTAACGCCTAACGGCGACATCATCTTCGTGAAGCGCGATGAAGTAGCCGTGATCAAGCGAGGTTACGAGAACATCGAACGAGAAACTAGTAATGCACCCCAGCAACCAGGCAAAAGACCTTCGCTGGTTGGGAGAAGGAAGTCGCCCCTTCGCAGGTCTCCAAGCCCTCGAGGGATATGATGCGAGCCTCGAGATATTCGGCATCACGCTGTTTGAAGTCACATGTTGCGTGTCTCATGCCTCCGCGAGGAACGGTGCACTATTGTTGGTACATTCATAGGAGAACATTTACGCGAGACGGTTATGGATTGGTCGATCAAACCCTCATTCCTGACGAGGCAAAACTTCAAAGCATCTGGTACCCAGGGTTAAAAGATCCCAGAAAGAGGTTCAGCAGATAGAACCAAGTTGAATGCTGACCTCAAAGACCCTTGATCTCCGAAAGATGCACCATACCAGCGCATGGAATTATCCTCAAGACCTAATAGGATCAGTACCAGTCAACCCTTCATGCGTCTTATAGGATATCACAGCTATCATACCGAAAGATGTCCTTGTCAAGGAATAAATAACTTTGCAACAGTCAAGATCCTGAAACACCGGCAGCTTGGTCCGGTGAAAGAACAGACCACGCCGTCGGAGCGGGCTCAAAAAAGGCAGCCAAACGAAAGAAGGGGCAGAGATCATGGCCAAGAGGGAATCGAAATCAAGGAATGGGCAACGTAACTGTTAGCCACCCCTCAAGCCGCGACAAGATTGCCAGGAGAGTCGCAGCTACATCACGAAAGCGTCGTCAAGTGATTTGGGAAAGAGATCGAATGTAAATTCCGCGACGAATCTGGTACGTCTCAGCTATCTTACTTTTCGTCGCACGAACATTTAACACCTCCTGTCAAGATGCGCCTCTCCAAGAGAACCATTCAGAAACGCACTCAGCCGCAACCACCAATAGAGTACAAACCCAGCTGAAAAGCTGTTAATCCTGCGCCAAGAGAGCGCCGTATCGGTTGCATTCCCGATCGTTACCAAGATTCGACAACGGTCCTCGTATCTACGAACATTACCTACTTGAAGGGCCCCACGATGGAATCACACGCCTTACCGCCTCCAGACTCACAAACCAGACACCCAACAGGCCACGCTTTAGACCGCCCAACATTGTCCCACACAATGCACCCACTTTCAAAACTATCAAAGCTGCCCTCGGGATTGTAGGCAGGCTTTTGCAAATCAATTATATCCATAACATGTTCGACAGCACTGCTTATAGTCCGAAGAAGCAATCTGCGATCTCTCGACAGCAACGCACAGGAAGTGTATTCACTGAAGGTCTATACGTTTTGGTGGGCTATTATAGAGCTATTTTATGCAGCGGAAAGAGAGACAGCAAGAATTCTTGGCGCTAGTGCTTTAATTTCTTCAATAGAGCTATCTTATATATGTATATCCATGAGGTGTTTGGGTCACAGCCGTTTCGAAGCACCGTGGTCTGGGGAGATCGCCGATAGCACACTACCATTGTCTTGGTCATTAGGACTGCTACGAAGTCGGCTAACTCCTCTCAACCTAGGCGACAGGAGCACGCAGAATGGGATGGCGAGTCTGAAAGCGACGAATGCAATGAAGAGGGGTGGGGTGGTCAATCACTGCCCCCTTGATCTCCCTGGTCCCTGGCACTAGACCTCCTGTCATGCAGGGCTTTATCCCTGGGAAAGCGTATGGAGTGCTTGATGATAGGGTGATTGATGGGCAAAGACGAATAAGCAGTTGAGAAGATGGAAGGGAAACTGTTTGACTTGTTCAGTCGACGTAAATGGAGGGTTTGAAGAAGGCATGTAGAGCGCAGCTGACTTGATCAACTCTGAATGGGTAGCGTTTCCAATACAAGATCCATCTGGAGAGGATCAACGGCATCTAGAGTCGTGATAACCATCATGTTGGAAGATAGAAACTCATGATCAACGGATGTAACACATGATCTATTCCGCGAGCATCAAAGCATATACAGCCTGAAAACCCGCATATCGCGAAACAGGCCCTCCCCAACCCCAACATCCCAACATCGAATTACCCAAGACCTAAAACCCCAGTCCCTTCCCTAAACCATCCCTCCCCACCCTCCTAATCCTGATCCAATCAAACACACCCCATCTCCCTCTGCCCCCCCTCTCTTTCCGCAACCAAAACCCTCATCCCCTCCTCCACCTCCCCTCCCCTCTCCACAACACCCATAACGCCACATCTCTCTCTCTTCCTGCCACCTTCCCATTGATAACACCGTTTCAGTAACCCAGCGCGAAAATCATTAATCTGCCCGCATGGTTTCCTGAGACCTGTGATGCGCACGATGGGCCCGCGGGGGAGAGTGTGTTTGTAGAGGAATGGGAGGAGGGAGGAGATGATGAGGAGGGTGAGGAGCGGCGGGAGGAGGAGTGTGTATGCCAGGCGCCGCCTATGTAGCAAGATAGCCAGCGCCGCGGCGAGGGCGACGAGCGCGATGGAGATGGTGTAAGGTCGAGTTTTAGAAGCAGCGAGGAGGTACCCCAACGCCGTATTCACCCCACCCTTGCGGTGCGCGAAAACCAGCCGGTCCCCCTCCCCCAGCCCATGAAGATCAACACCCTGCGTAGTAATGTTCTCGCCCATCTGCCCCGGAAGCACGGGCTGGTTGTCATAGCCGCGGAAGAGGGGGCGGAGCAGGGTTTCGAGGGGGAGGAGGTGGACTTGTTTGTTGTTTGGGGCGAGGGGCGTTTTGCGCGCGTTGTAGGTGTGCTGGACGGTGGGCCCGCAGTGGGCGTCGTGTTGGACGCCGAGGGAGGGCAGGAGAGTTATGGAGGGGTGGGGGGTTTTGGAGAAGGTGTGGTGCGGGGAGAGGGAGGTTGCGTGGATGGACATTGTGGGGGGTGGGAGTGGTGGTGGGTTGGGGCTGGTGGGGTTTGTGGAAGCGGTGGAAGCGGTTGTGGAGAGGGGTGGAGGGGTTGAAGGGTCGATGCGGTAATTGAGTGGCGGGGGAGTACAAAGGCTCTTTGTGTTGACAATCTGGATGTTTCGAATTGCGGCGGTGAAGAATCAGTGGCGATGCGACAATACGATTGTTCTGCGGAGTATAATGCTTCGAACGGGGAGCCAAAGTTGGCGTCGATTTCGATCTCTCAGTTTTGCTTTCAGGTCTGCAGCGGTCGGTCCAGACTTAGAATGCCGTGCCTCGTGTTGTAAGATTTGCTATCAAGGGCAAATCATCAAGCAAACGACGGGCGATCGAAGAAAAGGATTCAGTCCCGTCGAGAACTTGAGCCCATCGCGCCGGCATACTGAGGGTAGGGTCTGACTCGAAGGGGGACGTCAATATCCAGGAGAGGATCCGATTCTGCCCTATCCCGGGACGTCCCTCGAAGTGTTGAACCGGACAACGAGGGATCAATGGCGGAGAGACCATACCGGCTGTCTTTGCTGGACTGCACAGTCTGACAGATGTTCTTCCAGGCTTTGGTGAATTTGTCACCAGATTGAGGATCAGAGGGCGCCATGACTGCTGCTGGTACTTGAGTGTTGTCAAATCCTGCGATATAGACGGAACGATAACTTGATTTAAAAAGAGCTCGAGTATGAGCGCAACATACTTCTATATAATGTTGAGATCTATGAGGCTACGCAACCAAGACATAGATTCCTTGCGCCATGCGCAATAGCCGCCAGCAGGTCGACGGGCATTGTCTCTTAATTGAGGTCTTCCACATCGCAGCATGTGTAGCCGCTGTAACACCTGAGACATCTTGAGGTGGTACAGTAAGACTACGTGCATGACAGAATGCAGTCGCATCAAGAGAGTATAGCTGATAATCGCGAGAAAAGACATTGGCTAGGATAATGGGGCAAGCGACCAACCATTATGGATCCTTGGACCCAAGTCGGAGAATTGTGCATTGTCTCCCGCATTGTGCCCGCATGCACTGGCGATATTCTCCTGCTATGGTCTTTCTTCAGCGCAGTCGTCTCGATTGATCGACGTGCTGAGGTGGTAAAACATTCCATTGGTGCGACAGTAGTCGCACATAAAGTGGGTAAGCGACGTCTCACATTATTGCGCCCCGAACTCTATATGCACTCCCTCCGTATTGACGTCCCACTGAGAGGACTTCGGTAATACTCTATCTCAAATATCGAAGCGATAGATGGGGTCGCTTCAAATATCTCCGATTGTTTGCGTCGTCAGTTCTCACCTTTGTAACAGTCTGGGCAGCGTGCATTGCCGGTGTTTCCTCTGCCTATAGCTTGTTACGACTCACATACAGATATTTAAAAAAGCCTCCAAATGGTGGACTGTGGTTCAAACATGGATATGTAAGATACAGGAAAGCCATTGTAATGGAGAATGGAAGTCATCGTAGCGTAGGCGATACTTGCACAAGATGGAATGATGTCAACATAAGAGCGATCTTTTTCCAACCTAAGGCATGAGAAAAGTGATGAAGAGACGGCCACTCGCTAACGAGGGGATTTGTTCCTGCATAAGTGATCCCTGAGGATCGAATGCGTAGTGCGCACCTATCGATCAAGCTCCCCTAGCTCAACATGCGGGGCAGTGGGGGATCGGCTCGACCTGCTACGTACAGGGAGATAGTCCATAGGGTTTGTAGGGGTCGCATATCGGGACCACGCGTGGGCAAGAGAAGCCCGTTGTGTAAGCCTTCGCTCACTGACCCAGGCCTCTTTCCAAGTCTCTAATGTAGATGCATCCAGGCCCGAGTCTCCTTCGTGCACGTGGAGACTCTCTAGGTAGACTGCGTCACACCAAGGCGCAGGGACTGTTCGCTAAGGCGTTTCGCCCATACATGTACGTGGGAGGCGACGGTGATGCGACCGAGGTCGCAGGCATTGGCTGTAGCGGATATGCGAAGTCAGTAAGTTGCCAGGAAAGAGGGAGAAGATGATGAGGTACAGTCCTGCGGAGGACAGGATCAGGCTGTGGATCCGGACGCTCGACTTCTGTTCGAGCTTCTGTTCTTGACCCATAGCGCGACGCGAATGCCAGATCTCGTACAGAGTTCTACATGCATTCATACAGGTAATGGAGATAACATCAACGGTACCAATGCGAGTGTGTTTGACCACCGTGTCATACAACGAGTGATTCAAGATTGCAACAGTGCCAAGCCGTCGAGGATACTTTGACCAATGGGGCTTAGATCAATCTTATCTCTTATCTCCGCTATCGTCTTATCGCTGATCGTCGAGACCTGAACAATCTTTGCCCACGCTCCAAGATGAAGCACTCATTCCTTGTCGACAGTACCTGGGTCTTCCATGAAGCCTTTTCCCCCGCTCACAGTTCTCTGGTCATGGCTACCAATCATTGCACATGCAGCGCAGGTGCTCCTAGGGAACAACGCAGGACCGCGAGGCCATGGTGCGGTGGCGTCAGAAAGTACAAGGTGCAGCCAAATTGGGATTGATCTTATGAAAGCCGGCGGGAATGCTGCAGATGCTGTTAGTGTCACTCTCTACGTCCAAAGCCAAGGGATTACTGCCTAATGAGTTGACAGCTTGTTGCAACAAGCCTCTGTGTTGGCGTCATTGGTGAGACGCTGTTTGGTATATGGATTAAAATTTAAGATTCTGATGATCGGTCAGGAATGTATCATAGCGGCATCGGCGGCGGCGGCTTTGCTCTGGTTCGCGCACACAATGGCAGCCATGAAGTCGTCGATTTCCGGGAGACGGCACCCGCTGCATCTTTCGAAGACATGTATCAAGGCAACGTGAACGGCTCTATCTTGGGTGGACTTGCTAGGTTCGTAAGCTCGCATCCTCAATGACAATTGCTAACAGATAAAGTGGAGTGCCGGGCGATGTCCGCGGCTTTGAGTATATCCATAACCGGTACGGGGCTCTGCCATGGTCCCAGGTTCTTCAGCCCGCCATAGATGTGGCCAGGAATGGCTTTGCCGTCTCGGCGGATCTTGTTCGAGCCATGGAGTCTGCAAGCCGAAAGGACGATTTCCTTACCAAAGATTCTACCTGGGCTATTGACTTTGCGCCCAATGGTACCAGAGTCGGACTGGGAGATATCATGACGCGGAAGCGGTATGCCACTACCCTGGAAGCCATAGCAAACGGTGGTGCCGACGCCTTCTATGCCGGAGCAATAGCCGAAGCGACCATTTCTGCCGTGGCGAAATTAAACGGAACGATGACCATGCAAGACTTGGAAGACTATCAAGTCATCTCTCGCTCACCAATTTCAACTAAGTTTCATGGCTATGACATCGCTGGCTGTGGCTCGCCCGCAAGTGGCGCCGTAGCATTAAGCGTGCTCAAGACCGTTGAGGGATATGATGGCTTCGGTCAAGCTAGCAATGTTAACATCAGCACTCACAGGCTTGTCGAAGCCATGCGCTTTGCCTATGGCAAGGCAAGTGACACAAAATCCTCGCTTGCTCAAGGGCTGACGATTGTAGAGGGCAAGTCTTGGAGATCCCGAATTCATCGATGAGATGGAAGCCTTTGAAGCCGGTATCATTAATGATACGTATGCTGCGTTGACCCGAGCTAAGATATCTGATCTGCATACATTGAATGTCTCTGCATATGATCCGGATGGGTTCGAGAGCCATGACTCGTAAGTAATCAAACGCAATTCTCCTCGACCTTTCTAACATGGGTAGTCACGGCACATCCCACATAGTTGCAGCCGACTCCTCAGGCCTGGCCCTTTCCTTGACCACTACCATCAACATCTCCTTCGGTTCCCATATCATGGTACCCGAGACCGGCGTAGTCATGAACAACGAGATGAATGGTTGAACCCCCGTCCCTACCAGATCCATTCAATTGATCTTACGCGCACGCAGACTTCTCCATCCCACACGTCCGCAATGAATTCGGCTTTGTGCCTTCTCCTGCAAATTACATCCGCCCAGGCAAACGCCCTCTCTCCTCGATCACACCGCTCATCGCCTCTCACCCTAATGGCAGCCTCTTTGCGATATTAGGCGCAGCGGGTGGATCGCGTATCATCACCGCCACCATTCAGAATGCTGTTGACATCCTGGATAGGGGTCTGAGTGCGCATGAGACGCTGTTGCGACGACGACTGCATGATCAGCTCATACCAAACGAGATCACCCTCGAGTGGGGTTACGAAAATGGGACTGTAGAATTCCTGAAAGACAGGGGCCACAATGTGAGATGGGTACCACCGGGGTATAGTGCGTGTCACGCCATCCGGGCTTTGGGTAATGGCGGTTTCGAAGCGGCTGGTGACCCGAGACAAAGCGACTCCGCTGGGATTGTCTTCTAGTGTTGTGGTTGTGTCGCTTCTCACACGCCTGTAATTTTGACCTGGCCTGATACAAGCACGTCACGTGACGAGCATTATCAGCAAGCTTCGTCGACAAGCTCTGTTCAGTCTCGGTCGTCAGGGTGACGTGCCAGTGAGGATCTGTACAGAGTCTCGCATTTAGCATGCTAGGAATGGGAGGGCGCACATGGAGATTGGAATGTGAGTCGCCTAGAACCCGCTAGAGGTCAATCACGATCACCTCGACGGGTACTTAGATTTGCAACATATATAAGAAGGTTGAGGAAGCTGTCTTCGAAGACGTGGCGCAGCGGGTCACCTCGCGAGCCTGCTACCTTCCAAAGTCTAGTCCGTTCCCTCGGCAGCGAGAGTCTGAGACTTGGAGATGTCGATAAGACAATCGCGTCTGCACCCTATCCTAGTCATAGGCCCCTTTCCTAGTTGTGGCTGACGTAGGTAATGACTAGTTGGTGCATTCCGGTCGGACAACACCAGTTTTCCGGTTCTGCTCCGGTTCTCCATCTACCGGCGGTTGACTGAGGCAATTTCGCGAAAGCTGCCTCAACCACCGCCAACATTGCAGCCTATTCCACACGTGTATTTTCACTTCTTGCCTTCAACTTTACCAGTACACAAACCCATCTCTCAGAGAATCCAAGAATCAAACCCAATTGACTCTGAAATCCACTTCCATCATGTCACTTATCCGCGACCTCCTTACAACTCTCCTATCCTACTTCCACCGTCAGTACCGCCAGGCAAAAGCCAGCCATGCCGCTTACGAGCGCCTAAAAGATCCGAAGTGCGTCCTTCCTCTGGAGAAGCTTCCAACCGAAATCACGCTCGTGATCGTGTCCTACCTCGATCCGGTGTCTCAAGTGTGCTTGAAGAAGGCCTGTCGACATATCTGGCCAAACATACATGTGCCTAATAGAGAGCTATCAACGTGGGAGCGCGCTTTAATCCGATCCTTCATCATGCACGACCAGTCCATCTCCATGTGTGACCGGATGGATCGCCGCATCTCCGAGTCATTACTGCTCGGTTCAGGGGATGGGGCAAATACTAGAAACCAACACGACTGGCGCCAGCCTCGTGAACGTTCACCTACGCGCTCGCCCCGACGGATTCGCACTTGTTCAAGAGCTACTTGCTATATAGACATACGGTTGATGGAGATAGAGCTCCGACAGAGGGAAGTAGTGACACAGCTGCGAGCGCAGACGAGACGTCTACGCCTCGTGAGCGCATACATGGCAGCCGGTACGCCTACTTGAGGATCGGATCGTGGGTGCTTTAGTCAGGGGTTAAGCTGACCTAGCCTCGATTTGATGATCTCGCAGTCGAGAGGCGCAGCTCGTTTGTGATTGCTGTTGTACAAACACGGCGACCAGATATGATGGTCCTACGGTTCTGTGCTACTATTGTGGGGGCTATTCTATAGGCTTCTAAGGTATTATGGTTCTCCTACATCGGGCACCGTTCTCTCGAATTGCAAAAATTCGAAGGAAGGGCTAGGTTCGAGAAAATAATAACATCCACGTTTATTCATGTGTCTTGCATGTCGTAACTAAGCAACCTTTGCGCATAGAAATAGGATTTTCCAAAGCTGTGTCTTTTAAATTGACTGATGCTTATGTTAGGAGATGTGCAGCGGAATTTCACTCGAGATTTTCGTCCATTGAAGATACTTCTTCAAGAAAGATGGCTTGAAAAACCATTCTTTAATAAGCGTTCGTCAAGGGAATTACCGTCTCATTACTCATTGGAATCGCTGCCACAACCATTACAAGCTTGCACTATCATAAGATCACGGATGAGCAAGTTCCTAGACCTTTCAGCACTCCACGCCGCTGCTCTGACCTCTCATTCCCACAAGTAACTTGTTCGAGGAGTGCAGTAGATGGGCCCTGATATGCATCTCCGCGCAGCAGTCCGAGCAACTCATTTCCCATCATTAGAGGCCACAACTCATGATGGTCTGTCCCGGGTGGTGGCAAGAACCGAGCAAAACCCTTTATCTCGAGTCCCTATCACGATCACTGATCCGCACTATGCTTCAACTCAATCCCATGTGACCAAAGCATCAAATCAACCCCCTAATGAATTCCATCAACACTCCCATCTCCCTTCGTATCACCACACTATTCCCCCCCTTCTCATTCACAAGCCCACCTCGTTCACAAGGATGACGTAATTGAAACACCGCCCCTTTTCCCCCAATCTCCACTCTCTTCGACCTTCTTCCTCCCTCCCTACCTCCCTGCTCATATCTAGACTCTCTCATCCACAGCACCCTCCTCAAGCCTCGAACCAGAAACACCACCCTGATCAAATCCCACAAGAACAGTAACAAGGATAGCAACTAGAATACTCACACCATGCATCTCATCACCACCATCACCCTCTCCCTCATCACCTCCATCTCCGCCTTCAGCATCACCCTCGATGGGCCGGGCACTTTTGTTCCGCCTCCTAAATCAGTCGTGGTACGTACCTATTCCTCCTTACCCCTTACCCATGCATCCACACCCTCCTCTCCACCCCCACTCCCCCTTCCTTCCCCCACCACTCACCCCACCCCTCCCCCTCCCTTCCCATCAACTAGCGCCCCTCCCCTTACTAACGCCACCAGCTATCCGCCCTCCGTGCAGCCGCCTCCTCCCAAGTAACCTCCGCCCCCTTCGCCTCCGCGCTGAGCAAGCTTCCCGCCTCACAGATCAGCGGCCACAACATCCCCTCGGACATCGCGCTCGCGGCCGACCAGATCATCTACTCGCATGACCTGTCGCATTTGCCGGCTTGGCTGAGTGCGGCGCCTACTGATGGTGTGAGTCCACCCTTTCCTTTTTCGCCCACCTGTTCTTCGCCCAATCCGCCGAGGCTTCGGGGCGTGGCCTTGTGGACTTCGCTCTCACGCCCCGACGTCCTCCCCTCAACCCTTTCTCTACCTCACGCCCATTCCTCACCACCCATCCTCCCCCGCTTCACCAACTGATACCCACACAGCCAATCGCCAGCGCCCTAAACGCCGACATCGCCTCCGCCGAAGAGACCCGCATCAACGGCGCCAGCAAATTAACCGCCACGGGCAGCGCTGCGAGTGCGATATTGGCGTCTGCCAGCGCTGAAAACGGCGGCTCCAGCTTTGCTGCGACGACGATCAGCTCTAGTGCGCAGACCAGCTCCAGCTCTAACGTGACGAAGATGGGGGGTACGAGCACGACCATGAGCGGTACGAGTACGGTGACGAGCGGTGGGAGCACGACTACGAGCGCTAGTGCGCAGACAAGCTCGATGAGTTTGAGTGGTAGTACAGGAGGTGCGCAGG
>JAABUQ010000692.1_pt1 | contig 78094 bp, 66 predicted proteins | sample 5560001 | NCBI WGS metagenome assembly JAABUQ01 (sample SAMN10711888, study PRJNA513371) | rock metagenome | isolation source: Antarctica rocks | place: Antarctica: Victoria Land, Finger Mt nord | collected 2015-12-18 | reverse complement strand
GATTGCTCGAAGGGCACCTGAATCGTCTCAAGTTGATCAAACGCAGTATGTATGGACGTGCTCACTTTGATCTGTTGCGTCTCCGCGTTTTATCTGCTGCATGATTCACGAAACTTGAGGGAGAACCCAAAACTGACAGCAAAACGTAAAATTCTCATTGTTGCAGCATCCTATTCAGTTTTTCCATTGCGTCTTTCTGCATGGTGGGAAGCGCATGACTATAAATATTCATAGTCATGCTGATCTCAGTATGGCCGAGTAATTCTTGTACGACCTTCGGATGGACTTCAAGGCTCAATAGGAGAGAAGCTGAAGAATGGCGGAGATCATGAAAGCGAATGTCTGGTAATCCTGCCTTCACTAATAGCTTCTTCAACTGTACAAGAACGTCGTGACCTGGATTGAGATGTTTTCCAAACTGAGTGCAGAGCACATAGTCGTGATCTTCCCAGGAAGCACCGGCCTTGAGTTTTGCTTCTAGCTGACGAGTTCGATGCTGCTTTAGTGCATCAAGGGCCATACTAGTAAGTACAATATTACGACGACTCCCCGCCGTCTTTGGCTCTGCCTCTACATAGCGCTGACCTATCTCCTTTTATAATAGCAGGTTTGCGCACGAACGACGAGCTTTCGCTCCTGCTGCTGTGACGCTTGGCTTCCACTGTGAAGTAAGGTGAGATGGTAGGTGACCTGCAAGCTGATGACCAGTGCTTTCTTGAGTGTATCCTTCTATACTCGTAGTAGGAGAGATGGATGACTCACAATGTCCACCACCATCTCGCATCCATACCAATTTCTCTAGATCAGCAAAAGGGTTTCCCAGCAGTGAGTCATACGTCAAGGGCGCACTACCGCACATGAAACTTTATATACATTTTTTCGTGCATGAAGGGCGATTTTCAAATGACGATTACAATGGAGCTTCACAAGAGGGCTTTGGCATATTGCAGTCGACGATACACCAGGGGAAACGGCAGAGCACAGCCGTTGCCTACCTGCATCCTGTTCAGAATCGTCCTAATTTGACCATATGGACTCAAACCCTGGCTACACGTGTTCTCTTCGAAGGCACACGCGCTGTCGGTGTCGCCTATCTTCAAGATGGCCTGGAGCAACACGTGCAGGTGAAAAAAGAGGTCATCCTCTCTGCTGGAGCCATTAATTCTCCACAGACGCTCTTGCTCTCCGGTGTCGGGCCAGCTGATCAACTCCAGACAATGGGGATTCGTGTTGTGGCTGATGTCCCTGGTGTTGGCAACAATCTACAGGATCATCTCTGTATCTTTACGTACTCTATGACGAAACCATCCTTCTCCCAATTTGGGAACCTACCGGAAGGCATTGGCTACATCAAGACTCAACAAGATCTCCCAGAACCAGACATTCAGCTTCTCACTGCCCCGTTCTTTTTCCCACCACTAGTACCGGGGAATGGTCATACAATAGCCCTAGTCCTGGTTCGTCCACAAAGCCGTGGTCATCTAACACTGCGCTCCACTGATCCAACACAGCATCCTGCTATTTTTGCAAACTATCTTGCTAAGCAGGCAGATATCCAAACGCTCGTCGAAGGCATGAAAGTGGTACGACGTCTGAACCAGACACAGGCATTCGCTCCTTTTTATGAAGGAGAGGTAGAACCGGGCTTGCACATACAAAGCGACGAAGATTTCGTCGAATATATACGTACTCATCTCCAGTCAATCTATCATCCTGTTGGTGCATGTAAAATGGGTCATGATGATCTCGCTGTGGTCGATGAGCAATTACGCGTCTATGGCGTAGAGGGTTTGCGTGTGGTTGATGCTTCCATCATGCCCACCCTGGTCAACGGGAATACGAATGCACCCACGATTATGATCGCAGAGAAGATCGCTGATCTGCTCACTAAAGGGGTATTAATTTCATCTTTGTAAATGAGAGAGGACGTGGATACATCTAGAAAGAAGACAAAAGTTGGCCTTCTTCCAAGAACCGAGCCTCCCAGGGATGTATGGGAGATCCTTATGATCTCCCTGTTTATATTGGAAGGACTTCCCTATGAACACGACGTTAGAACTTCGCCAAGCACAGCAAGAATCAAGCGATCTAGCATTGATGGAACAGGCTTACATGAGCGATCAGGCGGCATTCGAGCAACTGGTGCATCGCTATCAACATGTGCTCTCTCGTTTTGTATGGGCGCGGCCGGGCAATGAAACAGCCTCAGATGTGGTGCAATTTGTCTGGCTTCAATTCTATCTCACCCTGCCCAAACTCATACACAATCAACGCTAGGACTCGGACGCAAACTCAGTATCCCGCCGACAACGGCCCAAACCTATTTTTATCGGGCTTGTAAGAAAATCCGGCATACCTTTGCATCGCAGGCAAAAGAGGCACGAGCATAATTACATGTGTCCACCAAATATACTAAGGAAGGTCATGATTTCGCGTGTCTGAAACGAGAGCGAACGGGTGTTTTCTCATGAACAGGTTGCAATGCCAAGGGATTGCCCAACATCCTCACAGAAGGAAACCATGAGAATTCTTACTGACATTCTCGGGTTAGTGCTGATCGTGCTCGTTGTCCAAGACGCCTTTAAGACGATCATCTTGCCTCATCGCATTGCGCGACGCATCCGCATTACCCGTTTTTCTTCATCACACAGAGGTGGCATAGACCAGCAGAGCATTTTCCCCATGGTCCCTGTTCGAAGCACGGGAGAAAGGCACCTTAGCTCGCCGCTCTGGGCATAACCATGCACTTTTCAGACCGAAACCTCCTCATCTCCCGAGGTAAGTGCAGCATGCACCACGAGACATTCCGACGACATGATCACCATCATCATCCACATGTCGCCGATAAGAGCACACCTTTACCCGTCAATGCTCGTTTCCTCGAACGCCCCCAGGGCAAGCAGCGACGCCTTTTGCGCTGTGGAGAGACCCCTGATTCCCGTGATTTCGAGTCGCTCGTAGGGCCGGTCGCGCCGCAGCGTCCGCAATTGCTCAGCACTCTGGAGATTCCACAACTTGATGGTACCATCATCGCCGCAACTGGCCAGTTTCTGCCCCTCAGGATTCACCCTGAGTGCCTGGACCACTCCCTGATGCCCCTGCCGTACCTGTACACACTCCCTGCTCTGCACGTTCCACCAGTGCAGGGTTCCATCGCTGTGGCCAGTGACCAGCACCGCACCAGTCGGACTCCACGTCACTGCGTTCACGATCGCGCTCGGCTCGCTCCAGATATGCAGGCGTTCTCCACTACGCACTCCACTACGCACCTCCCAGATGACGATCTCCCCACCCACTCTGTCCCCGCCACCACTGGCCAGCCGCTTGCCATCTGGACTCCAGGCCACGCTCATGACCAGGCCACGATGACCTTGGAAGCGTTGCAGCAACGTGCCGTCGGAGGCCTTCCACAAGCATACGCTGCCATCATCGCCGCCACTGACCAACTGCATCCCTTCTGGACTCCAGGCGACACGACGGATCCTGGTTGGCTGCGCTTGCCCAACCCATCGGCGGGTGCTGGTGATCACCTCCCACACCTGTACCCCACGCTGATAGCTCGTACTGGCCAGAAACTTTCCATCGGGACTCCATGCCACGCCATAGAAGACGGTTTCGGCGTGGTCGGGGTCCCGCAAAAGTTGCACACTGGCTCCCGTGGTCGCATTCCACACTCGGACAGTATTGTCCTCCCCGCTACTCGCAAGGAGTTGACCATCGGGACTCCACGCCACCCCATGCGGTATCCAGCTATGGCCGTGCAGCACCCTGGGTGGCGTCAGACCCTCCACATCCCAGAGAGTCACCAGCCGATCCGAGCCTGCGCTAGCAAGCTGGATACCGTCAGGACGCCAGGCCACGTCATAGAGCGAGACTGCGTAGCCCTGCATAATGTGGACACACTGCCCACGCTCCACGTCCCACAGCCGTAAGGTGCCATCGTCACTGCCACTGAGCAGGTTGCGGCTGTCAGGTGTGAAGGCGAGATCGTACACACCGGCTGTATGCCCGTGCAGCACTGTTCGATAGCTGCCCTGCTGGGCGTCCCAGAGCCAGATCGTTTGATCAAGTCCGCAACTCGCCAGGGTGCGTCCATCGGGACTCCACCCCACAGAATGCACCCGGTCTGTGTGTCCTGCAAGCGTCTGGAGACAGCGTAGGCTTTCCACCTCCCAGAGCCGAATAGTGGCATCACCTCCGCTGCTGGCGAGCGTGCCTCCATCGGGAGCAAAGGCGATGCGCTGGATGTTGTTGGTATGCCAGCTTGTCCAGAGCAGGGCACCGCTCTCGATGTCCCACAGCTTGATGGCTCCATCCGGGCTGAAAGCAAGGGCCCGTACTGTGTCGTTATGCCCCTGCCAGGCCAGATGCAGCACCTTCCCTCTTTCGCGCCACACCCGCACTTCACCCCGCGTACTACCCGCAGCCCAGTACTGCCCATTCCTACTGATGGCTACACTCCAGGAGGTATCAAACGTCTCTGTAAAGACCGTCTCATGGAGGAGAGCCCCGGAAAGCTTCGCACCTTGCATCTCAACGCCTTGCAGAGACGCCCCCCGAATGACAAGTCGTGAGAGATCGAGGCCACGCAAGTCCCCCTGCAGCACACGTAGCAGCATCACTACATTGGCCGGTCCATACCCTTGGGACTTCTGGTCCTGGTCTCGTAGCCAGTCGAGCAGCCAGAGCAATCGTGCCCCCAGATCGGCTTGCCCCTGGTAAGTTCTCTGCAGCTCGGTGAGGACTGGGCCCAGGAGCAGCCGCTCCTGGATCTCTCGCACGTATTCCTTCACATGGGCCCGGCACAGCCCATGCTCGATGAGGTGAACGAGTCTTCCCTGCTCGATCTCGCGGCTCGCCTCGGTGATGAGCCGTGCCGTCGCATACTCCAGCACCACCGAGTGCAGCGTGAAGCTCCCTGGCCGTTGCCCGATTTCGATCAAGCTGCGGCTGCGTAGGCTGTCAAGGACTTCCAGCACCTGCATAGGAGTCCTTGGTGTGGCGAGTACTGCCAGCAGCTCCTCCAAACTCACCGGCTCGCGGAGGATCGCCAGCCAGTAGAACACGCGCTGCTCGAGTACTGAGAGGCGGGCGAATTGCTCGTCCAGCAACTTCCGCACGCCACCAAAGACCACCTCGCCCTGCTCCAGGAACGGGGCAATCTCGCCCCCGAAGAGTTCCACGATGGTCTGCGCCACAATCTTTAAGGCCAACGGGTTGCCCCGGTACACCTCCACCAAGTGCCCCCGGTCGTGCGGGGAATCAGCCACCTCTTTCTCCGCCAGTACCTGAGCACCTGCACGGCTGTCCAGCCCCGCCAGACGCACGGTACGCACAGGCGAGCGGTGGCCTTCCAGCGACACTAGGTCCGTCGGTTTCTCTCTACTTGTCAGCAGCAGGCAACTCTGGTGCGCGGTTTCGCTCATCCGTCGCAGGAGTTGAGCATAGCCTTCGTAGCTTACACGCATGTGACCTGTGCCTTACTCCAAAAGCCTCTCCAGGTTGTCTAGCACCAGGAGCACCCGCTGAGCGCGGAACTGCTCCATCAGCAGATGCAGGCGTCCTTCGAGGGAGTCGGGCATTTCTCGCAGCAGGTGCGGGGCAAGCACCTGCAAGCACTCGTCCAAGAGCATGGAACATCTAGGAACATCGCGCAGGGAACGCCAGATGACCACCTCGAACTGCCTGGCGACCTGATGCATCAAGGTAACCGCCAGCGCCGACTTACCGATGCCACCCATGCCCAGCACACTCACCACCCGACAGTGCTGCTCTCCCACCCAGCGCGAGAGCAGGGCCAGTTCCTCCTCGCGGCCATAGAAGGAGGGCACATCCAACGCGTCGCCCCAATCCACCCGCGGCTCACCCCTAGCGGAAGGAGCGCTGATCGCATCAGGGTCATGAGTATGCTCGACGGACACGGAGAGAAAAGGGGACTCCTGCTGGTTGAAAAGTACTTGCAGCCACGCTTCATCCAGCTGCACCTTCTGACGTGCCGCCTTCCAGAGCGCGCGGATCTCCTCTTCTTCGTGCCCGACTGCGAAGGCCGAGGCTCGCACCCCCAGGAGAATGAGGTGTTTGAGGCGTTCAGCTTTGGGGTAGCTCAGACCTGCCTCCCACTCCCCCACGGCGTGGCGAGAGACACCAAGCTGCTCGGCCAGTCCCGCTTGCGTCAGGCTCAGAGTGGTGCGGAGCCTGACGCAAGCGGGACTGGCCGAAGGCATAATCTCGATCTTTATACGACGCTTTTTTCATGAGCCGTTTCCTTCCCGACGACCCACCCGAGCACAAGGATGCAAGGTAATGGCAGGTGAAATGGCAGCCGATGAGTGCTGCTTTTCTCAGCCATCGCCTCTATACTGGTCTCTGTCGGGCGTGCGTCTTCTTGTAATTAACGCCTGTCGAAGGAAGATGGACACGCCGGTCAGACGACTCCATTTTCCTTCTTTTCGCTGTTCGTCCTCTTTCAGAGCGGAAATACTCTCCTCTATTGTAGCAGATTTATGGACAATCGGTGAATCTTTGGCTTCGAGTCGATAACTTCCCGACTCTTACAATATGATGGAAGGTGAGATGGCAGGTAAGGTGCGACCTGATGACCAGTGTATTCTTGTACGCCTCCTTCTATACTTTAGACGAAGCTTCTCTCTATGTTTCAAAGGCAAATTTTGATACGTATATACAAAAGCTGTTACAAAAAAGAACATTGTTCTTACACGACAGTATGCATGACAGGAGAGATGAATTCTATGATGCGCCTGGTAGAAGAGCATAAAAAACAGATGCTCCCGTTGTTCCTGGCATCGAGACCAGCTTCTCTCGAAAAGAAGGAGAATGTATCCCATGAGTAGCATTACGACGAAAGATGGCACCAGCATTTACTATAAGGACTGGGGGAGCGGACAACCAGTTGTTTTTAGCCACGGCTAGCCGCTGAACGCTGATGCCTGGGACGACCAGATGCTCTTCATCGCCTCTCATGGCTATCGTGTCATCGCCCATGATCGACGCGGACATGGGCGATCCAGCCAGCCCTGGGACGGCAATGATATGAACACCTACGCTGACGACCTGGCTGCGCTTATCGAAATGCTCGATCTGCACGATGCAGTATTGGTCGGCCATTCCACAGGAGGCGGCGAAGTGACTCGCTATATTGGTCGCCACGGCACCTCGCGTCTGGCGAAAGCCGTGCTCGTCGATGCGATCCCCCCTCTGATGCTCAAGACCGATGCTAATCCTGATGGTCAACCTATCGAAGTATTCGACCAGATTCGCGCCGGAGTCACGACGGACCGTTCGCAGTATTATAAGGATCTCAGTGCTCCCTTCTACGGTGCCAATCGGCCAGGCTCTAAGGTGTCACAAGGCGTTCGAGACATGTTCTGGCTGTGGTCGATGCAAGTCGGGATCAAAGGAGCCTACGACTGCATCAAGGTCTTCTCTGAGACGGATCTCACCGAAGACCTCAAGCGGTTCGACATTCCCACCCTGATCATTCATGGAGACGACGATCAGATCGTCCCTATTGCCGACTCGGCCCTGCTCTCCTCGAAGATTGTCGTTGCATGCTCACAACCGATTGCAAGCGGTGGTTCAGGCTCGCCGGCTTGGCATGCTTGTTGAGATGGCAGGTTCTCCCTCACTTCCCCTGATACATTCTACAAGAGATGAACAGCACCAGTTCAAAAACATTTTGTAGAAAACAGTGATATTACAGAAAGAAGATGATCGAAACGACATTGTTTAGGCACCTAGGAGTGCCTTGAAAACGAGGAAAGCTTTTTTTTAAGGAAGAAGGAATGAGATGCAACCACTCTCTCACATGCGCGTTGTCTCGGTCAATGTTGGATTGCCACGCGAGGTCCTCTGGAAGCGGAGAATCGTTTCGACAGGCATCTTCAAAGAGCCCGTTGTGGGCCGGGTGAGAGTCCGACGGCTCAATCTTGATGGCGACCGTCAAGCAGACCTGTTTCTTCACGGTGGACTGGAAAAGGCTATCTATGTCTATCCCGCTGACTATTACCACGCGTGGCGGGAGGAATTGCCTGAGATGGACATTTCTTGGGCATTGTTTGGAGAGAACCTGACGGTTGAGGGGCTGCGAGACGACACGGTTCATATTGGGGATCAATTCCGTATCGGCTCTGCACTCGTCGTGGTGACGCAACCGAGACTGCCCTGCTATAAGCTCGCGCTCAGATTCGGACGTGACGATATGCTCAAGCGCTTCCTGCTCAGTGGGCGAACGGGTTTCTATCTTGCGGTCCTGGAGGAGGGGGATATCGCAGCAGGAGATCCCGTCGTGCTCGTCAAGCGTGACGAGCAAGCAATTTCTGTCGCAGAGATTACCCGGCTGTCGCTCTCTGAGAAACAGAATCTCGAAGCATTACGACGAGTCGTTGCCTTGGAACTCTTACCGGATAGCTGGCGCGATTTCTTTCAAGAGCGCCTTCGCCGAGCAACAAGGTGAGACGAAGCCATATAGAGCAGGGATACGCCACAACCACATGAGTCGCTGAACATGGCACCGAGATCGTGGTGGATCCTTCGCGCCTTGCAGTCGCTAGGCGATGACGTAGGAGGTACTCTGGCCACCATCACCACGTCCCTTGGTCAGGAACGTGGTGATGGTGGCCAGGTGCTCTTGTACCCGGTGACGGATACCGATTTCGAGACGCCATCTTCTCGCGCCCGCAGCCCTGAAGTTTCAGTTCGTTCAGGAGCGATGAAGCACTTTATCGTTCACCACCAGAACGGCTCAAGAACCTGGCTCTGGCTATTTAGCATATTCTATGTTATATTTTTGCAAGAGATGGTCACATTGTGGTGATCAATCGAGCAAGTTGGAATTGCTTAGCACTGTAAATGACATGCGCGGGCCTGGTAGGCTTGTTCAAGCTGAGCACACTCAGCTGGAAGAGTATAGTAGCTCTGATACTGTCCAGCTACGTATGATTTGTGCTACCATCCCTAACACAATGCCTGGACAAGCCTTTGAAGTACACCGGCTGTCACTTATCAGTGAGAGGAGTAGGTTATGCTTCTGACAGTGCTTGCAGCCAGCCCGTTGCGGCTGAACCTCAATGTCCTGGACTTCGCTATTCTGATTGTCTATTTCGCCCTGGTCATCACCATCGGCATTCTCGCCCGGCGCGCCATCGCTACCAGTGAGGACTTTCTGCTGGCTGGACGATCTTTACCCGCCTGGATCACAGGCATTGCCTTTGTCTCAGCCAACCTCGGTGCCATCGAGATCCTGGGCATGGCTGCCAATGGTGCTCAGTACGGCTGGTCGACCGTCCACTTCTATTGGATCGGTGCCGTTCCCGCCATGGTCTTTCTGGGTCTGGTGATGATGCCCTTCTACTACAGCTCACGAGTACGCAGCGTCCCCGAGTACCTGCGCCGCCGCTTCAATGCACCTACCCACCTCTTCAACGCGCTCACATTCGCTGTCTCCACTGTACTCATCGCCGGGGTCAACCTCTATGCTCTGGCAATTATCCTGGAGGCTCTGCTGGGCTGGCCCTTGTGGATTTCTATCATCGTCGCGGCTGGCTTTGTTCTGGCGTACATCACGCTCGGCGGCCTCTCCGGCGCGATCTACAACGAGGTCCTACAGTTCTTTGTGATCCTGGCCGGGCTCATCCCTATCGTGTTCATTGGCCTGGCACGCGTGGGTGGCTGGTCCGGCTTACAGGCCGCAGTGTCCCATACGGCCCTGGGCCCAAATTCCTTCCGCGCGTGGCAGGGCCTCGGTATCCCCTGGTCCAACCCGTTGGGAGATTGGATCGGCATCGTCTTTGGGCTTGGCTTCGTGCTCTCGTTTGGCTACTGGACGACCAACTTTGCCGAAGTGCAGAGGGCCCTCTCGGCAAAGGACCTCTCTGCGGGGCAGCGCACTCCGCTCATCGGCGCCTTCCCCAAAATCTTCATTCCCTTCCTGACTATCATTCCTGGCCTGGTCGCCCTGGTCCTGGTGCCGCACCTGGGTGGCACTGCGGGGCTGCCTTATAATGACGCGATCCCGCTGCTGATGAACCAGTTCCTGCCCAATGGGGTGCTCGGCGTGGCGATGGCTGGCCTGCTGGCGGCCTTTATGGCTGGGATGGCTGCCAACGTCTCCTCATTTAATACTGTGTTCACCTACGACATCTGGCAGGAGTACGTCCGCCCCGGCCGCTCCGACCAGTACTATCTACGATTCGGCCAGATCATAACTGTCGTCGGGGTGCTGATCGGGATACTGACCGCCTTCATTGCGGCGGGCTACAGCAACATTATGAACTATATCCAGTTGCTGTTCTCGTTCTTTAACGCTCCGCTGTTCGCGACGTTCATCATTGCGATGTTCTGGAAGCGGGTCTCACCTATGTCAGGTGTCCTTGGGTTGGCCGCAGGGACGCTTGCTGCCGGAATCTTCCACTTTGTAGCATTCAACCTGCCGTACTTCTATCTCGGCGGCCACATCGACCCGGCGCACGCGACTATCAACGCACAGATGCAGAACTTCTATGGGGCCATCGCCGCCTTCGTTGCCGACGTGGTGGTGACGGTCATTGTGACTTACATGGGCAAGCCAAAGCCTCTGTCCGAGCTAGGCGGTCTGGTCTGGGGAGTCCCAGACCCTAACGCGCCCGACCCGTCGAAGGCGGTTAAGCCTCCGTGGTGGAAGTCGCCGATGGTGCTCGGATTTGGCGCACTCGGCATCACAGCCCTGCTTTCCCTGATTTTCCTTTAGCCACTCTCTATAAAAGGAGCACATAATGAAACAGCAAACGGCTGAGCCGGCCCCGTTGAAGTCGGCGGCGGCCAAGTTGTTCGACCTGCGGTTGATGATCGGGGGCCTGTTCACTTTCTATGGGGTGGTGCTGATTATTGCCGGAATCTTCGCCACTGCGGCGGAGATACAAAAGGCAGTCGGCATTAACATCAACCTGTGGATGGGGATCGGTATGTTGGTCCTCGGTCTGCTGTTCCTGCTGTGGTGGCGGCTTGAGCCACTACAGCGCCCCGTGGAATCGGAACCCGATGTCGAACCCGGCACACAATCCACTATAGGGACAGTGCCGGGCAAGAACACGACCGAGCGAGAGCACAAGGGGTGATACCTGCCTCTCCGTCCTGCAGACGGGGAAAGAACTCCCGCGCATTGCTATTCATCTCGACTCAACATCTCCCTCTTACGACACTCTAGAGGAGTCCCTCTAGAGTGTCTCAATCCTCTAATTCTTCTTTGGGAGAATGTGCTATACCAGATTTCAGATCTGGTATGGAGAAAGCTTGAGTGATTCTTGATTCTTTCTGTATGGACCTCTGACCTCCTCTCTATATACTTCTAGAGTGAAAACAATTTCCACAACATTTCTCGCAGTATTGATCTAGATATACATATAACTGATTTATGACGATAACAAGGAGAATACTTTAGTATGCAAGATAATACTCGGTTAGGTGAGCAGAATATACAAAACCAGAATAGTCAGTACGACGATCAGGCAACGTTTCCTGTTCCGCAAAGTGGTAGGGCTTCGACGATTTATTATAATTCAGTGCCTGGAGGAGCGCAGCCTGGTACAGTGCAGCCGGCGGCGGTATCGCAGAAGAAGGGGGAAGTCTCTCCAAAGCTTCTTATTGGCGGCGCAGTTGTCCTTGTTCTCTTGATTCTGGGTATCACCGGGTTCGTGCTTTTGCCTAAGTTAACGGCACCAGCGAATAATCAGGCAGCGGCCTCGACGCCCGCTATATCGACGCCGGCAGCGAATGCTGCGAATAAAAATGTGTACGCGCCCTATCTTGCGCAGTATAGGGGAACTATTCGCAGCCAGATTGCTCAGGGCCTACACCTCTCTGATACTCAACTTGAGGCTCAGTTGAGTTCGGGCAAGACGTTGAGCACCATCGCGGCCGATCAGAAGGTCTCTAATAGTCAGCTACAGACGATTGTGACAAACGCTTTCCAGAGTGGTTTTCAGCCTGCAGTGAGTAGTGGCAACCTTACTCAAAAGCAGGTGGACGCCCTTGTCAAACGTATGCTCAAGCAGCCCAAGACGTTAGATCGTTACCTTGCTGCTCCGGTACGTACGAAGAAGGGAGCTAGCGCAACTCCAACCGCCGTTAATCAATAAGCTGCCAGCCCCACCCGCGTAGCGACAATCCCTTGCGGTTGTCGTCGTTGGCCTGATGAGAAGGGTACACATTTCGAGGAGGGCTAGTAACGACAACCACAAGGGATTGTCGCTACGCGAGCTTCTCAAGAGGGTGGAGGACGACAACCACAAGGGATTGTCGCTACGCGGTACCGTGAAAAAGAGGAGAGAGCTTGATATCAGCTCTCTCCTCTTGCTACTATTACCTATAACTTGTAGACTACATCAGAGTGCGTCCCAGTAGTCGGCGGCTTCGTCGGCATTCAGATCAGCGTTAGGAGAGGTGGAGATGATTTCGTTGTCAGCAGGGCGGAGAGAACGCATCTTTCCTGTGTTCTGACCTCCATATGAGTTATTGGGACTTGAATGATGCCCGGTCTGGCCGTTACTACTAGCGGGCAGGGATAAGGGTGTGAAAGGGCGCACCGATGGGAACGATGAGTTGGTAGATGAGGGCGTAGGAGGTGGAGCAGGTGTCAGATGAATTGGATGCACAGGATGTGGAGATGTCGAAAAGGTAGACTTCTCTTTCTCCTCATCCTCCGCGGCCTTTACCGGGACGCGCATAACGGGTTGTATCGTGACGTTATGCATCATCTCGTAGTGCTCCGCGAGTCGCATGGCAATGAGCTGCCCGGGGTAGTCGATCATGTGATGCTTGATAGCATCCTGTCTGAGTGCTTCGAGGGTCTCCGAGTCTTTCAGAACACCGACTGTGAAATACACGTATTTGTCCGACGAGGATTGTGACATAGCATCTTCTCGCTCTCTGAAATACTACAATAACATACTACGATACGTCTCTCAGCCGATAAGGGCACGGTTTGCGTCCGTCTGGGCGCGGCGTATGAGCAGGCGACCGGCAAGGGTGCAGTAGCCAAGCGCGTTCGCATGCGTGGGATCTTCTGGACGTGAAAGATGGGGTATGCGCTGCTTCAGAAAATTGTAGAAGTAGTAGACGCCACCACCGATGTTGAGCACGGGCTTGAAGCTCGCCGCCACCGCGTCGCGATCACTCTGCCGCCAGGCCGCTGCAACAAACGAGGTGATCTCGCTTCCCACCTGAGTGACCGCTTCTTTCACCAGGCGCTCAAGCTCATACTTATTGATCGTCGTGCCATAGGACGATACTTCGGGATAGTTGAGTTCACCTTGCGATGCGAATGCGTGCATAATCTCACGCGCCTCAAGGAGCGAGAGAGGGCGATCGTACTTATTCTCAAAGGCGTCCATAAGCATCTGCGTTGCCATCTCGACGCCGATCGGCTTGCCCTTACAATACTCCGTTACAGGCACCTGTCCGCGTGCCACATACAAATCGGTTGTGCGGCCACCGATGTCGATCACAGCGCTCTCGGTCGTTTTGCTGGCCGAGCGATCACCGTAGGCGATGAGCGCGCCCGCCCCTTCCATAACCACCGTACCGACCTCGACGGTCACGTGACGGACAGTGGGGTTGCCATTGAGCGTAAATGTATATTTGCCATCAAGCGCGGTTTTAATCCCGCTTCGCAGCGTTGAGTTCTTAATATAGGTCTCGGCCGGTAAGCCGGCAACCACATAGATACCAAATTCGGGATCAGGAATGAGCGCGGCAGCAATAACCAGGAGGCCGCGCAGGCTGAAGCGGCTGGAGTAGCGCTGAATATCGCCACGACCATGATACACTTCAATTGCCTGTTGTAATGCCAGATCGCCGACCGCGTATGCCGCTTCCTCATCACTAAATTGGATAATATGTGTCTCTTTCTGATCAATTTTAATACCCAGGTTAATGAGCGCGCTTGTATCGACTTTGGCGAATGCGGTTGGGATACTAAGCGAGTGTATCACGCCGTTGATAACGACAACACCGCCAATCTCTGCATTCCCAAAATCGTGACCGTAGGGATACCATCTCATAGAAAATACGACCCTTCCTTGTTAGTCCATCGGTAGTTGGTCCATCAATATAAATATAACTTATCTTCCTTTAATAACGATGGTGTCTGGTGTTTGTATCCCCTTTATGAGTAATAATGGCTATAGACTTGAGGGGTTGAAAGTCTATTCAGGACCGAACGTGGCTATAGATCGAGGAGATAATCTTTCCAGGCAAATGTGAGATAGGCAACTGTCAATATGACAACCAGGAAGTATAATAAGAAATAGGGAGAAATGAAATACTTTGTTTTGAACTATCTTTCTTTCATACGTACATCTACATATGTCATCTATAAAATGGAGAGAAAATAAATGAAAGCCGCGCATCGTCCTTCTGGTATTACCACATTAGCCTTGTTTGAACTTGCGGGTACTCTCGGATACAGCGTTCTGCTCCTCCTCACCGCTTTTGGTTCACGTGATTTTACTGCCTTATTTCTAGGGGCAGCACTTGGTTTTGTCGTTGTCTATAGCCTGTGGACGCTGCAATTCTGGGCCTTCTGGTTCACGGCGGCATATGAAGCGCTACAAGTTTTATACGAACTCTTCCTCCTCACACAGCCCGAATATAAAGATATACATATATTTGGTCCTCTATTTGGAATTCTCATGAGTGGGATCACGCTCGGCTACATCTTCCTCGACCGCTCGGTCAAGCCGATATTCGATCGATCAGCCGCGTAGCGACAATCCCTCGTGGTTATCGTTGTCTCTCTCCAGAAGAGCGTCGGACGCCCATCGCCTTCGCTTTCTTTTCTTTCCAGCTCATATGCACGCCTTCGGCGTGCCCTTCTTCTAAGAGATGGTTTTACATTTTTTCATTTTTCATCATTTTTTGTGCTTAGCACAAAAAATGATGAAAAATGAAAAAATGTAAAACCATCTCTTAGAACTGTTTCAGGCAGCGAAGCTGCACGTTGTCAGAGGATGTTTGATTAGCGTCGTCTCCGTCTTCTAACATCCAGCGTTTTCGCAGCTTTGCTACTCTTTCTAGTTCTTATCATATAGGTTGCTTTTTTCTACATAATTTGGACAGAGTCCAAATTATGTAGAAAAAAGCAACCTATATGATAAGAACTAGAAAGAGTAGCCGAAGGTGTACGGATATATGAGCGAGGAGAGAGGACCAGAACAGTAACTACTATATATCTACGCTCTCTTTCTATGCTATAGTAGGACGATAGATGGTATTAAAGAAGAGAAGAGAAGCGAGGTGCAATGATGGCGCAAACGGCAGCGATTTATGTCACGGCCAATAGTCTGATAGATCAGAATACGTCATTAGAGGATGCAATGAAGATTGCTGAGGCGGCAGGTGCAGATGGTTTTGAGATGAGGCGTGAGCTCTTGCCCTCAACAATCCAGATATCCGAGCTACAGAGTCTGGGCGAACGGTTGAAAGTATTTCCCTCTCCTCCCGCGTATTCGGTTCCGCGTCCACTCTTTGAAGGCGGGCGACTAGAGCAAGCAGCGCTCTTGAAGAGGCTTCGAGAAGCGCAAGCACTTGGATGCCAGCTTGTAAAGTTCTCGCCTCTTGGTATGGAGGCGGGCGAGAGTGAGATTGCGGCCCTGACCGCTCTACTCTCTAATTGGAAACAGGAAGCTCCCGACATGCGTGTCATGGTTGAAAATGATCAGACGACAGCAAGCGGGCAGTTGACACAATGGGTACGTTTCTTTGAGCAGGCGACGGCGGCGGGGTGTCCTATCTCGATGACCTTCGATCTGGGCAACTGGGATAGCGTCGGGGTGGATGTAACTGAAGCGGCGCGGGCGCTAGGACGCTTTGTGAGCTATATTCATGGAAAGGGAGTGGAACGTGTCGGAGCACAATGGGCCGCGCGGCCTATTCACGCCACGACAACTCCTCATCCTGCACTTGAGTACCTGCCTGCTACGGCTCCACGAGCAATTGAATTTCCTATTCCAGGTTCAGAGCAAGAAGAGCGCATCAAAGCTTTACGATCATATGTGTTACTCCTACGTTCTGGTACGTTCGAGACCAGGGCTACAATCTAGAAGAGAGCAAGTAGATTTTTACACCTCTTTAACACTTGTAGCCTTTATGGATGCTTCTAAATGTTTTCTTCATCATTGCAATTCTTGGAATGCTATAATTACAGATGGGTATGCCTGTTACTCATCTGTTCTTTGTAGTGCAAAAGGGATGAAGATAGTGTATAGTATTCTCTAAAAGAACTCACTCTTAAATAAATAGTGCCTACAGGAGGTTGTATGAATTTTGGAGCTCTGGCGCTAAAAGCCCTTGTTATAATCGGAATCCTGTTTCTTTTATCATTAGCGGGAGCGGTGACATTTCCGATTCTCTCTGTGCTCTCAAATGGCGGTGTAGCTATTACGAGCCTGCTTTTCCTTATTTTGGCGATCATTATTTTATCGATCATCGGGAATCTATTAGGAAGAGGAATACGCAGTGTGAAGAAGCCGATGGAGGCACTTATTCTCGCATTTGTCGGTTCCTTCTTCATGGGTGCGGCGCTCACCCTCTTCGCGATTCTCAACATACCCTATACGGCGAGAATCAATCTGAACTGGCTGGGAACGAACTGGTATAGTCCTATTCTCGCTCTTCTCTTCATTGGAGCACCACTTATGCTTGTATTTATGGTTGCAGAATAATGATGAGTTGACATACATTGATTAGGAAGATACTACACATTTTTACACCCTTTTGTGCTTCGCACAAAAGGGTGTAAAAATGTGTAGTATCTTGGAATGGTGTTTATTTATTTATTAATTACTTTTTTGCAAATTACGAGCTTAGCTCGTAATTTGCAAAAAAGTAATTAATAAATAAATAAACATCGGTAAAAGGCAATAGGGATGAATTAAGAGGAAGAGAGTTGCTCTCGCTTAGTGCGTAAGAATAGGGCAATCTGCTCAGGGGTATTTTCATGGAGGGCGAGGGATTTCAATTCGCTCAGCACCACTCCCCATTGTTCTTTTGCTGGTAGATAGCGGCTGTCCAGGCCAACCAGTTCTTCAAAGATGCGGCGCTCCAACTCCTGCCATAGCGAGCGGTCGCGGCCATCGATCTCATCCCCATCCGGCGTATAATCCAGATCATTTGTATTATTATCGACGCGGGCATGCAGAGGCGCGAAGAGGCTGCGAACTATCTCTTCCATTCGGGACTGGTCGAGGGAGCCAGCATCGAAGCCCAGTGTGCCAACCAGGTGTATCTGAACTACAGGCTGTACATCCCGGTATTTGGGTCCCTCGCGGCGACAGTAGTCCTCCAGCCGACTGTAAAGGGTGTCGGGATCGGTAAGGCCATCGACGCGCAGATCATAGCGTACGAACGCTCGGCGCTTACTTACCACGTGAAGGGCATGATGAATACGTTCTTTTCTCTCCACATCGATGATACGCTCAGGATTGTCTGTATCGACCTCCACGTAATAGTAGCCGCGATCCTCCCACTGCGACTCCTCCGCCCCACAGGTCTCAGTCGAACCAGGATTATACATCCAGCCATCGAACTCGTAGGGCTTGTGGACATGGCCCAGGGCCAGATAGTCTACACAGGAACGGAGAGGCTGGAACTGCGCCATCGTGGGCAAGCCCTGCACGCGTGCGACAATGCCGTCCACACCAGTATGCATCATCAAGAGGCGATATTCTACGCCTGTGGCAGTTTCGGCCGCGTGGACTTCTTGTAGACCAGCAGCCAACGTTTCCAGGCTACGCGAGGTGGCCGCACCCTGCCAGGGCAAGCCATAGACACGCAGGCGACCATCGAGCAGATCGACGTAGCAGCCGAGCATTGTATCTGGTTGCCAGGGAGTGATCTGTGGCGCACCATCCTGCATGATGGGGGCGAGCAGTTTAATATAGTCATGATAACACAGAAATTGCAGCCAGGAGGTGCCATCGCGGTAGTAGCTGCGATCATGATTTCCCTCGATGGCGATCACAGCAATACCATGCTGCTGAAGCTTTCTTAAGCCTTCAATAGCGTGAATCAGCGTCAAGGCATCGATCGCGCGCTTATTGAAGAGGTCGCCAGCGATGACCATAAAGTCTACTTTACGGGCAATCGCGTCATCAACGATATCCCAGAACGTGCGACTGAAATCGTTGAAGCGCTCGCGCACACCATACTGCTCATAGCCCAGGTGTGTATCCGCAACATGGATAAAAGAAGTTCGCATAAAAGATCTGATTTCCTTCACTTCTAAGAGAGTATCCGAAGCCCATCACCACGTTCTCGCGCCTTCGGCGCTCGTTATGATAGTGTATAATTTTACTTTTTCATCATTTTTAAGCTTCGCTTAAAAATGATGAAAAAGATTTAATAAGATGTAAAATGGTTGTGGAGTTGTAAAACAGCTTTCCCGCTAGCTGGGACCGGTCATCCAAGCGCGAACACCGGCGGCGACCAGAACGAGGGCGGCAATGCTATAGATCAGCAAGTCACGGCGCGGATTTTTGCCGTTTGTTGTAAAGCTCAACCAGGTCAACGGCACGCCTAACGCAACGATTCCGCCATAGACATAGTGAAGATAATAGAGACCAGTGCCGCTGCCCGGTCGCAGTCCGAGCGCGACCATAGTCAGGCCCAGCAAGCCTTGCAAACAGCCCAGAGCAACAGCGACGATCAAGGTGATGCGCCAGGGTCGCAGTATTGTGCGCTTTGTAAAATAAAGGACGAGGCCCCAGATACCTACGATCGTCGCAGCCATCAATACCAGATAGACATTATAATTATGCAATGTAAGAATGACTTCAGCCAACGTGATGCTCCCTATATCGCAACTATGCGATGTGTCTGATTACACTTCTTTTTTCAGCAAGAAAAAACGGAATTCTCCCAGCCCTACTATAGCGCTTTCGCCCTCGAAAGACAAGAGAAGAGCACAACTTCTATTCATTTCTTTTGCTTTTCTTACCAATTATGGGCGAAGCTCATAATTGGTAAGAAAAGCAAAAGAAATGAATAGAAGTTCATTATGTAACTTTATTGGATATGTACTCGCGTTAGGAGTAGTATAGTTGAGTCATGAACACATCAGATAGCCTGAGACTGCAACAGTCTTTGAATGAGTTCCAGGGCATCGTCCACGACGAAGGGCTTGGACAGGGTTGCATCCACATGAAGGGATGAAATCGAAGCGAGGTGATCAAGAGCCGACATCAAAACAATAGAATGGCGTTTGCGCACTTCGGGGCGAGCCCACAGGTACTCGCAGAAAGCGCGACCGTCCATCACAGGCATCATCATATCGAGAAAGATCAGGTAGTGATCGGGCGTGGAGAGCACTTTCTCCAGCGCCTCACGCCCGTTACGCGCGACCTCGACGGGGTAGCCCTCCATATCCAGAATATCGACCATCATATCGCGGATGACGGGCTCGTCATCGACGACTAGAATCTTACGGCTCCCGGTCTGCACATTCGATCGTGTATATGTATCCATTCTTCACCCACTTATTCAGCAACATCGACAGGTGGTGTCACCTGCGGCAAATAAAAACTAAAGATAGAACCCTCGTTGGCAGCGCTTTTTTCAAGCCAGAGCTTGCCTCCCATCGCCTCTACATACCGACGACAGATATATAGCCCAAGTCCAGTACCACGAATAGGCGTTGTCAGAGAACGGGTCGCACGGACAAACTTTTCAAAGATCTTCTGTTGATCTTCAGGCGAGATGCCTTCGCTCTGATCTCGCACACGTACAAGCACGACCGGAATATCACCTTGACTCAGCATTGAGTCAGGATTTACCTGATCAGGAGTGAGTAACGGCTCCACTTCAGACAGGTGCAAGCTGCTCGCAGACACCCAGATAGGCGTCTCAGGATAAGAATATTTGATTGCATTCTCCAAAAGATTCGTCAGGACCTGACGAATCTTAGGTGCGTCACCATTAATCCACATCGTCGCAGGAATATCCAGGGTAACCGTACGCTCAGTATTGAGAGTCAACATGCCTACTGCGATTTCCGTGGCGGCGTAGACCTGTACAGGTTCAATCTGCAGATCGATTTTTTGATCGCCAGGGCCGATCTGCGCGGCCTCCGTCATACTTCCCACGAGATTTGTGAGCTGCTGCGTCGCCACTGCAATCTTCGTGGCGAACTTCATGATCTGCTGCGGCGTGGCACGTGATCCTTGCCGCTGGAGCTGGCTGGAGTATCCTCTGATGGCAGTAAGAGGAGTGCGCAGCTCATGAGAAGCGGTGACCAGGAACTCGTCCTTCAACTTACTCATCCGCTCCAGTTCGGCATAGGCCGCTTCACGCTGCTCAAAGAGTTGAGCATTGCGAATCGCGCCAGCCGCCTGGGCACAAATCGCCAATAATGTTCCAATATCTTTTGGACGGAAAATACGATTTCCTTTCGGCATAGGAACAGCGAGAAAGCCCATAAACTGTGTCTGATACGACATTGGGATCATCAGCATCTGCTCTATTCCCGTCTCACGCAGAAAGATGGCCCCCTCTTCATTGCTGTGGAGGGCGAGTTCTTTGAGTTGCTCTACATCCAGATAGAAAAAGCCCTCGTCCACCTTCTGTTCGAGAAACGTGCCCTGAAAGGGCAATTGAATGAGGCCAATAATCTCGTCCCGTTCGTCTTTGTTCTGCGGTGTCACAACCGGGAGGCCGCTGCCATCGTCCACCATCTGCACGCTTGAAGGAGCATAGAGGGCATGTGCAAAGAGCATTGCATTGGTGGGAGAAGGCTCAAAGAAGGCGCATAGCTCTACTTTCAGCACGCTCGCCACCGACTCAACCAGATTATTGAGCAGTGCAGTAACATTCAGGACTGAACTGACCGACTGCAAAGCACTGTTGATAGCTGCCAATTGCGCCTCGCGCTGCCGCGCTTCGTTCAGAATGCTGCGATCGCGTTCATAGAGATTCGCATTCTCGATACTCACCGTCACAATCTGAATCATCGTCTCCAACACCTGGATCTCTTCTGGTTGGAATGCATTGGGGCGCATACTGGTCAGCGAGAGCGAACCGATCACCCGATTGAACATCTTCATGGGTAGCATAAGAAAAGACTCGGTATCCTGCTGATTGCCCCATACACCCGTCAGCAACTCTTGATATTCCAGCCTCTTCTCATGATCCTGGGCAGGCGAGAAGAGCAAGGCTTGCCTTCCTGCATGCGTGATACGATTCCAGACTGGACGCTCAGACTTCAGACGTACCGTTGGCTGCTCGGCCAGCCCCTCGACGCGCTGTCCACTATGAATAGCCAGCACATCATAGAGGCGGTCCAGATCGCGATCGTATAGTGTCAAGAGGAGACTTGACACATCTACAATGCGAACTACGAACTGATAGATGCGCTCCACCAATTCAGACAATTGAACAGAGGATGGAAAAGCTGTACTTATACTTTGTAGAAGTCGGAGATATTCGTTTGTGCGGCGGCGAATATAGCGCTGTTTCTCATTCTGTAGATAGAGAGCAATACGTTCTACATAGTTCAACGCCTCAGCGCGCTCTTTCTGAAAGCCAGGAGCGTCGGGAGCCACGCGATAGAGCAGAATAACGCCCAACACGGTAGAGCGGCGGCGGCCACTTCGAATCTCTTCCATCAAATGAGACTCGCGTACGGGAACGACGAGATAACTCGATGGGAGCATATCAGCTTTTATTGGTTGGAGATAATTATAGTTTGTACGAAATATTGCCAGATAGTCCTCGTGGCGCATGGCGTAGGGCTCATTCTTATGCCAGGTATAGCCGATCAGATCTTGATCAATAGGATAGGCGGAGCCAACGGCGAAGAGCTCATTCTGCTGAGGGTCCACATCCTCTACCTCATCTGCCGAGGATTCGTCTGGAGGACGAGAGCGAAGAGAGTTTACGACTGGTATATGGAGGGTTGGAGACATCTGTAGAAGTTCCTGCTCATCTGACTCCAACTTAGCAGTTGGGCGACGAGCATTTGATGAAAGCTTAGGGAGCGGACCAGAAGATTGGGAAGGCTGGGGTGAATGGGCAAGCGCATTTTTGAAGCGTATGTGAGCCTGTATCCGCATCTGCCCAATGCGCTCATCGTGCAGAGCAATACAAGCCCCCTGCGCATCAAATTGCAGCATCATCTCTTTCAACAGGTAGGTAAGCAAGTCTACAGGATAGATCTCGTCGGCATTCGATTCCGGTCCACCCCAGGTTGAGGCAGGCATCCACAACTCCTCTTCTAGTCAGAAGCACTAAGAAGCGTAGAAAAAGTTTTTGAGTTGAGAGTGGGCATGTACTACACCTCTTTTCTACCCGGTAGCATATCACACACATTAGCTATATTCAACAAGCCACAAAGTGTATCCGACTTTCTTTTCTCGTCTATATGCACACCTTCGGTATGCCTTTCTTCTACTGAATCTTTTGTCATGTTCTCCATTTTACAACCTTTTGCGCTTCGCGCAAAAGGTTGTAAAATGGAGAACATGACAAAAGATTCAGTAGAATATTTCATTTGTTGCGTTTTCTTACATTTCGGACTGGGACCGAAATGTAAGAAAACGCAACAAATGAAATAGGAGTGTGTCAGGCGGCATAGCCACAAAAAAGCAAGGAGCAAGAAGGTGGAATGCATTGACATATAGTTAGTATAAATGCTACCGTTTAATAAGATCTTAATCGTCATTGACAAGAAAGAGTACTAGTAGCAAACGAGGAGGCAGCATGGCAACCTATTATGATCCAAAGGACCTGGCGCATTTTCCCGATATGGGGAAGGACGCTCCCGAACTGTGGAAGAAGTTTCTAGATTGGTATAACGCCGTCTTCGAAGAGGGCGCGCTCTCCGAACGCGAGAAGGCATTAATCGCCCTCGCCGTGGCGCACACCGTCCAGTGTCCCTACTGCATCGATGCCTATAGTACCTCCTGCCTCGAAAAAGGGTCAGACATTGAGCAGATGACCGAGGCGGTGCATGTTGCGGCGGCGATTCGCGGTGGCTCGTCCCTAGTGCACGGCGTTCAGATGCGCGATCATGTTCACAAGGTCTCAATGTAAGCATGAGGCTAACTTTCGTCGCATCTACCTTCTAAATACACAAATTTGTGCAGCTTCGCTGCCTCAAGAATTCTACTATCTATTTTTACTTTTTTCACACAATCTCGTGCTGAGCACGAGATTGTGTGAAAAAAGTAAAAATAGATAGTAAAAGATGAGCGCCGAAGGCGCGAGAAGGCGATGGCAACGGGGTAAGATACTCTCGAAGAGAAGATCGCGGCTACGATAGGGGAAGCAAACATGGCAAAAATTATCCCAACGTTACGCAAGCAGGAGCATCCACTTGCCAGTACAGAACGGCAGCGTCAGATTCTGGATGACCTGTCGCTCCGACCATTTGGAGACGCGGCGGCGAGTGCGGGGCATTCTCCACTACGGGTGAGTGGTATCGACGTCTTACAAATCAATGTAGGAAAGCGCTGTAACCAGACCTGTGCACATTGTCACGTCGATGCGGGGCCGGAGCGCAAAGAGGTCATGACTCCAGCCGTCCTGGATGCTTGTCTCGCCTTCCTCGCCCAGAGCGATATTCCCACGCTGGATATCACAGGTGGTGCGCCAGAGATGCATCCACAGTTCCGCGAGATCGTTGAGCAGGCCAGTGCGCTGGGACGGCACATCATGGATCGCTGCAATCTGACCATCACCTGCCTGCCCAACTACGCTTATCTTCCAGAATTTCTGGCGCAGCATCGTGTAGAGGTCGTCGCCTCGCTCCCTTCTTATGCTCTAAAACAGACGGATGTTCAGCGTGGCGATGGCGTCTTCGCCGATTCCATTCTTGCCCTGCAACACTTCAACGAACTGGGCTATGGTAAAGAGGGAACGGGTCTTCTCCTCAACCTCGTCACCAATCCTGTCGGCGCATTCTTGCCTGCTAACCAGAGGTCGCTGGAGACTGACTGGAAGCGGCAGCTTAAACGGCGCTACAATATAGAATTCAATAATCTGTATACCATCACCAATATGCCGATCAGCCGCTTCCTGGAATTTTTGCAGCGCACAGATAACCTGGAAACGTACATGGAGAAGCTGGTCAACGCCTTTAATCCCGGCGCGGTAAGTGGAGTTATGTGCCGCAACACCCTGTCTGTAGGTTGGGATGGGCGGCTCTACGACTGCGACTTCAACCAGATGCTCGATCTAGGGCTGGTAGAAGGTGAGCCTGAAACTATCTTTGAGGCCACTTTTGAGCGCCTGGCCGAGCGCGCTATTCAGATTGGTCAGCATTGCTATGGTTGTACGGCTGGTGCCGGCTCCAGTTGCGGAGGAGCAACTACATAAGATTATTTTTAACATATTGCTTTTTATACGCATTTCAAGCAAAGCTTGAAATGCGTATAAAAAGCAATATGTTAAAAATAATCTTAATTACTTCTATGATCGGTTCTATTTAAGAAATAGTAAGAAATGTCAGATAACTATAATAAACAGCACTATGGTGGAGAAGACAACGAGATTGAAATCGTTGACCTGCCTATTTCTCAAGGAGATGGCGTATCCAATGTAGTTCCAGGTCGACGCGTCTCACTTGGTTCACGCTATTCCTTGAAGCAGAGGCGGCGGCAGGTCATTACCACTGGAAGTATTATATTTATCCTATTAATCATTCTCATTGGTATACTGCCGACACGTGATCTCATCCTTGCCAGACTCTTTCCGCCTGCTCCGAACGCTGAAGTCGGAAAAGAAGCAAGCAGCTTTTTCTATCTGCAAACGCTACCAGCGTGGGGCAAGTGGTATCTTGATGGCAAGCAGCTTCTCCGCGTCCCGGTCTTTTCTGATGAGCAGCCTCTACACATCCCCGCTGGAAAGCATACGATAAGCTGGCGGGCAGAGCCATTTCAGGAGGTGTCGTGTACGCTGCTTGTGCCGCCCGATCCGGCGCGACAGACGTGTCATACGCGGCGGCTGGGGGAGAATGAGTTTGCGACCTCGTCGCACGTCATCAGCCTGTCTGTAGCCCCCTCGATCGCTCAGTTGCCAGAGCAGCAGCGGCAGGCACTTATTCAGGCCACTCGCAACTACCTGGACACATTTCGATCCACCGCGACTATACAGCCGGGCGAGATGTATCGCTATAACACAACCAGCCCGGTTCATAGGGCTACGCAGACTATGCAGGCTCGGCTGCACTTTGAGCTGGATACCGATACCAGCCTTCCAGCCATATGTGTAGGGCCACAGCTCGGTCCTGGATGCACCAATGCCGCCAATGGCAGTGATTGTCGGCTTTTCTGTACTCTCGCATGGTCCGAAAGGGACACGCCTGACCGGCTCTCTAGCTGGGATGTTGGAGTCGTCACTCGGCCAGGCTGGGAATATCTCGCAGCAGGCTCAAACACTGACGCAGAGGCGGCCCGGAAAGAAAATCTGGGCGACCGCCAATTCACCACCCTGCACATCACCTGGATACACAATACATGGCATGTATCCTCACATCCGCAGGGAGATAGCCCGTTTGACGATCCTAACTGTATTGCTGTCGTGGGCAAAATTCCAAACATGCTCCCCTTTGGACAGAGTGGAGGGAGCAGTAGTGGTGAGATAGGCGGGGGGAACGAGGGGAGGCAGGTTATTCGAAACTTCTCTTCGGGGACCAACCGGGCGATGGGCTGCCTGGCCACTGCAAGAATAGACAAAATAGTGGGTCCGGGACAGCAGCCTGCGGTCAGTCATGCCTACTTCCTGTGGCGCTTCAACGTCCTACTGGCCGTGAATGACGAGGCACATCAATTATGGAAAGAGCTGCCTGTGAGCGGTGAGACGGGCAAGAACATCGTGCAGGAGATTACAGAGCATCCAGCCTTCGAGTCCTGAGAGCATTTTTCTTCGACGTTATACACCGTGACAAATAGTGCGCGTTACGGTGTATAACGTCGAAGAAAAATGCTCATGCAGCCACATGTATAACAATCGCCTGTGGGTGTTCATGCTCTTCAGGGACGGGCTCACCATCGGCAATAAGAGACTCTATGTAAAGCTGTATGGCATCCTTAGCCATCATAATAGCTTCCTCTAAAGTCTCTCCTTGTGTTATACACCCGGGTAAAGCTGGTACAGTTACAGTGTAGCCACCCTCTAAATCGGGATGTAGAATAATTGTATAGTGGCGATCACTCATTAATTCTTGTCCTCCTTCAGAGGGAGTTAAAGCAGCTCTCTTAAATTATCTGATGTAAGTCTAGCTTGCTTCAAAATCATTTCCAACGTTTTTGGTTTTATTATCACGTTAGCATGTACAGGTACTGTAACACGTCCTGGTTTAATAGCATGTCTCAATATTACATGACTTCCAGTTTGACGTATTTGTTGCCAGCCATCATGTTTGAGAGCTCGTAGTAGTTCAGCCGCAGTAATACGTGGCGATCTCGGACTCATCATTACCTCCCCACTTTGCTTCCCCTATACATTATACGCGAAGAGAGAAATGGATGCTGAGATTTTAGCAAGTTCAGGCTTTGAATCCACCCTGAGTCTACCCTCTGACCGATGATACTCGTCCCTGTCGCCTCCTATACTTGTGACATGAGCCATTCGATGCTGTGAATAACTGTAGATGCTTCCAATGGAAGCGGCAACGCTTTCTCTTAAGCACGAAAAATGGCTCATACATAATTTGGTTTTTCAGGATAACTTCAACTGGATTTCCATTGGAAAACGCATTTTAGAACAAGAAATGAATGGAGAAAACAGATGGCGGTTGAGACTAATGCAGTACAGGTCGGGACAATGGCACCCGATTTTAATTTAGAAACGACGACCGGGCGTGTCAATCTCTCAGAGTATCGTGGCAGCCAGAACGTCGTGCTCTACTTTATGCGCGAATTATCTTGTATGATGTGTCAAAGGCACGTATCTCAATTAAAACAGCTCTATAGTCAACTACAACAGCGAGGCACAACTGTGCTGGTCGTTGGCGGTGGGAACCAGCAGGAAGCACAGCGTCTCTCCTCGCGACTGCAACTGCCCTTTCCCGTTGCGGCTGATACCGATGGTGAAGTGTATCACCGCTATGGCTTAGAGAAAGTGATGCTCTTCCTGCAGAGGAGTGGAACGATACTTATCGACAAACAGGGCAAAGTAAGCTACATCCATCGCGTCACCAATCCGGGTGCAAGCTTCGATAAGGACGAGCTCTTAAAAGAGATCGATCTGGTACGATAAAGCAAAAACATTTCCAGGTATTCGCGTAAGGTCAGGATCATTGTGAGCGAAGACTTCGCTCACAAACTTATTGTTGAAACAGGAGTCAGAGCTCATATGCATACTCAGACTCATTTTGTCCCCGTAACCACTGTAGACATGTTGGAGCAACTTTTTGTTCGCTCGCAGGATATGCCAGTGCTTTTGTTTAATCATGATAAAGGATGTCCCATTAGTGCCACCGCTTACTTTCAGATGCTGCGGCTCAAAAGCGATATTCCATTGATTGATGTCACAATTGCAAAGGATATCACGCATACACTTGTTCAACGAACGGGTGTAAGGCATGAGTCACCCCAGGTAATCATCCTACGGCATGGCCGGGCAGTCTGGTTCGCATCCCATTTTGCCATTACGTCAGTAGCGGTATTTCGATCTTTACAGGAATATAGCTAATGTTTCTGGTACCGATGCTGTTTTTAAAGCAAGCATCGGTACCATCATTGAACACATATCATTGACGCTTCGCTCTCTTCCTCATAAATTTACGCTCGGCTCAAAGCCTTCTTGAGGCAGGAGAGAGTACTACTCACCTTAAACTTGAAAGGGGTTATTATGACTCAAGCAGCTCTTCCACTCGCTGTGGTGGACGAGGTGACCATTACCACGATCGTTGACAACAGTGTTGATATACTTCTGGCGAGCAACGATGTTGTCAGACGGCATCCTCTCGGACAGCATGCGTTTGAACATCCTCAACCGATTGCCGAACATGGTTTCTCCACACTTATTACCGTTACGCGTGGCGCGAAACGTAGCGTCATTCTCTTCGATACTGGGCTCAATCCCCGCACGTTCCTCTATAACCTGGATGCACTAGAGATCAACGCTGCGGATATTCAGGCCATTGTGCTTAGTCACGGTCATGCTGATCATGTGATGGGCTTCTCCGGTCTGGTCCAACGCCTGGGGAGTCGAAGTCTACCGCTGGTACTACATCCAGATGCCTATCTAGAGCGAAAGGTTATTTTTCCAAACGGGGACGAAACATTTTTGCCTGCGCCCAAAAAAGCCGATTTGCAGCGTGAAAACATCCAGGTTTTAGAGCACGTACAGCCCTCCATGCTGATCGAGGATATAGTGCTCGTGTCAGGAGAGGTTCCCCGGCAGACGACATTTGAGCAAGGCTTTCCCATTCACTATGCACAAAGAGGACAAGATTGGCAGCCTGATCCGTTTATTCGCGATGATCAATGCGCCATCATGCATGTGCGCGAGAAGGGATTGGTGATCGTAACCGGCTGTGGACACTCTGGCATCGTGAATGTTATTCGCAATGCACAGACGCTCACAGGAGTACAAACGGTCTATGCCGTTCTTGGAGGATTTCATCTCTCCGGTCCACTCTTCGAGCCCATCATTCCCCAAACAGTTGCCGCTTTGCAGGAAATTCATCCACGCTATCTTGTTCCTACTCATTGTACCGGCTGGCGTGCAACTCATGCTCTCGCACACGCGATGCCTGAGGCATTTATTGCTAATAGCGTAGGAACGCGTGTTACCCTCTCATAGGGCTTTGCTTTATGCACAGAGCGGATCAGAACACAGGAATTCGTAAACAGGAATCATAGAAATAAACTTCTCCTAATTCAGCAAAGAACGTAGGAGAGCCGCAGATCAAAGCATGTGAAAAGGAGGCAGCGATGACCATTCAGAATTCATCTCTTTTATACGACATGCCCACCTATGGGCACCTTCTTGTAGAAGGGCTTCAGCGTTCACCAGATGTGACTGCTTTTATTCAGGACGATCAGGAAGTCAGTCGTTCAGAAGCGGCAGATATCGTCGGGCGCTTTATCTCCGTGCTGCGAGAGCGGGGGCTTGGTCCTGGTGACACGATTGCAGTCCTGTCGCCCAATCGTATTGAAGCGGTCCTGGTGCTCTTCGCGTCAGCGGTGATGGGCTTGCGCTACGTCCCACTACATCCACTGGGTGGTGCTGACGACCATGCCTTCATAGTAGAGGACGCCGAGGTCTCCATGCTCGTGTTCGCGCCGAAATTTAGTGAGCGGGCTCGGATGCTTACGCAACGTGTACCCGCCATCAAGCATACCCTTTGTCTTGGTCGCAGCGATTTGTGCGACGATTTACTCGCTCTTGCAACGACGGCGATGTCCAGTCCATTGATTCCACGGGCATCAGCTGAAAGTATCGGCTTTTTGCTTTATACAGGAGGAACGACAGGTCGCCCCAAAGGTGTTCTGCTATCTCACCGCTCGATGGTTACCAACACGATGATTCAAATGGGGGATTGGGATCTTCCACGCCATCCACGTTTTCTTGTTGTCACGCCCGTGACACATTCAGCACTCACCTGGCTCGTTCCTATACTCTTACGCGGCGGAACGGTAGTGCTTCAGGATGGCTTCACTGCGCAAGCATTTGTCGAACAGGTACAGCGTCATCGTATTTCGATGAGCTTCGTCGTCCCCACCATGCTTTATACGCTCCTCGACTCGCCGGAGATTGTGACGGCTGATCTCTCCTCATTGGAGATGCTCATCTACGGAGCCGCTCCTGCGTCACCTACTCGGTTGCGTGAGGCATTAGATCGGTTTGGGCCAATTCTGGCACAACTATACGGGCAAACAGAGGTGCCAAACACAGTGACTCTGTTGCGACGGGAGGACCACGATCCTGTTCATCCTGAGCGACTGACTTCATGTGGACGGCCATGCGCGGGAGTTATTGTGGCGCTGCTTGATGCTGAAGGCAACGAAGTTCCCACCGGCGAAGTTGGCGAGTTATGTGTGCGTAGTCCTCTGGTGATGAGCGGATATTGGAAGCGGCCAGAGGAGACAACACAAGTCATGCGCAACAACTGGCTCCATACTTCGGATCTTGCACGCCGCGACGCAGAAGGCTTCCTCTACCTTGTTGATCGAGCGAAAGATATGATTATCACGGGCGGATTTAACGTGTATCCACGTGAGGTCGAGGATGTGCTGCTTACCCACCCGGCAGTCTTTCAAGCAGCAGTGATTGGCGTACCGGATGAAAAATGGGGAGAGGCAGTCACAGCGTACATTGTTCTGCGAGCGGAGCACGAGATTGATGTCGAAACGTTACAAGCACATGTTCGTCTTGCAAAAGGTCCCATTCACACACCTAAGCACCTGCATTTTGTGGAAAGCTTGCCATTGACTGGGCTCGGTAAGCTAGATAAGAAGACCTTACGTGCTGGCCATTGGGACGGTCGAGAGCGAGCAATTAATTGAGCAGAAGGAATTGACAGATCAATTGTTGCAACAGAGCTCTTATAGGGGGATCAGATGAAGCTCTCTAGCTCGCATTAGAGCTTGTGTGCGAGTACGCACATCCAGCTTGCGGAAAATGTTATTTATGTGCGTCTTCACAGTGCCTGGTGAAATGACCAGCACGCGTGCAATCTCCTGGTTCGACTTGCCGAGGGCAATGAGTCGTAGCACCTCGTGCTCGCGCTCATGCAGGAGTTCCAGCAGAGGCTGTGCCGCAGCCCGCAGGCTATCATCAAGGGCCGAAGTTTCTTCTGATTGTGTATTAAATGTGGCCAATAGTCGATGGATGTACTGAGGAAAAATACCGTGTGCGGCGGCACGCCGTAACAGGTGTGCCATTGGAGCACCTGTATCAACAAAAATACGTATGTAGCCCTCCGGTTCAGCCGTCCCCAACGCTTGCTTCAATACTACGAGAGCCTCAGAAGTGCTGCCCTTCGCCTGCAAAATGACGGCACGCAATGTCAGGATTGCCAGAACCCTATGCATACTTCCAGAGTGCTCATCTCTCTGTTGTAACGAATCCAACAGGCTCAGAGCCTCGTCGAGCTGTCCCCGCGCGAAGCATATCCTTGCCAACGTAAGACATTCAATACTTCCCAGAGAGTGCTGTTCGTCAACGCTCTTCACGTCATATTCCTGCATCCAACGGATTGCCGACGCCGTATCATTTTGCATGAGCTGTAGATCCACGCGCTGGGCCTCCATTTCGGAAAGCAGTGCTGGTTGAGTAACTTGATGCATAAGCCTTTCCATCGACTTGAGAGCGTCAAGGACACCAGGTCTATCTCCCTGTGCATGCTTTAGATGTGCGAGAGCCAGGTAGCCAGCGAGTAATACATCGATCGCATTACTGAGTGTACCCAGTTCAAGGCCGTTCAGAAGCAGGGAAGAGGCTGTATCCAGGTCGTTCCATTCAAACAGTATCTCGCTCAAGCCTATATAGAGCAGACCGGTAGTGGGTAACTGCCTGCCCTTTCCCTCCATTGCGTATTGCAATGCCTTCTTGTACGTCTCGGCTGCCTTGTAGAGATGTCCCTGTTCTTTCTGTAACTGGGCCGTGTATTGGCTCGCGAGGAGTGTCACAAGAATATTTCCAGTTGCCCGTCCAAAGGTGATTGCCTCAGCAAATGCCTGGCCTGCTGCCAGCGCATTGCCGCTCTGACGATATGCAGAACCTAACGTCAGAGCAGCAACACAACGGGTAACCATGTTGCTCTCAGGCAAACATTCCAGGGCGGAACAGGCAAGATCGATCGTGGAAGAGATATCACCTCGCGTCAGAGCGATCATAGCGCCTATAGCATCAATCTCGCCTTGCAGACCCTGCACGTCATCTCTCGTCTCTCCCTCGGCGACGAGCGGCTTATCAATAGCCAGCCGGTGTAGAGTCGATTGCATATCCTGCACACGCAGACCTGCGGCATCCACCTGACCACTGAAAACCAGTATCCAGGCATAGAGGATGATCCGTTGAGGACGCAAGCGGATAATCTCTTCGGGAAGTGCCTGAAACCAGCGTAGCAGTGTGGTCAACTCCCCACGTGTCAGCAATATAGGAGTGATCTGCTCAAGCAGAGATGCTGCCCACTCCCACTCGTTCCCTGCAAGTGCGTGCCCGATAGCCTCATCTTGCAGCGCATTCTCCGCATACCATATGCTTGCTCGCTGGTGGAGTGGACGTATCCAATCGGCATGCAGTTGTTGTAAACGACCGCGTAGAAAGCTCAGGAAAAGGTGATGATAGCGATACCAACGCCGTTCACTGTCTAATGGAACGAGAAATAAATGCTCTCGATCTACTAGCTCGAGCATTCTTTGTCCACTCTCATGAGGAAGGTTGCGAACCTTTCCATCATCCAGAACAGCGTCACAGAGAGGACCACTCAGGCGATCGAGCACAGCAGTACAGAGTAAGAAGTTTTGCATATCCACCGGAAGTCGTTCAAAAACCTCTTCAACCAGATAATCAGCAATGTAACGGTTTGTGCCCGCAAACTCCTGGATAAAGCGCGCACTATCGTTACGACCTTGAAGAGAGAGTGCTGCTAACTGAAGTCCAGCGACCCAGCCTTCTGTGCGAGTTTCAAGGACCGCAATCTCTTCAGATGATAGGGATAAGCTCATAATCTGACTGAGGAAGAGAGAGGCTTCCTCATAGGTAAAGCGCAAATCCTCGGTACTTATCTCAGTGAGAAGTCTCTGGACGCGCCAGCGAGAGAGAGGAAGAGGAAGATCGCTACGACTGGCAAGCGCACAATGCACGTGTAATGGAAGGTGATCAAACAGAAAGAGCAGAACGTCATGAACCTTCTGAGAGGTGATAACATGATAGTCATCAAAAATAAGGAGAAGAGGGTCTGGAGTGGCGTCAATATCGTGAATAAGTGCGGTCAGAATCAACTCTATCGGCGGCATTTGGGGTGATTGAAGGAGTGTTAAAGTACTCTCTCCAATAGGAACGTGAGCATTTTCTAAAGCCGCAATCACATAGGTTAGGAAGCGCACCACATCATTGTCGCGCTCATCTAACGAGACCCATGCAGCACGCTGATTCATCTGGCGGAGCCAATAGCTGAGAAGGGCCGTCTTGCCAAATCCAGCGGGAGCAGTGACAAGAGTAATTCTGCGCGATACTTCCTTGTTGAGTCGTTCAACCAAGCGCGGGCGCGGAACAAGTGTTGTACGTGTATACGGAATGTGCAACTTTGTGCCCAGAAAAAACTGATGATGAGCATGGGTATAAGAGATGTCACCATTCGCTGCGTTCGCCCTGATAGGGTCGTCCATCAACGCCTGTGCATCAATGTTCTCTGTAGCCTCGGATAGAGAGATACCCTTTTGTTGAGAAAGCTTTGCCGCCGCTCTTTGTAATTGTGCAAGCGTCACATCCTCAGCTTTCCCCAGATACACGCGCTGTAACGTTCCATTGTACCGGCGATATGCTTTCCAGTACCATCCACCTCGCTGGCTGCCGGAGCGCTCTTTGCGGGCCGTGAAGGTTCCATAGAGATCTTCAAAAGCGAAGGCGGTTACACTGGCAAGCCACGCGTGCCAGTCCTCCGTCCCCACAACCAACGTGTGTATCTCATCATGCTGAAAATAAAAAAGTGTGTTTCCTCGAATAGTGGGAAGTTTCTGCCCCATCATGCATTCTCCAATTCCAACAAGTTCCCTAACAGTATAGCATACTTTCTGGTTCTGGAGACGCAGAGTGCAGAAGGACCTCACTAACGTTCCCTAACACTTCAACTCGCTTGTTAGGGAACATATCAACGCGGCTTCCTCTGCCTTCACGTTCTCGCGCCTTCGGCACTTGTCCCTTAGTTCTATGTATATTTTGCTTTTTTACGCACTTCGTGCAAAGCACGAAGTGCGTAAAAAAGCAAAATATACATAGAACTATTTCAGGCAGCGAAGCTGCACAAGATCATGTACTGAGAAAGTAGAGATAGTAAGAGTCCGAGGCTCATCACGTCCACGTTCTTTAGTAGATGAGATAGTGCAGCTTTGCTGCCTGAGAGATTATCGTGTATAATTTTACTTTTTCTACATTTTTAAGCTTCGCTTAAAAATGTAGAAAAAGTAAAATTATACACGAATACAACGAGCGCCGAAGGCGCGAGAACGTGGTGGTGACGGGCTTCGGAGACTCCCTGAGAGTTTTGCGAACTTAGATCTCGTACTGAAGTGCTTGAGGATAGTATTGTGGTCCAGCGTTTCGATAATGTGCAGCGATTTCTGAAGCGCGAGAAGGGATAGAATCGGCATAGTAGTGTACGAGTTGTGCTGCTATTTGCAGATGAAGTTGTGAGTGTTTCAGGGCAGTGCAGGTGGAGTAGATTATTCTTACAACGATTTGATGCGTGAAGGCGAGATAGAGCTCGTGATCATCTGCACTCTGCTCAACCAGGAAGTGGCGCGCGATCAACATGTCGAGCAGCTTGTAGTCTTCTGTCGAGAGGGAGGGGCCAAGCAGAGCGGGTGGAAAGGGGCGGCCTATAACGGCTGCTTGCTCCAGCAGTTCGACGGCTCTTTCAGGCAGGTGGGCAAGGCGAGCCAGCACAGCATCACGAATTTTTGTTGAGTGCTGTAGTATGACAAGGAGAGAGGCGAGCTGAGAAGTGTCACTTATGGCGACATCGTGTTCTTTTTGATCTGCTTGATCGGCAAGGAGACGCACGGTCTCCGCGAGGAAGAAGGCATTGCCCTGTGTGATCTGATGACATTGATCGGCTGAACAAGCATGAGTCATAGTATGAGCGTTGAGGTAGTCGCTGACCTCGTTTACGCTAAAAGGCGATAGATGCAGGGCGTGGAAATAGCTACAGCGGCTTAGTGAGAGCAGCATTGAGTAGAGCGAACTATTTTCTTGTACATCTTCGGGACGGTAGGCGAGCAATAGGAGCAACGGGCTGTGCTGACCGGTAGCCGTATGAACAGTGCTAGTCCGAGCTAGTCGATGCAGGACCAGAAGAGATGCTTCATCCGCCCACTGTAGATTATCAACGGCGACGATGCATGGATGCTGCTGACTAAGCGCTTGAAAGAGATCAACGAAGCTCGCGATGAGGCTACAATATGCCTGCTCGGTAGTAAGGAAAGATGCTGGAAGGAGACCTGGAAGCCGCATGGGCAGCTCCGGCAGTAGATGAGCGAGTACGGCCAGGACGGAGCTGGGCAGTGAGGTAAGCTCATTACCCTCAAGTTCTGCCAGCCATGCTTTCACCATGACCAGCAGAGGCGCGAATGGTAGCCCTTGCTCAAGAGCATGACACTCTGCGATCAGAGTTGCAATACGGATGCTACGCGCAGAATTGAGAACATGGCGCAGCAAAAAGCTCTTCCCAATCCCCATCTCGCCCACCAGGGCAATCGCACGCGTCTTCTGCCTTGCCTGCCTATCCTGAAGTGCATCGATGTAGTGTACTATATACTCTATAGGATCTTTACGCCCTATCAGGTGCGGATCATGGAGCTGCTTTTTTACTCCATTAGAGTGTTGAACAGGAGAGACGGAGGCGTTAGCAGGAGTCGTTGGAGTTGAGGCTGACTGCTTCGAAGCAGTAAGTAATTGTTTGGCAGGTTTTATATGCAGCTCTCCACGCAGAAGTTCAGTATGTAGCTTAAGAGTTTGTGGAGAAGGATCGACGCCGAGCCGGTCATGCAGCTCCTGGCGGCACTGCTCGAAGGTCTGGAGTGCGCCGACCGTGTCTCCCAGTGCCACCTGACAATACATAATGAGAGGGTAAAAGGGCTCGCGGCAGGTATCGAGGCCCAGGGCTCTACGTCCGACACTAATAGCTTCGTTGTAGAGATTTAGCTTCCGTTGCGCCTCCATAAGAGATAATGCACTCGAAAAATAGCGCTCACGCAAGCGAGCGCGCTCAGCCAGCGTCCAACTTTCATCTTCATCTTCCGCCAGATAGTCACCGGTGTAGAGCTGTAGCGCCGCCTCCAGTAGCCGCCGTCTCTTTGGACTTTCATGACCAGCATTTGTCTCATCAAGCAGGCGCTCAAACTCGATGCTATCGACCCAGACTGTCCCGTCATCAGGAAGCTGCAAAGTGTAGCCCAGGCTGCCGCGCGGAACGAAGCGAGAGGGCTCGCCCGATGCACGTTCAGGTTCAAGGACGGAGCGCAGGATACTTACGACACCGCGCAACGTTTTGTGCGTGTGTTCAGCGGAATAGGGCCAGAGCAGATCAATCACTTTGCTGGCAGGAACGTTATGGCCTCGTTCGGTGAAGAGCAGCTTAAACAACTGGCGGGCATGTCGAATCTGCCAGTCCCTGGGCGTTAGTAGTACTCCATCGCGATACAAACGAAATGTACCCAGAAGATAAATACGCAAATTCTCCATTTGAGCGCCTTTTGCAATACACTGCAAGTGAATCTCATCTCCGAGATCCATTCATATTAAAACAACATTATTCTAAGTTGCTTAACTTTTTCTACAAGTTTATGTAACATAAAAAACGGATATTAGCAAGAGCTTTTCACAGCATTAGGGCAGCAGGACTCAAATTTCCTGACCAGAAAATGGAGAAAAAGACGCGTGCAGGCCAATGAAGTACGAATAGCGAACAGTAATTCAAGTAGATAGAAGTCTATAGTTATACAAGATCGCAAGGTATTTTTCTTTTATTCTATTTGATCGCAGCACGGCAAATCCGCAACATTTTGGGGCTATAACTTAAGAATTGAGCAGATTTTCTTGCAACCTTATTGAAACATTTATATGTTACATTTTGCGGAGCAGAGGAGTATCGAAAGCCGCTACTATTCTGTGTCTGAATGTATTAAAAAGTAACGAGATCATTGTAGTGTGCGCACAACATTTGTAACAGCAATGAATGCTTTAAGGTGCTGCGCATAACAAAAAGGCTCTATGTAGGAGGCACTACATGGCAACCAATGTCCGTGTGGATGAAGTTCATGTCATCTGGATGACGGCGGGATTGAGCTGTGATGGGGACACCATCTCTATTACCGCAGCCACCCAGCCGAGCATCGAGGATGTGTTACTGGGGGCCATACCAGGGCTTCCAAAAGTACATCTTCACAATCCAGTCCTCGCCTACGAAGTTGGCGATGGCTTTATGGATTGGTGGTACAAGGCCGAGCGAGGCGAGCTAGACCCCTTTGTCCTCGTTGTAGAAGGCTCAATTCCGAACGAAAACATCAAGAGTGAGGGCTACTGGGCGGCAATGGGCAATGACCCGGCCACAGGTCAGCCAATCACCACCACCGAGTGGATCGATCGCCTGGCACCAAAAGCCTGGGGCGTCATAGCTATAGGAACCTGCGCAACGTATGGCGGCATACATGCTATGGCAGGCAACCCTACCGGCGCTATGGGTCTGCCGGACTATTTAGGCTGGGACTGGAAATCGTCGGCTGGACTCCCCATTGTCTGCGTTCCTGGCTGCCCCGTCCAGCCCGACAACTTTATGGAGACCGTCCTCTATCTTCTCTATCAAGCGGCCGGCATGGCTCCAATGATCCCGCTTGATGATGCGCTGCGACCGACATGGCTCTTCGGCAAGACCGTGCATGAAGGTTGCGACCGCGCCGGTTATTACGAGCAGGGCGACTTCGCCACTGAATATGGCTCCCCTAAATGTATCGTCAAACTTGGATGCTGGGGACCTGTTGTGCAGTGTAACGTTCCCAAACGCGGCTGGATGGCTGGAATAGGCGGTTGCCCCAACGTCGGCGGCATCTGCATCGGCTGTACCATGCCTGGCTTCCCAGACAAGTTCATGCCATTTATGGATGAGCCGCCGGGCGGAAAATTCTCATCAACGGCGGTGGGCATCTACGGAACGGCGATCCGCAACCTGCGCAAATTCACCAAGACCACCCTCAACAAAGAACCATCATGGCGTCATAAAGGCAAACAGCTGACGACGGGCTACCAGCCCCGCTCATGACGCTCGCAGTTGCGATGACAGACCCCATAGGGACCAAAGAAGGAACCAAGGAGAGAAGAACATCGTGAGTACGGAAATTAGACGAGAAGATACACCCAGCAACGCGCCATCACAGCTTGTCGATATGTCGTGGGACCCCATTACACGTATTGTCGGCAGCCTGGGCATCTATACCAAGATCGACTTCAAAAACCGTCAGGTCGTAGAGTGCAGCAGCACCTCTTCGATCTTTCGTGGCTACAGCCTCTTTATGCAGGGAAAAGATCCACGCGACTCGCATTTTATTACCAGCCGTATCTGCGGCATCTGTGGTGATAACCATGCCACCTGCTCCGTCTACGCGCAAAACATGGCATACGGCGTCAAGCCACCAGCGGTAGCCGAATGGATACTTAACCTCGGCGAGGCCGCCGAGTATATGTTTGACCACTGCCTGTATCAGGACAACCTGGTCGGCGTTGACTACTGCGAACAGATGGTGCGCGAGACCAATCCAAGCGTCCTGGCAAAGGCGGAAAGGACTGAGGCTCCACACGCAGAACTACACGGCTATAAGACAATCGCCGACATCATGCGCTCCCTCAACCCCTTTACCGGCGAGTTCTACCGCGAATCGTTGCAGATGAGTCGCATAACGCGCGAAAAGTTCTGCCTGATGGAAGGCCGTCACGTCCATCCCTCCACACTCTATCCGGGTGGAGTTGGCACCGTTGCCACCATCCAGGTCTTCACCGATTACCTCGTGCGCCTCATGAAGTACGTCGAGTTCATGAAAAAAGTTGTGCCTATGCACGATGATCTCTTCGACTTCTTCTACGAGGCACTCCCAGGCTATGAGAAAGTGGGACAGCGCCAGATTCTGCTCGGCTGCTGGGGATCGTTCCAGGACCCTGATGTGTGCGACTACGACTATCGCAACATGGACGAGTGGGGACGCGCAATGTATGTCACGCCCGGTATCGTTGTCGATGGCAAATTGCGGACGACCAGCCTTGTTGATATCAACGTAGGCATGCGCATTTTGCTCGGTAGCTCATACTACGATGGCTGGGAAAACCAGGAACTCTTCGTCACTCATGATCCATTGGGCAATCCGATTGATCGCAACCATCCCTGGAATCAGACCACACTGCCTAAGCCGCAGAAGCGCGATTTCAATGGCAACTATAGCTGGGTCATGTCGCCACGCTGGTATGACAATCAGAGTGGCAAGCATCTCGCGCTGGATACTGGCGGCGGCCCAATCGCACGCCTGTGGACAACCGCCCTGGCCGGACTCGTCGACATCGGCGGCTACGTTAAGTCGACCGGGCATAGCGTCAAGATTAATCTGCCCAAGACCGCGCTCAAGCCTGAGATGGAGCTGGAGTGGAAGATTCCACAATGGAGCAACGCCATCGAAAGGAATCGCGCACGGACCTACTTCCAGGCTTACGCGGCTGCCGCTGCCCTCTACTTCTTAGAGCAAGCCATGACCGAGGTACGCGCCGGGCGCACAAAGACCTGGGCCGACTTTAAGGTTCCGGAAAATGCCATCGGGTGCGGCTTCCACGAAGCGGTACGCGGTGTTCTCTCGCACCACATGGTCATCCGCGATGGCAAGATCGCCAATTACCATCCCTATCCACCAACACCGTGGAATGCAAGTCCACGAGACATTTACGGTACTCCCGGACCATACGAAGATGCAGTACAGAACACTCCTATCTTCGAAGAGAACGGGCAAGACAACTTTAAAGGCATCGACATCATGCGTGCGATCCGCAGCTTTGACCCCTGCCTGCCCTGTGGCGTACACATGTACCTGGGCGAAGGGAAAGAGCTAAACATCGTGCACTCACCTACGTTTGGCGTGAACGGGTAAGTCTTAATAGAGTTTGGTTGCATGCGTTGATCATAGAATTGACGTATGCAACCTTTTGTATCCTGTAAGAGATCTAGAGAGACGATAAAACATGCTCCAAGAAATACAGGAATCGCCGAACTGGTCGGCGCGCATTGAGGCGCTGCTGCAAGAGGTTGCGACCTTCTCTGATCCGCAAGCGCAGGCAGTCACGGAAGAACTGTTGCAAACACTGCTCGCTATGTATGGAGAGGGACTGACGCGGATGCTGGAGATTACAGCCGGGCATGAGACGGCGGGCGAGACGATCATCGATGAGTATGCCAACGATGAACTCGTCAACTCACTGCTTCTGCTGCACGGCCTGCATCCAATCGACATTGAGACGCGCATCACTCAAGCATTGGAGAGCGTGCGCCCGTATCTTAAGTCGCATGGTGGCAACGTCGAACTGCTAGGAGTACGCGATAACGTCGCTTACCTTCGGTTGCAAGGAAGCTGTAATGGCTGCCCATCCTCAAGTGTCACCCTCAAGCTGGCGATCGAGGAAGCGATCAATAAAGCGGCACCGGATCTAGAGGGGCTGCAAACCGATGGCGTCACAAATCCACCACGTCCAATCAATGTCACACCATTGAGGAAGGCCGGTAGCGACAATAGCAGCGATGCTAACGAGAAGATTATCATATGGAACGTCATAAGTGGACTGGATACGCTTGCTGAGGGCGGGCTTGTCGCGAAAACGGTTCAACAGACAGCACTACTCTTTTGCCGCGTGGCTGAGACCTATTATGCCTATCGCAATCGCTGCCGTAATTGTAGCGCACCACTTGATCAGGGCAAGCTCGAACTTGTGGCACTGGTCTGTGGAGCGTGTGGCAAACAGTATGATATAACCCGCGCAGGACGTTGCCTGGACACTCCCAATCTCTTTCTAGAACCGATTCCGCTGCTCGTCAAAGACGGTCAGATAAAGGTTTCGTTGCCAGCATCAAATCCAGATGCAGGCTCGACTCCGATCCAGGTAGCAAGGTAAGGTAAGTGGCTATGGCATCCAATCGTGGCTCGAATGTTCCGCTGAACTCATTGCGCAGGCTTATGCAGGCACCTCCTCGACAGGTGGCAGCACCGGAGCACTGTGACCTCTGCCACGAGGTTCTCGCCCCCGACCATCGACATCTGCTTGAACTTAACAATCGCACATTGATCTGTGCGTGTACCGCTTGCTTCCTGCTCTTCAACAAAGATGGAGCGGGCAGCGGAAAATATCGCACTGTGCCACGCAGATTTCTGGCAATGCCAGATTTTGCAATGAGCGATGGCGAGTGGGACGACCTCATGATCCCCGTCAACATGGTTTTTATGTACCGCAGCATGGGCAGTAAACCAGTCACAGCACTCTATCCAGGGCCTGCTGGAGCAACAGAATCGCAGCTCAGCCTGGACAACTGGGGCACGCTAGTACAGAATAATCCGATTCTAGAGACGTTAGAGCACGACGTTGAGGCCCTGCTCATCTATCGTGTGCGCGGAGTACGCGAATACTACATTGTGCCGATAGATGTCTGCTATGAACTTGTCGGTCTTATCCGCCGCTCCTGGCGTGGATTAAGCGGGGGTGACATGGTATGGAAGAACATCGCGGACTTCTTCGTCAAGGTACGCGCGCGGTCCAAAGTGATAGCGGGCGAGAAGAGAGAAATACAAGGAGAAGGCGAGAAGGGAGGGGTCGATGCCAGAGCTGAACTTTGAGATCACTGGAGCCGAGATAGCCCTCTTCGCAGCCGTCCCCACGCTGCTCTTCAAACTGCATATCGTCAACATACGGCCACAGGAGCGCGTTCAGAGCGTCATGCTGCGAGCACAGGTGCAGATCATGGCCACGCAGCGGCGCTATAGTCCAGAGGCTAAAGAACAGTTATTGGATGTCTTCGGCGAGCCATCGCGCTGGAGCGAGACTCTGCGCAGCTTCCTATGGACGCACGCAAACACAACTGTCCCGGCGTTCACGGACGAGACCACAGTTGACCTGCCTATCACCTGTAGTTATGACTTTGAAGTTGTCGGCACAAAATATTTCGCCGCCCTTGAAGACGGTGAGATACCGCTCAACTTTCTCTTTAGCGGCACCATCTTCTACACTACAGAAGCGGGGCAGGTGCAGATCGGACAGGTGCCCTGGTCGAAAGAGGCGGCGTACCGGCTTCCAGTCAGCCTGTGGCAGCAGATGATCCAGCACTACTATCCAAATAGCGCGTGGATACGCATGAACAAAGACGTATTTGACCAGATTTATCGATACAAGACGCGGCACGGACTCCCCACGTTAGAGGATGCGCTCACCCGGCTGCTCTCAGCAAGTAGCGAGGAGGTGCAGAGATGAACGACGAGCAGATCAGAGAGATAGCGGATGCTATCCTCTACGAAGGTTACCTGCTCTATCCATATCGCCGCAGCTCAATCAAGAATCGCCAGCGCTGGACCTTCGGCGTCGTCTATCCACGCATCTATAGCGAGGCGCAGGGAATTAACGAGCCGTGGCAGATGCGCACTGAATGCCTCATCAAGGGATCAAATGAGACGAAGCTCGATGTCACCATGCGCTTTCTTCATCTGCTGAAGCATACGACGGAAGAAAGAGATACGGGGGACGGATATCGAGGCTACGAGACTTGGGAGGAAGGGCGAGCACGCGAGGTAGCGGGACAAAATATCTCGTTGAGCGAGCTTGCGACGGAGCCAAAGCATATAGCCATCAGCTTTCCCGAAGAACATCTCGTTGAGCCAGAGCAAGAAAGCAGCAGGATTCAGAAGGCCATCGAAGGAACAATGACGATCTCGGCGGAGCAGATCGAGGAAGGATTGTTTAAGATCACGGTGCTCATCGAGAATACGAGTAGAATTAAAAGCCGTGATTTAGCGAGCATGGAGGGTGGGCAAGATATCAGACCTCGACAGGACTACAAGCGTGACGAGGTACAACTGCATTCGTTTGTCTCAACGCACACTATTTTGCAGGTGCAGCAGGGCGAGTTTATTTCTTTACTAGAGCCGCCCGATGAGCTGGCGGAGAGAGCGAAGGCTTGTCAGAATCTGCACACATGGCCGGTTCTGGTCGGGCACGAGGGCGAGCGGGACGCCATGCTTTCATCGCCCATCATCCTCTACGACTATCCGCAGATCGCACCGGAAAGCATTGGCACGTTATTTGATGGTACCGAGATCGACGAAATATTGACGCTGCGCATTCTGACCCTGACCGACGAGGAGAAGCAGGAGATGCGTAATGGTGATGAACGCGCGAGGGAACTTTTAGAACGCACCGAGTCGCTCACGGCGGATGATCTTATGAGCCTGCATGGCGTTATTCGAAACTTACACAGCGTTGATGAAGAGGAGGCGAATCGATGATCGAGCGCGAGAATGTTGGCCCGACATCCGTCAGCGTACAGGGCGGCGAAGTTCGGATCGGCGATAGCGTGCGGCTACATCCCAAAGTACGTGCCGACGCCTTTGATATGCTACTTGACAAAAAGATCGCCCGCATCGAGAATATACAGCAGGACTTCGAGGACCGCTGCTATATTGTCGTCACGCTCGACGATGATCCTGGCCGAGAGCAGGAGGACGAGCGCGTCATGCCCGGACACCGTTTTTTCTTCTATCCCGAAGAGGTAGAGCGCGTGGAGGCGGGACAGTGAGCTCGGATGACCAGAATAAAGCGGCGAGTAAGCGCGTTCTCATAGCTTGCATCGGTAATATTTTTCTGGGCGACGACGGCTTTGGAGTAGAGGTCGCGCAACATCTGCGGCGGCGCTCGTATCCGCAAAGCGTACAGGTCATCGATTTTGGTATCAGCGGCATTGAGCTGGCCTATAGTTTGCTTGATCCCTATGATGAGCTGGTGCTGGTCGATGCGGTGCAAAGGGGGAAGCAGCCGGGGACGGTCTATCTTATAGAGCCAGACCTGAGCGCCCTCAATGCACAAACAGGAGGAGAAGCCCGGCGCGTTGGACTGGACACCCATAGCATGGACCCATTGAAAGTGCTGGCCTTCGCCAAAACGCTGGGGGCGCAACCCGTCCACACTCTTCTCGTCGGCTGCGAAATTGCCAATGTCGGCAATGGAGAGGACTACGAAGAGATGCAGATGGGACTCAGCGAACCCATACAGGCGGCCGTACCAGAGGCCGTCGAGATGGTTGATCGACTCATCAAGGAATGGTTTCCTGATTATTCCGAAACAGAGAAACAAAAAACAGAGAAAGAGAGGATGTCATGATTACGATTGATTTACGCGTGGTTGGGCTAGTATTGCTTGCCATCGTTGTAGTTATAACAATGCAGCAGATCCCCGACATTCAGCGCTATCTACGCATACGTTCAATGTAGCCTATCTATCCATACATTCGAGAAAACATAGCCAACGATTATGCACGAACTGGCAATAGCTGAACAGATTGTGAATGTAGTGATGACGCAGGTAGAGGCGCACAACGTCGAGCACGTCACCTGCGTCCGCATTCAGGTTGGGGACGCGATGGGAGTAGTGGCAGACTCACTCAGCTTCTCATTTGAAATGATCGCCAGCTTCACTCCAGAGCTAGAGGGAGCGCGGCTCGTCATCGATAGAGTACCGCACCGGGCCACATGTCGGAGATGCAAACAAGACTTCACCGTCCAGCAGTTCATCGTCCAGTGTCCTCTCTGTAAAAAATGGGAGGCCGACGTTATTTCAGGCACCGAGTTCAGAGTGCTCGATATGGAAACAACCGCGTAGCGACAATCCCTTGCGGTTGTCGTTGTGCCCCTATCTAAAAGGCCCGCGTAGCGACAATCCCTTGCGATTGTCGTAGGTTGCGAGAGTGAGGAGACACATAGAATGGCAAAGGTTCCGATAGTTCAGAACATCCTCGCCGCCAATGATGGCATAGCCCAGGAGGTCCAGCACACCCTGGCCGAGCACAATATCCGCTCGCTCAACATCATGAGTTCGGCAGGCGCGGGCAAGACCACCTTGCTAGAGCAGACCATCAAGCGGCTGCGTGGGCGCTTAGGCATAGGCGTCATCGAGGGCGACGTAGAGACCGCCAACGACGCCGAACGGATAGAAGCCGTCGGCGCACCCACCGTCCAGATCATCACGCAGGGAAATTGCCATCTTGAAGCACACATGATACGCGCAGCACTCGCCGCCCTCGACCTGGACCAGATTGACCTGCTCTGCATAGAGAACGTCGGCAACCTCGTCTGCCCCGCCAACTGGACGCTCGGCGAGGACAGCAGAGTCGTCGTCGTCAGCACCACCGAAGGAGACGACAAACCCGCCAAATATCCACACATGTTCGCCGTCTCAGAAGTCATGGTCATCAACAAAACTGACCTGCTCCCATACGTCGATTATGATATGAACGCCGTCAAACGCTTCGCCCGTGCCGTCAACCCCGACCTGCGCATCTTCGAACTAAGCTGCCGTACAGGAGAAGGACTCGACGCCTGGTGCGACTGGCTAGTTAGCTTCGCCGCCAGGCAACCGAAGTAGAATAGAGAGAAAGTTTCTCTCAAAAAATACATGCGAATAATGTTTCACGTGAAACGTTGTTGAAAGAGTAGAGAAACCTGATATGACATTCATAGCGGAATCGACAATTCAGCGTTGGCGTATTCTCATTCAAGGCATTGTCCAGGGTGTCGGCTTTCGACCCTTTGTGTATGGGCAGGCATTGCAGTGGAAGTTGAGCGGCTTTGTGTTGAACGACAGTACGGGTGTTACAATTGAGATCGAAGGCTCAATCGATCGGCTAGAAGGCTTTCAGCAGGCTCTACGTGAGAAGATGCCGCCGCTGGCACGCATCGACACTCTTGTCCGCGAAATAGTACCAGTCCGCAACGAAATAGACTTCAAAATCGCACACAGCGAGGCTGGCGATGAACGTCATGCTTTGATCTCACCCGACACAGCTCTCTGCCAGGACTGCCTGCGCGAACTCTTCGACCCGAAAGATCGGCGCTATCTCTATCCCTTCATCAACTGCACCAACTGTGGGCCACGCTTCACCATCATCCAGAACGTGCCCTACGATCGGGCACAGACCACTATGAGCGTCTTTCGCATGTGTCCGGAATGCCAGGCTGAATACGATGATCCGCTCAACCGGCGTTTCCACGCTCAGCCGAATGCATGCTCAGTGTGTGGACCACACATGCGACTGCTGGATGAAGCAGGGCAAGGGGTTGGAGGGGGCGAGCCGATTGCGCTGACAGCGCGGCGACTGGCCGAAGGGAATGTACTGGCGATGAAAGGGATTGGAGGGTATCATCTGATGTGCGATGCGCTGGATGCAAAGGCAGTCGCACGAATGCGGGTACGCAAGCGGCGCGAGGCCAAGCCATTCGCGATAATGGTGCCAGATCTGGAGACGGCGCGTCAACTATGTGATGTGAGCGAGGCGGAGGCGGAATTGCTGCAATCCTATCGGCGACCGATTGTGCTTTTACACAAACCGAATGTTGGGCCGATAGCGCCGGATGTTGCACCTGGTTACAATACGCTGGGAGTGATGCTGCCTTATACGCCACAACATTATTTGCTTCTGGCGGCATTTGCTGAGATTAGAAAAGACGGGCAACCTGTGGCGCTGGTGATGACCAGTGGCAATTCTAGCGATGAGCCGATAACGTATCGAGATGAAGATGCACAACGGCGGCTTTTGGGCATTGCTGATGGAGTCCTCACCCACAACCGAGCTATTCATATGCGCTGTGACGACTCGGTGATGCGCATTGTTGATGATGGAGAGCAATTTCTGCGACGCGCTCGCGGCTACGCACCCGAACCAATACGTCTAGGGTTTGACTGTCCAGTGCCTCTCGTAGCGTATGGAGGTCAGCTCAAAAACACGTATTGCGTGGGCAAGGGACGGCTGGCATTTGTCAGCCATCATATTGGTGATCTTAAGAACATGGAGACGTTGCGATCATATCAAGAAGGCATCACGCACTTTGAAGGTCTCTTTGGTATTCAGCCCGTGGCCGTGGTGCATGATCTGCATCCTGAATATCCGGCGACAAAGTATGCCCTTGACTCTCCGGTAGAGCGCAAGATCGGCGTCCAGCATCATCATGCACACATCGCCAGCGTCCTCGCCGAGCATCAGATCACGGGACCAGTGATAGGAATAGCCGCCGATGGCACAGGTTATGGCACGGATGGCGCGATGTGGGGATGTGAGATTATGAGCGCAGACCTGCACGGCTTCGAGCGTCTGGCACATCTCGCGTATGTACCACTGCCGGGCGGTGATCAAGCAGTGTGGCAACCGTGGCGGATGGCCGCAGCCTATCTTCAGCAGGCATATGGAGACGACTTTCTTTCGCTCGACATTCCATTTGTACGCGAACTGGATATCAAGACCTGGCACGTCCTTGCCCAGATGATAAAACACAACCTCAATGCTCTACCTACCTCAAGTCTGGGACGACTCTTTGACGCGGTTGCTGCGCTGCTCAGCATACGCCAGCAGGTCGTCTATGAGGGGCAGGCGGCAATTGAACTAGAAGTGCAAGCCGAGATCCAGAATGCCCGGATCTATCCATTCTTAATAGAAGAGAATGAGCAAGGCAAGCCCGCTCAAATCGATGTGCGGCCCATGATGCGAGCTATCGTTGAAGAGATTCGACAGGGAGTTGCGCGAGAGCAGATCGCGGGCAGCTTTCACTGGACGATAGCAGAAATGCTCGCAGTCAGTTGTGAGTATGCGCAAGAGCAAACAGGACTACAGGTAGTGGCTCTGAGTGGAGGAGTATTTCAGAATAAGATGCTGCTGGAGCGTCTAATAGAGCGGTTAGAAGAGCTCGCATTTCAAGTCTATATCAATCGGCGAGTGCCCACAAACGACGGAGGGCTCAGCCTCGGTCAGCTTGCCATCGCGGCGACGCGGCTGGCAGACGAGATGAGTAAAAATTGAGCAGAAGTAGAGTAGCCTAGTCTAAAGGAGACGAAGATGTGTCTTGGCATTCCTGGACGAATTGTAGAGATCGTTGATGACCAGTTTGACATCGCAAAGGTAGAAGTATCGGGCGTCAAACGAAATATCAGTATTGCGCTGGTGCGACCAGAAGGGATCATACCTGGCGATTGGGTCCTTGTACACGTCGGATTTGCTATGAGCAAGATCGACGAGACAGAGGCGCAGGAGACACTCAAGGCCCTCAAGCTGCTGGGTGATCCCTTCAGCGACGAGATCGAGATGTTTCAAACAACTCAGATCGAGTAGCTAGAAACAGGCGATATCATGCAAGAGCAATCTTTGGAAGCTTTGCTCACAGCACGCTTCGAGCAAAGTATACAGGTACCAGAGGTCTTCTTCAATCAAGAGGCGGAGCAGATCGCGCAGGCTTGCTGGGCTATGGCGCGGCGCTTTCATCAGGGAGGGCGGCTGCTCGCCTTTGGCAACGGCGCATGGGCGACAGACGCGCAGCACATCTCCGTCGAGTTTGTGCATCCCGTCATCGTCGGCAAGCGCGCCCTACCTGCACTAGCCCTGACCAACGACAGCGCCACGCTCAGCAGCATCAATACGCAAGAAGCCGTCTTTGTGCGCCAGCTTCGCGTCCTGGCACGTCCCCAGGATATCGCCGTTGGCTTCTCGCCCGATGGAAACTGCGCCAATGTGCTGGCGGCTCTGGACGAGGCCCGGCGGAAAGGATTGCTCACACTTGGCCTGAGTGGAGGAGATGGAGGGCAGATGCAGCAGGCGGCACTCGACTTCCGCTTTGTCGTCCCGACACACGATCCGATGGTTATTCAGGAGACGCACGAAACGCTCTATCACGTCCTCTGGGAACTCGTCCACATTTTCTTTGAACACGAAGGGATGCTCAAATGACGCAAGATCTACGCTCTCCACTCTCCGACCCGACAGCTACGACCCTGCCCGTCGTAAACACGGCGTGTGGGCTGGACACAGAAGGGCACTGTATTACCTGCTCCGACGAGGCCATACCCGTCAAGATAATGAGCATCAATCAGGCAAGCGGACTGGCGCTCGTCGAAGTACAGAACGTCACAGAAGAGATTGATATCACTCTGGTCGATGATGTAAGCGTAGGGGACATAGTTCTGGTGCATGGCGGCGTGGCAATCGGCCATCCGGACGAGGCGTAGCATGAGCAATAGCGAAGGCTCCGATTATGATCGGCTCTTCTACCCCTTCCTGTTCGAGGGAGAGAAGGTCAGCCCGAACGAAGTCCTGGCGCAGGTGCAGCACTCGACGCTAGAGAAGTGTCAAGAGATTATTGCATTGCGACGCACTGTGCTCAAAGAGTCGGGTCAGCAGATCATAACTACGGGAAGAGCGATGGCCGAAGCCTTTAAGCGCGGCGCAACATTGCTCGCCTTCGGCAATGGTGGCAGCACAACGGATGCGCAAGACATTGTCACAGAGCTGCTCAATCCACATGATCCGACGTGGCCCGCCTTGCCAGCCATCGCGCTCACCAACGACATAGCGGTGATTACGGCGGTGGGCAACGATGTTGGCTTCAACAATATTTTCACGCGGCAGGTCATCGCCTTTGGGCGTCCCGGCGATATCGCCCTGGGCATCTCGACCAGCGGCAACTCGACCAACATTCTCGCCACCTTTGAGCAGGCGAAGAAACAAGGGCTGCTTACGATTGCGATGGCTGGCTACGACGGAGGAAAGGTCGCGAAGTCAAAGGCCGTGGATTATTGTCTTGTCACGCCCAGTGATCACATACCACGTATACAGGAGGCACAGGCGACAACATACCATGCTTTGTTGGAGATCATTGCAGCACTTATGTAACGGAGAAGTTGTATTAGAGAGGGGAAAGAAAAGATGAAATTCGTTGATGAATATCGAGACCCGACGATGGCGACGAACATCGCAGCGGATATAGCGAGGTTGAGCGAGGGGCGGCAGCTTAAGTTGATGGAAGTCTGCGGCGGGCATACGCACACTATCTATAAGCATGGAGTCGAGGATGTGCTGCCGCCGAACATCGATCTGGTGCATGGGCCGGGATGTCCAGTCTGTGTGCTGCCGATGGGACGCATTGATGACGCGATTGCGATTGCAGAGACGGATGGAGTGATCTTCACGACCTTTGGCGATATGATGCGTGTGCCCGGCTCTAAGAAGAGTTTGCTAGACGCAAAAGCGCAAGGAGCCGACGTCCGCTTCGTCTACTCGCCGCTCGATGCCCTCAAGCTCGCCAAGCAGAATCCGGAGAAGCAGGTCGTCTTCTTCGCCATCGGCTTCGAGACCACCGCGCCATCTACGGCCGTTACCCTCTTAAGGGCACAGGCCGAGAACATCAAAAACTTCTCTCTCTTCTGCAATCACGTCACCATCATCCCCGCGATGAAGGCCATCCTCGACTCGCCTGACCTGAGACTGGATGGATTTATCGGACCGGGGCACGTCAGCATGGTCATTGGGCTGCGTCCCTATACATTTGTTGCCCGCGACCATCACAAGCCAGTTGTCATGGCAGGCTTTGAGCCCCTGGACATCATCCAGGCGGTGCACATGATCGTCACTCAGATCAGCGAGGGGCGGGCCGAGATCGAGAATCAGTATGCACGCGTCGTGCGACCAGAGGGGAATACCAAAGCTCTTGAAGCTATGGCGCGCACAATGGAACTGCGACCCTTCTTTGAGTGGCGCGGCCTCGGATTTATCACCCATAGCGCCCTCAAGCTGCGGCCAGAGTTCGCCGACTGGGATGCCGAACTGCGCTTCCAGGTACCCGGACTGCGCATCGCCGATCCCAAAGCGTGCCAGTGTGGAGAAGTCCTCAAGGGCGTCATCAAACCCTGGGAATGCAAAGTCTTTGGCACCGCCTGCACACCTGAGACACCGATTGGCACCTGCATGGTCTCGCCCGAAGGAGCGTGCGCCGCATACTTCAATTATGGAAGATTTTCAATGGCCAGCGAGCGCAACCGGCTACGCGTATTGCCAGCCCGGACCGCGTAGCGACTGCAGCTTGTCCCTGTCGCTTGAACCAATACGAAAACATCGAGTGACCACGACATTTGCGAGAGATTGTCGCTATGTGGTTATGTATTAATAAAATATTGAGTAGTCTAAGACAATATTCGATTCTCATCACATTCACGATCTGAGCACATACTATGTGCAGCTTCGCTGCCAGAACAATTTTACTATCTATTTTTACTTTTTTACACATTTCGGGCTTCGCCCGAAATGTGTAAAAAAGTAAAAATAGATAGTAGAGGACGAGCGCTGAAAGCGCGAGAAGGTGGAGATGATGGGAATCAGACGCTCTCCCTAAGGAGGGGAAATATGAATATGCGGCCTGATGATGTGCTGGGGAAAATTGAGCGGACGCGGCAAGCGCGGCGGCACAAGTTTTACTTACGAGACGAGTATATAACGCTCAGCCACGGCAGTGGGGGAAAGGCAACACACAACTTAATCGAGGGAGTCTTTGCGCCAGCGTTCTCCAACCCTCTGCTCGATCGCATGGATGACTCGGCAACATTTGCCCTGGAGGGGACGGAGCAGCGCCTGGCCTTTACCACCGACACCTACGTCGTCAGCCCCCTCTTCTTCCCCGGCGGCGACATTGGCAAGCTGGCCGTACATGGAACGATTAATGACCTGGCAATGGTCGGCGCATCGCCGCTCTATCTTTCAGTCGGAGTCATACTGGAGGAAGGGTTTAGCATCGAGATGCTGCGCAAGATTGTAGCATCGATGGCGCAGGCGGCGAACGAGGCGGGCGTTGCCATTGTCACCGGCGACACCAAAGTTGTGCAGCGAGGCAAGGCTGATGGCATCTTTATTAATACGACAGGCGTAGGGATTGTGCGATCGGCGAACGCGATCGGGCAGGCGCAGGTGCGAGCGGGCGACAAAGTACTTTTGAGCGGGCCGGTTGGCGATCACGGCATCGCAATCATGCTGGCGCGTGAGTCGCTGGAGATAGAGGCCGATGTGGAGAGCGACACGGCTCCGCTGCATGGCCTTGTGGCGCAAGTGCTCGCGGCAACGGGAAATGGGCTGCACTGCTTGAAAGATCCCACGCGCGGCGGAGTCGCCACCGCCCTCAACGAGATCGCCATCGACGCCGAAGTATCCATTGCACTGGAAGAGCAGGCCATTCCTGTGCGCGCCGAGGTACGCGGCGCATGCGAGATACTGGGTCTGGACGCGCTAACGATTGCGAATGAGGGGAAAATGCTAGCGATTGTCGCGGCTGATGTTGCAGATAAGGCGCTGGCGGCGATGCGGGCACATCCACTGGGGAAAGAGGCGGCGATTATAGGCACCGTGCAAGACGAGCCAGCGGGGATGGTGTTTTTACACACAGATATCGGAGGCACGCGAGTGCTGGATATGCTGGTGGGCGATCCATTGCCGCGTATATGCTAGAGGTAGGGATGGAACGATTTCCAAACTCGTTGAATAAAGGCATCCAGTTTACTAGTTAGCCTTCAGGATGAACAAAGTGATACGTGGAAGGTAGTGCTCTGTTTAGCTTAATGGTATCTCGAAAGCGTGGGATTGCCGGTCAGTTTTCAAGTCGAGCATGAGAGGCAAGCGAGATGTAGGGACGCGATGCGATGATTGAGCATAAGAAACGAGTGCAAGCTGAAAATTTGGTCCCTACGTCTTCTTGCACTAAAGTGCGGAATATCAAGAAATAGATTTAGTCGAAATTAGGAATAATCGTCGCCGAATGATACGAGCTATGTATCTTTGACAGCATTCAGAAAGTAAAACATAAAGTGTCTAGAGTCAGACCGAGACGCTAGCACGATGATAACAAAGTCCTCTTTCAGTCTTTATTTAAGTTTAACTATACTGTTTTCACCATTTAGGCGGCTCTATCCCCTTCACTTGTCGTCCAGCGACCCTTCCACTGAAGCAATTCTATTGCTGGGCGGCCCCGGTAGGGGCCAGATCTCAATCGCGCCCGAAAAGCCAGCCCACAGTTCATCTCGTCAGGCAAAATCAACTATTAGCCTATACGGATGTCGTGGTGACAGACTAAATCACCTCATTCCATTCCCCCGCATATCGAAGCCCGGCACAGCCCTACCTCACGTAAACTACTCGAAATACCAAATATACTATTTGAGCATTGAAAACGCATAGCCCAAATTTCTTGCCTGTAGGAGTTCACTAACAGAGTGATTATATGGTACTCTATAAGAGGGCTTTTATTCTACATGCTTACTATTCTTATGAAAGCCGCGCACATTCTCAATTTCGTGTTTCTTAACACATATTCTATATACAAGCCTTTTCATTTCATGCGAACAGACTGTTGTCTATACCCGGCTCCTGAAACAACTGTGTACAAATAACAGACTGATTTGAATGCTTATAATGCGTCAAATCTTTCAATTAAAAGGTGCATGCATGAACGAGCTTTACTGCCAAAAATGCCAGACTACGAACCCGTCGCACGCACGCTTCTGTTCTCGCTGCGGTACGCCTATCTTTTCGCATGCAGCGGAAGACGATGATGACAACGTCTCTCTCCTTGCTGACGAAAAAGATGTGACGACTCCGTCAGAGGAGATGTTGAAGACTCTTCCCAATAAGGACGACACGCTTTTTCCAGAGGATCTGCTACATACTCTTCCTGGCAGACTCAATTCTATGTCTCTGATGGATGTGTCGGCGTATAATAATATTTCTCTTATGCCGGGCGATGACGAATATAATGATAAGCGACATGGGCAGCAGCGTTGGACGGAAGAGGTAGATGCAATTTCATCTCAGCCCACGAGTCGTCTGCACCAGAACTTAAAGCAAAAAAGGGAGGAGGACGAGGAGGACGAGGACAACGTCTTACCTTTTTTTCCGCTCCCTCAAGCAGATCCATCTCGTGCCGCGCATCTTCAACCTACACCTTCACGTGCCGCGCATCGCCAACCAGCCGCCGTGCGTACGGGGCATCTTCAACCTGCTACGATACATGTGGCTCATAAACAGCCGCTTCTGCAACGCGTTCTCCATAAGAAGTCACTCAACATCTCCCCTATGATGGGAGGAGCTCTAGTGGTCCTTGTAGGAATCGTCGCGTTCCTGTCTCTGCTTGTCTTGCGCTCCAACGCACAATCTCCACGGCCTCCTGTTGCTCAATTAGCTCAACTTGCCACGATCAACGCGAGTGGTGCCTTTCCGGGAGGTATTGTGACGCTTCAGGGCAAACAATTTGTGCCCGGTGGGACGATAAATTTTGCGTCCGATCAACAAGCACTCAATGCACTGATTACGGCCGATGCTCCTTCATCTTCATCGGCCACATCAGCGACCATGAGTCTTGCCAGTCTCGCAAGCTCCCAGGCTCAGTTAGCTGATCAAACCACCGTTGTGCAGCCGAATGGCACGTTTATCGCCTTTGTTCACATTCCAGAAGACTGGCAGGTTGGCACGAATCATATTATCCGTGCCAACGAACAAGTAAGCGGCAAATCGGCATATGGAGTTGTGACGGTGACCGTGCAGGCTGCGTCTATCGCGCCCACCCCCACCCCCGGCTCATCACATCCGGCGAATCAGCCTGCTCCGCAACCTCAGCCAGCAGCACCGAACTCTGCACAAGTTATTCCTACATTTCCTAAAGATACGCAAGATAATCTGCCCCCGAGTGATCCAGCTCAAAATAATCCACCGGCGAATAATCCGTCTCAAGCCAATCCACCCGGTCATCTACCTACACCAGTCTGTCTCGGTGTGGACAAAACACAATTGATCTTCCGGACAGACGCGTCTGACCACGCTCCCGACGCACAGACTCTCACGATCAATAACGATAGCGAGTGCGACGGCGGCAAGTGGTATGCGCGAGCTAATGTACCCTGGCTGCGGGCGGAGGCGGATCAACGCACTATTGATGCTGGCGGGAGTGTACAGGTCAAATTATCGGTCTCTCCTGATGATTTTAAAGATGGTATCAATACTGTGGGTCATATTACGTTTGAACCGGGTGATGCGACTGTGATCGTGCGGCTGATCGTTGCTCCACGTACGCCGTGTCTTATCCAGGTAACTGACGGTCTCCAGTTTACGGTAACAAATGGCGATAACATTAGTAGCAGTCCTGAGAGCCAGAAAGCTTTGGTTGGCAATGGTTCAAACTGTGGCTCCAGTCAGTGGAAGGTCTCTTCAGACAAGCCCTGGCTTCTCATCAAGGGTGGTGGTCAGATCAATCCGGGGCAGATTGTGGGCGGGACGGTCTCTGTCAACGCGAATGCTCTACCGTCGCGTGGGCAGGAAAGCTTCGACCAGTATATGGGTAGAATCTCAGCTACGGTGACGTTTCAAGCAGGTGACAGTCGCGTTAGAGTAAAAGTAAAATTGTTTACGCCTCCGCCCAAGAATCTTCCACCCTGTCTGCGCCTACAGACCAATCAGCTTGATTTCACGGGTGACCTCAGAAATAACGCGTATTATGATGCATCGAATAAAGCCATCAGCATCATCAATTGCGGTGATCCTGGGACTATCACTGCCACGGCAGCTAATCAGGGTGCCGACTGGCTCTCTACCTCTGGTGGTGGCCTTTTGTCTGCGGGAGAAGAGCTCTCTGTGAGTGTCAGAGCGGTCCATCCCGACTCGGGGCTTGAGGGAAAAGATTATCCGGGAACTGTTACCATCACGATAACGACCAGCGATGGTCGTAGTCAGGATGCGCAGGTACATGTCATCTATCATGTAAAGGATACCCGGCCACCGTGTCCAAGCATAGACTCCTCATCTCTCACCTTCGGAGCCCTGGTCAACGGCAACGCGCCAGATGCTCAAAAAATTAAGGTACGTAATGCCTGTGGAAACGGAAGCTGGTCAATCACATCCAATGCTTCGTGGTTAAGCGCCAATCCAGGCAGTGGCACGCTCAACTTGGGAGAAAGTGTTGGCGTAAGTGTTAATGCTTCTAACGCTGGTATTGGAGAACAAACTCAAAAGACCGGGTATCTCATACTTAATCCTGGCAATATCGCGGTACCCGTCACCCTTAACGTCAAGCAGCCGGAACAGCCAACGTGTCTTAGCGTTACGCCCACCGCCGTTAGCTTTACACAGAATATTGACAAGACGATCACACCTGGCACTCAGACCATCTCCATCGCCAATGGTCCGAATTGCGCTGCCGGAAAGTGGAGTGTCACGTCAGATAGCCCGAGATGGTTGAATGTGACGGGCGGCGGACAGATCGGCAAAAACGGTAGCGACAAAGCGGCGATATCCGTTAAAAATATTCAGAGCACCACCACAGGCCACATCGTGTTGAATCCTGGCAACATCGTGGTTCCGGTGACACTCACCGTACAGCAGCCGACGAAAGCAATCTGTTTGAGCGTTCCTGCCTCCCAACTCAACTTTATAGTGGGAGTGACTGGAAGCGTCATACCGGGTCCTCAAAGTGTTTCCGTCATTAATGGAGCCGATTGTGCCGCAGGAACATGGACAGCTACTTCAGATAGCCCGAGTTGGTTATCCGTTACAGGTAGTGGTCAGATTGCTGTGGGTGGCAAAGGTAGTATAACTATATCTGCTCGTGCACCCCAACAACAACAGCAATCACCACCCCAACAACAACTTCACACCATAATAGGTCTGATTCCACAGCAAGGGAATACAAGTGTACAGCCACCAACACCTCTTGAAGGTCATATTAACATCCAGGTCGGAGGTACTACTCAGGCAACAATCAAAGTAACCCTGACTTTTGCGGCACAACCGGTTACACCGACGCCAGCAATCACACCCACGCCAATTGTTACTCCGACGCCTATTGTTACTCCGACGCCTATAGTCACATCTGCACCTGTCGTTACGCCCACCCCAGGCGTTACTCCTACAGTCGGAGCGACTATCTGCCCAACTGTGAATGCCAGTGCTCTCACCTTCAACACTGTACAGGGAGGCGCGGCACCGGGTGCTCAACCACTCACGCTTAATAATGGCAGAGATTGTAGTGCAGGCGGCTGGTCGGCTAAATCTGATGCTCCCTGGTTGGGTGTCAGCCCCAGTAGCGGCACGCTGGCGGCTAACGGCAAAGCTTCACTGAGCATCAACACTTCGATAGCGAATCTGGCACCTGGCAAGTATACCGGGCATATCAGCTTCAGTCCAGGCCAGGCCGTTGTAACCGTGACGTTGAATATAACGTCATCTGTTACTCCAACACCCGTTGCTACGGCCACCGTTCCACCGCCGACGCCCGTTGTTACAGCTACCGCTCCACCGCCGACCAAAGCTCCGGCTCCCATACAACCCACGCCGATACCAGTAGCCAAGCCAACTGTTGCACCACAGCCGACTACAGCTCCGGCCCCCGTACAGCCCACGCCTACACCGGTTCCAGCACTCAAGCCGTGCGTGACGGCGGCACCGGCCTATCTCGCCTTTGTTGTCATCGCCCAGGCTGGTGATCCCGGCTCTCAGGTTGTCACGCTTACCAATTGTGGTAGTCCAGGCACTGTTACGCTTCACAACACGAACCAGTGGTTAACGGCTGCCGGTGGCGGCTTCATCGGCGCGGGTATCAATACGGCCATCACTATACACGCCGTCAATACCAATCAAGCGGGTACCTACTCAGGCACGATCATCGCTACTATTACAACAAGCGATGGTCGGGTGGCGAGTGCGGTGATAGGGGTAACCCTCACAGTTAAGGGGAACCAGCCTCCGCCGCACCCAACTCAACCGCTAATTCCAACTCCAATAAAGAAACCGACGTAGACACCGGGCTAAAAATGGAGTCGAACTCTTACTGTAAAAGGCTTCTTCCTTCTTCATCTTTTTTTCCACGCAATTTCGGCCAGGCCGAAATTGCGTGGAAAAAAAGATGAAGAGTACAAAAAAATTTATGATCTAATTTTACCTTTTATCTATATTTCATGCGAAGCATGAAATATAGATAAAAGGTAAAATTAGATCATAAAGATGTATAGGCAGGAAGCTACACAGATTAAGGAGGGATTTGACAAGGTCTCTTTGGTGGGGCTATGATGCAAGCAAGAAGAAAATCCCAAGTAATATTCTATAAGACAAGTAGTGTACCTGGCGGGGACGGAGTGTTACCGATCGAACAGGCACGCCTTGCATGCTGGAGGAGCAGACTATGACAGAAACCGCAGCCAATGAAACTGTGTTTCGTACCCACACGCTTAGCAATGGTTTACAGATAGTTGGCCAGCCGATGCCTGATTTTGAATCGGTGGCAGTCTCGTACTATGTACGCACAGGTTCGCGCGACGAGTACGATCCCAGTATCGCAGGCGTCTCCCACTTTCTAGAGCATATGGTCTTTAAAGGGACCAAGTCGCTCGATTGGCAAGAGATCACCCTGGCCTTCAACAAGATCGGAGCCGAGCTCAACGCCTTCACTTCGCACGAATCCACCGTCTACTATGCACGCGTGCTGGGAGAGTACCTGGATCGGGCGGTTGAACTGCTCAGCGACATGATGTATCCCCGCTTGGATGAGAGCGATTTCACCACGGAGAAAGAGGTCATCGTCAACGAGATCGCCCGTTCAGAGGACCAGCCCTACAATCTCACCTACCGGCGTATGATGCAAACCTATTTCGGTAGTAATCCTCTGGGACATGATGTGCTAGGCTCACGCGAAAGCATTCGCGGCATGCAAGTGCAGCAGATGCGCGACTACTGGAATCGCCGCTACGCCGCCAATAATCTCATCCTCTCAGTCGCCGGCAATTTCGATTGGGATCACATCGTCGAACTGGCCGAGCAGCATTGCAGCAACTGGCGCACAGGAGATAGCGGACGCGACGTTTCTCACTACGAGCCGGCTGGTCCCATCAACAACATCGTCGTCGATAAGAATCTCAAGCAGCAGATCATGATTCTCGCGATGCCAGCCGTCGATGTCAAAGATCCTGATTATTATGCAGCCGTGCTCGGTGGAAGCATCCTGGGCGATAGCGACGGCTCACGTCTCTACTGGAACATCTATCAGCGCGGCCTCGCCGAGTCGGCCAGCGCGGGCTTGTGGGCAATGGAAGGCACCGGCATCATGCTGCTAGAGGCCAACTCGACGCCAGAGAACGCGCCGCAAGTCCTTAAAATGTTGCGCAAAGAACTGGATAGCCTGGTGGCAGATGGAGTGCATGAAGACGAGCTGCGGCGCGCCAAAGACAAATGGATCAGCGGCCTCGTCCTCAGCAGCGAATCCACCTTCGCACGCATGCGCGCCCTGGCCAGCGACTGGGTTACCGAAGGGCGTCTCGTCAGCGTCGAAGAAGAGACCGAGCGCATCGAAAAGGTCACTGCACAGGACATTTCGCGCGCCCTGAAACGCTTCCCAATGAGCAAGAAGCAAGTGCTCACCGCGCTAGGGCCGCTGAGCGAAGCCGAACTGCTGGCATAGTAATATTCTTGTGAAACGATGCTCCGCGTAGCGACAAACCCTTGCGGTTGTCGTGATGGATATATTAGTCAGATGAGCACTTAACGAAAGGCTACCCACGACAACCGCAAGGGTTTGTCGCTACGCGGAGCATTAGGACGCCGAAACATCCTTAAGAGATAGCGATCGTCGATGTAGTTTCAGAACAATTTGCGTAATAAAGCGTATACACAGAGGAGTCAATAATCAAACTTTCTCTGTGTATATTTTTGACTATACAAAGCACGAAAAAACGAAAAGACACATCTATGAGCACCACAAAAAAGACCAGCCTACCACCCGGTCCCAAACCACTACCAGTCGTTGGGAACATGCTACAGTTTAGTAAAGACCAGCTTGGTTATCTAGAATATCTGCAACGGACCTATGGCAACATGGCGACTCTCTATGCAGGGAAAACACCCATTGTTCAACTGTTCCAGCCGGAGCATGTACGCTATGTATTGACCGAGAATCCACGCAACTTCACCAATCGTGAAATCGCCGAGAATTTGCAGAAGTTGATCGGGGATGGGCTGCTCACCATCGACGGAGAGGCACACCGGCAGCAGCGACGTTTAGTGCAGCCAGCGTTTCATAGGAAGCGCATTGAGAACTACGCCGGAATTATGGTGCAGCATACAGAAGATATGCTGTCTACCTGGAACACTGAACACACGCTGGACATGGCACGGGAGATGCAAGAGCTGACGCTGCGCATCGTCGCCCGCTGCCTCTTCAACGTCGATCTGTCAAAAGAAGTAAATGAGCTGGGTCAGGCATTCACTGACATGATCAGCAATCCAGTCGGAATGATCGAAGGCATGCTGGGACTGCGCATCGACCAGCCATTCACAGCTTATGGGCGGCGGATGGCTGCGAAGAGAAAAGTTGATGCTTTTATCTATAACCTCATTGAGCAGCGGCGGGCCGAGGGCGGCGATAGAGGCGATGTCCTCTCCATGCTACTAGAGGACCAGGGCGAGGAAGGAAAGCTAAACGACACACAGGTGCACGATCATATCATGACCTTTGTTGCCGCCGGCCACGAGACCACCTCGAATGCCCTGACCTGGACCTTCTACCTGCTCTCGCAACATCCCCCAGTGCGCGAGAAGCTGCGCAACGAGTTGAATACGGTATTGGGAGGACGCGCACCCACGCTGGAAGACACTCCTCAATTGACGTATACAGAGTGGGTGTTGAATGAATCAATGAGAATGTATCCGCCAGCCTGGGTACAGGGGCGGAAGGCAATCGAAGCATTTGAGCTGGACGGCTACTCCTTTCCAGCGGGCACGATGGTTATGTTTAGCCAGTGGATTCTTCATCGCCGGCCCGATATATGGGGTGACCCAGCGGTATTTCGGCCTGAGAGATGGGAAGAGGGGCAGAAGGTGCCGGCGTGGGCGTACTTCCCCTTCGGCGGCGGACCACGCATGTGCATAGGCATGCCATTTGCCCAGTTAGAAGCTAAGCTGCTACTCGCAACCATCTTCCAGCGCTATACGCCACTGATCATCCCAGGTAGTAAGAAGGTAGAGCTTGATCCATTAATTACGCTGCGTCCGAAGGACGGGATGCCGATGCTGTTGCAGATGCCTTGAAACGGTTTTTGCTTTTCGATAATCCTTTAATAGTATAATTGATATATTTTACCTTTCTTCACATTTTTGCAATGCAAAAATGTGAAGAAAGGTAAAATATATCAATTATACTATTCTGGAGAGCGGCGAAGCCGCGTTAAGTCATACGGAGATAGTTGAAATATGGTTGCAGAATATAGACCTGGAATGATTGTTTTATCATACGTGCAAGCAGATATTTTATTGAAGGCGAGACAGGCAGAGAGCAGGATTATAGAGGTCTCGCCTGATCTTAGCATATCTAATGTTACAGTAGAAGTGTCCGACGAAGGCGTGGCATTTCCGAGCGGAGAGCGGTTGAACTGGCAGCAGGTTGAGAAGATCAAGCAAGCGGATGTCAATTGCTTTGCGGTGGAGGGGAATGAGATACAGGCGATCATGGTCTTTTCAGAGGCTACCAATCGGATGTGCAGCCTTTTGCCTACGAAGCGTACGCCGAGCATGCTCATTGCTGGCTTCACCATGCATAGGATTGTGAATATCGATCCTATGGAGGACACGCTGAGAAAGATTGGGACGATAACGCCGATCGTGGGGCGGGTGCTCGATACGGCGACGGGGCTGGGCTATACAGCGATTGAGGCCGCTAAGAGTGCTGAGCAGGTCGTTACGCTTGAACTGGACCCAGGGGCGCAGGAGATTGCGCGGCAGAATCCGTGGTCGCGCGACCTCTTCAATAATAGCAAGATAGAGCAGAGAATGGGTGATGCATATGAGATCGTTCCCACATTTGAGGAGGAAAGCTTCTCGCGCATTGTCCATGATCCACCTGTCTTCAATCAGGCTGGCCAACTCTACTCCGGCGTCTTTTATAGAGAGCTCTATCGTGTGTTGAAGCGAGGCGGGCGGCTGTTCCACTACATCGGCGACCTGAACAGCAAATCCAGCGGAACCGTCACAAAAGGAGCGCTTAAAAGGCTACAGGAGGCTGGGTTTAAGAAAGTAGTGCGCAGACCAGAGGCGTTTGGCGTCGTCGCTTATAAATAATACTCGTAAGCGTGCAGACTTTACAAGAACACTAAAGATACTTCGCGATAAGTGTCTTGTTACTTTTTAGCAATGCGGCCGGCGTACCCTCAAACATAATCTTGCCACCCTTGTCACCGCCTTCCGGGCCAAGGTCAATGATCCAGTCGGATTGACGGATAACGTTCACGTTATGTTCGATAGTAATCACCGTGTTGCCATCTTCTACCAGTCGGTCGATGAGCTTGTGCAAGCGAGCAATATCTGAAATGTGTAACCCAGTTGTCGGCTCATCAAGTACATAGACGCTGCCTTTTTTGTGCAGCTCACTGGCTAATTTAATGCGTTGGCATTCACCGCCGGAGAGCGTGCTTAAGGGCTGGCCCAGCGTTAGATACTCCAGACCTACGTCATTGAGTGCTTGTAACTTTTGAGCAATCTCTGGCAAATCAAAGAATTCATTGGCTTCGGCCATAGTCAGAGCGAGCACCTCAGTGATCGATTTGCCACGATACTTGTAGGATAATACCTCGTCCTTGAAACGCTTACCACCACAGACGTCGCAAGGCGTTTTAGCATCGTCAAGAAAGCCCAGGTTAGTGGTCAAGAAGCCGGCACCTTTACAGTTGTCGCAAGCACCCTTTGAGTTAAAGCTAAACAGTCCAGCGTCAACCTTATTCGCCCTGGCAAAGGCTTTGCGGATAACATCCATGATACCGATGTAGGTGGCAGGGTTAGATCGGCTGGAAGTACCAACTGCCGATTGATTGACCACGATGGCGTCTGGATGTTGCTTCAAGAATACTTGATGAATCAGCGAACTCTTACCCGAACCAGAGACCCCCGTAATCGCGGTGAGGACTCCTGTTGGGATATCGACGGTGACGTGCTGCAAGTTATTAGCGTGGGCGTCCTCGACAGTCAGCGAACCCGTGGGCTGGCGAAATACCTGCTTCATCGGCGTCTGATCTTTCAGATGTTCGCCAGTCAAAGTCCTGGCCTTAAGTAATTCCGGGTAGGCACCTTCGAAGACCACTTGACCACCGTTGATGCCAGCCAGTGGGCCAACGTCTACGATATGGTCAGCGGCTTTAATAACGTCCGGATCGTGCTCTACGACAAGAACCGTGTTACCCTGGTCGCGGAGTTTAACCAGCAACTCGTTCAAGCGGTGGACATCGCGGGGATGCAAGCCGACACTAGGCTCATCAAAGATGTACATAACATCAACCAGGCTGCCATTCAAGTGTTTTACCATCTTGACACGCTGCGACTCACCACCGGAAAGTGTATCGGTCATACGATCAAGGCTGAGGTAACCCAGGCCAATCCCAACTAAATTAGACAGACGTTCCAGCACTGTTTTGACCAACGCATGGTTTTCCTTAGCATCAAACTCTTTAACTACCTCGAAAAGCTTATCGACCTGCATAGCGCTCAGGTCGGCAATGTTGTAGCCCTTGATTTTACATGCCAGCGCTTTCTGGCTGAGCCGTGCGCCGTGGCACAGCTCACATGGCCCCATAGTAATGAACGGTCCAACGCTTTTCTGGGTGCGCTCCGACATAGTCTTAATATCGTACTGAATGATGTATTTGCGGACAAACTTGTCGACCACGCCTTCAAAGTTGAGGCCCACACCATTCCCCAAATCGACCTTGACCAACTTGGAGTGGTAGAGATCATCGAGTTCTTTTGGGCTGAAATCTTTGAGTTTTTTGTCGTTGTCGAACAGTTTGGAATGCTTCGCGATCTGAAGGCCCCAGCTGTCATTCAGGTAGTCGGGCAGTCGAAGCGCACCTTCGTTGATCGACTTGTTCATATCAAATGCAGCATCCATGTCGATACCCAGCTTTTGCCCAATACCGTTACAGTTAGGGCACATGCCCGCAGGATCGTTAAATGAGAACATGTTGGCGTAGCCTACGTATGGCTTGCCGAAGCGCGAGAACATGAGGCGAAGCGCCGTGGCAATATCCGTGACTGTGCCGACCGTTGAATGCGAGCCGCCGCCAAGCGGTTTTTGATCGACGATGACGGCCATGCTCAGATTCTTAATTTCGTCGGCTTCCGGTTGACTGATGCGCGGCAGGAAGTTTCGCACGAACATACTGAAGTTTTCGTTAAGCAATCGCTGCGCCTCCGCGGCAATGGTGTCAAAAACCAGCGACGACTTACCCGAACCGGATACACCAGTGAAAATTATAATCTTCCGTTTAGGGATTTTTAACGTGATGTCTTTGAGGTTGTTCTCGCGAGCGCCACGAATTTCAATATATTCTTGCATCATACCTCCTTACACTGATACTCTACGCTCTTTTTCTCCTTATTCTATCATGGATTCTTCAAAGCCTCTATGTACTAGTGAGTCCCAAATTCGTGGCATCAGATTATCAAAAGATATAGTGCAAGATATCCAGGAAGTTGTGGAAGCCGTGAATGAACATAACTTTGGGTAAATTACCACTTACTTTGTGCACTCTATAGTGGTATGCTTGTAATAAGCTCTATGTGGCAAGATAAATATTTTAAAGGCACGAGAAGGTGACGGAAATGAGTGATCGTATTGAGCAGCAACGGGACGTGATACTTCAAGGAGACCATGAACCGGACCGCAAAGACGCACTCATTCTTCTACAGAAACGGATCAACAATCTACCTATTTCGCTCTCCTCGTTTTTTGGACGGAAGGAGGAATGCGAGGCCATTTCAGCTTTGCTCTTACAGCAAGAAGTGCGGCTGCTCAACCTGACTGGAACTGGCGGCGTGGGCAAAACACGGTTGGCGCTTGCAGTAGCCAGCTCTATCTATCAGGAATGGACTGCTGGCGTGTGTTTCGTCCCTCTACAAGCGGTCTCCAGCCCCGAACAGGTGATCCCGGCAATCGCTCAGGCGCTTGAACTGCACGTAGGCAACCTGCCAATTTTTGAGGCCGTACAGGTCTATCTTCGTCCCAGACATCTCTTATTGGTGCTAGACAACTTCGAGCAGGTGGTGGAAGCGGCCCCTTCCCTCAGCGCACTCCTTACTACCTGTCAGGAGGTGACGGTGTTGGTGACGAGTCGGCAAAGGTTGCATGTGAGTGGCGAACACGAATTTCCCGTTCTCCCACTGACCGTCCCCAATGCTGAACACGAATACGTTCTGGAGGAACTGATCGCAAACCCATCGGTGGCGCTTTTTCTTAATCGTGCTCAAGCAATCTTGCCCACATTTCAGTTTACGACGGCAAATGCACAGGATATTGTTGACATCTGTATACATCTGGAAGGTTTACCGCTCGCATTGGAACTTGCAGCGGCACGCATCAAGCTACTGCCGCCGCACACGCTGCTTTCCCATCTTTCCCACCCCTTACAGATATTAACCACAGGTTATCGTGACGTATCAGTGCGCCAGCAGACGCTCCGCAATACTATCCAGTGGAGCTACGATCTCCTCTCGGCGGGGGAGCAGACCCTCTTCCGCCGCCTGTGCGTCTTCGTCGGCGGGTGCACTTTAGCAGCTATAGAAGCTCTCTATACTCTTCTTGATAATGGTCCCGCGAGCGTCTTTGATACGATTGCTTCTCTGCTCGATAAGAACCTGCTCAAGCGAGACGAGCAAGAAGATGGGCAACCGCGTTTTCAGATGTTAGAGACGATTCGCGCTTTTGGTTTGGAATGTTTGCAGAGGCATGATGAGACGGAACAGGTTCAGCAAGCGCATGCGCACTATTATCTATCCTGGGCGAAAGCCAGCAGAAAGGCGATGTTCAGCAGTGAACAAGGGCTCTTAATCAAACGCTATCTTCAGGAACAATGGAATTGCCGAGCCGCAATGCATCTGCTGCTCGAACAGCAAGACAAAGAGGATGCTCTCCGCCTGGCAGGAGGGCTCAGCATCTTCTGGATGATCTGGGGATACAGCTTTGATCAGGCCTACCTGATTGAAGGGAAAAACTTCCTGGAGCAGTCGCTCATGGGAAGCGAGAAGAGCTTGACGACAGCACGCGTATGGGCACTCGGCCTGTACGGAGCGATTCTAGCTATGTTGTACGACCTTGAAAGGGGCGAAGTTGCATGCCGGGAGGGCCTTGCACTAGCTCGCAAGGTCGGAGATGTTCAGTACATCATCGGATGCCTCTGGATGCTATCGCTTCCATTACTAATGCGAGACGATTTCAAGGCTGCTCGTGGAGTCGTAGAGGAAGCAGTCTCTCTGGCACGAGGGTTGCAAGATGACGGTACAGAATGGGGAATCACTTGGCTGCTGGGCTATTCTTTGCATCGCGCAGGCTACGTTGCTCTGTGGCAAGGCCGCTATACTCTGGCCAGAGAGATGCTTTTGGAAATGATCGTGCTGGGCAATCAGAAAGGCGAACTCTTCTTTACGCTCTGGTCCAACCTGTTTCTTAGCGAGGTAGCCTTTTTTGAAGGGAAGGATGAGGAGGCCAGAGAACGGATTGAGCGCGTTATGAGTGTGTACAAGAGCTTACAAATAAAAACGCAAGTAGCAGAAGCATTGCGTTTTCTTGGACTGCTCTCGCTTCGTCGGGGCAACGTCGAGGAAGCGCACGCTCAGCTTTCTGAGAGCTTGTCCATACACAAAGAGGTGAGAGACGAGCAAGGCATCGCCTGGTCAGAGATCTGGCTCGCCAAAGTAGAACATGCCCGACAGAATCTGGGGCAGGCCCGTCACCTTTTGCAAGATGGCTTGTCACGATCTCTCAAGTCTTCCGGCAGATTGTATACCGCGATGGGCCTGGAGGAACTGGGGAGGGTTGTGGGAGAGCAGGATGAGTTGGTGTGGGCGGCACAGCTCTTTGGCGCGGCAGAAACTCTACGCGAGACGATTGGAGCTCCAATGCCGCCCACTGAGCGCCTCGAACATGAAAAGCAGCTTGCAACCGTGCGCGCGGCGCTAGGAGAAGCACGCTGGTCAAAAGCCTGGATGCGAGGATGCAGTATGACACCAGAACAAGCACTCGCCGGGCAGGAGGCTGCGTCCATCCCTTCATCTGCTTCTCACTCCCCGGAAGGAGCAGAGGCATCCATCCCTCGTCTGACTCGACGCGAACTAGAAGTATTGCAGTATCTCGCCGAAAGCCTGACCAACGCCCAGATAGCCGCCGAGCTAAGACTCAGCACTGTCACCGTCAGCGCCTACCTACGCTCAATCTACAAAAAGCTAGGCGTCTCCTCGCGCACAGCCGCCTTGCGCTTTGCCCTCGATCATCACCTCCTCTGATGAGGAGTCTCAAAACCGTTCGTTTGATGAAACCTATCTTTTCTCTTAAACACAGGACAGAACGGTTTCACTGACCTTAACAGGAAGAGAAAGAATGCACTATACTGTTATCATGTGATAACAGTATGAAACAGGAATGTTGTTCGGCCATTCTCGCTTTCGATCCAACTGCTCTTGCCGCTGTGCGTGCGTATATGGACCAACTCGCCTGGGCGAGCAGACAATTCCCTTTCTCTGTGAAAGACTCAGATGCAGAAATTGTGTCGAAAGCAGAGCAATTTGCAATCTTCCGCCTTTCATGCTAGCTCTGCTTTTTTAGACACATAGCATACGCGACCATTTTCTCTCTTCTGCAATCAGTTCTTTCCCCACCTGATTGCAGAAGCAGCATCTTTCAGCTCTATAGGCAGTATAAAATGGGTCTAGACCCATTTTATACTGCCTATAGAGCTGAAAGGTGAGCGAGCTATATTGTGGCTAGCGATCGGCGAAGAGGCAGATTTCGCGGACGCCACGTTCCAGATCTTCCATAGAGGCGGCGAGGGAGATGCGGATGTATTCGGCTGAGATGGTGCCGAAGCTGGTGCCGGGGGCGACACTTACGTTGCGCTCGCGGATGAGGTCGAGGACGAAGGGGCGACCGCTGTGGGACTCGCCGTTTCTGCTGCGTACGTTGATCAGGGCGTAGAAGGCTCCATGAGGGGTGTAGACGTAGCGATTGTATTCTTTGAGCAGTTTGACGACGAGGTCGCGGCGTTCGCGATAGCCCTCGCACATTTCGGTAACACAGTCTTGAGGGCCGGTTAGAGCGGCGGCGGCGGCGCGCTGGGTGGACGTGCTCAGACTGGTAAAGTTGGCGTTGAGGACGTCGGTAAGAGTTTTGATGAGCTGGGTGCCGGCGACGGCGTAGCCGATGCGCCAGCCGGTCATGGCATAGCTTTTGGAGAAGGTGTAGATGCCGATGAAGCGGCCAGACTCGAATTCGGCTGGCGAGAGCAAGGAGGCGGGGCTAACGTGCTGGCCCTCGAAGAGGATCTCGTCGTAGCACTCGTCGGAGATGAGGTAGAGATCGTGGTCGTGGGCGAAGGTGAGCAGGTCGCTTACCACTTCTTGAGGGAAGACCGCGCCGGTGGGGTTGCCAGGCGTGTTTATGATGAGTGCACGGGTGCGCGGCGTTAACAATTTTCCGAGCTGTCTGATATCGGGCAGCCACTCGCCCTGGGGATCGAGGGGATATCGTACGGGAGCCGCACCGGTCACCGCGAGTTGAGGAATGTAGAGCGGCCAGCAGGGATCGGGGATAAGCACTTCGTCGCCCGGCCCTACGATGGTGAGCAGCGCGGCCTGAAGAGCACCCGTGCCGCCCGGTGCAATCGCGGTATTGATTGGCTTCACCTCGTAGCCGTTGACGCGGGCAATCTTTTCGGCCAGCAGCTCACGTAGCCAGGACCAGCCAGCCGTTGGAGTATAAGTTTGTATCTCATTGGCGATGCTCTCGATAGCGGCCTGGCGAATATGTTCGGGCGTGCGATAGTTGGGCTCGCCAATCTGTAGACGAACCGGCGGAGGCAGGATCTCGCCACGGAACTCGGCCTCCAACTGCAACTGGTTGGCATAGGCTCCCAGGGTTGTGATATCGGAGACGGGCAGGTCGTGTAGATGCTGTTTGCCAAATTTCATAGCTTGTTTCCATCCTCATAATAGTTACCAATGCGTTGCAGCAGGCGGGCGAGAAAAGCGAGGCGAGTAGGCAAAGTATCGAGCTCAATATACTCATCTGGATTGTGAGCAAGGCCACCGGCGGCACCCAATCCATCCAGCGTGGGCAGGCCGAGGGCCGAGGCTGTATTCGCATCTGAGGCACCACCGCTACTCATGTCCTTTATCTCCAGACCAAGCTCGCGGCCGACTTCCTGGGCGAGCTCGACCAGACGTGTGCTACGCTCGGTCCGCTCAAACGGCATACTCATCATACCACCGCTCAAAGTTATCGTCGTTCCATCCAGCAACGTACGCGACGTTACTCTGCGCATTGCGTCCTCGATAGCGCGCAGTCCGGCCTCGCTGGTCACGCGCACATCCATCTCACAGTAGGCGAAGTCCGGCACCACGTTTGTGCGCTCACCACCATGAATAACGCCCACGCTGAGGGTTGCGCCGGGAATCGTGCCGTTGATCGCTTGCAATTCAACAACCTGATTTGATAGCTCTAGAATAGCATTGCGCCCCTTGTCTGGCTCGACGCCCGCGTGGGCCGAGAGTCCATGCACCTCCACGCGATAGCGACCAATCCCCTTCCGCGAGGAGACCACGCCATTCAGCAGACGACCGGGCTCCAGGACTAGAACTGCGTCCATCTCAGGGGACAGTTTGCGGATAAGAGTCTTGCTGGCGACCGAGCCGATCTCTTCATCGGTATTGCAGATAAAAGTGACACTCTGATAGTTCGCCAATTGCTCATCCTGCAACATCTGGAGGGCATACATACCCATCAGCACACCCGATTTCATATCAAGGATGCCAGGACCCTTCGCAATATGCACTCCGTTGCGCACACTTAAAGAGTAGGGGCGCAGCGCAGCCTCGCCAAGAGGGAAGACCGTATCGATATGACCAATGAGCATAAGGCGAGGACCAGTCGAACTCGTCCCCTGACGAGTTGCGACAAGATTATCGCCATAGAGCTCCTGTGCATCAAAATACGTTGCAAAGCTGAAAGCGGAGAAACGCCTCTGCAAGTAGGCGCTCACCTCATCCACACCAGCCTTCGTAAATGTCCCCGAATCGATATTGACGATTGCCGCCAGGTCCGCGAGCAAAGGCTCCACAACCCGTTCAGCACGTTCTACAAAGCGATTTTTCTGCATACAAAGATCCCTTCCCTCATCAGTTTCCGCGTAGCAACAATCCCTTGCGGTTGTCGTAGTTCGCCCGTCTTTGAGCGCCAAACCAGGTGAACTGCACCACGACAACCACAAGGGATTGTCGCCATACGAGTGGCAAGCGAAAATAGAGAATAATGAAGGTAGGGTATCAGCTATATGCATGCTTTGTCAATGTGCAGAAGGAGTATTCATGATAGAATTGTAGCATTGAACGCTTGATCTTGTAAGCCAACGAAGGAGGTTGCAGTTGTCTACAGCGATTATTGTACATGGAGGGGCGGGAACGATTGAGGAGGAGCGGGCACCTCTGGCGAAGAAGGGGTGCAGTGAGGCGGCGCTGATCGGATGGAATATTCTGCGGGAAGGTGGGACTGCGTTGGCGGCGGTTGAGGCAACGGTGCGGGCGCTGGAGGATAATCCTATTTTTAATGCGGGGACGGGTTCCTGCTTGAACAGGGATGGGAAGATAGAGATGGATGCGGGCATTATGGAGGGGCATACGCTCAACGTGGGGTCTGTGGCTGGGCTTGAACGGATCAAGCATCCAATTACGGCGGCGCGGCAAGTGCTGGAGAGTCCGCATGTTTTGTTGATAAGCGAGGGGGCGCAGCAGTTTGCGTTAGAGCGCGGCATGACATTGTGCGCCGAGGAGGAGCTGGTGACTGAGCGGCAGTATCGAGCCTGGAAAGAGGGACACAGCGCAGATCTCACGCTCTTTCCGGATGAGCAGGATACGTCTAAGAAACATGGGACGGTGGGTGCGGTCGCCTTTGATAGCTTCGGTATTCTGGCGGCCGCGACCTCGACGGGCGGCTTCATGAATAAAATTCCTGGTCGCGTTGGTGACTCGCCGCTGGTCGGGTGCGGCTTCTATGCCGACGAGTATGCCGCCATCTCCTGTACAGGCTATGGAGAGGACTTTACGCGGTTATTGATTGGCCGGCGGGCGGCTGAATTTGTTGCACATGGGGATGCAGCCCAGCAGGCGGCCGACGCGTCCATCGCCTTTTTAAGCAAACGAGCTGGCGGCCAGGGTGGACTGATTATCGTTGATCACGAGGGGAAAATCGGCTTTGCGAGAAATAGCAGAAACATGGCCTATGCATACCTTACTGAGGGCATGATGAAGGCGCAGGCAGGAGTTTAAGATTTAGCGGAGCGGGTTATTTGATGAAGACGGTTGACAGGTAGTAGCCGATGCCGAAGAACAGTGCGAATAGTAGGAGGCCGAAGAACAGTAGCAAGGGGATGTTGAGGTGTCTCGGCTGTGCATTGAGCGCCTGAGGGTTAGAATAAGCAGCCTGGCGCGCAGCTGCAAGTTGAGAAGACAGATTGGGCAAATCGGAGGCGATGGTCGGTTCCGAACTGTTTAACTGCTGCATGGCGGAGAGGCCTGCATTTGTCGCTTCGGGGCGCGGCGCATTCTCACTTCCAATTCCGTAAATACCTGATCCGCCGAGTGGCTGGTTGGTTAGCACGCCGGTGCGTCTGGGAGAGAACTGGGCGGGCTCTTCCAAAGAAACGCTGGCTACACTAGCGGGTTCAAGAGCCTCGGCAAGGGGCTTAAGCTCGGCGTACAGAGCCTCCGCAGTGACGATATGTTGAGGATGTTTGCGGATGACGGTACGAGCAATCACCTGGCAAACTTCGGGAGGGGCGTTGCGCATAAAACGCAGGCGGCCATCGGCAGGAGGTTCAACCATTCTCGCATCTGGAGTACGACCAGCGAGCAATTGATAGAGGAGCAAGCCTACGGCGAGGGTATCGTCGGAACGCCGACCACTGCTCGCCTGCCCCGCTGGCAATTGTGAATCAGAGACGGCGATGCCATTGCCTCCTATAGCGCTCCAGGATGTAAAGTAGGAGAGATCGGCAGGCAGAGCAAAATTGTTCACACGCGTCTGACCACGTCGATCGCGAATGATAGAAGTGGGAGTAAGGTCGCCGTGGCAGATCTTGCGAGCAGGAGTACCCGCATACATCAGCGCCTGACAGATCTGCAAGCCCATTTCAACCACATAATAAGGAGAGAGCTGAGATTGCAGGAGTGTGGAGAAGTCATCGCCGTCCACATATTCCTGCACAACATAGAGTACTTCCGGTTCAACGATAAGATCGTATATTCCGATAATATTAGGGTGGGCGAACTGCGAGGTTGCGCGAATTGCCGCACGATACGCCGAACTGTATTCGGCAGGAGCGATCTTCACCGCGACAGCGCGCTGCAACACCTGATCAACTCCCTGGTAGACAGCACAGGCTTGTCCCTGCTGTACCAGACGCTGAAGCAGGTAACGTCTATGAATAACTCGGCCTGTTTCCACTGTAAGCCTCTCAAGATTACGCAAATTTACTTCCTCACCCTTACATTCAAACCAGAACGGCATTAGTATACCATAAGGAGGAGGGAACGCAAAGATGGTTATGATGCCAGTTCTGAACTTTTTCTCAAGATTACAAGAGGCTTTGCGGCTCGTTTCGTCGTTGAAAGAGCAAGAAGGTCATCTCAACGGTTGCCTGGATTGTTTCTAGCTGTTCTAGCGCTGAGCGGGACTCTGGCGAGAGATGCCAGTAGTTGGGCGTCATCATCACCAGCCAGGAGATTTCGGGCTGCTGTAAGCGCAAAGTGTAGGAAAGGGTTTGTGTTGTAAGCAGCGAGAACCGGGGAGAGAACTGCTCAATCACGTGCTGCTCTTTGCTCTCCTCAATATTTAATAGCTGCAATGTAGAGCGAAGCTGATGAAGGTGGGTGGGACCAGGAATAACAACGAGTAGCAAGGCATCGGGCGAGAGTACACGGGCATATTCTTCTGCGTTGCGCGGCGAGAAGATGTTGAGCATAACCTGGATTGTAGCATCCTGCAAGACGAGGCGCTCTTTGAGATTCGCCACCAGGAAATGACTTTCTGGATAGCGTTTGGCAGCTAGTCTGATTCCATCCTTTGAGATGTCGATACCAAGACAGAGCGGTAGCTGATCGCGAGCCGAGAGATCCGTCCGCAAACGGTCCAGATAGTATCCTTCACCGCAGCCGGCATCAAGTATGCACAGATGAGATGGACCCTCTGAGTTCTGTAGTGATACAGAGGGAGCATATGCAGCCAGCAGAGCGTTGATAGTATCGGAAACGGGCTGATAGTAGCCCTGATCAAAGAAGGTGCGGCGGGCGAGCAGCATCTCTTTTGTATCACCGGGCAGTTTTTTGCGCAGCAGGTTCACATAGCCCTCGCGGGCAATATCGAACGCGTGTGAGTTCGTGCAGACCAGCGTCGTCCGCTGCCGCGTGAAGTGCGTGCCACAAAGAGGGCAGGCAAGCAGGGGGCTGAGTGAATCTATAGAGTGTCTATCCATATAGTACATAGTAAGCCTTTTCTATTGCATCCTTAATGGTTATGCTAGAATGATTATAGAACACTTACGCGTCCGATAGAATAGCGAACGACGTGGCGATTACTGTTTTAATCAAGAGAATGAGGAAGAGAAGAAGCATGGAATACGCGGTGCTTGGTGGCGGTGCATTAGGACTTATGACAGCCTATCGACTTGCGCAGGCGGGTCAGACGGTGATGCTCTTTGAGCAAGAGGAGATGGCGGGCGGGCTTGCGGCTGGATTTCGCATAGGAGAGAGCTGGCTCGAAAAATTCTATCATCATATATTTCGCTCAGACAAAACCGTGATTAAAATCATAGAAGAGTTAGGTTTGGGAGAGCGGTTGGATTGGAGCAGTCCACGCACCGTTAGTTTTATAAATGGCAAGAATTATCAACTTGACTCGCCTCTTTCGCTCCTACGCTTTCGGCCCTGGCGCTTTGACGAGCGTATCCGGGTAGGCGCGGTCATGGCATTCCTCAAAGTAGCCAATCCAAACTGGTTGGAGGGGCAGACGGCGGACGCGTGGTTGAGGAAGTGGATGGGGAAGCGGGCATATTCGATGGTTTTTGAGCCTCTCTTCCTGGGCAAGTTTGGCGCGCTCTACGACAAGATTGCGCTCCCCTGGTTCTGGGCGCGCATCCATGATCGAACCACGCAGCTCGGTTATCTAGGCGGTGGCTTTCAAGACATCTATGAGCGGCTGGCCGAACGTATCAGGCAACTGGGCGGCAAGGTTCTGCTGGGCAATACCGTCGAAAAGGTCGAACGAGTCGATGGGCGCTGGAACGTTCAAACTAGTCAGGGAGCGTGGTCTTTTGACCGCGTTGTATCCACATTTCCTACACGCCTCACCTGCCGCCTTGTACCAGAGCTGCCAGCAGAGTATCGCGCAAAGTACGAGTGGGGGCAGGCCTACGGAGCGCATTGTCTCATTCTCGCCCTGGATCGCCAGCTCACCGACAGTTATTGGGTCAATGTTTGTGATCAAGGCTATCCCTTCACCGCCCTTGTAGAGCATACTAATCTACGTCCTCCGGCTGAATATGGGAATCGGCATCTTATCTATCTCGGCAACTACCGCCCTATGAACGATCCGCTCTTTAAACAGAGCAAAGAAGAGGTTCTACGAGACTTTCTTCCGCATATCAAGCGGCTCGCACCCACGTTTGATGACGCGTGGATTCAAGAGAGCTGGATGTTCTCGGCGGGCTACGCGCAGCCAATAGTCACCACAGATTATCGCGAGCATATACCACCATTAGAGACACCTCTAGATGGTTTATGGGTCGCCAACATGTTTCAGGTCTATCCGCACGATCGTGGGCAGAACTACTCGTTTGAATTAGCTGAGAAGCTGTGCGCGAAGATCTTGTGACATACACCACCCGCGTAGCGACAATCCCTTGTGGTTGTCGCTACGCGGGTAAATAGCCCTGAAAAACGCAGACGCAGCGAATGCTCTTGCAAAGCCACGCAAGGTATGCTATACTCAATATTAGGAAGAGTAGATACTCTGGATGGAGAGCATGCTACATATCAGCATGGATCTACAGCCAGATATAGACTCGGCGCAATGGATAGGTTCAGCGATTTTATTGCATGAAGTCATCGGGGTGTAGCGCAGTCGGCTAGCGCGCAGCGTTCGGGACGCTGAGGTCGGAGGTTCAAGTCCTCTCACCCCGACCAGGATGACACATACTTCCCCTTGGGGGGTCAGGAGCATCAATCCAAACCAGGATCAGAAATGCTACACGACAGAGAAGTATGTGTCATATTGTTTTTTTCAGGCACATTTGAAGTCTTCAAGAGAAGTTTTCAAGGAGAACAGAGATGCAGGGATATCAGATATATGCGACGGTCACAAGAGATGATTGTCGGCTGATACATCTGCATGCCATCGCAAGTACGACCAGTGCTTCAGCGGTGGAGGATAGAGGAGATCGTATTGTGCCTGCTCCTCCTGGACATGCAAGAACTCCAAACGCTTATCCACCCAATCGTTGCAGGCGGCGCTAGGAACGGCATCCAGTTCGTTCGATGCGGTCTTTGCCCTCGCTGTCTGCATATGTTATCGGCTCTGACAGAGAGGAAGGAAAGCCATTCATGCCTGTTCTTGTGTTGAATTCCTCACTACAACCTCTCTCGGTTATACCGGAACGTCGTCTCATCGTATTGCTATCCAAGCAAAAAGTGACATTTGTAGATGAGAAGGTACGTGAGTTGATCGAGGAGAGCATTAGCGCGCGCCGTCTTGAGCTGGAACGTCCCGTCATTGTGCAGCTACTAGCCAATGTGCGGGTGCCCCGCGTTGCTTTGCAGCCGACGCGCTCAAATATACTGTTACGCGACGATGAGATGTGTCAGTACTGCGGCAAGCGCAGCCGCGATCTGACGCTAGATCATATTATTCCACGATCGCGCGGTGGACAAAGTACCTGGGAAAATCTTGTAGCATGTTGTAAGCACTGTAACGGAAAGAAGGGGAACCGTTTACTCAAAGAAGTAAACATGCACCTGCTCCGCCAGCCACGTGCGCTGTCGCAGGAGTACGCAGGATTCTTCTTGCTTCGTTATCCAAAACTGCGCGCGGCTTATGAAGAGTTTATTACGAGTGCACAGCAGAGTGCATAACCTGATTGTCAGGGGTGTGCCAGTTCGCTAAATGCTTTTCGTAGCACACCCCACCTCTACTCTGCTTCATCTCTTTTCTCGGGGTAGCGCTACGTAAGCTCTCACCAGGGGCAGAGTAGCGAGCAATACGAGCATTTCTCTTTATCTCATAGAAGTTCCGAAACTCTCCATTCCCACTACTCTGCCCCTGGTGAGAGCTTACGTAGAGGGTGGGCTAGCTGTATTGCAATTCATCAGTGGTTTGAACATGCTGTTCTTGTAGAGCTCGCACAAAAAGCTGAACACTGTTTGATGGCTTGCGCAGATACAGCACCCCATAGGGAATCGTGTATTCCCAATCGACAGGAATCGTAACCAGAGAGGGGTGGACATCTTTCCAGCCGTCTAACGTCAGCAGAACTGCACCGCTTTCTTCACAGCGGTTGAACATCTCAATCGTATACTGATGGGGTGCGTTCTTCATCTGGATGTCTGGGTGTTCCGTTCCTACATATCCCCGTATTTCGTCAATGAGCGGGCTGCTGCCTGGTTGTATCATGACTAACCGCTCTCCATAGAGATCGGTTACAGAAAGCCTTTCCTTCCTGGCCAATGGATGTTCCCTTGAGACGGCGACACAGAAGCGGTACTCCCCCAGCTTGAGATCCTGAAAAGAGTCAGACCCATTCGCTCGCTCATACGCCCCGACCATGACATCAAAATCCTTGCCAAGCGTTCGATAGACACTGGGCCAGGATTCAGCATTATCATCAAAGGGAACAATCTTCATTTTGAACTGGGGATAGGTATCGCTGATGTTGTTCCATACATCTAAGAGGACGTTACATGGGTTCAGCATGGAATTTCCAATCCGTATCATGTCCAGATTTGTATTGGCGGTTTGACGCGCTCGTGCAATAGCTTTTTCTGAATACTGCATCAGAAACTTTGCATCATAATAAAAGGACCTTCCGGCATCAGTGACTCTGATCCCATGATTTGTGCGTATTAAAAGCTTCACACCAACACGCGCTTCTAAGACATTCATTTGTTTCATGAGCGCAGTTGAAGATATATATAATTTCTCGGCCGCCTTTGAAAAGCTCCCGGCATCTATCACTTCTATGAACGCATGTAATACATCATTGACCATAAACGTTCTCCCTTTTGCGTCAACCCCAGGTTTATGCCACTATAACTTTTTCCTTCTTCCCTGTCAAGCGAGCGGATACTATAATTACCTTGCAAATAGCAACACACCACCATAGTTTGCTTCTCCTGGAAGCGAGTTTTAGGAATGAAACAGATGGTGAACCACATAGGGCAACAATCTGGCAATTATCGACTCATCCGATGACTTAAGCCAAACTAGCATTGTTAGATAACTCGCTCTATAATTAAGATGGTTTCTGAACTTGGAGATACAAGAGGCTTTGATTTGTTCCTAACGAAGAGGAGAATAGTGCGATGTTCGTTGCAGTTAATAAGATTGCGGCTCCTGCCGCGCAGCACCAGAGGATGATGGAAGCTTTTGAGAGATCTGTACCTTCACTAAAGCAGTTCACTGGCTTTGTTGGTTTCGAGCTATGGACCAATGAGGAAGAAAATACTGTGATGGCAGTATCACAGTGGGAATCAAAAGAGGCTTACGAAGGTTATATTCACAGCGAGACGTTCAGGAGTCATCACGGAGGAGCCAGTAGTGAGCAGGCTAATCCACATGCTAACGTCTCTTACTATATTGGTAAGAAGCTTAGTTAACAGCGATTTCTTATAAAGATAGTATTTCCACGCTTTCATCCGATGGATGAAAGCGTGGAAATACTATCTTTATAAGAAAAAAGAAGCTATCTGTGGAGGCGGGTGAGCCGGCACTGTCCTATTTTCCCACGCAGTATCATCGGCGCTGAAGAGCTTAACTTCCGTGTTCGGGATGGGAACGGGTGTACCCTCTTCGCTTGAACCACCGGCTCACCTGCTCCCGCAGGTAGCTTCTTGCACTTTTTATTCAACTTTTCACTGTATTCCCTCAATTTTGCCGAGCGAGCCGAACCCATCCAGGCGTCTCCGCATTGGTCCACCACCTTCCTCACTCACTCACGCACGAAGAGATCCTCGCTTGCTTGCACAAGCCGT